>Ga0209676_1000161_pt1 | contig 160605 bp, 125 predicted proteins | sample AraplaCvi_mLB_r2_FD_184282 | JGI IMG/M metagenome (GOLD analysis project Ga0209676, IMG submission 184282) | Arabidopsis root microbial communities from North Carolina, USA - plate scrape MF_Cvi_mLB_r2 (SPAdes) (version 2) | ecosystem: Host-associated > Plants > Roots > Endosphere | place...
ACCGGCTGGTCGGCGACCAGGAATGGCTGAGCAGCCAGGGCGCCAACGACCGGCTCGACGGCGGCGACGATGCCGACCTGCTGATCGGCGATGCGACCAATATCTATGGCAGCGGCAAGGGCGGCAGCGACAGGCTGACCGGTGGCGCGGGCAACGACATATTGATCGGCGACGGCGACGTGATGACGGACAGCGCCAAGGGCGGCGCGGACACGCTGGAGGGCGGCGACGGCAACGACTGGCTCTATGGCGACGGCCGCGAGTCGGCCGCGACGGTCGGCGGGGGCGCAGACAAGCTTTATGGCGGCAGCGGCACCGATCACCTGATAGGCGGCGGCGGCAACGACCTGCTTTCGGGCGGCGCGGGCGCTGACTGGTTCGTCTTCGCACCCGGCTCGGGTGCCGACGAGATCGTCGACTTCGCCTCGGGCACGGATCATATCGATCTTAGCGCCTTCGATATCGCCTATGAACAACTCCGTTTCACAACTGTCGTGGGAGGAGTTTGTATTTCCATGGGCGCGGACAGCATCTTCGTCCGCGGCGCCCAAAGCTTTTCGCCCAACGATTTCGTCTTCGGCTGACGCAAGGCTCAGCCGAAGACGAAATCGGCCTGATCGAGCGCGGTCACTCCGCGCACGAAGATCGTATCGGTGCCGCCGAGCTGGATCGTCACCCCCGCGCTGCTCGTGGTGAAGCGCAGCGCCTCATAAGCGATGTCGAACGCGCTGAGGTCGATCCGGTCGGCCTCGGCGCCACCGCGGGTGAAGTCGGTGATCTCGTCGGCACCCGATCCGCGCGCGAAGACGAAGCGGTCGCTCCCACCGCCGCCGGTCAGCTTGTCCGCGCCGCCGCGCGCGCCGGCCGCCATGGTCATCGCGTCGCCGATCAGCACATCGTTGCCGAGCCCGCCGATCAGCGTGTCGGCGCCGCCGATCCCGCTCGCCGTCATACTTATTCCATCGCCGACCAATATGTCGTCACCATCGCCACCGTCGAGCGTGTCCTTTGCCGCGAGCGAGGAGACCCACTCCGTATCGCCGACCAGCAGGTCGTTACCCGCGCCGCCATAGAGCCGGTCGGTCTGCGACCCGCCGTACAGCGTGTCGTCACCGTCATCCCCGTACAGCGCATCCTCATTCTTGCCGCCATCGAGCCGGTCCGCGCCGGTGCCGCCGCGCAGCGTGTCATTGCCATCGTCGCCGGAGAGCGCATCGTCTCCTTCGCCGCCGGTCAGCACATTCGCCGCGGCGTTGCCGAGCAGCACGTCTGCGAAGGCCGAACCCTGCGCATTCTCGATGCTCACCAGCCGGTCGCTCATCGCATCGCCGCCCGTCGCGGTCTGGGCGCGCAGGTTGACCAGCACGCCGCCGAGCGAGCCGGCATATTCGACCGTGTCCGATCCCGCGCCGCCGTCGAGGATATCGCCGCCTGCGCCGCCGCGCAGCACATCCGCGCCGTCGCCGCCGTTCAGCCGATCCTCGCCGCCGCTGCCGACGATGAAATTGTCGAGCGTATTGCCCGTCATCGTCGCGCCGATCGTACCGGTATAGACGAGCTCCTCGATATTGGCGCCGAGCGTGTAGCTGGTCGCGGCGGTACGGATGCGGTCTCGTCCCTCCCCCGCCGCCTCGATCACCTGGTCGCCGGCCTCCAAGACAACATAGAGATCGTTGCCGATGCCACCGCGCAGCACATCGTTGCCGCTGCCGCCGTCGAGCTGGTCATCACCGGCACCGCCGAACAAGAGATCGTCGCCGCCGCGCCCGTAGAGAATGTCGCCGACCAACGGATCATCGCTGCCGGTGATACTGTCGGCATAGTTCGAGCCGATCACGGTTTCGATGTCGACCAGCCGGTCGCCTTCGGCCTCGCCGCCGCGATTGACGTTGGTGACGAGGTTCACGGTGATCGCGGCGGACTTGGTGTAATCGACCTGGTCGCGCCCCGCCCCGCCGTCGAGCAGATCGGCGCCGGCGCCGCCCACCAGCTTGTCGTCGCCGTCGAGCCCGTAGAGCGTGTCGTCCAGCGCCTTGCCATACAGGCTGTTGTCGAGCGCATTGCCTGTACCGGTAAAGCCGCCGCTGCCGGTATAGCTCAAATCTTCGACGCCATCAGCGAGCGTCAGCGAGGACAGGCTGGTGCGCACGATATCGCTCCCGCCGCCCACCATCTCGGTCACCTGGTCGCCTTCATTGTCGACGACATAGGAGTCGTCGCCGGTGCCGCCGATCATCGCATCGGCGCCAGCGCCGCCATCGAGCGTGTCGTTGCCCGCGCCGCCCTCAAGCCGGTTGATATTCGCGTCGCCGGTCAGCGTGTCGGCGAAGGCGCTGCCCACCACCGCCTCGATTCCCGACAGGCTGTCGCCCTGCGCGTCGCCGCCCGACACGGCGCCGGTGGCGAGGTTGATCTTCACGCCGAGGGCGCTGTTCGAATAGACCACGGTATCGAATCCGCCCGCGCCGTCGATCCGGTCGCCGCCTGCACCGCCGACGAGGATCTGATCGCCGCCATCGCCGATCAGCGTGTCGGCAAAGCCGGAGCCGATGAAGCGCTCGATCCCGTCGAACCGGTCGCCCTCGGCATCGCCGCCGCTGCTCACGCTGGTCTGGAGGTCGATCGAGACGGCCCCCGCATTGGCGCTGTAATCGACCATATCGATTCCTTCGCCGCCGATCAGCAGGTCGGCGCCCGCGCCGCCCTGAAGCAGATCGTCGCCGCCGCGCCCTTCGAGCCGGTCCGCACCCGCGCCGCCAAATAATGCCTCGTCAGCACCCACGCCGACCAGCACATCATCGAAGGCCGAGCCGACCAGCGCCTCGATGCTTATCAGCCGGTCGCCCGCCGCGTCGCCGGTGCCGCCCTGCACCGACACGGCAAGGTCGACCTGCACCGCCGCCGCCGAATTCGAATAATCGGCGGTATCAAAGCCGTCGCGTCCATCGATCACATCCGCTCCCTCGCCGCCGACCAGCAAATTGTCGCCGGCGTCACCGTTCAGCACATCGTCGAAGGCCGAGCCGATCAGTCCCTCGATCGCGACGAGCGTCACTCCGCCCGAAGCCGTGCCCGCCGCAAGGTCCGCCGCTACCGCGCTCCCGCTGGTCGAAAAGTCGGCAATATCGACACCCACGCCGCCGTCGAACCGGTCCGCGCCGCCGTTGCCGACCAGCCGGTCGTCGCCGGCGCCGCCCGACAGCAGATTAACCGCGCCATCGCCCACCAGCACGTCGCCAAAGCCGCTACCGACCAGATTCTCGATGCCCACCAGCACGTCGCCCGCGGCATCGCCGCCGCTGCCAGTGCCGCCTAGCACCGCATTCACCGCTGCGACACTCGCCGAATAATCGGCGGTGTCGATCCCGGCGCCGCCGGTCAGCCGGTCCGCGCCCGCACCGCCGGTCAGCACATTGTCGAACGCGTCGCCGGTCAGCACATCGCCGAAGGCCGAGCCGATCAGCCGCTCGATCCCCTCAAGCCGGTCGCCTTGGGCGTCGCCGCCGGTGCCGGTGCCTGCTGCGAGATCGACCGTCACCGCGGTACCGCTGGCCGAATAATCCGCGCTGTCGAAACCCGTTCCGCCGATCAGCATGTCGGCACCCGTACCGCCGACCAGCAAATCATCGCCGCCGCGGCCGTCGATCCGGTCATCGCCTGCGCCGCCGCCGAACCAGTCGGCGCCTTCGGTGCCGGAAAGCGTATCGGAAAAGGCCGAGCCCTCCACACCTTCGATACCGATCAGCCGGTCGCCCGCCGCGTCGCCGCCGCTCGCCGCGCCATCGGCCAGATCGACGACGACGCCGGCGCCGCTGCTGCCATAGTTCACCCGGTCGATCCCGGCCCCGCCGTCGAGCAGGTCGGCGCCCGCTCCTCCGTCGAGCAGGTCATCGCCCGCACCGCCCGACAGCGCATCGTCGCCCGCTCCGCCGAACAGTCGATTGGCGCCCGCGTCGCCCGCGAGCACATCGGCAAAGGCCGAGCCCTCGACATCTTCGAACCCGTCGAACAGGTCGCCCGCGGCATCGCCGCCGCCGGCGGTGAGCCGCATCAGGTCGACCCGCACCGCGGCACCGCTGCCCGCATAACTCAGCAGATCGTGCCCGGCGCCGCCAACCAGTATGTCGGCGCCCGCACCACCGCTCAGCACATCATCGCCGGCGTTACCGACCAGCATGTCATCGCCGGCACCGCCGATCAGCGCGTCATTTCCTGTGGTGCCGCCGATCAGATCGTCGCCGGCCGTCCCCACTGCGACCACCACGCGCTGTCCGTCCAGGGTCAGCACCGATCCCGGGCCCTTCTTCCAGGTCAGCGTTCCCGCACCCGTCGCGAGGCCATAGTCGCGCACCGTCAGCGCGCCGTTCCTTTCGGCAAGGTTAAACAAAGTCGGGGAACCGGGATCGGAGAAGAAGGCCCCGTCGATCGTCGCATTCGCCCCTTCGGCCAGCCAGATATGCTCGCGATTGCCGCCTGCCAGCGGCGCACCGGCGTCGAGGCTGACGATGTTGCTGAGCTGCCCGCCCGTGCCCCACAACCGGATGTTGCGGCCGTTGCCCGATACGATCGCGCCGTCTACCACGACATTGTCGCTCTTGAGGTCGAGCCCGCCATCGCTGTTGCCCGTCGCGATCACATTACGCAGCGTGATGTCATAGGTACCGCGCTCGGTCGCGAAACCGTCGCCGTTACGATAATCATTCACCGTGTCGAGCGTATTGCGCATCGCGACGCGGTCGATCGTCACGTCATGCGCGGTGCCGGTGATGTGAACGCCAATCGCGAAATTGTCGCCATCCTGAAACTGGCTGTCGCCGCGCACATCCTCGATCAGCACATTGTTGCTGTCGTACTGGATGCGGATCGCACCCTTCGAATATCCATCGACCGCGACGTCGCGGATCGTGAGCCCGGAGATCGTCGCGCTGGCATTGGCGCCCGAGACTATATTGTCGAAGAAACGCGCGACGTTCGCGGCGTCGACATGCTCGATCGTCAGGTTGCGCACATCGGCGCCGACGCGAAAGGCGGTGCCGACATTCTCGAAGGCCAGATCGTTGAAACGCAGATTGTCCGCGCCCCTCAGCAGCCTGAAGACTTCCTCGCCCGAGGGATTGGCCGGATCGAAGGCTTCGGGTCGCGTCCCGGCGATCGTCGCCGCCATCGCGTTGCCCGCACTATCGACCCCGCGGATCGTAACAGGCGCGCTCGCGGTCCCTCCTCCGACAATCGCCAGCGCCCCGGTCGGCGCGGTATAATCTCCCTGGTCGGCGAGCAGCAGAACCTGCCCGCCCGGCCCCGCCGCTGCGATGAGCTGCGGCAGGTCCTTCAGCGTCGCGGCGTTCGCCGCGCTCGAGCCGTCGCCCGAACCGCTGCCGGTCGGCGAGATGTAGAGGGTGGGCATGGCAGGGCTCCCGTCATAAGCCTGAAAACATACCCCCCACTTGATCGCGACCAGACAGCCCGCGCCGGCACGCGGGTCAACCATATGCTGCACCTGCGAAAGCCGAGCTGCCCCTTTGCTCCGATGACCGGAGCCGCGGCGCCTTCGCGCGTCAGGCTTTGGTCGCTACCAAGGTTCGTGCCGGACGATTCACGTTGCCGCACCCCGCAGAATGTCCACGCCTCAAGAATCCGATCGGAGACCCGCCGTGCAGCAGGACCTGTCCCTCGGGACGTCGGAGCCGCCCGTGGACACCGGGCTCGCCGCCTTCGCCCAGATCCTCGCAATGCACCGCATTGTCGTAGATCCGGCCGAGCTGCGCCACAGCCTCGGCCACTCCGCCCCCGTCACGGCATCCGACCTTGTGCGCTTGGCCAAGCGCATCGAAGGCGTACGCGCCCGTGCCACGACCGCCAATTTCGAAAGATTGCGGCGTCTTCCCATGCCGATAATCGCCAACGGCACCGAGGGCTGGTTCGTGATCGGCCGCGTCGGGGAGGATGCCGTCGCGGTCCAGCGCCCCGGCGCCGAGATCGAGCGCTGGGACCGCGCCGCGCTGGAGGCGCGCTGGTCGGGCGAGCTGCTCCTCGTGGCCACCCGCGACGCCGCGCAGGTCGCCGCGCCCACCTTCGACATGACCTGGTTCGTCCCGCAGATCGTCAAATACCGCAAGCTAATCGGCGAGGTGCTGTTAATCACCCTCGCGCTCAACCTGCTCGGTCTCGCCGCGCCGCTCTTTTTCCAGAATGTCGTCGACAAGGTGCTCGCGCACAACAGCTTCGCCACGCTGCAAGTGCTCGCGATCGGGCTGGTGGCCGTCTCGCTCTGGGAAGTCGCGTTCGGCTGGCTGCGTACCCGACTCTATTCGGAAACAAGCCAGAAACTGGATGTCGAACTGGGCAGCCGCCTCTTCCGCCACCTGCTCCGCTTGCCGCTCGCCTATTTCGAGAACCGCCGCGTCGGCGACACCGTCACCCGGGTGCGCGAGCTGGAGACGGTACGCGAATTCATGACGAACGCCTCGCTCACCGTGCTGATCGATCCGCTGTTCACGATCGTCTTCATGGTCGCGATGTGGCTCTATTCGCCTTTGCTCTTCGTCATCGTCGCGCTCACCCTCCCCGCCTATGTCATCGTCTCGCTTGTCGTGACCGGCCCCCTGCGCCGCCGGCTCGACGAGAAATTCGCGCGCGGCGCCGCGAATAATGCGCTGCTCGTCGAGAGCGTCTCGGGCATGCAGACGCTGAAAGCCGCGGCGGTCGAGCCGCAATGGCAGGACCGCTGGGAACGCCAGCTCGCCGCCTACAGCGCCGCCAACCAGCGCGTGATCAACCTCGGCAATTCGGGCAGTCAGGCTGTCCAGCTCATCTCGAAGCTCAGCCTTGCCGCAATATTGTTCTTCGGCGCGCAGCAGGTCATCGCCGGCGCGCTGACCATCGGCGGGCTTGTCGCATTCAACATGTTCGCCCAGCGCGTTTCCGGCCCGGTGATTCGCACGGCGCAGCTCTGGCAGGATTTCCAGCAGGTCCGCCTCTCGATCCAGAGGATCGGCGACATCCTCAACAGCGGCGCCGAGCCCGGCGCCGGATCGCGCACGACCTTGCCCGCGCTCGCCGGCCATATCCGCTTCGAGGGCGTCCGCTTCCGCTATGCCGCCGAAGGCCCGTGGACACTCGACGACATCGACCTCGATCTGCCCGCCGGCGCCACGCTCGGCATCGCCGGCGCTTCGGGCTCGGGCAAGTCGACGCTCACCAAATTGCTCCAGCGCCTCTATCTGCCCGCCAACGGCCGCGTGCTGATCGACGGCGTCGACATCGCCCAGATCGATCCCGCCTGGCTGCGCCGCCAGATCGGGGTGGTTTTGCAGGAGAATATCCTGTTCAACCGCTCGATCCGCGAGAATATCGCGCTCGCCGACCCCGTCACCCCGATCGAGCGCGTGATGACCGCCGCCCGCCTTGCCGGCGCGCACGACTTCATCATGGAGTTGCCGCAGGGTTATGACACGATCGTCGAGGAGCGCGGCGTCAACTTCTCGGGCGGTCAGCGCCAGCGCCTCGCCATCGCCCGCGCGCTGATCACCAATCCGCGCATCCTGATCCTCGACGAAGCAACCTCGGCGCTCGATGCCGAGAGCGAGGAGATCGTCCAGCGTAACCTCAAAGCGATCGCCGCCGGCCGCACCGTGCTGATTATCGCGCACCGCCTCTCTGCGATCCGCCAGTGCGACCGCATCCTGACGCTCGACAAGGGACGCATCGTCGAGAGCGGTACGCATGACGAACTGCTCCACCTCGGTGGCCGCTACGCCGCGCTCCATCACCGCCAGATCGGCGTTCAGGCGGGGGCCGCGGCATGAACGCGATCACGCGCCACTGGACGGCCGTTCGCGACGCGCTCGACAATGAGCGGGCGCGGTCACGCGGAGTGCTCCGCGTTGAGGAGGCCGATTTCCTTCCCGCCGCGCTCGAAGTGGTCGAGCGCCCCGTTTCGCCGACCGCGCGGGTCACGGCTTGGGCTTTGCTCGGCCTGTTCGCGGTCGCTCTGCTCTGGCTGGCGCTTGGACGGGTCGACGTCGTCGCCTCGGCACCGGGCAAGCTGGTCCCTGCCGACGATGTCAAGCTGATCCAGCCGGGCTCTGGCGGGATCGTCCATGCCATATTGGTCCGCGACGGCCAGCGCGTCCGCGCTGGCCAGCCGCTGGTCGAGCTCGATCCCACCGTTTCGGACGCCGACACGGCGCAAGCGAGTAAGGCGCTGGAAACCGCGATGCTCGACGCCGCACGGCTGCGTGCCATATTGTCCGCGCTCGATGGCCGTGGTCTCAGCTTCAGCCCGCCCGCCGGAACCACGGCCGACGTCGCGGCCACACAGCTCGCGCTCGCCCGCGCCCAACTCGCCGAGATCCAGGCGGGTAGCCAGACGCGCGCCGCCGACACCGAATCCGCGCGTGCGGCCCGCGCAGAGGCGCAGATTCAGGCAGCCAAGCTCAGCGAAACCCTGCCGCTGCTCGACGAACAGATCGCCGCCAACGAGACGCTTCTCGAAAAAGGCTATGTGTCGAAGCTGCGCGTGATCGAGATGCGGCGCCAGCGCCTTGTCGCCGCGCGCGACCGCGACGCCGCGCTCGCCACCGCCCGCAAGGCGGAGGCGCAGATCGCCGTGGCTGGCGGCAATTCGAGCCAGTCCACCGCCGAAGCGCGCGCCCGCGTTCTCGGCGACCTCGCCAGGGCGGAGAGCGACGCGCGGCTCCGCAAGGAAGAGCTCACCAAGGCAATGAAGCGCAGCAGCCTTCAGCGCCTCGTCAGCCCGGTCGATGGCACGGTCACGCAGCTGGCCGTCCACACCGTCGGCGGCGTGGTCGAAGCGGCAAAGCCGATCATGGTGATCGTGCCCGCGCGCGGGAAGCTTGTCGCCGAAGTGACGATCGCCAACAAGGATGTCGGCTTCGTCACGGCCGGCCAGCCGGTCGCGCTCAAGGTCGAGGCCTTTGCCTTCACACGTTATGGCGCGGTGCCGGGCAGGCTCGAGCAGATCAGCTCGGACGCGGTACAGGACGAGAAACGCGGCCTGATCTACACCGCGAGAGTGACGCTCGACCGCGCAACGATCCAGCGCGACGGCAGGGCGATCCCCCTCACCCCCGGCATGGCGGTTACCGCCGACATCCGCACCGGCCGCCGTTCGCTCGCCTCCTATCTGCTAAGCCCGATCGACGAGATCCGCACGACGGCGGCGCGGGAGCGCTAACGCCCGCCCCTTGGAGAGGGGGCAGGCGGCAGGTCACCATTTGTAGCGCAGCGATCCCACGACGATAACGATGGCGGGGAGAGCCGACGCCGAGGTCGCGATCATGTTCTGGACATGGTTCGGGCTCGCGGCCGTGGCGTGTTTGCGCCCGATCCGCCGCGCCTGGACCGAGACGCTGGCGATCGCGGCGATCGCCTTCCTCGCGCTGCCGCTGGTCAACGCGCTCACGACCGACCGGGGCATTTTCCGATCGCTCGCAAACGGCGACGGATTGTTCGTCGCGTTCGACATCGCAATGCTCGCCACGGGTGCCTTGCTCGGCTTTGCCGCGTGGCGAACCGCTCTAGTCTCGTCGCGTCCCGCAAGGCGAGCGCGCTCAACGCAGGCTCCGGCTAACCCGTTACGGGAGGCTGTCGATGCGCCTTGAGCCCGCGCTTCTCTCTTATGCGGGCCTCGTCTGCCTGGCGTTGAGTACCGCCGAGTGCGGCGGGATATGATGATCGAGGGGCTCCCGACGCTCGCGACCTTACGCGCGATTGCCGTGGCGCTCCTGCTTCTTGGAGCATTGCGCGCGGTCCATCATTTTGGCTCCAATCAGGGCCTGGTCGCTTTCATCGGCATGGTCTCGGTCGCCGGGCTGCCACTCGTCCTGCTGCTTTCGCGCTGGCCGAGGGTCGGTCTGCTCACGGGCTTCAGCGCGTTCGTTCTCGCGTTCAGCATGTTGTTGCTCGCCCCGGCAAAATAGCGCGGGTCGTCAATCCATCGTGATCGCGTCCGTGCTGCGCTTACCAGCGCAGGAAGCGCGGCAAGAACAGACGGCCGACGATCCCCGAAACGGGCACCGCCGATGCATGCCAGAGCGTGATATGGACAAGGTCGTCGCTCGAGCAGAGCAATGCAACGATCGTCGCTCCCGCCGCGCCCGCCGCAATCCCGATCACCCAGCCAGCACGCGTCGGCGACGTCGGCGCGCTCGCCTTCAGCCAGAGGAACAACGCCGCACCGACGCCGAGCCCCGCCACCACGCCTTGCACGAGGCACTGCCCCTCGAAGCCGCCATGTGCGGTCTCGGCAGCGGCATGCCCGTCGCCAAAAAACACGAACAGCGCCGCGAGCGGCAGCGCCAGCAACGCCCCGACCGCCCAGCGCCAGCCACCATAATCTCGACCGACGCCCGGCAAGCCCATGCGGAGCGCACTCGATGCCGCCGCAACACCCGCGGCAGCAATCAACCAGAAGCTGAGCATCGAAATCGGCGGCATCGCGCCCGCGGCAAGATCATGCCGCGCCCCGAACAGCGCGACCAACGCGACACCGACACCGAGCCATCCGGCTGCCACCCACAGCGATCCACGCGCAACACGCCGCGGTCGCACGGGTTTCAGATCGCTTGCCAGCCCGTCGATCAGATCATCGATCGATGCATCGTTCATCTCATTCACTCTCAATCAGTTCGGCGAGCTTCTTGAGCCCACGATGGATATTCACTTTGACCAGCGATTCACTCTGGCCGCTGATCTCTGACGCCTCGGCGATCGATGCGCCTTCGATCTTGACCAAGGTGATCGCCTGCGCCTGCCCCGGCGGGAGCAGCGCCAGCAGATGGTCGATGCTGAGCTTTGCATGCACCGCCTCATCCTCGGCGCCGACCGCGGCGTCATTGTCGCCAAGTTCGGCCTCGTCGCGCTGACGGCGAAGCATGTCGATCCAGCGATAGCGCGCGATCGCCGCGAGCCAGGGCAGGAAGGCGCGCCCGCTATCCCAGGTCGCAAGCTTGCGGTGCATCGAAACGAGCGTTTCCTGTACCAGATCGTCGATATGATGCGGCGCGATCCGGCGCGCGAAATAGCGCATCAGCCATTTGCGGCTGTCACCCAGCAACGCCCGATAGGCCGCACGATCCCCCCGCTGCGATGCGGCCATCAGCCGTGCGAGCGAAGGTTCGTCGATGCTCATGTGGCGTATGTCCTGACGAAGCGTAGCGGAACCCGGCGACGCAGATGACGGCGTTTGATGACCTGTTCGCCGATATCGCCGCGAAGGTTACACGAAAATCGACGCATGGCCGACGGACAAGTATTTGGCAGGATGTCGCGGATAGAATAGGCCCGTCCGCGACGGTCGCTGCGCGCCTATGGAGATGGTCGAGCAATGAATATTCTACTGACGGGTGGTGCGGGTTATATTGGCAGCCATGTCGCAGCACCGCTCGTTTCGGCGGGCCACAATGTCGTGTGCTTCGACAATCTGTCGAACAGCGACCCATCGGTCATGACGCGGCTGGAAGCGATCACCGGTGCCGCTATTCCGCTGATCGAAGGCGATATCCGCGACGGCGATGCGCTGCGCCAAGTGATGCGCGACCATGCGATCGAGGCCGTGATCCACTTTGCCGGGCTGAAAGCGGTCGGCGAATCTGTCGCCGAGCCCATGAAATATTACGACAATAATGTCCGCGGCACCTTGTCGCTGCTCGAGGCGATGGCCGATTGCGGCGCCAAGACGCTCGTTTTCTCGTCAAGCGCCACGGTCTACGGCCAGCCGCAATATCTGCCGCTCGACGAAAATCATCCAACCTCGGCGACCAATCCCTATGGCCGCACCAAGCTGATGATCGAGGAGATGCTGGCCGACGTCGCCGTCGCCGATCCCGAATGGCGGATCGCTATCCTGCGCTATTTCAACCCGGTCGGCGCGCACGACAGCGGGCTGATCGGCGAAAATCCCAACGGCATTCCGAACAATCTGATGCCCTTCGTCAGCCGCGTCGCCGCCGGGCGACTCGCCGAGCTGTCGGTGTTCGGCAATGATTATGACACCCCCGACGGCACCGGCGTGCGCGACTATATTCATGTCGTCGACCTCGCCGACGGCCATGTCGCTGCGCTCGATGCGATCGGCAAGACCGACCAGCCACTGTCGATCTGGAACCTCGGCACCGGACAGGGTTATTCGGTGCTCGACATGGTCGAGGCGTTCGAGCGCGTGAACGGGGTGCGCATACCCTATCGCATCGCGCCGCGCCGCGACGGCGATGTCGCGAGTTGCTTCGCCAGCCCCGAACGCGCCGCGAACGAACTCGGCTGGACCGCTGAGCGCGACCTCGACGCGATGTGCTCGTCGAGCTGGAATTTCGAACGCACCCTCGCCGGGCGCAACGCCGACTAGCCGAACCAGCCCGCGGTCTGCACCAGCACCCACAGGCCGATCACCAAGAACAGCGCCGCTGCGACCATGCGAACCTTCGCAAGGTCGACGCGCTTGAGCAGTTCGTGGCCGAGGAAGATCGCCGGCACATTGGCGATCATCATGCCGAGCGTGGTGCCCGCGGTGACCAGAGCGATGTTGTGATATTGCGCGCCGAGCGCGATTGTCGCGACCTGCGTCTTGTCGCCCATCTCGACCAGAAAGAAGGCGACGAGCGTCGTCAGGAAGGCCCCGAACCGCGGCTTGGGCGCGTCATCTTCTTCAAATTTGTCGGGGACCAGCGTCCACGCCGCCATCGCGATGAACGACAGGCCGATCGCGTAGCGGAAGACCGGGCTGTCGAGAAAAGCGGCCGCCGACGCGCCGAGTAGCGCCGCGAGCGCATGGTTCGCGAGCGTCGCGAACAATATACCGAGGATGATCGGTACCGGGCGGTTGAACCGCGTCGCGAGCAGGATCGCGAGCAGCTGCGTCTTGTCGCCGATTTCGGCAAGCGCAACGACGGCGGTCGAGGTGAAGAGGGCTTCCATGGGGTACTCCGGGGCCGAGCGGCTTCGCGATTCCAATAGACATCAAACCCGCCGCCCGGCCCGGACGAAGGTCGATGCCATTGGTCTCGCCCAAGCGGTTTCCCGCTTCCACCGCACCACGACCTCTCGGCCGAGTATGTTGACACGATGGCCCGTCCCAAAGGACGGCTGGCTACTCCCCAGATGACCTGGGCGCGTTAGACGGCTTGGCGGGCTGTGGCAAGTCTTCCGATACGGCGGCGGCTGCCTCGTCCGATTTGGTAATATCGGCATCCATCGCCTTGGCGCGCGCTTCGATCTCCTTCGCGGCCTTGTCATAGCGATCTTCGAAACGCGGCTCATCCTTGCACGCGGCGAGCAGCAACAGCGGTACGAAGAGGACAGCGACGCGCATCAATAATCCTTGCGGTATCGGACGCTGAGGTTCGATCCGCCCGATCCGCCCGCCTGACTGAGCAGCGACAGCGCGGGGGTCAGGCTGATCTCGAGCTGCGTCGCGGTATAGCCGCGCGCGTCGGTGATCACCTCGAGATAGATATCCTTGGTGATATATTGCCCGGCCGCGAGCGCTGCACCGCGTCCGACGGTATCGTCGGGGCCTAGCACGCGCAGCCGGTCGATGCCCGTCGCCGACTGGAGCGACCCCAGCGGGCTCAATCCCCCGCCCCCGCTGCTCAGCGTGTTGAGCGACGAGGCGAGTTGCACCGCCTGCAGCGGCGAGAGCGTCGTGATCGAATCGCCGAACAGGATACGCGAGACGATTTCATCCTGCGGCAGCCCCGGAACGCTCGAGAAGGCGATCTGCGGATTGCTCGCGCGGCCCGTGACGCTGATGCTGACGGTCACGGTTTCGATCGTGTCGCTCGCGAGCAGACGGATCGCCGGGTCGAAGGCCTCGCCAGTCGGGAAGGTCACCCTGCCCTCCTGCAGCTCGAACGAGCGGCCGGCGAAGCCGAGCGTTCCGCGCACCAGTTCGATCTCACCCGTGACGCGTGGATCCTGCGTCGTGCCGCGCAGGACAACGTCTGCCTTCCATTCGGATTCGAGCCCCATGCCGCTCACATAGATTTCGTCGGGTGCCTTCAGCGCGATATCGAGGCGGATGAGGTCGAACAGGCTGCCGCCGACCGCTTGGAGCCCGTCGCCGCTGATCCGCTGGCGTCCTGCGGGCGGCTTGCGCCGCACGCCCGTGAGCACCGGAACCTGCGCCGCGCCCTCGCGGATGATGCGATAGCGCGTTTCGGGCAGGCGCAGGCTGCCCGACAAGAGCGCTGTCTGCCCCGCGACCTTTTCCAGCGTCAGATTGCCCGTCGCGCGCGCGGCGATATTCTCGCTTTTGGCGAGCCGCGCATTGTCCAGCGTCGCCGAGATATTCATCGGATAACCGTCGGCCGATGCGAGGCTGATAAAGCCCTTCGCCTGGATCGTACCGTCGCCGGCGGTCGCGGTCAGTTGCTCGATCTCGAGCCGGTTGCCGGTGAAGCGCCCGTTCACGACCATATTCGTCAGACGCGTGCCATAGGCCTGATTTTCATAGACCATGTCCTTGCCGCGAATGACGCCCTGCAGGCACGGATCGGACACGCTGCAGCTGAAATCGGCAGCGACCGCGATCGGACCCGATATATGCTGCGTCGCGGGACCGACGAAGGAATAGAGCGTGTCGGCGGGGCCATTGTAGCGGATGCCGCCGCCGAGCGGAGCTGCCATCAGCCGTTCGGTCCAGGTACCCGCACCTGCTCCCAGCGGGCGCAGCGACGCCTGCACGCGGCCGATGACGCTGCCGCGCTTGCGCATCACCGCGCGCGCCTCGCCGCCGTCGGCGAGCAGCTTGCCAGCGAAATTCACATCGACCGGCTGGCTGACCGACGCGGCGGTGGTGCGCGTAAAATCGGTGATCGTCAGCCGCGCGTCGGCACGCGGGAAGCTGTCCGAATTCGCCTGTTCGAAATCGAGGCTGCCCGTCGCACGGCCGCCGAGCCCCATGTCGGGATAGACGGCGTTGAGGATCGCCATGTTGACGCGTTCGAGCCGGCTCTGGATCATGATGCCGTCGCCAAAGCGACCCGCGACCCGCGCGCTGCTGCCGCGGCCGAGGTTGACGTTCGTCGGCAGCAGTTCGTAGCCGTCGGCATCGGGAATGATGCGCGCGGGCGACGTCGTGCGGAAATTGATGCCCGTCGCGCGACCCTGCACCGACGCGCGCCACAGCTTGGGCTGCAGGTCGGCGTTGGCGGCAATGCGGAAGGGCACGCCGCTGGTGCCCTCGACGAGCGCCTGCGCTTTGCCCGTCCCGTCGCGATAGTCGATCTTCACGCGGCCAACCGCAATGTCATATTCGCGGATCTGCGTATCGGCGATCTGGATGTCGGCGACGATATGCGGGGTATCGTAAAGCGTCACATCGGCATCGACGATCGCCGAACCGACCGCAAGCTTCGCCGCACCGGGGAGCACGACATTATTGGCTCGGACATTGATCGCCGCTGCCTGATACTGGCCCGCCGCGGTCAGCCGGACGAGACCGCCGAGCCCCTGCCCTGACGCGTTGAGCTGGCCGACAAAGGGACCGGCATCGCTCTTCACCAACCGTCCGTTGAAACCGATCCCCGACAGGTCACCGCGCTCGACATCGATCGTCAGCGGCCCCTTGGCAGTCAGCAACAAGACATCGGCCGACATCGGCCCATAATCGGTGTCGCCGGTCGCCGCGAGGCGATAGCCGTTCGGCGCGCCGTTGATCTTTGCCACCAGATTGGCGAGCCCGATCCCAAGCCCGGGCCGCGCGGCGGTCACCACCGCGCGCGGGTCGCTGATCGTCCCCGCAAGCTGGACCCCGACGGGACCATAATCGGTCGAATTGGCGCGCGCGGTCAGCTTGATCTGCCCGTTCGGCGCATAGCTCCCCTGCCCGCCGGTGATCCGGAGGCGCGGCGCCGACATGCGCAGGTTGGCGAAGCGGACGATGCCGTCGGTGCCATAGCGCACGTCACTCGATGCCGTCGCATTGCCGCCGAGGAAATCGCGCACGCCCGAATTGAACAGCTTGGTCGAGCGAGCTCGGACGCGGCCGACGATCTCGAACCCGCCGCGCGGCGCGGTCTTCAGATCGGCATCGGTGTCGATGTCGAAGATGCCGACGCTCTCGATGCGATAATCGTTGATCCGCCCATCGATCGCGCCGGTGTAGAATCCCTTGTTAAGGTCCGCGATAATGATCGCCTTGGCATCGATGCGCGGCGAGCGTAGGCGCAGATTGTCGCTGAGGATGCGGCCGTCGCTGTACGCGAGGTCGCCATCGAGCCGCACCGCCACCAAGGTGCCGCCGGCGACGGTATCGAGCCCGCGAATACGCGTTGCCTTGCCCGCGACGGGAATGACGATCTGATCGGCATCGACGCGCGCTTTGCCCGCGAGCGAGAGTCCCTCGACGATGATGTCATTGAACGCGAGGCTGTTGGCGTTCGCCTGATATTCGACCGACGGCAACGCGAAAGCCCCATTAAGCTTCGCCGTCGCGCGAAGCCCATTCGCCCGCACCGCGGGAGCGATCGCGCCCGGCCGCAAGATATTGACCGCGAGTTGCAGCCCCTCATAGCGGCTGGCGCCAAGATCGACGCCACCGCTGATCCCGAGCTGTGCCGCATCGGAGGACAGTCGCCCATCGATATCGGCTTTGCGCTCGTTCAGCCTCGCGGTGAGGTCGATCGCAGTTTCAGTGCCCAAAATCTCGGCCACGGGACCGTCGGCGAACATCTGCGCAGCTTGCGCTGTCCCCTTGGCGGTGAATGTACCGTCTCGCCCCGTCAACGCCACCCGCGCGAGCGGCGCCGCGCCGAGGTTCGCGGTCAGATTGCCGTTCCACGCCTTCCAGTCGCCGCGCCCGTCGAGTTTGGCCGTCAGCGTCTCCTTGAACCCGCCCATCGCCGCGAGCACCCCGCCCTCGGGCGCCGTGACGTCGAGATTGACCGCAAGCCGGTTCGCCTCGGGCACTGCATCGAGCACGAGTTTCAGCGCATCGCCCTGCCCGCCGCCGCCCGCGATCGTCTCGGCATTGGCGGTAACCTGCGCGCGGCGGTCGGCAATCGCGATCTTGCCGTTCAGTTTCGCGACCTGGCGTGCGCCCGCGACCGGCGGTTCGAAGATGAAACGGTCGACGCGCACCAGCCCGACGTCGATGTCGAGATCGGGTAGCAACGGCTCGCCCGTGTCGGGAACCACCTTGAACTCGGGCAATTTGCGCATCGTCATCGTCGCGGCGGTCGCCGAGCGGACGTCGATATGGTTCGCTAGATAGCGGATCGGCCGCCAGTCGACCTTGACCTCGGGCGACGCGAGGAAGACGCCCTTGGGATCCGACAAGGTGAAATCGCGGATCACCATCTGGCCATAGAGCGACCCGTCGAGCCGGCCGATGCCGATCTTCATCCCGTTCTCGAATTCATATTTCTCGATCTGGGTGACGACGAAGCGCCGCCCCGCGTCGCTATTGAGCCCGATAAGGAACAGCGCGAACAGCAGGACGAGCCCGAGCAGGCTCAGCCCGATCCAGCGCAATATCGTTAGCGGCCACGAGCGCGAAGCTTTCGCGGGCGCCGCGTCCTCGGCGGCGAAGGGTGTATCGTCGGCCATCAGAAAGCCTGTCCGATCGAAACATAGACGCTGACGCGCGCCTCACCCGGCTTGCGGCCGATCGGGGTCGCGATGTCGAAGCGCATCGGACCGAAGTTCGTATAATAACGCGCGCCGATGCCCGCGCCGAAGCGCAAATTCTGGAAGCTCGGCGCCGAAGAGCGGTAGACCTGCCCGGCATCGACAAAGCCAACGACGCCGAAATTGCCGAAGCGATAACGCGTCTCGAACGCCGCCTCGGCGACGCTGCGACCACCGATCGGATCGTTGTTCGGATCCTTGGGGCCGAGCTCCTGATAGCCAAAGCCGCGCACCGATCCGCCGCCGCCGGCATAGAAACGCCGCGATGGTGCTAGCCGCTCGCGCGCGGCGCCGAGGATCGACCCGACGCGCACGCGCCCCGCGAGCACGATGCTGTCGGTCACGGGATAATAGCCGCTAACGTCGGTCCGGAGCCGCGCATAGGGCGAGAAGCGCCCGGCGAGCGAGCCTTCGGGCTGGATCAGGCTCGTTATGCGGAAGCCCTTGGTCGGATCGAGCAGGCTGTTGGTGCGATCCATCCCGACCTGTCCGGTCAGGCCGAGGATGGTATAGAAGTCGTAGGACCGCGCGCCTGTCGTGAAATCATAATCATCCTCGCGCGTCGCGATTAGCTCCGCGCCATAGGCATAGGTGAATTTCTTCTGCCAGATCGGCGTCGAATCATAGCTGACGCGCGCGCCGATACGACCGGTGATCGCGTTGAACGCGTCATAATTGCTCCGCGTGACCTCGGTGACGAGTTCGAGGGTGCGGTCGCGGCGCCCGGCGTTCGAGCGGCGCAGCGTCGCCCCGATCCCCTGCTCCTGCGTCCCCAGTACGCCGCGGAAGGTCAGCGCGCCCTCGGGCGGGAACAGATTGCGATGCGTCCAGCTGCCTTCCAGCCTGATCCCCTCGCCGGTGCCATAGCCCGCGCTCGCCGCCAGCGTCCGCGGCGGCCCCGCCTGCTGCGTCACCAGCATCGTCACATATTCGGTATCATCGCCGGCACTCTCGCCCGTCGCTTGCGGCTCGACGGCGACGCTCGAGAACAGGCCGGTGGCGACGAGCGCCTGCCGGAGGTCGTCGACCATGCGGCTGTCGTAAAGGTCGCCGCGCTTGAAGCGTGTCAGCACCTCGACATGTTCGGCATCGAACGCAAGGTCGCCCGTGGTCTCGATCCCGCCAAAGCGCGAGCGTTTGCCGATGTCGACCGGCAGCGTGTAGACGCCGTCGCCGGTCGCGCCGTCGAGCAATATGTCGCGCTGTCCGACCTTGGCGAAGGGATAGCCTTCCTGCGGCAGCTTGAGCGCGATCGCGGCTTCGGCGCCCTGGATCCGCTGCGCCACGATCGGCTCGCCGACCGCAAGCGGGAAATTGTCGGCGATCAAGGCCGGCGGCACCGTCGGCGCCGCGTTGATGATGATGTCGGCGAGCGTGTAACGCTTGCCGGGCTTCACATCGATAACGGCGACGATCGACCGGCGCTGGCGCGGCTGGCCCTCTTGCGCTTCCTGCCCTTCCTCGCGTTCGCCGCGATCGATCCGCGTGTCGACAATCGCGTCATAATAGCCTTCGGACGCCAGCACGCGCTGCATCAACTCGCCATCGGCGGAGAGGCGAGCGCGGATCATCGCGGCGTTGTCGGCTTTGCCGTCACCGTCATAGAGCGCCGACAAATCGCCAAACAGGTCGGCAAGGTCGACGTCGGTGCTGTCGTCGGCCGCCTCAAGGCCGTTGACCTTCACCGTATAGGCAATGCTGACATTGTCCTTGCCATCCTCCGGCTCGGCGAACTGAACGGGTTCGACATTAAAGCTTTCTAGCGGCGGCAGCGGCGCCGCGAGTTCGACGTCGTTGATCGGCGCGTCGCCGATCGCCTCTACGGGATCGCCGTCGGCTAGCGCCGGCACAGGAATGCCATCCACCTGCGGCGGCTGCGTCTCGACCGTCGCATCGGCGCTTCCCTCCGCGGCCGGCTTTGCGCGATTAGCGGTCTCGGCGGCTTGACGCTTTTCGAAATCGGCGATCGATTCCAGCGGACGATCAAGCTCGGCGTCGTCCTCGGCGCGGATCGGCGGGATCGCCTTCTCGAACTCCTCGTCGCTGATAATCGGTTCGACCTCGGGCAGAACGGCCTCGGGCGGAGGCGGCGAAGGCGCCGCGATGGGTTCGGATTTGCTGGTTTCAACCGTGCGAACCACCTTGGGCGGTTCGACCTGCTGCGCGTTGGCGGCGCCAGCCCAAGCCAGGCAAAGAAAGGAGGTGGCGCCGATCAGCAACCGCCGGACCCGCAAGGATCGGCGACCTGAGCATTCACGCAAAATTTCAGACTTTTTCATCTGCTGGCCACCGATGTGCACTTGTGGCTTGCGAGATATGGCTGTGCAACCCGTTTCTCCCCGTTCGACAAGCTAACTCTCCGACAATGGGACAGTTCCCGGCGATGCGGCGAGTTGCGCCATAAGGGACGTTCAGGAATCGGCGCCGAAAAGATCGCGGCTGTAGACCTTGTCCGCAACGTCGGCGAGATCGTCGGTCACGCGGTTCGCGATGATCACGTCGGCTTCGGCCTTGAACGCCTCGAGATCGCGGATCACGCGCGAGTTGAACAGGCGATCCTCCTCGACTAAAGGTTCATAGACGATCACCTCGATCCCCTTGGCCTTCACCCGCTTCATCACGCCGAGGATGCTGCTGGCGCGGAAATTGTCCGAGCCTGCCTTCATCGCGAGCCGGTGGATGCCGACGACACGCGGGGCGCGCTTGATCACTTCGGACGCGATGAAATCCTTGCGCGTCGTGTTCGACGACACGATCGCCTGGATCAGATTCTGCGGCACTTCGCTGTAATTGGCGAGCATCTGCTTCGTGTCCTTGGGCAGGCAATAGCCGCCATAGCCGAAGGACGGGTTGTTATAGAATTGCCCGATCCGCGGATCGAGGCACACGCCCTCGATCACCTGGCGCGAATCCACGCTATGCGCCGCGGCATAGGTATCGAGCTCGTTGAAGAAGGCGACGCGCATCGCAAGATAGGTGTTGGCGAACAGCTTGATCGCCTCGGCTTCGGTATTCCCCGTCTGCAGGATTGCCGCCTCGGGCTTCAGCGAGCCTTCCAGAAGCAGCCGCGCAAACGCGGCCGCACGCGGGTGCGTGTTCCCGACGATGATCCGCGAGGGATGAAGATTGTCGTACAGCGCGCGCCCTTCGCGCAGGAACTCGGGCGAAAAGACGATCGCATCGGTGCCGAGCTCGGCGCGCATCCGTTCGGTGAAACCCACCGGTACGGTCGATTTGACGACGATCAGCGCGTCGGGCGCTTTCACCAGCGCATCGGCGATCACGCGCTCGACGGTGCTTGTGTTGAAATAATTGGTGTCGGGGTCATAGTCGGTCGGGGTTGCGACGACGACGAACTGCGCGCCGGCATAAGCGGCATCGCGATCGGTCGTCGCGATCAGATTGAGCGACTTGTTCGCCAGATAGTCCTCGATCTCCACGTCGGCGATCGGCGACTGCTTTGCGTTGATCTGCTCGACCTTGCGGGCGTCGATATCAAGCGCGACCACTTCGTTGCGCTGCGCCAGCAATATCGCGTTTGAAATCCCGACATAGCCCGTGCCGACGACAGTGATTTTGACCGACGGCGCCGGCGCATTTTCTGGGGGCAATGACTTATCCTCTGATCGATGTGGCGCCGTCCCTAGCAAGTGCGGGGCACGGGCTCAACCGCGGCCGGCGTCAGGTTCCGCAGAAGGTCGTGTATCGGCCAGCGTCGGCCGGACCCGGCTCGGCAAATCGCTCGAATCCCGGACGAATGTCATAGGGATGGCGGACGACATCGAGCAGTTCCAGCCATGGCGCCATATCGCCAGTCTCAGCCGCAGCCAATGCGGCTTCGACCAGATGATTGCGCGGTATATAAAGCGGGTTCACCGCGTCCATCGCCGCGGCATGTTCCAGCGGCCCCGTCGCCTCATGCGCGATCCGCTCCCACCACTGCGCGATCCACGGCGCCATCGCGTCGGGGGCGGGCAGCAGGCTTTCGAGCATGGCGCCGTCGCCGCGCAGAAGCATCGCGAGTGCGCGAAAGAAGGAGGTGAAGTCGACGCCATGTTCTTCCAGCTCGTCGAAGAGCGTATCGATCAGTTCGCCGTCGTCGACCTCCTCGCCGCCCAAACCCAGCTTTTCCTTGACGTGCGCATGCCATAACGTGCGGAAGCGGCCAGGGATTGCATCGACCAGCGCCTTCGCCGCATCGACATCAGCGGGCGACACGCGGTGGACCGCGGGAAGCAGCGCCTCGGCGAAACGCGCCATGTTCCAGTGCAGGATCTGCGGCTGGCGGCCATAGGCATAGCGGCCGTTGGCGTCGATCGAGCTAAAGACCGTGTTTACGGAAAAGCGATCCATGAAGGCGCACGGGCCATAGTCGATCGTCTCGCCACTGATCGCAACATTGTCGGTGTTCATCACGCCATGGATAAAACCAACGCCGAGCCAACGCGCGATAAGTTCGCATTGCAGTTCGATGACGCGATCAAGCAGCGCCAGCGACGGGTTCGCAGTCTCAATGAGATCGGGGAAATGCCGGCGAATGCTGTAGTCGGCAAGCTGGACAATATGGTCGGCGCCGAAATGCGCGGCAAAAAACTGGAAGGTGCCCACACGGATATGGCTGCTGGCGATGCGGGTCAGCACAGCGCCGGGATGTGCTCGCTCGCGCTGTACGCGGTCTCCCGTCGCCACCGCCGCGAGCGCCCGCGTCGTTGGGGCTCCCATCGCAGCCATCGCTTCCGAAACCAGAAATTCGCGCAACACGGGACCGATGGCCGCCCTGCCGTCGCCATTACGCGAGAAAGCGGTCGGGCCGGATCCCTTGAGTTGCACGTCGAACCGTGCACCGTCAGGGGCCAGAATTTCGCCCAGAAGCAGCGCGCGGCCATCACCCAATTGCGGGGAAAAATGCCCAAATTGATGTCCCGCATAGGCGAGAGCGATCGGGTTGGCGCCTTCTGACATTTCCCCGCCAGAGAATATGCGCGCCAGATGATCATCGTCGGTATCGCCGATGTCGAGACCGAGCCGTTCGGCAAGTTCATGATTAAATGCAAGAAGGCTGGGCGCCGGAGGCTTCGCCGCCTCAGCGGGTGCGTAAAATCCTTCCATCAAATCGTGGAAACTGTTTTCGAACGCGAAATCCATAACGCCCTATTTCGAGCGTTGACGTCATGAATGCAAGTGCTCTGGTTGCGCTATCCGCGCCATCACCGCTGTCCTTTAACCGGTTTTTCGTGGCGCGCGAAAGCGCGTCCGGTCGAGGATACCGCATCGCAACAATTGAATAACTTGTCGATATTTGCCAATTGAGGCGCTAAATGGCCCGCTATCGGCGCCCGATCGTAACTTATCCGCCCGCAACGGGTTATCGCTCCGTGCAACAGGGCCAAGGACATAATTGAATGCGCAACGAACGTAGGTGGCACAACATCCCCGCAGCGGTTGTTGGCCTGATCGTCAATCAGACGCGCGACACCCGCCGTATCATCGCCGCCGCGATGGACGCGGTTCTCTGCATCGTGGCGGTCTGGATCGCCTATTCGCTTCGCCTTGGAACATGGAGCCTTTTTTCGGCACCCGTGGTCAGCTTTGCCGGTGTCGCCCTGCTGTTCTGGTACCCGATTGCCTTGCTGCTGGGCATCTACCGATCGCTGATACGCTTTTCGGGCGCACGAACCGTAGCCGGGCTTGCTGCCGCCTGCGCCGCATTGGCGATTCCGCTCCTCATCGTCTTCGTCATTTTCCGCTGGCCCGTCGTACCGCGTACGCTGGCGATTCTGCACCCGATCATCTTCCTTATGCTGCTTGCATCGAGCCGGATCATGATCCGGTTCATCCTGCTCGATCTTCTGAACATCATTTCGACCAAGGCCCGGCGCGTTCTGGTCTATGGCGCGGGTCGCGCGGGCCAGCAGTTGGCGCTTTCGCTGCGCCATGAAACGCAGGTCTATCTGGTCGGTTTCGTCGATGACGACATCCGCCTCGATGGTCAGCGTCTGGACGGCATCCCTGTATTTGACTCGAACCGGCTCGAAGCGCTTCTCGCCGATACCGATGTCGATGAAGTCCTTCTCGCCATACCCAGTGCATCGCGTGCCAGACGCCGCGAGATTATCGAACGCCTGCAGAAAACGGACGTCTATGTCCGCTCCCTTCCCAGCCTGACCCATATTATCGAGGGTTCGGTAACCGTGAACGATCTGCGCGAAATCCAGATCGACGAATTGCTCGGCCGCGAGGCGGTCGCACCGAACCAGGTGCTGATGGGCAAAACCATCGTCGGAAAGACGGTTATGGTGTCCGGCGCGGGCGGATCGATCGGTAGTGAACTCTGCCGCCAGATCCTGCAATGCCACCCCAAAAAGCTCATCCTGCTCGAACAGTCGGAGTTTGCGCTCTACGCGATCGAGCAGGAACTGCGAAAGATGACCGAGGCGGCCGGTCAAAACGTCCCGCTGGTACTGGAACTGGCCAATGTCGCCGAACGGTCGACGATGATGCGCGTCTATAAATGTCATCGGCCCGATACCGTCTTTCACGCCGCCGCCTACAAGCATGTGCCGCTGGTAGAGGCCAACCCCATCTCGGGCATACGAAACAACGTCATGGGCACGCTGCACAGCGTTGAAGCGGCCGAAGCCGTTGGCGTCACGAATTTCACGCTTATCAGCACCGACAAGGCCGTCCGGCCGACGAATATCATGGGTGCATCGAAGCGGGTCTGCGAGCTTATCCTTCAGGGGCGCGCCGAAAACCGCGAGGGTTCGACAATCTTCAGCATGGTCCGGTTCGGTAACGTGCTTGGGTCGAGCGGATCGGTCGTGCCCTTGTTCAAGGCGCAGATCGCCGTGGGTGGGCCGATCACGATTACGCACAAGGACATCAACCGCTATTTCATGACGATCCCCGAAGCCGCGCAATTGGTCATCCAGGCGACCGCGATGGCCAAGGGCGGAGAGGTGTTTGTGCTCGACATGGGCCAGCCCGTCCGGATCCTGGATCTCGCGCGCAGCATGATCCGTCTGTCGGGTCTCAACGTCCGCGACGCGGACCAGCCCGACGGCGACATCGAAATCGTCGAGACTGGGCTCCGTCCCGGCGAGAAGCTTTATGAGGAGTTGCTGATCGGCGACAATCCCGAGCCGACGAACCATCCGCGCATATTGCGCGCGCAGGAAAAACTCTGGCCTTGGCCCGAGATTCAGCGGGCGATGGGCGAGATCGATACGGTCATCCGAAACAGCGGCGACCCGCTCGCCATGATGCGGATCGTCGCTCGTCTGGTCCCCGAATATACGCCCGACACCGCATGGACCGAACGGATGACGAAACTTCCGTCCTGACCCTCGCGGTGCGTCACGCGCCCGGCATCACGTCAAAAGACACAGAGCATCAGACGCTGGCGGCGAGGAGCACCTCATTCGTTACCGCGGCGGTGAGCGACATCTGCTCCTCGGTCAATGTCGGATGCACCAGCCACATCAGACTGGCGTCGCCCAGTTCACGCGCAACCGGCAACCGCTGGAGCGGACGCAGACCCGTGTCGTCGAAAGCCTTTTCCAGATAGACTTCCGAACAGCTGCCCTGAAAACAGGGGACGCCGCGCGCATTGATTTCCGCGACGATGCGATCGCGGTCCCATCCGTCGTTCAAACGATCCGATCGAAGATAGGCATAATGCTTATATTCGGCGTGGACGCTGCCCTCGTCCGCCAGCCGCGGTGCGCGAACCGCGCCGTTCACACCGGAAAAGGGCGCCAGCGCCGCTCGAATGATGTCGGCATGGCGCGTCCGCGCTGCCGTCCATTCCGCCATGCGGCGAAGCTGTATCCGACCGATGACGGCCTGCATCTCGATCATCCGCCAGTTGGTACCGAAACTTTCATGCAGCCAGCGGAAGCCCGGCGGGTGCGCTCGCTCATAGACGGCCTCCCAGCTCTTTCCATGATCCTTGAACGACCACATGCGCGACCAGAGGTCGCGGTCGCATGTGGTGACCATGCCGCCCTCGCCGCCGGTGGTCATGATCTTGTCCTGGCAGAAGGACCAGGCGCCGACATGGCCGATCGACCCGACGCTTCGGCCCTTGTAACGTGCACCATGCGCCTGCGCGCAGTCCTCGATCACCTTGAAGCCGTGCGCTTCGGCAAGTTCCATGATCGGATCCATATCGCACGGCCAGCCGCCGAGATGGACGACGATGACAGCGCGTGTTTGCGGCGTCAGCATCGGCGCGATGGTCGCGGCCGAAAGATTGCCACTGTCGGAATCGACATCGGCAAATACCGGCTTTGCTCCGGCGTTTACGACGCAGGAAACCGAAGCGAGGAAGGTCCGTGGCGTGACGATCACCTCGTCGCTTGCATTGCCGCCATTCACGGCGCCGACGCGGAGGCCGTGGAGCGCAAGATCGAGTGCGACGGTCCCGTTCGCGAGTGCGATCGCATGGTTGCTCTCCGCCCAGTCGGCGAACTCGCGCTCGAAGATCCGGCACTCCTCGCCCGTCCAGTAATTGACGCGGTTCGATCGCAGGACGCCCGCGACCGCTTCGACTTCCTCTTCAGAGAAGCTCGGCCAGGGGGCGAAAGCAGTGTTGAGCATGTTATTTCTTTTCCAATATGCGGGCGGGGTTGCCGACGACCGTGACGCCGGCAGGGACGTCCTTCGTGACGACCGCGCCCATGCCGATCGTCGCTCCCGCCCCGATTACCAGCGGCTTCTCCGGTGTCCCTTGGCGAAGAATGGCGCCGGTGCCGATATAGGCGCGATCTTCGATATGGACATTGCCATTGCATTTGACGCCAGGGGCAAAGGTGACGAAATCGCCGATGACGCAGTCGTGCGCGACATAGCTGTATATGTTCGCGTGAAAACCGCGACCGATCCGGACATCGGCGGTCAACGTAACAAAGGGCTGTAGTATTGCGCCTTCGCCGACCACCACATTGTCGCCCGCAAAGACATTCGGAGCCCGGACTTCACAAGCCGCAACGCCCGCTTCGGCGCAACGGGCCATCAGCTTTTGGCGCACCGCGGCATCGGCGATCGCGATCGCCACGGCCGCGTTTCTGCCAGACTGCTCGGTAAAGGCCTGCCACGTCAGCACGTCATGGCCGTTGATCTGGCCGCCCGCCCCCGCGGCTTTGTCGTCGATAAAGACGAGCCGCACATCGCCGTTCGCATATTGCGCGCGCGCAACCGGCATCACCTCCCGTCCAAAGCCACTCGCGCCGTAAATACCGATCAGTCGGGCCATAATTCTCTCCACGTTATGAATCCGGTCGATTCTGTCGATCGGCCGTTCCTTCGAATCGCGACATCGTCGCCTCTCCTTCGGCGCTGATGCCGTCGCGCTTCAGGACCTTGGCAAGCGTCATCAGGATGATGCGAATATCGAGCCACAAGCTGCGGTTGTCGACATACCAGACATCCAGCGCGAATTTCGCATCCCAGCCAAGGGCGTTGCGCCCGTTGACCTGTGCCCAACCGGTCAGCCCGGGCCTCACATCGTGCCGCCTGGCCTGCTCCGCGCTATAGAGCGGCAGATAGTCCATCAACAACGGCCGCGGTCCGACGAGGCTCATGTCGCCCCTCAGCACGTTCCACAGCCCCGGCAATTCATCGATGCTCGTCGACCGCAGGAACCGGCCCAGCGGCGTCAACCTTTCAGAGTCGGAGAGCATCTGCCCGTCGCTTCCGCGAGCATCGAGCATCGTGCGAAGCTTCAACATCCGGAAGGGCCGCCCGCGCAGGCCGGGGCGCAACTGAGCGAACAGGATCGGCGAGCCCATGCGCCAGAACACGAGAATAGCGGCCACAGCAAGCAGCGGCGAAAGCAGCAACAATCCCGCGGAGGCCCCTGCGATGTCGATCAGCCGTTTCATGCCTCGCCTTTATGCAGGCCCGTCGGGGCGCTCAGATCACGCCGCTCAAATGCGTCACGATCGCCTGCGCTGCATCGCCCCTGCCATAGGGAGCGATCGGCGCGCCCTTGCTGCCGAGTGCGGCCCGAAAAGCCGAGACGATCGCTTCGGAAGACAGGGGCGGAGCCAGCCGGTTCCAGCCCGCCTCGACCAGTTCGGTCCATTCGGTCTCGTCGCGTAGCGTCACGCAAGGCACCTCATAGAAAAAGGCCTCCTTCTGGACGCCCCCTGAATCGGTAGCGATGAGAGCGGCGAATTTTTCCAGCTGCACCATGTCGAGATAGCGTAGCGGATCGACGATCTTGATCGCGCGCTCGATCTCGGGCCAGCGGCTCGTCCCCGACAGGATCGCTCGCGTACGCGGGTGGACCGGCCACACGACGGGCAATTCGCCGGCCAGCGCGATCAGCGCGTCGACGACGTGCGCAAGCCGCTCGGGAACGTCAGTGTTCTCTGCACGATGCACAGTCGCCAGCACATAGTGGCCGGGTTCGAGCCCGAAGCGTTGCAATGCACCGCCTTCGGAATCCACCCGCCGCCCGTGCAGCAGAGCGACGTCGAACATCACATCGCCGACGTTGTGGACGCGCTCCGCCGGCACGCCTTCACGCCGCAAATGGTCGCACGCTTCTTCGGTCGGCGCGAAGAGCCAATCCGAAATACGGTCGGTCAGAATGCGATTGATCTCCTCGGGCATCTTCATGTTGAAGCTGCGAAGCCCCGCTTCGACATGCGCGACCGGGATATGAAGCTTCGCCGCGGCCAGCGCGCCGGCAAGGGTCGAATTGGTATCGCCGTAGACGAGCACGGCGTCCGGGCGAAGGTCGACCAGAAGGCGCTCGATACCCTCCAGCATCCGGCCCGTCATCGCACCGTGCGAACCGCCATGGACGTCCAGATTATGGGCCGGGCGCGGGATGCCCAGTTCCTCGAAGAAAACGTCGGACATATTCGTATCATAATGCTGCCCGGTATGGACGATGATCTCTTCCATTCCGGCCGCCGCCTGGATCGCGGCCGATACGGCACTTGCCTTGATAAATTGGGGGCGTGCCCCGACGACCGTGACAATCTTCTTCATAATAAATTTGCTTTCGCCTGGGGGGTCAGCGCGGATAGAGGCCTATTTTTCGCGCGAAGGTAATAGCGGAGCGGAGCACGCGCGCGACCCATTCGGTGTTCCGGTAGTCGGCATAGGTCTTGACGGGCTCGTTCATCAGTGCCTGGAACTGCGCGTCGGTCATGCCGAATTTCTTGAGAACGAAGGCATAATCCTTCTGGAACAGCTCGGCCGGATAAGCTGGCTCCGCGATCTCCGCCAACGCCTCCTCGCGCGTCATCTTACCGCTGCGGACGACGTCGCTCAGATGGCCGTAGCGCTTGTCGACACCGAATTTCTGCGGAAGGATATAGCCCTGCATGAAGCGGGTATAAACCGACTCATAATGCTTTCCGCCATAATATTGCCAGCCAAGCTCCTCTTCGAGGATCTTCATCACCGCCGGCTTGTCATAATCCATATAATTGAGGACCGAAACCGAACGGATCGCGCGAAGGCCGTGGATGTAGAAGAGATAGGGATAGGTGAAGTGTGGAAAGCTCTTGAGCTTGCGACCGCTGAAACGTCGCTGCACATCCTTGATATAGGGCCAGTCCCAATGGCCGTAGACCCAGCTTTGCACAAAGGTGGATTCGGTAGCGAAGTTCATACCCGAAATGATATATTTGATCTTGTGTTTCGCCGCCTGCCGCCAAAGCACCGCAAGAATGGCGTGATCGGTGGGAATTTCCATGTCGGTCGTCGACGCCTTCAGAAACGAAAGCTGAAGATCGCGAAATTCGTCCCAGTCGAGAACTTCGGTATAGAGATCGATGCCGAGCCGCTCCATCGTCCGCTCGATATTCTTGACCGCCAGTTCGGAATTCCAGCCGTTGTCGAGGTGGACCGCAAGCGGCCGCAACCCGAGCTTCTTGGTCAGATAAGCGACATAGGTACTATCGACACCGCCGCTGACACCGATCACGCAATCATAGTCGCGTCCTTCTCCATGCGCCTTCATCGTGGCGACGAGTCCGGAAAGCGCCGCCTCTCCGTCGGCGCCTGTCAGAACGCGAATGGGCAGCAATTCGTCATAGCGTCGGCAATGATTGCATAAACCCTGATCGTCGACATCCAGATCGCGGTCGGCGACCGAATTCATGATGCATCGCCGACATTCAATAATAGCGGTCATTTCAGAATTTATCTTTCAAAGCTTCAGTTAGGGATCGTCGGTATTCGACGGCCTATAATATCCGTTCCCGATATGCCGCGATCATTATGTCTTCCTGCTTTTCCCAACAATAGGCGCCCGCTGCACTGTCCAGATTTCTCGCCATCTCTTCGCGGGCGTATGACAATGCCTTCTCAACAGCGGCAACGACCGATTGGGGATCCCATTGCGTGACGCAGGCACCAATCGAATATTCTTCTACAACTCGCCGGATTTCCGGAACACCGGAGGCCACCACAGGCAGGCGCGCCATCACATATTCGAACAATTTGTTCGGTAAACAAAGGTGATGGTTCAAACAAGTGTCCTGAATCAGGTGAACGCCGAGGTCGGCCGACGACGTATATTCGAGAAGGACATTCTGCCGGACGGCCGGATGAAGAAAAATCACTCCCTCGTCCGCCAGTTTCCGCAGCTCTGCTTCCATAGGGCCGAAACCCATGACCACGACCCTGCACCCGATTTCGCGCAGTGCGGGAGCTGCCGCCACCAGTTCCTCGACCCCGCGGTATGCCCCCAGATGACCTTGGTAAAGGATGATCCGCTCGTCTTTCGCGATCGGGAATGCCTGCCTGAACTTGTCGGCACTCGGCGCGCGATCGCGATAATTCGGAGCGTTGAGAACGGTGACGACCTTGTCGACGCCCATATTCGTGCGATACCAGCGCTCGATCCCTGGGCTGACAACGATCAAAAGATCGACCCAGCGCATGCACAGGCGTTCTACCAGCTTGCCGACGCGCTTTGACCATCCTCCGAGCCACGCCGTTTCGGTTTCGAGTTCATGCGCGTCATAGACCAGCTTCGCACCGGTCAGGAACTTGAGCAGCACACCGATCGGCAGTGTCGGCAGGCTGTGGCAATTGACGATTCCAGGCTTGCGCGCGATCGAGAAGCCCAGCACACGCAGGCACCATATTGCATGGCGTATCGCCTTCGCTATGCCGCGCCCCTTCGACGGACCGAGCCGATGGATCGTGATGCCGTCGGACACGCGTTCGGTCGCCGGCAACCCCTCGGTCTCGACGCCGACAAGATCGATCGACGCAAAGCCCAGCTGCGACGACAGTGCAGCAGCCTCCTTCATAATGCGGCTCTCGTGCGTAAAGGCGCTCGGATATATATGGATATTATTCAATGTCTCATCCCATGCCGTGCATGCGCGCTGGCGGATCCCGGACGATCAGCCGTCCGCGTTCAGCAGCGCTTCAAGGGCAGCATATTCGGGATAGGTGATGAGCACCGCCCGATGCTTGCCGTGGAAAACGAAGAAGGCGCCGGCCGCAACCGCGGAGGCGCCGGCCCGGATCGCTTCGCGAACATCTTCGAGTTTACCGACACCGCCGAGAGCGACCAGCGGGACGTTCACGATATCCGCGGCCGTACCGATCAGCTTCGTATCGACGCCCTGCATCGTGCCGTCGCGGTCGACCGAATTGAGCAATATCTCGCCCGCGCCCGCCTCTACGACACGTTCCATATGCCTTTGCCAATGCTTGTCGGTGGCGCCGGTCGACGACCAGCGCATTTGATAGCTACCCGTCCAGCTCTTGGCGATGTCGATGGACGCAACGACCGCCTGGCTGCCGAACTTCGCCGCGATGTCGGACACAAGGTCGAGACTACTCGCGGTTGCGGTTTGCAGGCTCACCTTTTCAACACCAAGCGCGAAAAGACGATCGGCTTGTTCCAGCGTCGTGATGCCTCCGCCATAGCAAAAAGGCATGAAGCATTCGGTTGCGAACTGCTGGATGACGTCGAAATCCGGCCCGCGCTTTTCCTTGGAAGCCATGATGTCGAGAACCAGAAGCTCGTCGACCTCCTTTTCGTTGAAAATCTTGATCGCATTCAACGGGTCACCGATATAGCGCGGGTCGGCGAAACGGGTCGTCTTCACAAGGCCGCCGTTGCGCAATAGCAGCGCCGGGATAATGCGATTTCTCAGCATGCGTAGGCTGCGAAGTTCCGGAGGAGCTTCATTCCGAATTTGTGGCTTTTTTCAGGGTGGAACTGGACGCCCCAGACATTGTCGCGGCCATAGGCGCAGACGAACTCGCCATCGTAAACGCTTGTTGCCACAACCTCCGACGGATTGTTGCAACGCGCATAATAGGAATGCACGAAATAGAAGCGCTGCTCGTCGCCGTCCTGCGGCAACAGCGGGTTCGGCGACCGGACCGACACCGTATTCCATCCCATGTGCGGCACCTTGAGCGCTGCGTTCGCCGGCCGGAACTTGACGAAATCGGCATCGATGAATCCGAATCCGGGGACGCCTTCGGCCTCCTCGCTCGCCCGGCTGAGAAGCTGCATGCCAAGACATATTCCAAGGATCGGCTTGCGTTCTTCCAGCACCTTCCGGCGAATGGGATCAACGAAACCAAGCTTGTTCAAGGTCTGCATCGCGAGACCGAAATTCCCTACCCCCGGAAGGAGCAGGACGTCGGCCTGCTCGATCTCGTCGATGCTAGACGCAAGCGACGATTTAACGCCGATATGCGCCAGCATATTCGAGACCGAGCCGATATTACCGATGCCGTAATTGACGATTGAAATCATCGCGAGCGCTTACGAATAAACGCTGATCTTGCGCCCGCGCAGCTTTTCGAGGGCCGCCTGTGCGCTCTTCGCCAGCTTCTGCCGCCTTTCCCAGGTCGGGAATTCGGTGTGGTGCCGAACAGGCTCGGCCAGAACAGCCTCGAATTCCTCGCGCGAAATGCGCAGCTTCTTGCAGAAATAGTTGATGTCGGTCTCAAGTTCGGTCGCATCATAAAGCGGCTCGTTCAGCGCCGTGATCGCAGCATCGCGCGTCATCTGACCCGAGACGATCAAACTCGAAAAATGGGGCCGCCGCTTGTCGTAACCAAAGCGGACCGGCAGCATGTAGTTCTGGAAAAGCCTGGTGAACAGGGACTCGCCATGCTTGCGCCCATAGCTCCGCCAGCCGCATTTTTCGGCCAGTTCGACCATCGCCGCATCCTTGTCGTACGGCATATAATTCAACGGGCGCACGGTCCGCATCTTGCGGACAAACGGGAAGTAGAAATAATATTCGAAGAAGCTGATGGTCGGATAGGATTTCAGCTTCCGCGACCCATATTTGTTGTGGATCGCCTTCAGGTTCACGACGTCCATCGCATCGCCGTGCCACGATGCTGGAAAAATTCCTTCGGTTGCCAGATTACCGCCAGAAAAGACCGTCTGGATGCCGTTCTCGATCGCAAATCGATAAAGGCTTGCGAAAAAGGCATGATCCTGGGGAACGTCCTGATTGGACACGCCCGATCGCAGGAAAGCGAGCTGGAGGTCACGCATGTCTTCCCAATTGACGACGTGCGTGTGGAGGTCGAAACCGCAATGCTCGACGATCGCCTCGATATTCGCGACCGCGAGTTCGCTGTTCCAGCCCGCATCGACGTGAACGACCAGCGGACGGAGACCCGCCTCGTATATCTTCAACGCCAGATAGGAACTGTCGACGCCGCCGCTGAGGCCGAGGATCGAATCGTAAGCCTTGCCCTCGCCGTCGCGCTTGATCTGCTCGACGATGGCTTGCCACTTCTGTGCCCCTTCTTCGTTCGGGAACCATCGCGTGGGGGCAATCTGGTCGAACCCCCGGCAATGATTGCATTCGCCCTTTTCGTCGAAGGTAATTTCAGGATCGGAGGTATCCATCACGCAACGCGTGCAGACTTGATAATCACGGGGAGAGTCGGTCATATTTCTCACAAACGGGGGCTACGCGCCGCGAACAGGGCGCGCCCACCCCTTACCGGAAAGCACTACAAAACCAAACAACAAAGCCACGCCCGACGACAGCACCGCAGTGGTCGCCGCCTGCTCGGCCACGAGCAGGGTGTAGAGAAAGCCGATGTAAAGATATCCCGCATTGCCGGTCCGCTCGTACAGCGCATCGAGAACCTTGAAAAAGGCGAGAACCAGCGCGACGATCACGAAGTAGATCGGGTAGCCGCCGTCTGCGAGCGCGTAAATGAAGGCGTTCGTGTTTGCGTTCGCCTCGATGCTACCGAGAAACTCGTCGCCGATCACAAGCGTGATCGGCGTCGCGTCGTTGACACCATCCCAGGCCGACCAAAGAATTCCGCCGCTGTCGAACATGAATTTCATATAATATTGAACGATGAATCCGGGAACCACGAAGATACGCCGGAAGAAATACTCCGCCACCTCGGAATAGCCGTTTATGAAAAATTCAACGGCGAATATGACGAACAGGAAGGCGCATATATAGACGATGGACATGAAGATCCGGCCGATGCCCCCGCCGCGCGCCAGCATTCCGGCGACAAAGGAAAGCCCGACCATCGCCATCGGTGCCTTCACGCCAATGCTGTAAAAGAAGGACAGGCCGAACACGATCGACAGGGCGAACAGCCATTTGCGATTCAGGAATCCCGCCAGAAAGGCCAGAAACGGATTGAGACCGTTCATCGCCATCGAACTCAGATAGTTGGTGATGGATCCGACTTGAAAGGTCTCGCGACCGACCATGCGGCGTTCATAGACATTGTCGATCGAAAGGCTGCCCACATCGCCGGCGCTCGCAATGGCGATCCCCATCGCCACCGCGACGATCGCTATAACGACGCCGAGGAGGATTTCGGAATTGATGCTGAACGGGGTCGGCAGCGACCAGCGCAACCGCTGGAGCATCAGCGCGCCGACATAAGGCAACGCCAGCAGGCCCAGATGGAACAGGAACTGGCCGTTACTGACCTCCACGGCGATGCCGCGGAAAAAGACATAGGAAACCAGCACGAACACGGCATAGAATAAAATGAACAAATCCGACGGACGCGAAGCATTCTGCGGAATGGTGAGCCCGATCGCCGCACCGAGCAGAAGCGAAATCGAAACCTTGAACAGATTGAAATCGATAGGGACGAATCCCGCGTAGCTGTTCGTATATTGAAGCTGGAGAACGTATATAAGCACCGACATCCCGCCTAACGCATAGATGGCGGCGATATATTTCAGGCGGGATTGTTTTGTACGAAGCTCAGACATTTGCAAAAGCGTCCTTGGGATAATTGATCAGGACAGCCTTGTGCTTGCCACGAAAAACGAAAATGCTGCCGGCGGCGACGGCCGAAGCCCCACCCTTCTCCACCGCCTCTACGAGATCCGCAACCGACCCCGCGCCGCCGCACGCAATCACGGGCGTGGGCGTCGCCGAACTGACCTTCCTGATCAGGTCGATGTCGTAACCGCTCATCTTTCCGTCGCGGTCGATGCTGTTCACAAAAATTTCTCCGACGCCCGCTTCGACAAGTGCGGCAAGATGATCGGCCAACTTGACCTTCTCCTCGCGCGTGCCGGAACAGGAGTATAGCTTGTGTCCGCCCAAAAGCGTTTTCTTTGCATCGATGGCGCCGACAACCGCTTGGGCGCCATAGACGGCCGACACTTCGCGGATGACGTCCAGTGCCCTGTATGATGTCGAATTGATCACGACCTTTTCCACGCCGGCCCTGATGACACGCTGCGCGTCCTCGAACGACGATATGCCGCCGCCATAAGCGACCGGCATAAAGCTCTCACCGGCTATTTCGTGAAGGACTTCAAGGTCCGGACCGCGGCCTTCCCGGGTGGCATCGATATCGAGGAAGATCAGTTCGTCGACCTCCTTGTCGTTGAAGATGCGAACGGCATTCACCGGGTCCCCGATATAAACATCCGATCCGAACTGGACCGTCTTTACCAGCCCACGGTCGCGCAGGAGCAGGCAGGGTATAACGCGAGGTATCATTCGCAGAGGTCCTTGAATGCACGAAGCAGGCTCTTGCCGTATCGATGGCTTTTTTCGGGATGAAACTGGACCCCGTATATATTGCCCTCCACGACGCCCGCCGCAAAGTCGAGGCCATAATTTGCCTCGAGAATGACATTGCGCCTCGCCGCGGGTTTCAGGAAGTAGCTGTGAACGAAATAGAAACGGGAATCCGGATCGAGCGCGCTACCAATCGGATCGGCGGACTGGGTCACGCGGACATTGCCCCACCCCATATGTGGCACGCGCAAACCCGAGGAAGCCGGGAATTTGTGGGCGGTCATGTCGATCCATCCCAGGCCCTTCTCTTCGCCCTCTTCGCTGCCGTTACCGATCATTTGCGCGCCGACGCAGATACCCAGGATCGGCACCTTCGCGTCGAAAACGCGTTTCTCGATGCTTGCAAGCAGGCCCGTCGCCCGAAGTCCGCGCATGCAGGCGTCGAAGGAGCCGTTTCCGGGCAGGATCAATCCGGTCGCCGAGCCGACCTTGTCGGCATCGTTGGTGATCGCCGCATTGGCTCCCAGACGGGCAAGCATATTCGCGATCGCGCCGAGATTGCCGATATCATAATCAATTATGGCGATCATCGACCCGGCCCTTGCTGGCTGAATAGCTGAGAAAGATATAGAGGACATACATTAGGCTGTAACCGAGGCTGTACGCCAATATGGTGGCCTTGACATCGTGCGGGACAAGCAAAGCCGGCAGCACGACGAGAAACAGGCCGATTTGCCACATTAGATCGATATTCTGCCGCCCGACGACGTAAAAGACGTAACTGAGCGGACTCGCCATGAAACCGAGCGAGACCAGCGGCGCCAGCCAGATTGCAAAGGTCCCCGCCTGCCGCCACGCTTCGCCGAATGCAAAGGCAAAAAGATACTCGGCAAGCAGAAATGTTCCGATCGCGAGCAGAAGCGAGAAGACGAACAATATGCGGATCGTCGATACATATTCCGCCCTGCACTCGCCCCGGCTGCGGAAGGCCTCCGCCGAATAGCGCCTGAACACGTCGAGCACCGACCGCCCGAGCAGGCTGACGGGCGTCAACAGCACCCGCATCGACAAGGCGAATATCCCGGCTACGTCCGTGCCGAAGCGCGCCGACAGGATGAACAGCGGCATTTGGGCCGAAATCGAACTGATCAGGTCGGCGGGCAGGGCGAACGCGGGGAAACGCGAATGGCTGCGCCAGAATGCGACGAGCTTGTTCCAAAGTCCGGCTACGCCAGGAAAGGCCACGGGGCGCACCCGTTGCGCGAATATGAGGGTCGCCGCAAGGCCCGCGATGTGGCCGAGAATAAGCGCCTCCGGTTCACGCGAAAGCAAGGCCGCTGCAATCTGACAGAGGAGGATGCACGCTGCTCGCGCGATCCGGATCTTGATCAATGTCCTGTAGGCGCCATCGGCCGCGGCGAGGCCCTGCCAGGTCTCCGACGCCGCGGTCAGCGCGGCGGCGAGCACGATCCCGCAAATCAGAAACGGACTGGCAACCTTTGCCGGAATAGCCCCCAGTCCCCAAAGCGACAGCGCGGAAAGCAGCGCACCGCCGCCCGCGAGAAGGATCGTCATGAAGATGAGAGCGGCTGCCTCTTCGCGATTTTCCCCGTCGTCCATGACGGGCAGCGCCATTTCCAGTCGCAGGGTCAGGACGACGGTCAGGATCAGAACGAAGCCGAGCCAGACCGAATAGGCGCCGAACGCATCGGGAAAGAACAGGCGCGCCAATATCAGCGCGCCCAGGACCGGTATTGCCTGCGCGACAGCCGTGCCGGACAAGACGCCCGCTACATTGGTCCAGAAACGTCCTTGCACGGTGTCGACTCTCCGCGCATCTGTCGGTGCTTACCGAAGCAGTGCGTCGATTATCTCGTTCTGATGCTCTTCACTCAGATACGGATGCATGGGAAGGCTGAATACCGTTTTCGCGAGATCGACCGAGGTCTGGAGACCGGCGGGATCGGCCGGGTAATCGCGGTACGCCTGCTGCTGATGAAGCGGCATGGGATAATAGACGACGCTGGGAATATTCCGGCTTTTCAACGCTGCCATCGCCGCGTCGCGTTCCTCGGTCGATTCAGCGCGCAGCGTATATTGCGCCCAGACCGAACGCGTTCCTTCTGGAATGAACGGTACTGCGAACCGCTGCCCCAGAGCCGCCGAATAGCGACCGGCAACCACCTGGCGTGCGTCGAGCTCATCGGCGTAAATGGCAAACTTCTCGAGCAGAATGGCGGCCTGCAACGTATCGAGCCGGCTGTTCACGCCAACGCGCACATTATCATATTTGTCCGTGCCTTTACCATGAACGCGCAGCGAACCGATCAACGCGGCCAGTTCGTCATTGCTGGTAAACAGCGCGCCGCCGTCGCCATAGCAACCCAGCGGCTTCGCCGGGAAGAAGGAGGTGGTCGCGATATCACCGATGCCGCCGGTGGTCCGCCCCTTATAGGTCGCACCAAATCCCTGCGCGCTGTCCGAAATGATCCACATGCCATTCTCGCGCGCGATCGCCTCGATCGGCTCATAGTCCGCGGGCAGGCCGAAAAGGTCGACGGGAATGATACCGGCGGGGCGCAGGCCGAGTTCCTTGGCATGCACGATTGCGCGCTTCAGGCTCTCAACGCTCATGTTGAAGGTCCGGCTGTCGACATCGACGAAAACCGGGGTCGCCCGGACGTGCGGCACGATTTCCGCGGTCGCAGCGAAGGTGAACGACGGGCAGAATATCGCATCGCCTTCGGTCGCGCCCAGCGCCATCAGCGCGAGATGGAGGGCGTCGGTGCCGTTGGCACAGGTCAGCGCGTGTTTGGCGCCGCAAAATTCGGCAAGCTTGCCTTCGAGTTCGCGTACTTCGGGACCCATGATATAGGCGCCATGCTCGAGAACCGACTGGATGCGCGCGTCGAGCTTGTCCTTAATCCGCGCCTGCTGCGCCTTGAGGTCGATAAATTCGATTGCCATGGTCATTCAACCTTCAACGAGGCGCAACGCGCCGTCGATTTCTTCGTAAACTTCGCCCGTGCGCGGGCAGACGAGCGTTGCGTCGAGCCGTTCGCCGGTGCGCGAAACCCAGCCGATACGCCGGGCCGGTACGCCGGCGACCAACGCAAAGGCAGGAACATCGTGCGTCACGACCGCGCCAGCCGCGACCATGCAATATTCACCGAGGCTGTTACCGCAGACGATGGTCGCGTTGGCCCCGATTGTCGCGCCCTTCCCCACCGGCGTGTCGCGGAATTCATCCTTGCGCTCGACGAAAGCGCGCGGCGTCAGCACGTTGGTGAAGACGCAGGACGGACCACAGAACACGTCGTCCGCCAACGTAACGCCCTTGTAGAGCGCAACATTGTTCTGGATCTTGCAATTGTTCCCGATCGTCACATGCGGTCCGGCCATCACATTCTGGCCAAGCGAACAGCGCGCGCCGATGGTGGTGTTCGGCAGCACATGCGCGAAGTGCCAGATGCGGGTATCTTCGCCGATTATGACATTATCGTCGACATAGGCGCTCTCGTGCACGACGGCTTTGGGATGGATAGCCATGGCCGGCCCTTTCAAGATGCGGTTGCGAGGGCGTCGGAGGCGCGGCGCAGCACATTGAGCACCGCAAGCCCTTCGGTCCCGTCGGTCAGCGGCGTCGCGCCGCTTTCGATGCAGTCGAGGAAATGCTGGCACTCGTTACGCAGCGGTTCCGATTTTTCGACGACGATCGCTTCTGCGGCAGCCGGATGCGGCACGGGCACGGCGCCGGCCTTGTCGATCCGGTGAAGGTAGAGCCGCAGCTTGTTTTCCCATTCGGGCGCCGAATCTTCAAACACCAGCATGCCCTCGCTGCCAATCGCGACAAGGCGCTGTTCCTTGAACGGGTGAAGCCAGCTGGTCTGGACATGTCCCTTCAGGCCGTTGGCGAAGCGCATCTGCAAAAGCGCCCAATCCTCGATTCCGGGGGTGACGATCGCCGCGCCCTGCGCGGTGACGTCGATACAGTCAGCATCGACGAGCGACAGGATCATCGACACGTCATGCGGGGCAAAGGACCAGAGAACATTTTCTTCGATGCGGAATTTGCCCAGCGACATCCGGTTTGAATAGACATAGCTCAACTCGCCGATCGCGCCCGAACGCACCATTTCGCGCATCTTCCGAAAGATCGGATGATATTGCAGCAGGTGCCCGACCATCAGGCGTCGGTCATGCTGCGCCGCCACTTCGATCAGCTTTTCCGCATCCTGCGGCGAAAGCGCGACCGGTTTTTCGACATAGACATGCTTGCCGCTTTCGAGCGCGCGCAACGCAAGCGCGAAATGCGTTTCGGCGGGAGTAGCGAAAGAAACGGCGTCGATCGCCGGATCGGCGAGAACCTCGTCGAGCGTTGCAATTCGCGCGCCCGTCGCCTCCGCAATCCGCTCCACGGTCTCGCGATCGCCATCGACGACAGCTTCAAGCGCGCCAAGCTCGGCAAAGTTGCGGGCGAGATTCTTGCCCCAATAGCCGCAGCCGACGTGCGCGATACGGGGACGGGTCATGCGCGCACGACGTTCGGAAGATTGAGGTCGAGCTTGCCCCGCGTGTCGACGACGAGCGACGCCTCGCGCGTCACGAGCGCATAATCGACATCGCTATGGTCGGTCAGCAACAGCACCGCATCCTGGGCACGAAGATTCTCCGCCGTCAACGGGACCGAAGAAAGATCGAAATTATGCTCGCGCATCTTGGGGAAGCGCGGAACGTTGGAATCGCAATAAGCGACTTCGGCGCCGAGGTCGCGGAGGAGTTCCATGACGAGAACCGACGGGCTTTCGCGCATGTCGTCGACATCGCGCTTATAGGCGATACCCAGGACCAGGATCTTCGCGCCCTTGACCGCTTTGCTCTTTTCATTGAGCGCCCAGGTCGTCTTGTCGACGACATATTGCGGCATCGCCGCATTAACCTCGCCGGCGAGCTCGATGAAGCGGGTGTGGAGGCCGAATTCGCGGGCCTTCCAGGTCAGGTAGAAGGGATCGATCGGGATGCAATGGCCGCCGATCCCGGGGCCGGGATAATAAGGCGTAAACCCGAACGGCTTGGTTGCGGCGGCATCGATGACTTCGAAAATATTGAGGCCCATTTTATCGGCGACGATTTTCATTTCATTGACGAGGCCGATGTTCACCGAGCGATGGATATTCTCGAGCAATTTGACCATTTCCGCGGCCTTGGTCGAACTGACCGGGACGACATGGTCGATGAATGCAGCATAGAGCGCCGTTCCGAGTTCGAGGCAGGTCGGCGTGTGACCGCCGATAACTTTCGGGATCGTCTGCGTGTCGAACGATGCGTTGCCCGGATCTTCGCGCTCCGGCGAATAAACGAGGAAGAAGTTTTCGCCGACCTTCAGGCCGGCCTTTTCGACGAAAGGCAGCAGCACTTCTTCGGTCGTGCCGGGCCACGTCGTGCTCTCCAGCGAAAGAAGCTGTCCCTCACGCAGGTGGGGGAACAGATTGTCCATCGTCGAGGTCACGAAACTGAGGTCAGGCTCGCGATACAGGTTGAGCGGGGTCGGAACGCAAATAATCAGCGCATCGCATTCGGCCGACCGGCTGAAATCGGTCGTTGCCTCGAACCCCGACGCGCGCATCTGCGCGATATCGTCGTTGCTGAAATGCTTGATCGGGCTGACGCCGGCGTTCAATTCGTCGACGCGTTCCTGTATGATGTCGAAACCGATAACCGGCAGCCCGACAGACGAAATTCGCTTCGCCAAAGGGATCCCGACATAGCCGAGACCCAAAATGCCAACGCGCAGGGATTTGGCAGCGATGCCTTCGAGAAAGTTTTGCATGGGGGGAGTTTCGAGGCCTTTCAACTTGAAACGTCCCCCTATGGAAGCGAACCGCGATTCGCAATCTTTAACCGCGCGGCGTGCGGGTCCGGCGTCATCGCTTCTCGCGCCAATCTGCCCTTTGAGAAGGCACCGCATGAGCACTTGGGCAATGATCCCGACGCCGCCGAAACAACCCGCCCCGATACCTGCGGAACCGGCTGCCGGGTTCATGTGCCCCTTCACCGGATATCTCATGCTTCGAAAAGATGGGCCGTAGCGATTGACGCTTCCATCACCGCCGCATAACGCTCGCGCCGCCGTGCAGGACCTGTTCTCCATGTTCTGGGGCCGAACCGACGACCAGCTGAACATGGTGCTTTATTCGATGAAAAATGTCTGGATTCTCAATCACTACGCGCAGGAACCCGGTGCCTTTGGGGGAACCCGGCACTTCGATCTTGCCAAATATCTTGCTGAGTTCGGCTGGACGGCTTCGATAATCGCAGCGGGAACCGAGTTGAATACCGGACGGCAGCGGCTGGCCGCGCACGAAGCGCAACGGCTCGACGTCTTCGACGGCGTCGATTTTCTGTGGGTCGCCACGCCGCCCTATCAAGGGAATGGGCTCGGGCGTCTCAAAAACATGGCTGCCTACTCGTTGAGGGCTTTGGGCAAGGCGACCGACTTGCTTCCCCGCCCGGACGCCATAATCGGGTCGAGCGTGCATCCGCTCGCCGCTTGGTCGGGCCTTCGGCTGGCTTCCCGCTTTAATGTCCCCTTCTTTTTCGAAGTGCGCGACCTGTGGCCCGAAACATTGATCGACATGGGCACGATAGGGCGCAATCACCCGATTGCGATCGCGATGCGCGCGCTCGAGGGACATCTTTACCGACGCGCGGACAGGATCATCACCCTGCTCCCGCACGCCTACCGCTATATTCGGCGCTTCGACGTCCCCGAAGACAAGCTCTTGTGGCTCCCCAACGGCATCGATCTCGACCGCTTCCCTCCGCCCGAGCCGCCCGCGCCTTCGTCGACATTCACTTTCATGTATTTCGGAGCGCATGGCGGCGCAAACGGGCTCGACAACGTCATTGCGGCGATGCGGCTTGTCCGCGACCAGCCAATCCGCCTCCGGTTGATCGGTGATGGGCCTTCGAAGGCGGCGCTGGTAAAATCGGCGGCAGATTTACCGAATGTTTCGTTCGAAGCCCCCGTACCCAAAGACGCGATCCCGGCGCTGGCGGCCAAAGCCGATGCCTTCGTGTTCAACCTGATCGACGCACCCGTTTTCAACTATGGCATCAGCAGCAACAAGCTGTTCGACTTCATGGCGGCGGGCCGGCCGATTCTCTTTGCCTGCAATGCATCCAATAACCCGGTCGAAGATGCGAAAGCGGGCATCACCGTCCCGCCCGCCAATCCCGGGCAATTGGCCGATGCGATGTTGAAGATGGCCGGCATGCCGGCCGCTGAGCGGATTCAGATGGGCCAAAACGGCCGGAGCTACGTCGAAAATCATCATGACTTTCGCGGCTTGGCAAAGCGGCTTGCGGCGATTCTCGACTGATATCCTGCCGCGGCGCGGGCCGGTCCTTCGACGCGGTTTCAGTCCGACTGATGGTCGAAGAACCGGCCGACGCCGTCCCTGAAGAACGTCTGCGGCAGATTGTAAATGTCGATGGCCCGATCGGCGCGAGCCGCGTTACCGGATCGCGCGAAAAGAAAGGTCCGAGAGATTGGCGTCGACGCCTGCGGCATCGTCGGGCACCGATACGTCGATCGAGAACCAGTACCAGATGCAATCGGAACTCGGTAACTTCACTTCGGCCTGGCGCGTCCGAGCTGTCAAATCCGTCGGCAATGCCCAGCTATCAATTTTGGGGTCGGCACAACGAATTTGGATCGAAACGGAATTGTCGGGCAAAGGAGCCGTGCTGACCAACTTCCAGCCCAGCTCGTAACTGCCGGGGGACAACCGGACGAGCTGGCGCGCGGCGGGCCCGCGGGCGCCGCCGACCGCCGAAATGATCAGCGCCTTGCCGTCCTTGTCGATCGAAGCGCCAAGATTGCCCTGCATCGACAATTGCCAGTCGAATGGTGCAAGTCGCGGATCGCTGGCGAAATTGGCGTTCGCGATAAGCGGCGCTGCGCGCGACGCGCCGGGGCGCAACGCATTGGCCAGACGCCGGGCGCCGTCGAAATCCCGATTGTCGACGAGGCCTTGCACCAATCCCTCGTCCGACGGTCTGATTTCCGTCTGCCCCCACGGCTTCTTCGAGATCGCAATTCTCAGTTCCGCAGCATTGGCCATACTGGCCGGCCTGCCGTTGACGAGACGCCAATATAAATCCGCCCAGCGCGGGTTGGGACCGACGATTTCAACCAGCGCGTCCACGGAGCCTTTCCGTGCGGTCGCGTCGGCCAACGCCGTCGCGTAGACCTGTCCGACCTCCGAGTTCGTGAGCATGACCCGCGAAATCCAGCGAAAGAAGGTGCGATCGTCACCCGTCAGTGCGGCGGTCTCAATCAGCGAACTGCCGACCAGTGAACTCCGACGCGTGAGCTTTCCCGCGAGTTCGAGCAGAGCTTTTCGATCCGCAGCCTGCCGATTCGAAGTCAACGACAGCGCTAACAGCGCAACCGAAGTCGCCGACAGCGGTTCCGATCGATAGGCTTGCAAGGCAAGGCGCCGTTCCATGGCATTCACGGCCGTCTTGGGATTGCTGTTCCGTCGCGTCGCCAGCGATTGAACGGCAATATTGCTCCCGGCCAGCCCCGTTGGAGGAAATCCCAGCGCAAGCGTCCGCGCCGGAGCCCGCGACTCATTGGAAATGGCATAGCTTGAAAGCGCGACATAGAGTCCGAGCGCTATAGCCCCTGCCCAGCCGACTTTGCCTACTATGCTCATTGTCAATTCTTGTCTTCGCCGGGTCCGTAGCTGTAACCATAGCCATAGCCATAGCCATAGCCATATGCGTGGCTCTTCGTCCCAACCTTGGTGACGATCGCGCCGAACAATTTCGCTCCGGCCATACGCAGGCGGTCAAGCGAGGTCGCGATCACGCGGTTCTTGGTCGAATTCGCCTCGATCGTGAACAATACGCCCTCCACCCGGCGCGCGATCAGCGGCGCATCGGCAAGACCGAGAAGCGGCGCGGAGTCGACCAGGACATGATCATAGCGCGTAAGCAGATGCTCGATCAGCGTCGCCAGGCGTTCGCTTCCCAACAGTTCGGCTGCGTTGGGCGGCGTTTTACCTGCCGTGAGCAACGAGAAACCGTGATCCGGCATTTCAACGATCATGTCGTCGACATTGTCGTCACCCGACAGATAATGCGTCAGGCCGGCCTTCGCGGGCAGATCGAGATATCGGTTCAGCGACGGATTGCGGACGTCCGCATCGACGAGGATCACCGACTTCCCCGTGCCGGCAAGAACGGTAGCCAGACTCAGCGACGAGGAGCTCTTTCCTTCCTGCGGGCGTGACGACGTCAACATCACGGACCTCGGTGCGCCGTGCGCGGTGAGGAACGTCAAATTGGTCATCAGCGAGAAATAGGCTTCGTAAGTCGTCGAACGCTTGTTCAGTATCTCCGACGCGATAGGCTGATCGGTTTCGGGAATAGCTCCCAGAAGCGGCAGGTCGAAGCGCGTGGCGACATCCTGCGGATCCCGGACAGAGCTATCGATCTTTTCGAGGAAGAAGATCAATCCAACGGCGAGCGCGATGCCGGCGATCAGCGCCAGCGCGACGTTCAGCAGCAAACGGGGGCTTGAAGGCTTGTCAGCCATCTTCGCCACATCGACGACCGAGATATTGTTCGTGCCGACGCCCGCGACCCCGATCTCTTTGTACCGCTGCAGCAAGCCATCATAGAGCTGGCGGTTGGAATCGACCTCACGCTGCAGAATCGCCATTTCGATCGATTCCCGCTGCTGCGTATTATATTTCTGGGTCAGGCGGTCGAGCTCGCTTTGCAGTTCGCGCTCACGCTTGACCGCGGCATCATAGGCCTCGCGGTTGCCCTGCGACGAACGCGACGTCTCGCGCGCGATGGCTCGGTCCAGATTTGCGATCTGGGCGCGCAAGGAAACCACAGAAGGATAGTCATCGGCAAGAACCGTCCGCTGGCTCGCAAGGTCGGCTTCGAGTCCGGCGCGCTTTTCCCGCAGGTTACCGATCGTGGGCGCGACGATCGCCGCGCTTCCGGTCAATGTATTCGAAAGCTCGGCAGCCGCCGAAATCCTCAGTTCGCGCGCGCGCGCAAGCCCCCGGCTGACCTCGGAGATATCAGCGCTGACAAGGGTTTCGGTTTCGGTGCGGCCGCTTGCATTCCGCTGCGTGGAGATCGTCACGATCCCTTTGCTCATGCCATAGTTGATCAACGAACGCTCGGACGTTTCCAAATTCTGGCGCAGCGTTTCGAGCCGGCTCTCAAGGTATTTCCGCGCGTCCGACGTCGCCGCGAAGCGGCGATCGATGCTTACCTGCACGAATTGCTGAGCCCACAGGTTAGCCAGCTTGGCCGAAAGCTGCGGCGACGGCGTCGTAAAGCTCGTATCGACCAAGCTGGAATTGCGGACCGGCGAAACCGACAACTGGTCGAGTAGAATCTTGGTGGCCTCATGCGCCAGATTCTGCCGCTCGGCGCTCGTCATCGACGCATCCGGGCTATCCAGGTCGAAGGCCTCCAGAAACGCTTTGTCGTTCGTCAGATTTCCTGCGCGGACGACACGCTCGGCAAGCGTCTCCGAACGCAACAAAGAATATTGCGTGTTGTAAAAGGAGATTTCGTTGATCAACGCCTTATCGCGCTGCCCTTCCACCGACGTCGCCACGGGAGCGTCGGGCAAAATCTCGAGCCGCGTCGTAGATGTATATTTGGGTGTCGCGAGGAATGTTGCGAGCAAGCCAAGCAAGAGCACGCCCAGGACGACGCCCACGGCCAGGTTGCGATGGTTAATGAACGCAGCCCAGATTTGCTCGAAAACGGGCAGATCTTTCGCTTTCACCGCGTCCTCGCCATGGGCGTCGCTCGCAAACACAAGCCGCGTCGAGGGCAAATCAGCGCGATCTTCAAACAGTTGATTCATTTCCGCGACTACGTCCTATTAAAATTCTCGGGCCAAAAGAATGACTGGCGAAAGGAAGGCCGGAACGACCTGCAGGATATCCTTGAACTGACGGCGTGCAGGAGAATCTCCGACCACCACGACGTCATTGGGGAAAATCTCGGGATCCGGATAATTCCCGCGCCGGATGGCTTCCAGGTTATAGATACCGACATAGGCCTTCGAACCGACATCGCGAAAAACGACGACATCCTCCAGCTTTGCAAACTCGTTCACGCCACCGGCGAGCGCGACGGCACGCATCAGCGTAACGCGTCCGACAACGGGATAGGCACCCGACTTGTTGACCTGTCCATCGACGGTGACGACCATCGATTGTACGGCAAGCGGGTTTTCGGACGACTTGAAGTTGACCGACACCTGCGGATCGCGAACATAACGCCCCGCGAGCTTACCCCGAATTTCCTCGGCGATCAGGTTCGGCGTCTTGCCTGCGGCTGCGACCGTTCCCACCAACGGGAACGAGAAATTGCCTTCGCCATCGGCCATCACGTCGCGCTGCAGGTCCGGCACGCCGAACACTTCGACTCGCAGCTCGCTAAACGGGCCGATGTAAGCCATGCGCGTCGAGCGTATGACGTCCGACGCCTCGGGCGTGGGCAGTTCGCTCAACACAGTCGTCGGCGCGTTGGGCACACTCGCAACGGGCGGCACGTCCTTTGCACAGCCGGAAAGCAAAGCTGCCGCAAAGACGGAGCAGACAATAAATCGGTTCATGAACAAAACTTTTGATCCGGTTGAAAATGGCTTCCGCGCTATAGACATTATGGTTGGCGCTGCAAGCTATCTCCACGCGCGGGGCGTGAATTTGGGCAACACAGAAACACCGCAAGGAATATCGCAAATGCCTGAAGAGACGGCAGCCGAAGTGGGTAGTCGACCAGGCTGATCGCCGTCAGAATAGCGATGACGGCCATGACGCCGAGGCGAAGATCTCCGCGATATCCCTTGACGAGATTCCGCAAGCCACCCGATAGCGCCCCGCGAGCGAACCATAGCAGGGCCGCAAGGATGATAAGCATGAACGGAAGGCCACCGACGATAAATGCCTCGGCCCAGTCATTGTGCGCGTGGTTGAAATAGTTCGGCTGCAACAAATGGTCAGGTTCGAACATCTTATAAGCGCCGGCGAAAGAACCAAAACCGCTTCCCGCAGTCCAATATGTTTCGATCATCGTTTGAACGGTCGGCCAGGCAGTGACTCGAAGATCGTCGCCAGCACTTTCTTCAACGATGCGCGAAAGACCGGTGGGTCGGCGAGACAGCCACAGGGTTATGCCCGCCAGCAGCACCACGACGACGGGTGGGACGTATCGCAGCAACTGCACTTTTTTCGACCGCTCGCTCGCAGCATCGTCTCTCGATGCTTTCCACGAAGCCGCCACGCAAAAATATCCGGCCAAAAAGCCGGCAGCGCCCGCGGCAAGGCCGGCGCGCGATCCGATCAGCACCGTCATAATCGTCAGGCCGACGCCGATCAGCGCAAGCAGCTCGCGCGCGAATGGGCGGCGGCGGCGGCGCGTAAGCTCGTCGCGAAGCAACATAGCCACAACCGGGATCATGCATCCGAGGAAAATGGCGTGATGATTCCGGTTGGCGAAAAAGCCGATCATCGAATCCGTGTTGGCGATGCGATACAGATAGGCCGGACTGGATGGCCCGGCGAGGATCTGCACAAAACCCAGCAATGCGCTGGCGCAGGCGATCGCGACGAATGTCCAGAGGATTCGCGGATAATCGTCGGCAACCACTTGTGATGCGATCAGCAAGGCCGCAACCGGCACTACCATCGCCAAAAGACTGTTCAGCGTCTGCGATGGACTGAGCGAAAGCGGGCGCCACAGATCGGGCTGCCCCAACAGCCGATCGATTGCGACGATCGGCTCGCGCGCTGGCAGACCTTGCCATATCGATGGCGGAAGCGGAACCAGCTGAAGTGCGATCCAGACCGACAGCAGGACCAACAGCGCAAAGGGAACGCGAATCCTGAGCCAGTCGACCTTTCCCATCCTGGTAATGGCCCAAAAGGCAAATAACACCGACGCGCCCCGCAGCAACGGCAGCGAGGCCATATCGGAACGTGCGCCACCGCCCAGAAGGAACACCATCGACAGGAACAGGATTGGAATCCAGGGCGACACGTCCCAGCCGACCGGGATGAAACCGATCCGTCGAGACTTGGCCTTGGCGGCTTTTGGCCTGTTTTTCATCTATCTCAATTTTCGTTTATGATCGAAGCGACGGGGTGCCGGCAGACGAGTAGACGCTGGCAAGTATAGTGGCAAGCGAGCGTTGGTTGCGTATGACGGCCCGTCATTCGGCGTCATCCCTTGCAATAACATACCATCGATCAGTGCCTTCAAGGCCGAGCGCCGCCAGCGCCCCGCTTTTATATGCGCCGATGTCGATGCCGATCCGATTGACCTGTTCTTCGGGTTCGACGCTGATGCTGTGGCCGTGGACGATCATTTTCCCATGGTCGCTGATATTGTCCAGAAACTCGTCCCGAATCCAGCGCAGGTCGTTCAATTCCTGCTTATCCAACGCAATCCCCGGGCGGACACCCGCGTGCACGAAGGCATAGTCACCAATTTCGATCAGATCGTCGCCTTCGCCGAGAAACTTTACATGTTCCGTAGGAACCATCGACGGAAGCTCCGCCGCGATTTCCTCGAAGGTTGCTTCCGACATGTCGGCTCTACTATTCCAGTAACTTCGGACGGTCGCCTCACCACCGATACGCATGAAGTATCGCAAACGGCGAACCTCGCCTGTCAGCGCGGCCAGAAAACATTCCTCGTGATTGCCGATGAGCAGCCTGAAATCCTCAAACTCTTCTTTCAGGCGGATGGCGCGCTCCACCACTTCGGCAGACTGCGGCCCGCGGTCGACAAGGTCGCCGAGGAGGATCAGCGTAAGTTTGGCGGGGCCGCGTGCAGCATGATCCGCCCGGACCAGTTCAATGATCTGCGCGAAGAGGTCATCACGCCCGTGGATGTCGCCGATCGCATAAACGCGGCGCCCGGCGGGGATAGCAAAGCCCGTCCGCGCGACGGGAGCGGGCTTGCTCTTACGCTTCCAGAACATGAATCAGGTCCAACTAACAAAACTCTGCCTCGACACTTCGACGTTCGGGCAGCGGGGGGCCGTGCGCCCCTAGCGCCCCGAGCCTCGACTGACAACAACCGCTTTGCCGCCAAAACGTTGCCTTGGGTCATTTGTGCCACGGATAACGCGGTTAAAAGAGTTGCAAGTTTTGCCAACTATCAGGGGTATCGCTAGTTTCATGGTCCTGTCCGCGAGAAGGGCTTGCGGCGGCCGGAGAATCTGATGATCAAGATAATGACCGTTTTCGGCACCCGGCCGGAGGCGATTAAGATGTTTCCCGTCGTCCACGCACTGCGCGCACAGCCGCGAATCGACGTTCGGGTTTGCGTAACCGCGCAGCATCGCGAAATGCTCGATCAGGTCCTCGACATCGCCCGCATCACGCCGGACGTCGATCTGGACGTCATGACCCGGGACCAAACGCTCGACGGCCTTCTCGCGCGACTGGTCACCGGCCTCGGCGAAATCTTCGACCGCGAAAAACCCGACCGCATCCTCGTCCATGGCGATACGCTGACGACGATGGCGGCAACGCTCTCCGCATATTTTCGCAAGATTCCGGTTGGCCATGTCGAGGCGGGGCTGCGCAGCGGCAACATCTATCACCCTTGGCCAGAAGAGGTGAACCGCAAGGTCGCGGGTGCGGTCGCCGACCTGCATTTCGCGCCGACCGAAACCGCCGCCGCGGCTCTGCGCGGCGAAAATGTGCCCGCCGACCGCATCCACATCACGGGCAACACCGTTATCGACGCGCTACTCGCGACAAGGGCGCGGATCGACGAGGAACCCGCGCTCGCCGCCGGGCTCGACCCGCTTGTCGCACGCTTTGCGGGCAAAAGGATCATCGCGGTGACGTCGCACCGCCGCGAGAATTTCGGCGACGGGATGAAAGCCATCGCCGAGGCGATCGCCGCCATCGCCGCGCGCAGCGACGTTGCGGTTGTCTTTCCGGTTCACCCCAACCCGCATGTCCGCAGCGCGATGGAACCGATCCTCGGCGCGCTCGACAATGTCGCGCTCATCGATCCGCTCGATTATCCGCACTTTGTCCGCCTGCTCGCGACGTCAGAACTGGTGCTGACCGACAGCGGCGGCGTGCAGGAAGAGGCACCGTCGCTCGGCAAGCCGGTGCTGGTGATGCGCGAAACGACGGAGCGGCCCGAAGGCATCGAAGCCGGCACCGCGCGGCTTGTGGGAACCGACAAAGCGCGTATTGTTTCCGAAATTTTCAAGCTTTTGGACGACAAGGACGCCTATTCGGCCATGGCCCGTGCCCACAATCCCTTCGGTGACGGCACGGCGGCAAAACAGATTGCGGAGATTGTAACGCGTGCCCATTGATAGCGAACAGAAGGTCACGGTCCTCGGGCTTGGCTATATCGGCCTGCCCACCGCCGCGCTGATCGCGCGTTCGGGCAACCGCGTAACCGGGGTCGACGTCAGCCAGCATGTCGTCGACACCGTGAACAACGGCAAGGTCCATATCGAGGAAGTCGATCTCGACGGCCTCGTCCAGGGCGTCGTCGCGCGCGGCAACCTCGTCGCCTCGACCGAGGTCGCGCCTGCCGACGTGTTCGTCATCGCGGTGCCGACCCCGCACGACGACGAGCATCGCCCCGACATCGCCTATGTCCTCTCGGCCGCGCGGGCCATCGCGCCAAAGCTTCAGGCCGGCAACCTCGTCATCCTCGAATCGACCTCGCCGGTCGGCACCACCGAAAAGGTCGCCGCGCTGCTCGCCGAGCTCCGCCCCGACCTCAAGGTTCCGGGTGCCTGCACCGGCGCCGCCGACATCTTCGTCGCTTATTGCCCCGAGCGCGTGCTGCCCGGCCGCATCCTCGTCGAACTCGTCGACAATGACCGCTGCATCGGCGGCATCACCCCGCGATGCGCCCGCCGCGCGATGACCTTTTACCGCCAGTTCGTGCGCGGCGCCTGTGTCACCACCTCGGCGCGCGCCGCCGAAATGGTGAAGCTGGTCGAAAACAGCTACCGCGACGTCAACATCGCCTTCGCCAACGAACTGTCGATGATGGCCGAGCATATGGGCGTCGACGTGTGGGAGGTCATCCGCCTCGCCAACCGCCACCCGCGCGTCAACATCCTCCAGCCGGGACCGGGCGTCGGCGGCCATTGCATCGCGGTCGACCCCTGGTTCCTCGTCCATGGCGCCCCCGATCACAGCCGCCTGATCCGCACCGCCCGCGAGGTCAATCTGGCCAAGACCGCGCATGTCATCGGCGCCGCCGAAATGCTCGTGTCACAGCATCCGAACGCGCGCGTCGCGTGCCTCGGCCTCGCGTTCAAGCCCAATATCGACGATTTCCGCGAAAGCCCCGCGGTCGAAATCGCCACCGCGCTCGCGCGCCGCTTCGGCAAGCAGATCGAGATCGTCGAACCCTATGCGCGCGGCCTGCCGATGGAATTCGCCGGCACCGGGGCCGAATTGATCGACCTCGACAGCGCGCTGGCGGGTTGCGATCTGCTGATCGTTCTCGTCGACCATGATCTGTTCAAATCGATCCCGATCGAGGAACGCGGCGACAAGATCGTCTATGACACGCGCGGCCTCTGGCTCGACCAGCCGAACGGCGGCGGTGGCAATCGCTTGCATCGCGCCGCCTGACGCTCTTCGCTTGACCGCGCGCGGGTGCGATCGCATCTGCGATCCATGCTGACCCGTCTCGAAACCATCGTCGTCGAAAAACCTTGGGGGCGCACCGATATTCCGGCGGCGTTCGGCGATTTCGGCGGGCGCCGGATCGGCGAGATATGGTTTTCCAATCCCGCCGGCGACGACGCGCCGATCATGGTCAAATTCCTCTTCACGTCGGAGCGGCTGTCGATCCAGGTCCATCCCGACGACGCAGCCGCGCAGTCCGCGGGATTCCCGCGCGGCAAGGAAGAATGCTGGCTGATCCTCGACGCCGAACCCGGCGCCGAACTCGGCGTCGGCCTCAACGTCGAAACGACGCGCGAAGCGCTGCACGACGCCGCACTCGATGGATCGATCGTCGACATGATCGACTGGCGCCCGTCGAAGACCGACGATTTCGTCTATAACCGCGCAGGCACGATTCATGCGATCGGCCCCGGGCTGACCGTCGTCGAGGTGCAGCAGAATGTCGACTGCACCTATCGCCTCTATGATTATGGCCGCCCGCGCGAATTGCATCTCGACGCGGGGCTCAAGGTCTCGCACCCCGGCCCCGTCCACGATCCACGCGACACGGTCGTCGACCGCCACGCCAACCGCTTGCTTGTCAGCGGACCGCATTTCCATCTCGCACAGCTTGCAGCACCGCTCGACCCCTCGCTTCTCGAACAGGCCGGCGGCGAGCTGACCTTCGTTCCGCTCTCGGCCGGCTGCCGCGTCGCGGGCGAATGCGTTGCTCTCGGCGAAGCGGTGCTGCTCACCGATCCGTCGACGATCGAGATCGACGAGGGCGGCCGCGCGCTCCTGACCTGGCCCGCTTGAGCCGACGCCCCCTCCCCTTGCAGCACGCGGGACCATCGCCCATATCCCGCCGCATGACCAATCCCCATGCGCAAAGTGCCGCGCCCTGGCACGGAACCACCATCCTTTCCGCCCGCAGCGCCGACAAGGTCGTCATCATCGGCGACGGTCAGGTGTCGATGGGACAGACGGTGATGAAGCCCAACGCCCGCAAGGTCCGCCGCCTCCACGACGGCAGCGTAATCGGCGGTTTCGCCGGCGCGACCGCCGACGCCTTCACGCTGTTCGAACGCCTCGAAGCCAAGCTCGAACGTCACAACGGCCAGTTGCTCCGCGCTGCGGTCGAACTCGCCAAGGATTGGCGCACCGACAAATATCTCCGCAACCTTGAGGCGATGATGATCGTCGCCGACAAGGAGGTGACGCTCGTCATCACCGGCAACGGCGACGTGCTCGAACCCAAGGGCGGCATCGCAGCGATCGGCTCGGGGGGCAATTTCGCGCTCTCGGCGGCGCGTGCGCTCGTCGACTATGAACAGGATCCCGCGGTCCTCGTTCGCAAGGCGATGGAGGTGGCCGCCGATATCTGCGTCTACACCAACGACCAGTTCACCCAAGAAATCATCGAAATTCAGGCATAATCACATGAACAAGGATCTGACTCCCAAGGCGATCGTCGCTGCCCTCGACACGCATATCATCGGCCAGGACGCCGCCAAGCGCGCGGTCGCGGTGGCGCTGCGCAATCGCTGGCGCCGCCAGCAGCTATCGGCCGACCTCCGCGACGAGGTGAGCCCCAAGAATATCCTGATGATCGGCCCCACCGGCTGCGGCAAGACCGAGATTTCGCGCCGGCTGGCAAAGCTCGCCGATGCGCCCTTCATCAAGGTCGAGGCGACGAAGTTCACCGAGGTCGGCTATGTCGGCCGCGACGTCGAACAGATCGCGCGCGACCTTGTCGAGGAAGCCGTGCGGCTTGAGAAGGATCGCCGCCGCGAAGCCGTGCGCGCCGCCGCCGAAGAGGCCGCGATGGAGCGGCTGCTCGACGCGCTGACCGGCAAGGGCGCGAGCGAGGCGACGCGCCAGAGTTTCCGCCAGCGCATCCGCGAAGGGCATCTCGACGATAGCGAAGTCGAGATCGAGATCGCCGATGCCCCCAGCATGCCGTTTGAATTGCCCGGCCAACCGGGCCAGATGAGCATGATCAACCTGTCGGACATGCTCGGCAAAGCCATGGGCGGCGCACCGAAGAAACGCCGTAAACTGAAGGTGATCGAGGCCGCGACGCGGCTGATCGAGGAGGAGCAGGACAAGCGCCTCGATCAGGACGATGTTGCGCGCATCGCGCTCGCCGACGCCGAGGCCAATGGCATCGTCTTCCTCGACGAGATCGACAAGATCGCGGTCAGCGATGTGCGCGGCGGCTCGGTCAGCCGCGAAGGCGTCCAGCGCGACCTGTTGCCGCTGATCGAGGGTACGACGGTTGCAACCAAATATGGTCCGATGAAAACCGACCATATCCTCTTCATCGCAAGCGGTGCCTTTCACGTTGCCAAGCCGAGCGACCTGCTCCCCGAATTGCAGGGTCGCTTGCCGATCCGCGTCGAACTCGGCGCGCTGACCGAGGAAGATTTCGTCCGCATCCTCAGCGAGACCAAGGCCGGCCTGCCCGAACAATATGTGGCGTTGCTCGGTACCGAAGGCGTGACGCTGAACTTCACCCCCGAGGCCATCGCGCGCGTCGCGAAGCTCGCGGCCGAGGTCAACGAGAAGGTCGAGAATATTGGCGCGCGCCGTCTCCAGACGATCATGGAGCGGCTGGTCGAGGAAATCAGCTTCACCGCCGAGGATGTGGGCGGCACGACGCTCGAGATCGACGCCGCCTATGTCGACAGCCAGCTTTCGGAGATCGTCGGCGACACCGACCTCAGCAAATATGTGCTTTAGACGCTGAGGTCGGTCAAAGGCCGTCCCTTCCCTGACCAGACCCCTGACTCATTCATTCTTCCCAGTCTGACGATCATTTTGAACGCTTCGGCCAGCGTGGCGCCGATGCAACGGAACAATCGTTGCAAACGGCCGTTCGAAATATCGAGACTAAAATGGAGGGCGGCTCGCCCTCGCCGTGGAGAGAGAGAATGAAAAAGCTTCTGAAAATTTTTGCGATTAGCGGCTCGATATTGATTCTATCGGCTTGCAACACAGTGGAAGGTGCCGGAAAAGACGTTGAATCGGCTGCAGATTGCGCTGATGGCGTTAAAGGCAACTGCTAAGGCGGCGGCGAGCGACGTACCCCGGCGAAAGCCGGGGTCACATCGCTTAATCAGCCCACGCCGGCGCTCTAAGGCTCTGCACCCCGGCTTTCGCCGGGGTGCAGAGCCTTAGGAGACGCCACTTCCCCACTCCCAAAACCGAAATTCGCTCACCCATTACCGAAACGATCTGGCGCCCGCCCGCACGGTCCTGAAGCGGCTTCTTTTCAGCCGTCCGTTTACCGAACTTCATTTGACTTTCTCGCGTCGTCAATGCGATGAACGGACGACACGGTCGATCTGGGTCAAACGACCGGCACGGAGACAGTAATGGCAGATGAGGACGTCGCCCCGGAACAGGGCGAGCTGGCGATCACGCGCACCGGCGATCGGCTTCGGCTAGCGCGGGAGGCCGCGGGCCTCTCGCTTGCCGACGTCGCGACGCGGACGCGCATCACCCAGCGCCATTTGGCGGCGATAGAAAAGTCCGATTATTCGGAGCTTCCGGGCCGTACTTATGTCACCGGCTTCGCTCGCGCCTACGCCCGCGCCGTCGACCTTCCCGAGGCCGAGATCGGTGCCGCCATTCGTCAGGAACTCGAAGAGGACGCTTATGGCTCGCGTCCGCTTTACGAAGCTTATGAGCCGACCGATCCGGCACGCCTGCCGACCGCGCGGCTGACCTGGACGCTGGTCATCGTCACCTTGCTGCTGGCGTCGGCTTACGGCGTCTGGCGCTTCCTGTCGGTCGAGCCGGACGAGGCGCTGATCGCGGCGCAGAACCGCGCCGCCGATGCGTCCGAAGCACCGCAGAACGACGCGACGGCGACGCCCGCGACCAAGGCCGGCAGCCAGGCCGCCGTGGCGGCGAACGCGCCAGTGGTGCTGACCGGCATTTCAGAGGTCTGGATCGGTTTCGACGACGCCAAGGGCAAGACAGAGAACTGGCGTACGCTCGATGCCGGCGAGACCTATCAGGTTCCGCCCGAATATATCGAACAGTTCACGCTGCGCACCAGCATCCCGCAGGCGCTCAAGGTCACCGTTGGCGGCCGCGACGTCGGGGCGATCGGCGCCGCCGATACGCTCGTCAAAAATGTCTCGCTCAAGCCCGCCGATCTGGTGGCGCGTGCCGACGGCAATGGCGCAGCGAGCACGGCAGCCCCGACCGCGGGACCGCGCCCCAAGGGTTGAGCCCGGATCATTCGGGCCGGTCGAAGCCGCAGCGCGCCGAATTGGGTTTGCGCTGCGGCGCTTTGCCGCGTTATGGATGGCGAAATTGGTTAATAGTCGAGGACCTAACGACAGATGATGATGCGTCAGATCACTTTCCTTGGAGCGGCAACGGTCGCGCTCGTGGCGGCGATGCCCGCGGCGGCGCAGGATACGACCGTCGTCAAGCGGGTCGAACGGCTTGAGAAGGAAATGCGCGCAGTCCAGCGGTCGGTCTTTCCGGGCGGAAGCCCGACCTTCTTCGAAGGCGAGATCGCGCCCGACAACACCCCCGGCGAACGCGCGCGCACCAATGCTCCGGTCATCGACCTGACAGCGCGCGTCGATGCGCTCGAATCGCAGTTGCAGGCGCTGACCGGCCAGACCGAACAAAATGCCTTCCAGCTCCGCGAGCTCGAAAAGCAGTTCACCGCCTACAAGGCCGAAATGGACAAGCGTTTCGCCGACCCCGCTGTGGAAGCCGCGCCCGCCGCGACCCCCGCGAGCCTTGCCCCGACGGTGAAGCCGCCGGCCGCCGCGACCACCGTCGCCGCAGCGCCGGTGAAGAAGCCCGCCGACAAACCCGCAGCGAAGCCTGCCACCACCGACGCCGCGCGGCTCGCGCTCGTCAAGAAGGTCGAAGTTCCGGCGAGCGGCAACGAGACCAAGGATGCGTACGACTATGGCTACCGCCTGTGGGAAGCCAAGCTCTACCCCGAAGCGCAAGCGCAGCTGAAGACCGTCGTCACCAAATGGCCCAAGAGCAGCCAGGCGAGCTTCGCGCAGAATTTGCTCGGCCGATCCTATCTCGACGAAGGCAAGCCCAGCCTCGCCGCAGTCGCTTTCTATAATAATTACAAGGATCGCCCGAGCGGGGCGCGCGCACCGCACAGTCTGATGTATATGGGCGTCGCGCTCGACAAGCTCGGCCGCAAGGCCGACGCGTGCAAGGCGTTCCGCGAGCTCGACGAAGTGTATGGCGACAAGGCGCCACAGGATGTCCGCACCGATGCTGCCGCCGCAAAAACAAAAGCAGGCTGCTGACCGCGACGCCGCGGACGGGCTTGCGGGCGATCTCGCCCGGCTCGTCGGTTCCGACTGGCACCGGCTCCATTATGGCGTCGCCGTGTCGGGCGGCCCCGACAGCATGGCCTTGCTCTGGCTGATGGCCTCGCTGCTGCCCGGGCAAGTCTGGGCCGCGACGGTCGATCATCGCCTGCGCAAGGGGTCGGACGAAGAGGCGCGGATGGTCGCGGGATTTTGCGAACGCGAGCATATCCCGCACTCGACGCTGCGCCCGCCGGCGCCGATCAAGGGGTCGCAGCAGGCGGCGGCGCGCACCGAACGCTATCGCCTGCTCGAACAATGGCGCGAGGCGAACGCGCTCAATCATATCGTCACCGCGCATCACGCCGACGACCAGCTCGAAACGATCGTCATGCGGCTCAACCGCAGCAGCGGCGTCGGCGGACTCGCCGCGATCCGCGCCAGGAACGGCGTCATTCTGCGTCCGCTGCTCCCCTGGCGGCGCAGCGAGCTCGTCGACCTTGCGCTCGACAACGACCTGCCCTTCGTCGACGATCCGTCGAACAGCGACAACCGTTTCGACCGGGCGCGGCTGCGCCATGCGCTGCGCGCGCAGACCGCGCTCGATCCCGTCGCCGCGGTCAAATCGGCAGCATGGCTCGCCGAGGCCGACGAGGCGCTCGATTGGGCGGTCGAGCGGTTGATCGCGTCCTGGCCCGACGCATCCGACGTCGCGGTGATCCGCGACGACGGCTATCCGCCCGAGATGTTTCGCCGCATCGTCGCGCAGCGGCTGCGCGCCAACGCGCCGCAACTCGTATTGCGCGGCGCCTCGCTCGACGGCGTGATTGCTGCGATGCAACAAGGCCGCCGCGCGATGGTCGGCGCGCTGCTGATCGACGCCGTTCGCGGCCTTGAGGGGACGATTTGGCGCATTTCTGCGGCGCCGCGACGGAAAGCGCAGAAAAAGGCCTGATTGCCTCATTGTCATTTAACCCGATTATCCTATCTTGTCGGGGATCAGCTTTCGCGATGTGCGCGACGATAGGAAAGATTCCGAATGCAGGACGACAAGGAACCGCAGGGCAATCCCTGGATGAAGAGCGTGATGATCTGGAGCGGCATCCTGCTTGCCATGCTCCTCGTCGCCTCGATGTTCGGCGGCGCTTCGCAGCCTGTCGGCAATCCCCTGGCCTATTCCGAGTTCCGCCAAAAGGTCGAGGAAGGCAGCGTCAAGGACGTGGTTCTTTCCGAAGACAAGGTGACGGGCACGCTGTCGAACGGCGACCGTTTCAGCGCCAACGTCGTGCGCGATCCCGAACTGCTGAAGATGCTCAACGACAATGGCGTCAAATATGACGGCAAACCGACCGAAGTGCCGAACTTCTGGATGTATATGCTCGTCCAGTCGCTGCCGTTCATTCTCATCCTCGGCATCGCCTTCTTCGTCTTTCGCCAAGTCCAGAAGAATAATGGCTCGGGCGCGATGGGCTTTGGCAAGTCGCGCGCGAAGATGCTCACCGAAAAGCAGGGCCGCGTGACCTTCGACGACGTTGCGGGCATCGACGAGGCGCGCGAAGAGCTTGAGGAAATCGTTGAGTTCCTGCGCGATCCGACGAAATTTTCCAAACTCGGTGGCCAAATTCCGAAGGGCGCATTGCTCGTCGGGTCGCCGGGCACCGGTAAAACGCTGCTCGCCCGCGCTATTGCGGGTGAAGCGGGCGTCCCCTTCTTCACCATTTCGGGTTCGGACTTCGTCGAAATGTTCGTCGGCGTCGGCGCCAGCCGCGTCCGCGATATGTTCGAACAGGCGAAGCGCAACGCGCCGTGCATCGTCTTCATCGACGAAATCGACGCGGTCGGGCGCCATCGCGGCGCCGGCCTCGGCAACGGCAATGACGAGCGCGAACAGACGCTGAACCAGTTGCTCGTCGAAATGGACGGCTTCGAGGCGAACGAAGGCATCATCATCGTTGCCGCGACCAATCGCCCCGACGTGCTCGACCCCGCGCTGCTGCGTCCGGGCCGCTTCGATCGCCAGGTCGTCGTGCCGCGCCCCGACATCGAGGGCCGCCAGAAGATTCTCGAAGTCCACACACGCAAAAAGCCGCTGGCACCCGATGTCGACCTCCGCCGCGTTGCGCGCGGAACCCCGGGCTTCTCGGGCGCCGATCTGGCCAATCTTTGCAACGAAGCCGCGCTGCTCGCTGCGCGCAAGGGCAAGCGCCTGATCGCCAACGACGAGTTCGAAGAGGCGAAGGACAAGGTCATGATGGGCGCTGAACGTCGCTCGATGGTCATGACCGAAGACGAGAAGAAGGCCACTGCCTACCACGAGGCGGGCCACGCGCTCGTGTCGCTCCACGTCGAACATAACGACCCGCTGCACAAGGTGACCATCATCCCGCGCGGCCGCGCGCTGGGCGTGACGTGGAACCTGCCCGAGCGCGACCGCTATTCGCAGAATATGAAGCAGATGAAGGCGCGCCTCGCGCTCTGCTTCGGCGGCCGCATCGCCGAGCAGCTGATCTATGGCAAGGACGAGCTGAACACCGGCGCGTCGAACGACATTCAGCAGGCGACCGATATGGCACGTTCCATGGTGATGGAATATGGCATGTCGGAGAAGCTCGGCTGGCTGCGTTATCGCGACAATCAGGACGAGGTCTTCCTCGGCCACAGCGTGTCGCGTGCGCAGAATATGTCGGAAGAAACCGCCAAGCTGATCGACGCCGAAGTCCGCCGCCTCGTCGAGGAAGGCGAGAAAGTCGCGCGCAAGGTGCTCACCGACAATATCGACGAGCTCCACCTGCTCGCTGGTGCGCTGCTCGAATATGAGACGCTGTCGGGTGAGGAAGCGAAGCGCGCGATCAAGGGCGAAGACATCGGCCGCGAGGATGACGCAACCAAGCGCGGCACCCCGGTGTCGGGCCATGCCGGCGGCATCCCGCAGATCAAGCGCAAGCCGCGTCCGTTCGGCGACGCCAATCCCCAAGGGGTCTAGGCCCTACGCCTAGCCTCCTCGATTCAGGGACTATTCATTGGCTGGGGGCAAGTTGCGGCATATGACCAAACGGACATATGCGCGCCTCTTGCCCACCCTGCTCGCCGCTCCTTTCCTGTGCGCGATGGCGCCCGGCGACATGAGCGTTGCCGCATTTCTCACACGGGCGGATTCGATTTCTCGGTTAGGCCCACTTGCGCTCGCGACCCCGCAAGGGAACCAACTCAAGGGCGAAGTGATCGCGGCGGGCAAACGCTACAAGGCGCGGATCGACGCCGACCGCAAGGCGGGTCGCAGGACCACCAGTTGCCCACCCGAATCCGGCTCGCTGTCACCCGATGAATGGCTTGCGCATTTGCGGCGCTATCCGGTGCAGGTTCGCAAATCGGTGAGCGTTTATTCGGCATTCGATGCGCTGATGAAGAAACGCTATCCCTGCCCCGCCTGATGCGCCAATGGTACGAAACGGACCAAAGGAGACGGCGATGATCGGCAAAATGTGGAATGCCCTGGCCCTTGCGGTGCTTCTAGCGACGACTACACAGCCTGCGGCAGCGCAAGGAACCGGCTCGCTGACAAGCAAGATCGAACTCGAAAAATCGACGCCATCCTCGGACGGTCAACCACCGAAGAAAAGCTATGTCGCGCCCGAGGTGGTCGTTCCCGGCGACCGCATCCGTGTCGCCCTCACTTTCACGAACAACGGCGCCGCTCCGGCGGCAGGGGTTAAGCTGGTCAACCCGATCCCCGAGGGGCTGATGTTCGACGACACTGCCGATACAGCGGGTTTCGATGTGTCGACCGACGGAGGCAAGACGTTTGGGGCGCTAGCGACGCTGACGGTTCCCGTCGAAGGCGCAACGCCCCGCGCCGCGACGGCTGCCGACGTGACCCACGTCCGCTGGCTATGGCCCGATGCAATCGACCCCGGCAAAAGCCGCTCGGTAGCCTTTTTCGGGCGGGTTCGGTGATCCGCTAAATGACCATCTATTGCGATGAATCGGGCGGCCTCAACACCGGCGTAATGACCTTCTCCGCCGTGATGCTGACCCCCAAGGCGGCGGCCGACATCCACGCGCGCTTTCGCAGCGTGACCGGGCTGCGAGGCGAGCTGAAAGGTAGCCGCATCAGCATCGTCGAGCGCGCCTATCTGCTCGAACTCTTCGATCGCGCCGGCGGCCGCGCCTGGGTCGCCGTCGCCGAGCGCGACAAGCTCGCGCAGAGCCCGGGCGACACCTTGCCCAGCGACCTCGCGCTTTACGGCGCATTGCTCAACAGCGCGGTGGGTCACTGGCTGCCCGAAACCGGCGGCGTCTGCACCGACGTCGTGATCGACGACGGCCGCTATGATCCGAAGATTCTTTCGCATGTCCGCGAAGAGATACAAGCGGGTCTCGGTCAATGGGGCCGCGCGTCGCTGGCCGACAGCAAGCGCAGCGACGGGGTCCAGATCGCCGACGTGATCGCCAACAGCCTGTTCAATATCACCATAGGTTCGCCCCGCGCCTATCGCATCGAGCGAATCCTCGAACCCATGCTGGCATCAAAGGCGATCCGCATCGCCGAGTTGACCCACCTGCCATAACAAAAAGGCCGCAGTTTCCTGCGGCCCCCTTGGTGATCGATCGATGCAGCGCTTATTCGAAGTCGCTGCCACCGCCCGCGGGGCTGCGCGGCGGCGCAGCGGCGGTCAGGCGAAGCGCTTCGGCCGAGCGGCTGATCGAGCTGATTTCATCGGGCGTATCGTCATCGTCGACGACAACCTTCTGCATCGAACCGACGAGCGTTTCCTTGAGGTCCTTCGGACGCACGGTCTGCTCGGCGATCTCGCGCAGCGCAACGACCGGGTTCTTGTCGCGGTCGCGATCGACGGTCAGCTCCGAGCCACCCGAAATCTCGCGCGCACGGTGCGCGGAGAGCAGGACCAGGTCGAAACGGTTGGGAACTTTGTCGACGCAATCCTCGACGGTAACGCGGGCCATATTGTTTCCTTAGGTATAGGAGAGACCAGCCCTTTGAAGGGGCGTGGCGGCAAGCGCTGCGCGCTAGCAGTCCGGGCCTGCAATGTCAATCAAAGCGCTGCCCTTGCAGGGTTTGCGGACACCGGCCTATGACCGGCACGATGACCGAAGCCCATAGCAATGTCGATTTGTCGCAAAGATTGACAGCCGACGTGGCCGGGCACCGGATCGCGCTGATTTTCGACGGCGAAGAACGATTGGCGCGCTTGCTCGAACTCATCAACGGGGCAGCGCACAGCGTCGACATCATCATGTATATTTTTGAGGGCGATGCCGCGGGCACTCGTATCGTCGAAGCCTTGCTGCTCGCCGCGAAGCGCGGCGTTCGCGTCCGCGCGGTCATCGACAGCTTCGGATCTGGCGATACGCCCGACAGCCTGTTTGCACCGCTTCGTGAAGCGGGCGGCAGCGTCACCTTCTTCTCGCGCCGCTGGCGATCGACCTATCTGATCCGCAATCATCAGAAGCTGATCCTGATCGACGAATATATCGCGGTGACCGGCGGGTTTAACATCGCCAACGCTTATCTCAGCCCGCCGCGCGGCGACTGCTGGTTCGATATAGGCATGATCGTGAGGGGGCCGACCGTTGCGCGCGCGACGCAATGGTTCGCCGAAATCCACGACTACACGGTCAACGACGATGGCAAGCTGTTGATGCTGCGGCGGCTGATCCGCGAATGGCCGGTCGATGGGGGCGCGGTATCGTGGCTCGTCGGCGGCCCCACCCAGCGGCTGTCCCCATGGGCACGCGCAGTGCGCGCCGATCTCGAAGATGCGCGGCAACTCGACATGGCGATGGCCTATTTCTCCCCGGGTCAAGGCATGCTCCGCCGGCTCGCACGCGTGGCGCAGCGCGGGCGGGCGCGATTTGTGATGGCCGGCAAGTCGGATAACCCCGCAACGATCGGCGCATCACGGCTTCTCTATGGCTATCTTCTGCGCAAAACCGCCGAAGTCTGGGAATATCGGCCGTGCAAACTGCATATGAAGCTGATCGTCATCGACGATGTCGTCTATATCGGATCGGCCAATTTCGACGTGCGCAGCCTGTTCGTGAACGTCGAGGTGATGGTCCGGATCGCCGATGCGGGCTTTGCCGAAAAGATGCGGAACTTCCTGAGCCAGCTGCGGCCCGATTGCGAAATCGTCACCCCGGATTCGCACAAGGCGCGCGCCAGCTGGCTGACGCGGCTTCGCTGGACGCTCGCGTGGTTCGTCGTTGGCGTGGTCGATTATACCGTGTCGCGGAAATTGAACTTCGGGCTCGGCGACCCCGACCCGGAAGTTTAGTCTTTCCAGCCCCAGAACAGGAAACAGGGCGGGACGTTGACCCATTCGAACGCATTGTCGATGCGGTTGAAATGCGCCGCGAGGAAGTCGCGCGCACGGGCGCGGAACTGATAGACGAGAAAAGCGCCGCCCGGGCGAAGCACGCGGTGCGTCGCAGCGGCAATCGCCGGACCGACGCCGGCGGGCAGTGTCGAAAACGGCAGACCCGAGAGGACATAGTCGGCCTGTTCGAAACCGTGCGCGCGCACGATTTCCTCGACGTCCGCCGCCGAACCATGGACCGCGATGAAGCGACTGTCGCGGATGTCCTTCCGCAGATAGTCGATGAAGTCCTCGTTGGTATCGATCGCGATCAGCGTCGCGTCGCCCGACATGCGTTCGAGGACGGGACGGCAGAAGGTGCCGACGCCGGGACCATATTCGACGAACAGCTTGGTGTTCTTCCAGTCGACGGGCTTCAGCATGTGGCGGATCAGCGTCGGCGAGGACGGCACGATCGATCCCACCATCACCGGATGCTTGATGAAGCCGCGGACGAACATGCCCCATGGCCCGAAAAAGCGCTTGAGGCCCACGCGGACCCGTCGGGCCAGCGGAGCTTTCGTTTCTTGGGCCTGCGCCCGCGGATTGGTCATGATGGCTTTCGCGTTGTTGCGGTTGCCAAAGGCGTGGCAAAATCGGCGCCGGGGCGCAAGGAAAGAGTCTGTCTTGACTCTGGACAGACAGGGTTCCGCGTGTAGGGAGAGGCGGCGTTACCGACCAAAGCCAAGGAGGGGGCGAACATGGCGACGACATCGCATTCCATCCCCTCCGACCGTATGGCGGTGCTGTTTGCGGTGATGCTCGTCGCCGCCGCGGGCAACACCGCGATGCAGTCAATCCTGCCTGCCATCGGCACCGAACTGAAAATTCCTGACGTCTGGGTCAGCCTCGCGTTCAGCTGGTCGGCGCTGCTGTGGGTACTTACCGCGCCATATTGGGCGCGCCAATCCGACAAGCGTGGGCGTAAGGCACTGATGGCGCTTGGCGTCATCGGCTTTCTTTCTTCGATGGCACTTTGCGGTCTGGTCTTATGGGCAGGGCTGAAAGGGCTTGTAGGCGCAGGCGTCACCTTTATCGTTTTCGCCCTGTTTCGCAGCCTCTATGGCGGCCTCGGATCAGCCTCGCCTCCGGCCGTGCAGGCCTATGTCGCCTCGCGCACCGATCCCGAGCAACGCACACAGGCCTTGTCGCTCGTTTCATCCTCATTCGGGCTTGGCACAGTGATCGGTCCGGCGATCGCGCCCTATTTCATCCTGCCCGTCGTTGGACTTGCGGGACCCATGTTTGTCTTTGCACTGATCGGCGTCGTGGTCCTCGCCATGCTGCGCTGGCGCCTGCCGAACGATACGCCGCGCTTTGCCGCGCGTGGTGCGATTGCCCCCTACCCGCTTTCTGCCGGACCAACCGAACCGACAGGCGATGAGGAGAATGATCCGGACGCACCCGAACAGGAAGCACTGAGCTGGCGCGACAGACGGGTGCGTCCATGGCTGCTGGCCGGCCTTCTGGGAGGGCAGGCGCAGGCGATGATGCTTGGCGTCATCGGCTTCCTGATTCTGGACCGGCTCCATTTACGATCAACGCCCAAAATCGGCGTCGACATCACTGGGACCGTCCTGATGTCGGGTGCCGTGGCCACATTGCTCGCACAATGGGGCCTTATCCCGCTGTTCAAATTGACTCCGCGTTCGACTGTCTTGTGGGGGGCAACACTCGCCGGCGTCGGCATATTGATGACGGGCCTCGCACAGGATCAACATGCCATTACCATCGGTTTCGCAATGGGTTCGCTAGGCTTCGGGCTGTTCCGTCCGGGCTTTACCGCAGGCGCATCGCTGTCGGTACCACGCCGCGACCAGGGCAGCGTGGCCGGTATGACCGCGTCGATCAACGGATCAGCCTATATCGTGTCGCCCGCAATCGGCGTGCTGCTTTATAATTGGCACCCGATGGTCGCATACGGCCTGATGGCTGGCTTTTGCGGCTGGCTCGTCCTGTGGGGCTGGTCGGCGCTGAAACCGAACCAGCCCAAGGATCAACCGCTTTAGTCGGCCGTGTCGTCGTGCTTGCGCTCGCGGACGGGCTTGAGCATGCCGGGTGCGAAGAAGCCGATCGGATCGACGCTCATCGCGGCCTGCTTGATCTCGCCCTGGATCTTTTCATAATCCTTTTCCATCGCCTCGGTTACCGAGGCGCGGGTGTCCTTCAGCGCTGCTTCGAAATCTTCCATCGTCACAGTCTTGCTGTCGAGCGAGCGCTTGAGTGCGGCAAGCCCCGCACGTCGCGTCAGATCTTCGAGGTCGGCCCCGGTGAAACGGTCTGATTTCTCCGCGAGCACGGCAAGGTCGACATCCTTCGCGAGCGGCATCTTGCTCGTCTGGATTTCGAGGATGCGCCGGCGCCCTTCCTTGTCGGGCACCGCAACGTAAATCAGCTCGTCGAGCCGCCCCGGGCGAAGCAGCGCCGGGTCGATCAGGTTCGGCCGGTTGGTGGCGCCGATGACGACCACCGACTGCATCTCCTCGATCCCGTCCATCTCGGCGAGGATCGTGTTGACGACTCGCTCGGTCACCTGCGGTTCGCCCGATGCGCCGCTGCCCCGCGCGGGCACCAGGCTGTCGAGTTCGTCGATGAAGATGATCGTCGGCGCGACGGCGCGCGCACGGGCGAACAGGCGCGCAATCTGCTGCTCGCTCTCGCCATACCATTTCGACAGCAAATCCGACGATTTGATCGAGATGAAGTTCGCGTCGGATTCGCGCGCCGCCGCCTTCGCCAGCAAGGTCTTGCCGGTTCCGGGCGGGCCATAAAGCAGGAAACCCTTGGCGGGACGGATGCCGAGCCGGCGGAACGCCTCGGGATTCTTGAGCGGTAGCTCGATCCCTTCGATCAGCTTGTCACGCGCGGCGTCGAGCCCGCCAATGTCGCTCCAGCGCGTCTTCGGTGCCTGCACCATCACTTCGCGCATCGCCGAGGGCTGGACGCGCTTGAGCGCATTGTTGAAGTCCTCACGCGTGACGCGCAGTTCCTCAAGCACTTCGGCGGGGATTGTGCCTTCGGCCAGATCGAGCTTCGGCATGATGCGCCGCACTGCCTCGATTGCGGCTTCGCGCGTCAGCGCCGCCATGTCGGCACCGACAAACCCGAAGGTCGTGCGCGCCAGTTCGGCGAGATCGACATTTTCCGCCAGCGGCATGCCGCGGGTGTGGATGCCGAGGATCTCGCGCCGTCCGCTTTCGTCGGGAACGCCGATCACGATTTCGCGGTCGAAACGGCCGGGACGCCGCAGCGCCTCGTCGATCGCGTCGGGTCGGTTCGTTGCCGCGATGACGACGAGGTTCGTTCGCGGCTCGAGCCCGTCCATCAGCGTCAGAAGTTGCGCGACAAGGCGCTTTTCAGCCTCGCCCTGCACCTGTCCGCGCTTCGGCGCGATCGAATCGATCTCGTCGATGAACAGGATCGACGGCGCAGCCTTCGCAGCGGCCTCGAACACATCGCGCAGCCGCTTTTCGGACTCGCCGTAAGCGCTGCCCATGATTTCCGGGCCGTTGATCAGGAAGAATTGCGCATCGCTTTCGTTCGCGACCGCTCGGGCAAGGCGCGTCTTGCCCGTTCCCGGCGGGCCGTGCAGCAGCACGCCGCGCGGCGGATCCACGCCAAGGCGCTGGAACAGTTCGGGATAGCGTAGTGGCAGTTCGACCATCTCGCGGAGTTGATCGATGGTATCGCCCAGCCCGCCGAGATCGTCATAGGTGACATCGGTGCGGCGCGAATCCTGCGGCTCCTGATATTCGGGCAGCAGTTCGATTTCGGTATTTTCGTCGATGAAAACGATGCCCTTGGGGGTTGCCGATACGACGAGAAGGCGCACTTCGGCGAGCGCATAGGCGGGCGCGTTGAGCATCTGGCGAAGCTGCGGCGGCATGTCGCCCGACTCCAGCCGCTGCTGTCCGGCCGTCGCGACCGTATCGCCTGCGACCACTGGACGACCGAAGAAGCTGCGTTTCAGCGCATTCGCCGAACCCTGAAGCCGCAGATTCTCTTGTGCCGGCGCGAACACCACGCGCGTCGCAGGCCGCGCTTCCACGCGGCTCAGCTCGACCATATCGCCCGCGCCCGCGCCCGCATTGGCGCGCTGCAGGCCGTCGAGGCGAATGACTTCGAGCCCCTCATCCTCGGCATAGGGCAGCACGACGCGCGAGGCGGTCTGCCGCTTTCCGCTGATCTGGACGATATCGCCTTCGGTCACCCCCAGTTCGGCCATCGCCGAGCGCGGGATGCGCGCGATCCCACCACCGCTTTCCTCGGCACGGGCGTTCGCCACCTGCAGTTTCACCAGTTTTTCTTTTACCGCTGCGTCGGCCAACGTGCGTCTCCCGCAAAAAAGTCAGAATGCGAAGATAGGATGGTGGTTCCCGATTTGCGACCCCCGGCGCCGCGCCAATTTATGACGCACTGCACAAAATTCTGGCTTGTCCGCCAAGGTCATGTCATCATCGGTAACCGATATGCCACGTCTACCCCCTATCAGCAGCATGGAAGCCTTTCTGGAGGTCGCCCGTCACGGCACGGTCAAGGCCGCCGCCATCGAACTTGGCCTGTCGATGCCCGCGCTGTCGCGCCGAATCCAGACGCTCGAACATGCCGTCGGCCGTCCGCTGTTCAATCGCCACCATCACGGGCTCAGCCTGACCGAAGCGGGTCGCGCGTTACACGAACAATTGTCGCCGATCCTCGACGAACTGCGGACCGTGATCGAACAGGTCGGCAGCCCCGACGCCTCGCTCCGCCTGCATCTCAACGTCCTGCCGCTCTTTGCGCAGCAGCGCCTGTTCCCGCGCCTTCCCGAGCTGCGCAGCAAACATCCCGAATTGCATATCGACATCGACACCATGTCGCATGCCGAAGCGCGGCTCGGCGATGGCATCGATGCCGCGATCGCCCTCGCCCGCTCGATCGACCCCGTGCTCTATGCCGCGCGGCTCGATCAGGACAAGGTGTTCCCGATTGCGTCGCGGACGCTGGCCGACGGCGACCGCGCGATCACCGTCCCCGAACAGATGCAGCGGATGACAATCCTGCTCCACCGCGAGATGCCCGAGACCTTTACCGAGTGGAAGAAGGCGATCGGCATGCCCTATCTGGAACCGGCGGGGATCGATTATTTCGATTCGGGGCCACTGATGCTCGAGGCCGCAGCGCAGGGCATCGGCGTCGCCTTCATGCACGGCCATCATTTCGACGACGCGCACGATTCGCGCCTCGTCCGCCTGTTCGATTTCGACGTCGACAGCCCGTACAGCTATTGGTTCGTATGTCGCCCGCGCGCGCTACGCCAGCCGGCGGTCAAACTGTTCCACGACTGGCTGCTGGCAGCGAAGATCTGATCGCGCCGGCAAATCGTTTAAGACCTGGGTGATGAATATGATAATCGGAAGGCGCGACGTGCTGGCGCTCGCAACAGGTCTGGCAGCATCGCCTTTGGCGGGCAGCGGCCTTGATCCCGACAACGCGGAACGCAATTTCCAGACCCTGTCCGACGTTTTTCTGCAGATGGGGCAGACAGGGCGTGCGACGATAGCGTCGGGCGTATACAAGCTTTTGAAACCGCTGGTCATTCCGCCCGGCGTCCTCGACGGAGGCGACGTCGTCCTCGATTTTCGCGGCGCACAGCCTCGCGACTTCCCGGGCGGTGCCTGTGTGCTTGTGCGGGGAAAGGACAAGACCGCTCTCCCGAACCTCGCCCGAGATATCTCCGTTGGAGCGCGCAGCTTCACATTCGCGAGGCCCCACGGGCTATCGGTCGGCGATGTGTTCCAGCTATCCGGAACGGTGGACTATGCGGGCAACGGCTATCGTGCCTATTACAGAAAAGGCGAAATGTTCACTGTCGCCCGGGTGATCGACAAGAACATCGTGGAAACCAGCGCAGGTTGCAGGGATAGCTATGAGGCCGCAGGCGTCGCCTGCTGGAAGCGATTGGCAAGCACTTTCGAACAGTCCTGCGCCTCGCTTCGCGTCATGGCTCCCGACAATATCGATTACCCGATCCGTTTTCTGGGACTCGATCACTCGGTGGTCGACAATATCTCGGCTGATGGAGGCGCCGTTTCGGCAATCGACTTTACCGACTGCCATGATTTTTCCGGGAGGCGGATTCGCGCGCACCAGCGCTCCAACATCTTTGACGGCTACGGCATTTCCATCTGCCATTGCCAGTCGTTCCAACTGCAGGGCGAGGTCTACGGTTATTTTAATGGCATCACGACCGGCGGCGGACCTTTCGGCCCGCCTGGAATGGTGGGCATTAATCGCGATATCCATTTCGAAGGAAAGGGGGCGTCGGACCCTGCCGGAGGCTTGGCCGGCGCGCATTTCCACGGAAATACGGAATATAGCAGTTATCGAGGCGTCTTCGTCAACGGCGTTACGATGGCCGGAAACAACAACGAAGCGCATGGTCATTTCATCGGTCGGAGCGGCCAATTCGCAATCCAACTCGGTGAAATGCACGGGCATAGTTTTCATATCAGTGGTGTCGTCCGCACGACCGGCGCCGAATTGCGCCCGCAAATCGGCGCAATCAACATGGACGATTTCGGCCTTCACGCCCGCTACGGCGGCCGCGCCGTGATCGACGTGGAACTTCACGCACCGAACGCGTCGCGCCTGATATTGTGGCGAACGCAGAATCTTCTGCGAAAAGACGTCGTGCTTGAATTCCGGCGGTTCGATGTCGTTGAAGCGCATCCGTCGAATCGCTTCGTTATCCTGTCGAGGGTCTCCGGAAAGGATTTCCCGCTGATCGAGTTCGGCAAATGGAATATCATCGACAATCGCCGGCCGATTACGTGGTCGATCAATCCCGGTACGAAACTTCGCGGCATGGATTCATCCCGGACTGTCACCGTCAAAAACGCGACGCAAGCGATAAAGCGAGTTATATTTGATCCCGCCTTTCCTCGAACGCCGAAGTTCATGATCGCCGAAAACAGCCAGTCCGCTGGATCTGCGGCTGTGCTTGCATCCATTGTCGAAGCGTCGGAGAATGGTGTCGTCGTCAAGCTCGCTGCAGCCGGCCCAAGCAAGCGCAACATCGATACGAAAATTTCAGTCCGGGGGTTCTTTGACGACTAGGAGGCTTGCCAGCCCCGATCGACGCGCCGGGCCGGGCCGGCGCAACCAACCGGTCCGCCAGCATTCCGCCCGATAGTATCTTTGAATGAAAATGGTGCTGCTGGACAGGATTGAACTGTCGACCTCGTCATTACCAATGACGCGCTCTACCACTGAGCTACAGCAGCAACCGTACCGCCCCGCAACGCATGTTCGCTAGGCAGGCGCGGCCTATGGCGGGGCGCTCTTCGCCTGTCAAGGGCGAGGCTTGACGGCGCGCCAATTTCACGAGATTGGCCGATTGTGAGCAAAACACCCTCCTCAGCGGATCCCGAACGCGAACACCGCCTCGCGCAAGCGCTGCGCGACAATTTGCGCAAGCGAAAGGCGCAAGCCCGCGAAACCAAAGACGAAACCGTGCCTAAAGACTGACGGTAACCGTCACTGCGTCGCCTTCGAGCAACCCCTCGGCCTTTCGGACTGCGGCCTTTATGGGCAAAAGCCAGCCGCCGCTTTCCTTGTGCGGAAATACAGACGTTTTCCAACGCGTATCCCCGATCTCCACCTCGACCCGTGCCGAGCCGAATCCCTTGCGTCCGTCGAGCCATTGCCCGGTTATCGCCGCCATGCGAATCCCGTCGGCGGCGTCGCCTGCAATCGTCACGAAAAACCACGCGGCGGGCGCGGTTGCCGATTGCCAGCGCCAAAGCGGCGTCGTGACGGTGAAGTCTTCCAACGCTCTATTTCGCGCTGATAGAGCGAACAGGAACCGGGATATTGCAAATGTCCGCGCCGCCTGCGGGCCGAATGAAGAAGGGATCGCGACGATTGGCGCGTGCGTCGGCGTAGCGCACAAAGCTGTCGCTTTCGGTCGACAAATATTCGAAGCGCGGCCGGTCGGCTTCGGACAGTTCAGTGGCAAGGCGGATCGACTTGATCGGTACGCGCTCGGCCTCATTCTCATAAAAGCCCAATGCCCCGGTTCCACGCGGCAGGCTGGAGAGATGCTCGATCCCGCTAATTACGCGGCCGACAAGCGCAATATTGCGATCGAGGTGGCGCGGCGCATGGCCGATCACGGTATAGAGTTCAGCGCCGCTGCCGGTGTCGGGAGACATATTGCGGCCGACCCCCACCATGCCATAGCAATGAACCGGCCACATCCCGGTGCTTCCAGCGACGGGCCATCCCGCTATAAATCCCTGATAATCGGAATAAGGATCGACCTTCGTTCGCATATCAGGAGCGTAGATGATCGTCGGGCGGGACCTCCGCTGCGCCTCTGCAAGCTGTTTCAGTCGCTCTTTGTTGCGATGCATCACTTCGATCATGGGCATGACCAGCGCCATGTCATGCACCGTATAGTCGCTTTCCGTGGGCGTGCCCAACCCGCCGGGCAGCGGCTTTGCCTTTGATGCGTCCTCGCCATTCGCATCGCCCCACTGCGCGACATAATTATCCTGCACGCGGTTCACGCTGGTGCCATCCCACCAATGCGCCGCGGCGAGCATGCGGATATTGGCGATCCACCCTTGGCTGAACGGTGCGGGCATCAACTGGATGACGACGCGGCGCGGCGTGCCTTTGGCATCCGCAGCAAGATCCATCACCAGCAGGTCTGACGGCGCGATTGCAACCCAGTCGCGCGCCGGTGCGGCGGCGGCAATCTCGCCCGGCGAGGGAATCGGTGCCGGCTCCTCGGCGGACGCGGGGACGATGAGCGACGCGGCTACGACGGCCGTCAGGAACAGATGTTTCATGGCCAACGTCTGCCATGCCCAATCGGCTTGCGAAAGCCCCGCCAAGCGATTAGGGCGCCCGTTCCAGTGCATATGCGGAGCGGTGGCCGAGTGGTCGAAGGCGCTCGCCTGGAAAGTGAGTATACGTCAAAAGCGTATCGAGGGTTCGAATCCCTCCCGCTCCGCCACCTTGCCCGAGTTTCCTATATCCGCGCTCCGGTCGTTAACGATGACTGGAGCGCAGAAATAGATTAGCTCAAAAAAACCCTGATCATTTCTAAAGCGACAAACGCGTTAGATTTCGCGCGTCAGAGTACGAGTTTCCAGATGTCGTTTAGCGTCTGGGCCGGGGCGGCCGCATTCGCATTACCCGACACCAGGAATAGCTCGCCGTTAAAGACATAAGCGACCGGCGCGTGCCGCTGAAGATACGGCTGCACAGCGATGAGTTGCTGCCACGACACGCCGTCGTCGCTAACCCACGTATCGGCATAGTTGCTGTGCGCCGCCCCCACATTGTCATAGCCGCCCAGCAGGTATAGGCGACCGAGATATTCGATAAACGCGGGCCAAATCCGTGGTTGGCACGGCATGACATCCACGATTTGCGCCCATGTGACACCGCCGTCGGTCGACTTCCACATGTCGTTGAGCGACGTTTTATCGGGATAGCCGATTTCGGGCGGGACGTTCGCCACATTGCGGAACCCACCATATAGATAAAGCTCACCGTTGAATTCGGTCACTGCCGGAACCAAGCGCGCTCCCCATGGAGCGGCGCAGATCAGCGACCACTCCACTGCGACGGGATCGAACTCCCACACGCCTTCCGTTTCGCCGACGGGGCTGTTTCCCGTGCAATGGAAAGCCAGCAGCTTACCATTGTGGACAATGACGGGTGCGTCCCCTGACAACTGCCCCCATGGCAAATCGGCAAGGATTTCGGTGAACGTCTCTCCGCCATCCTCGCTTTCGTACATCTTCGTCTTGAACGCATATATTTTGCCGTCCAGCGCGGTGACGTGACTGAATTCCTCATATGACGGGTTGGCATTCACCAGCGAATAGTCGATCCCGTTTGCCGAACTCCAGATGTCGTTCAGCAAGACTGTGTTCGGCTGGTATCCGCGCGCGATAAATTGTCGCGAGCCGAGCTTGAAGGTCAATGCGCTATCGCGATGCGAAAAGGCTGCCGCCTTCGTCATGCGTTGCCAGGTGATCGTGCCTGCGGGATAGGCGGGACCACCCGTTTGCACCACGAGGTCGCTATCCGTCAGCGCGAAAGGAAAGATCACGATCCGGCGAACGATACCGCCAAGCCGCGCTTCGGCGCCCGATGGCGAGGTACCGATACCGAGCCGGGTCAGCACATTCGGAATGGCGCCATCGAAAATCCAGTTGGCGGTCGCACCGTTGCGAGCCATGATGCTGTCATCCGTAGCCAGACGAAAGGCCAGCTGTTGCTCGACGCCGGCGGGCGCGACGGCCGGACTGATCGATGATCCGCGAACCAGATCGTCAGCCTCGACAACCGTCCTGATACCCCCTGCTCCGTCATTGATCAGACTGATCCGATTCTGACTGCCGTCGCCGGCGTACAGCGTCAGGAAAACACGCGATCCGGCCTTCGTGTCGGAACCACCGCCGGTGAGCGTCGCGTCGATGAGGACGCTGCAGCCTGCGAGAAGCAGCTTCTCGACATAGGCCGAGTCTTCGCGCCGCGTAGCTGCGGCGTTCGTCGTCGGCATCAGACTGGTGGGCGCATCGCCGAGTTCAAGCTGCGCGCCCCAGGCATGAAACGCCGCGGAGGCCGAAGACCCGAGGGTCCCGCGTAGCGCGATTTCAAAGGTACTGGTCGCACCCGCCGCTGTTTCGACCCGGCCGATGCGCTGCCACGCGCCGTTGAAAGTGTGAATTGCATAGGAACCGCCCGCAACGTGACGATAAAGGATCTTTTCCCCGTCGACGCCCTTTACCCACATCGTACCGGCATATTTGGCGCCTGCTGCCGTCGCGATACTCTGTTCGACATAGGCGTGATCGGAACCGGATGACCCGCCGCCCAGGTCGAGCGTCACCTTGTCGGCAGTCATCGTCCCGTCTGGCGCAACCGCGTCATTGGCAACCACCGTGGGAAGCACGGCTGTACCGGCACGACGCTTGACCCACGTTGCGTGATCGAATTCACTTGATCGGAGGAGGATATTTTGGGCGCCATATTCGACGACCAGTCCTTTTTCAGGAATGATCCTGGCTTCGCCGCTGGGATAGTTCTGGACCACGCCTGGCGCGGTTTCGAATGTCGCCAGGCTCGGACGTGCAAAGGATAAGTCATCGAGACCGCCGATATCCGAAGCAACCTCATAGCCCTTCCGATAAAAGCCCGAGGCAAAGTCGATTTCGACGCCAAAGGCGCCAAATGCCTTCGCTTTCAGGTCCTCGGTGATACCATAAAGCTCCGCGCGCGCCTCGGCCCTCGAAACTGCGGCGACTTGCAGAGCAAGCTGCGACAACACGCCCGTATTGATGGGGTCGACGTCGTATATCACCGTTGTTTCGTCCGCGGTCTTCAATACCGCTCGATATTGCTTCGCGGCATCGGCGTAGACGGAAGGAAATTTGCCTCCGCTGTCCGCTACAACCGGGTTGGCGTGCGCCACCGTCAGCGCGGCGTCGGCATAGGCGACCTGCGGAACCGTGGTTCCGGCCTCATAGAAGAACCATTTCGCATTTGCATAGGCGTCGCCACTCGCATCCAATGCGCGGTAGGCACCGATAATCAATTCGCCCGTCATCAAAATCTCCAACCAAGCTACTGCTGAACATCCTCCGTCAAGCGATCACGATGTCGAACGGTCCGGAGGAAACAGTTAGAGACCTATGATTATCCTACATCGCAACCTATTTCGTCAGCCTCTACGACATTGCTGTCCGCCGCCGACGCACGGCGCCCGTGCCACGTCGGCAGGCGTCTCGAGTTGATGCAATGCAGCAGCGCACCGTACACGGCCACCGAGCGCATCGAATATGATGAGAGAGCCTGCGCGCGGACATCATCGGCAGCTGCAGGAAGGTAATGGCGCACCCGGAACGATTCGAACGTCCGACCCTCAGATTCGTAGTCTGATGCTCTATCCAGCTGAGCTACGGGTGCGTGGAGAGGCGCCTTTAAGACCCGTTGTGCGGGGGCGCAACCCCCTATTTCAGCTTTGTGACCGTTCCACACGACGATTGGCGGCGGATCGCATCGAGCTCGCCGATTTCCTTGGGCTCTTTCAGCAAAAGACGGATCAGCGCGATGCCATGGTCATGGTTCGTGCGAACGACTTCGGCGCCTTTGGGCACCGCCTGCCCGGCACGAGCGACGATGATTCGAAACGGCTTGCCGCCCGCCTCGACATCGTTGCGCACGAAAATCACGTCGGTCGCCGCGTCGAAGATGCTCAGCGAAGTGTAGCGGCCGGGAACTGGCGTAACGTCGATCGCGATCGGGCCGTCCGAAATATTATAGGGACAGCTCGAATAAGCGAGATCGGGGCTGGGCCGCACGACCGGCTGACGCTCGGGCGTCGCGAGGTTGCCATATGACATGGTGTTGACACCGCCCTGCCCCAGCCGCTCGATCGCGACATTCATCAGGCCATAGGGAATCGCCAGGATCGCGGCATAGGCGGTGGCGGCCGCGACAATCAGGCCGAAAGCGAGCGGACCGAGCCAGTTACGCATTTCAGCAGCCCTCCTTCACGATTTGCGGGAGCACCGCTTTCTCGGGATCGGCGCGGAAGGCCTTGCCGGGGTTGTACATACGCAGGGTCAACTGGAACGGCTGGCCCTTGGTACCGGGCAACCAGGCGGCATCGGGCGGTTTGTCCGGGGAAATCGCGACGCGCCACTCGCCCTTGCCGTCGAGCGCGACGTTGGCGCCGTTGACCGACCAGATGCGGCCCGGATTGTCGACGAGATAGCCCTTGTCGTCATAGACCGTCACGCTCCACCAGCGCGCATCGAGCGGCTTGCCCGACAGGCTGTAGCGGCAATTGCCGTCGAGCGGAGCGCCGCTCGCATCGTTTTTCGCCATCCAGTAGATGGTTTCCTTCGCGGGCAGCGCGAGCAGCCCCGAACGCGCGACCATCGCACGCGTCAGCGGGTCGGTTGCCTTGGTGCCGTAACCGAGCGAAGTCGTCCACGGGCCGTTCCGGATGCCGCCGTCGCCGAGCCCCCCGTTCGTAAGTGCCCAAGCCGCACCAAGCCCCACCGCCAATCCGCCCACCAGAGTGATCGTATAGCGATGCCAGCTCTTCATACGGTTGCCCCCGGTTATTAGCCCTTTTTCAGCGCAGCCTGAGCAGCCGCGAGCCGGGCGATGGGCACACGGTAAGGCGAGGCGCTGACATAGTCGAGGCCCGTCTTTTCGCAGAAATGGATGCTCGGCGCGTCGCCGCCATGCTCGCCGCAGATGCCGAGCTTGACGTCGGGACGCGTCTTGCGTCCGCGGTCGGCGGCGATCTCGATGAGCTGGCCGACGCCTTCGACGTCGAGGCTGACGAACGGGTCGGTCAGGAAAATGCCCTTGTCGACATATTGGGTGAGGAATCGACCCGCATCGTCGCGGCTGATGCCGATCGTCGTCTGCGTCAGGTCGTTGGTGCCGAAGCTGAAGAATTCGGCGCTCTCGGCGATCTCGCCCGCCATCAGCGCGGCGCGCGGAAGTTCGATCATCGTGCCGACGAGGTACGCAATCTCACGCCCCTTCTCGGCAAACACTGCCTTCGCCTGCGCATCGACGACCGCCTTCATCAGGTCGAACTCGCGGCGCGTCGCCACCAGCGGGATCATCACCTCGGGGATCGGCGCGGCGCCCGTTTCGGCGGCGACGTCGCACGCCGCCTCGAAGATCGCGCGCGCCTGCATTTCATAGATTTCGGGGTAGGTAACGCCGAGGCGGCAACCGCGGTGCCCGAGCATCGGGTTGAATTCGTGCAGTTCGTTCGCGCGCGCCTTCAGCGCCTCGATACCGACACCCGCGGCCGCGGCAACGTCGGCGAAATCCTCCTCACGCGTCGGCAGGAATTCGTGGAGCGGCGGATCGAGCAGGCGGATCGTCACGGGCAGCCCAGCCATCACGCCAAAGATCGCGGCAAAGTCGCCGCGCTGTTCGGGAAGCAATTTCGCGAGCGCGGCGCGGCGGCCCGCTTCGCTGTCGGCGAGGATCATCTCGCGCACCGCGGTGATGCGCGCGGCGTCGAAGAACATATGCTCGGTACGGCAGAGCCCGATGCCCTCGGCGCCGAAATCGCGCGCGACCTGAGCGTCCTGAGGCGTTTCGGCGTTGGCGCGCACCTTCATGCGGCGCACCTTGTCGGCCCAGACCATCAGCGTGCCGAAATCGCCGACAAGTTCGGGCAGAAGCGTCTTCACCTCACCCGCCATCACTTCGCCGGTCGATCCGTCGAGGGTCAATATGTCGCCTTCGCGCAGTTCGCGCCCCGCGACACGCAGCACCCGCGCATTGCCGTCGATCGACAGCCCGCCCGCGCCCGAGACGCAAGGCCGGCCCATCCCGCGAGCCACCACGGCGGCATGTGACGTCATGCCGCCGCGCGCGGTCAGGATGCCCTTCGCGGCGTGCATGCCGTGAATGTCTTCGGGTGAGGTTTCGACGCGGACGAGGATGACGGCCTCGCCCATTTCGGCCGCTTTTTCAGCGCCGTCGGCGGTGAACATGATCTTGCCCGACGCCGCACCGGGGCTCGCCGGGAGCCCCTTTGTCAGCACATCGCGCGGCGCATCGGGATCGAGCGTCGGGTGGAGCAACTGGTCGAGCGCGCCGGGATCGACGCGGCCGACGGCCTCTTCTTCCGAAATCAGCCCTTCAGCCGCCATGTCGACGGCGATCTTGAGCGCCGCCTTCGCAGTCCGCTTGCCCGAACGCGTCTGGAGCATCCACAAAGTCCCGCGTTCGACGGTGAACTCGATGTCCTGCATGTCGCGGTAATGGGTTTCGAGCGTGTCGAAGACGCGGCCGAGCTCGGTGAAAGTCTCGGGCATCGCTTCTTCCATCGACGCCGGCTTGGCGCCCGCCTTCTCGCGCGCGACCTTCGTCAGATACTGCGGCGTGCGGATGCCCGCGACGACGTCCTCGCCCTGCGCGTTGATCAGCCATTCGCCGTACCAGGCGCGCTCTCCCGTCGCCGGATCGCGCGTGAAGGCGACGCCCGTCGCCGAGGTGTCGCCCATATTGCCGAACACCATCGCCTGGATATTGACCGCGGTGCCCCATTCGGCGGGGATCGAGTTCAGGCGGCGATAGACCTTCGCGCGGTCGCTTTCCCAGCTCGCGAACACGGCGCCGACGGCGCCCCACAGCTGGTCGTTCGGCTCCTGCGGGAACGGCGCGCCGGTCTCGCGCTCGACGATCGCCTGATATTCCTTGACCAGTGCCTGCCAGTCTTCAGCCGACATCTCGGTATCGAGGTAGAAGCCCCTGTCTTCCTTGGCGATTTCCAGTGCTTCTTCGAACTCGGCATGGTCGAGGCCCATGACGACGTCGGCGTACATCTGGACGAAGCGGCGATAGCTGTCCCACGCAAAACGCGGGTCGCCCGACGCATCGGACAGGCCAACGACGGTGCGGTCGTTGAGCCCGAGGTTGAGCACGGTGTCCATCATCCCCGGCATCGAAACGCGCGCGCCCGAGCGGACCGAGACGAGCAAAGGATCGGCGGGATCGCCGAACTTCTTGCCGGTGATCCCCTCGATATGGACGATGCCCGCGGCGACCTCTTCGATCAGGCCTGCGGGGAATTGCTCGCCATTCGCGTAATAAGCGGTGCAGACGTCGGTGGTGATCGTAAAGCCCGGCGGAACCGGCAGGCCGATCGAGGCCATTTCGGCGAGGTTCGACCCCTTGCCGCCCAGCAATTCCTTCGAGCGCTCGGCCGTCGTGGCCGCGCCGCCGAACAAATGCACCATCTTCGTCATCATATGCTCCTGCTGCCCCGGGGAGGAGGTTGCGGCTGGATAGGGTGGAGAGTTGTTATCGTCGATTCAGTTTTACTTCGTTCGCTGTAAAGCTGCCGGTGTGTCAGCCCTCGATCTTCGAGAAATCGGCGACGCCATGCACCGCGCCTGTAAATCGCGCGAGCAGACCGAGGCGATAGGCACGGACCGCTTCGTCAGGGTCATTGACCATCACGCCGTCGAAAAAGGCGTCGATCGGCGCGCGGAGGCTGGCGAGGGCGGCCATCGCGTCGGTGAAGCGTTCTTCGGCGACGGCGGCGGAGGCCGCGGGTTCAGCAGTGTCGAGCGCGACGAGCAGTGCGGCATCGGCATCGGTCGGCGGCGTCGCGGCGGCGGTGCCGATCACCTCGCCCGCCTGCTTGAGGATATTCGCCGCGCGCTTGTAACCAGCGAGCAGATTCGACCCGTCCTCGGTCGCCATAAACGCCTGCAACGCCTTCACGCGTGCAAGCAGGCGGACGAGATCATCCTCGCCGCCGAGTGCAAACACCGCGTCGATCAGGTCATGTCGGACGCCGGCTTCGCGCTGCTGGACCTTGAGGCGATCGGCGAAGAAGTCAGACACATCAACCAATAATTGCGCGAGATTGAACTCTTTCAACCGCGCATCAGCAACCGCCGATTCCGTTTCGGACATCCCATGATGATTCCATTGCTCCACGAATCCCTTGGCCGCCCGCGAAACGGTAGTTTCTATTCCGAGGCGGGTGCCGTTTTGGAGCAGTATCTGGAGCACGCCCAACGCTGCACGACGAAGCGCGAAAGGATCACGCGAACCTGTAGGCCGCTCCTGAATCCCGAAAAAGCCAACAAGCGTATCCAGCTTGTCCGCCAGCGCCACAGCAACCGTCACCGGCGCTGTCGGCACATCATCACCCTGCCCGACCGGCTTGTAATGATCGCGGATCGCGTCGGCGACCACATCGGACAAGCCCTCGGCACGCGCGTAGTAGCCGCCCATCAGGCCCTGTAATTCGGGGAATTCGCCGACCATTTCGGTGACGAGGTCGGCCTTTGCCAGTTCGGCCGCCTGCCGTGCGAGCGCCGGGCCGCAGTTCGGAACGATGCCTTCGCTCGCCAGCCATTCGGCGAGCGTCGCGACGCGCTCGACCTTGTCGGCGACGGTGCCCAGCTTTTCGTGAAAGGTAATCCGGTTGAGCTTCTTGGCGTGATCTTCGAGCTTGGTCTTGCGATCCTGTTCCCAGAAGAAGCGTGCGTCCGAAAGCCGCGCCGCCAGCACCTTGCGGTTGCCCGCGACGATCTCCGCGCCGCCGTCGACCGCGTCGATGTTCGCTGTGCAGACAAAGCCGTTGGCGAGCTTGCCGTCAGCGCCGTTCACGACGAAATATTTCTGGTTCACGCGCGCCGTCAGCTGGATGACCTCGGGCGGCACTTCCAGAAACGCTTCGTCGAAGCGGCCGAGCAAGGGCACCGGCCATTCGGTGAGGCCGGCATTCTCGATCACCAGCCCCTCGTCCTCGACGAGCGCCAGCCCGGCGTCGGTTGCGGCCTTGGCGGCGCCGTCGCGGATGATCGACTGGCGTTCCTCATGGTCGACGATGACGTGGCACGCGCGCAGCTTTTCGGCATAGTCCGATGCCGAACCAATCGTGATCTCGCCCGGACAGTGGAAACGGTGGCCGCGCGTCGCGAAACCCGCGGAAATCCCGCTAACTTCACACGCAACCAGCTCTTCGCCGAAGATCGCGACGATGCCCGACAGCGGGCGGACCCAGCGCAGGCTTTCGCTGCTCGCGCTGTCCTTGCCCCAGCGCATCGACTTGGGCCAGGCGAAGGCGCGGACAATCGAGGGGATCGCCTCGGCGAGCACCTCGGCGGTCGCGCGGCCGGGCTTGTCGATCACGGCAAAATAGACGCCGTCGCGGTCTTCGAGCTGGTCCTGCGTCAGGCCGGTCTTGCGAAGGAAACCTTCGAGCGCCTGCGGCGGCGCACTGCTGCGCGGGCCCTTGAGCTCTTCGCTGACCGCGGCGGTCGCTTCGGGAAGACCCTTCGCGATCAGCGCAAGACGGCGCGGGGTCGACCAGATGGTGAGGTCGCCCGTTTCGAGGCCAGCGGCGCTCAATTGCGCCCGGAACAGCTTTTCGAGTTCGGCGCGCGCGCCGGCCTGCATCCGCGCCGGGATTTCCTCGCTGCGCAATTCGAGAAGAAAGTCGGTCACAGCGTCCACCCCGGATAGTTTTGGGTCCAGCGCTCGGACTGGCTGTCGATCCACGCCTTGCAGCTGCCCTTCGCGAGGTCGCGGACGCGCGCCATATAATTGGCGCGTTCCTGCACGCTGATCACACCGCGTGCTTGCAAGAGGTTGAACAGGTGGCTCGCCTCAATCGCTTGGTCATAGGCGGCCAAGGGCACGTTCGCTTCGATCGCGCGCCTGCACTCCTCTTCGGCCGCCTTGAAGCCCGCGAACAAGGTGTCGGTGTCGGCAACCTCGAAATTCCATTTCGAGAACTGCTTTTCATTCTCGAGGAACACATCGCCATAGCTCACCGCCGCGACATCGCCGACCGCGTCCGAAAAGCGCAGGTCGTACACATTGTCGACATTCTGGATATACATGGCGAGGCGTTCGAGCCCGTAGGTCAGCTCGCCCGCGACGGGCTTGCAATCGAAACCGCCCATCTGCTGGAAATAAGTGAACTGGGTAACTTCCATCCCGTCGCACCAGACTTCCCAGCCCAGCCCCCACGCGCCGAGCGTCGGCGATTCCCAGTCGTCCTCGACAAAGCGGATGTCGTGGAGCAGCGGGTCGATGCCGATCGCAGCCAGCGAGCCCAGATATTGTTCCTGCAGGTCGGCGGGCGACGGCTTCAATATCACCTGATACTGGTAATAATGCTGCAGCCGGTTCGGGTTCTCGCCATAGCGGCCGTCCGTGGGCCGGCGGCTCGGCTGGACATAAGCGACATTCCACGGCTCGGGGCCGAGGCTGCGCAAGGTCGTCGAGGGATGGAAAGTCCCTGCCCCGACGCGCATGTCATAAGGCTGTAGAATCGCGCAACCGCGCGCCGCCCAATAGGCGTGCAGCGTCAGGATCATGTCCTGAAAGCTGAGTGGTGTCTTGTCCGCCCCGTCGGCCACTGCCGGTATTCCTTCGCAGGTGCAAAAAATCGTCGCCGCATTGGCCCAGCCATGCCGCACGGTCAAGGCTCCGCGCCTTTCGTCACGGCGCGAAAATACGCGACTTGGTCAGGTGTGCAGAACTTTTTGTAAGGTATTGTTGACATGGTCAGCGAATCGCGACATATAGTCATGCATACCTGATATAAAGACAGGTTGAGTTGACCAAGACCTACCGATCCAAGGAGAATAGACATGATGACCCGCACGCTGATCCTCGCCCTCTCGTTCACCGCCGTCGCGATGCCCGTGGCTGCGCAGGCACAAGAAAAGGCCGCCATCATCCGCATCGACAATCTCGACCTGACCCACGCCGGCGACCGCGACGAACTGGATGCCCGCCTGAAGAGCGCGGCGCGCAGCGTTTGCCAGACGGGCCTTCGCGGCACCGCCGAGACCAGCCGCCGCGCGGCGTGCGTTACGGCCGCCCTCGCACAGGCCGAACCGCAGGCGAAGCGCGCCATCGCCCAGGCGAAAGGCGGCACCCAGCTCGCCCTGCTGATGGTCGGCGCCGCGCGTTGAAGGCCGATAGCGGACGATTTCGCTCGCGCCGTCCCTCCCCGGTGACGGCTGGCGACCTGGGCTGGAGCGCCCTCTTCGATGAAGGCGCTCCAGTCCCTTGTCCCCGCGAATCTCGATCCGCCCGGTCGTTCCAACCCCGATCATCCCGAAGGGCCGGACAAAATTTCCCTTCCCCGACATTTCGATGCGCTATGGGAAGGCCGTGATCCTTCGGATGGAAATTCTGGCGAGGCGCCGATGAACAACAAATTGAAAGTGCTGCGCGCGATGCGGAACTGGAGCCAGGCGGAACTCGCCGACCGGCTCGATGTATCGCGGCAGGCGGTGAACGCGATCGAAACGGGGAAATACGACCCCTCGCTACCACTCGCCTTCAAGCTCGCGCGGCTATTCGAAATGCCGATCGAAGAGATTTTCGACGACGGCCACGAAGGAAGCGACAATGACTGAGACCCGGAACATGAAACGCCCGATGTCGCCGCGCCGTAAGCGCTATGCGGCCGGAATCGGGTTGGCTCTGGTAGTGGGCGTTGTCCTCGGTGCCGTGATGCAGCGCGGGGAAACTGGCGGCGGGCTGACGATATTCAGCAACGCGCCGCTGACCCCGGGTTTCGCTACGGGCGCCGCGATCCTCTGGATCGTCGGCATGATCGTCAGCCTCGCCATCTATCATCGAGCGGTCGACGATCATGAGGAGCGCGCCTATCTGTGGGCCGGCCTAGCCGCATGGTACACATTCACGCTGTCCGCGCCGACCTGGTGGGTTTTGCACCGGGCCAGCCTCGCGCCTGCTCCCGACGCGATGCTGCTGTTCGCCGGCGCGTTGGCCGTCAACCTCATCGTGTGGCTGTGGCTGAAATACCGCTGAGTATTTTTCACTCCCCTCCCCCGTTCGATCCGGCCATAAGCGCCCGTAACGAAAGTGATTTCCCGATGAAAACCTGGTTCAAGAAGCTTGCCACCACCTGCGCGATCGTCGCCTTCTCGTCGGCTGCACTGCTCCCCGCCGCCCATGCCGCCCATGCCGCCGAGCCGGCCGCTGCGGCGGCACCCGCCACAACCGACGCCGACCCCGCGCTGTGGGTGCTCAAGGACAAGGACACGACGATCTACCTTTTCGGCACCGTCCATGTGCTGAAGCCCGGCCTCGGCTGGTTCGACGAAGCGGTAAAGACGGCGTTCGACAAATCCGACGAGCTGATGCTCGAAATGGTCATGCCCGAAGATCAGGCGGCTGTGGCCGGCGAAATGATGCCGCTCGCGATCGACCAGAGCGGCAAGACGCTATCGTCACGCCTCGATCCCGAACAGCTCAAGGCCTACCAGGCCGCGCTCGCGAGCCTCGGCCTGGCGCCGGCCCAGTTCGATATGTTCGAGCCGTGGTTTCCGGCGATGACCCTGTCGGTGCTGCCGCTCGCCAAACTCGGCTATGATCCCGAGCAGGGCGTCGAAAAACTTCTGACGAGTTCCGCGAAGAAAGCCGGCAAACCGATCGCGGGCTTTGAAACGCTGGGCCAGCAACTCGCCTATTTCGATACCTTGCCCGAAAACCAGCAGATCAGCTTCCTCAATTCGGTGGTCAGGGATCTCGACAAGCTGGGTCCGCAACTCGACAAAATGGTCGCGCAGTGGGCGAAGGGCGACCCCGATGCGCTGGCCGTGACAATGAACGAAAGCCTGGCCGAGACGCCCGAACTCGCGAAGGTGCTGCTCTGGGACCGCAATGCCCGCTGGGCCGACCAGCTGAAGGCACGGATGGACCAGCCGGGCACCGTGTTCGTTGCGGTCGGCGCGGGCCACCTGGCGGGCGAAAAAAGCGTGCAGGATTATCTGAAGGCACGCGGCATTGTCGCCAAGCGGGTCAAATATTGAGCGGGGCGCGCCGCCTCTCTCGTCATCAGGGTCGTCGTTTTGCGGCGGCCCTTTTGCCGTTCCTGCTCGCCGCATGCGGCACCGCAGCGCCAACACAGCAGGCGAAGCCCGCAATGTGGCTGGTCGCCGACGACGACACGCAAATCTATATGCTGGGTGCGATGCACGCCCTGCCGCGGGGCACCGAATGGGACGGCGGCAAGGTCGCCGACGCGATCGCGTCCGCCGACGAACTGGTGATGGAATTATCGCCCGCGGAACTGGCAGAGGCGGGCGGCGTCTTCCAATCGCTCGCACCCCGGACCGTACCGCTCGCAATGGAAAAACGGCTGCCGCCGCCGGCGCTCGCCCGTTATCGCGCGCTGGAGGCGAGCGGCGGCGATTTCGGCGGCGACACGCTCGACGATTGGGCGGTGATGGTGCTGATGGGTCAGCGCGTGGCACAAAATGCCGAACTGGATTCGTCGGACGGTGTCGAAACGCGCCTGACGCAGCGGTTCAAGGATGCCGGAAAGCCGATCCGCGGTCTCGAGACCGCGCGCGAGCAATTGATGCTGTTCGAAACCCTCGACCCGGCGACGCAGCGCACGCTCTTGACCCACGCAGCCGAAAAATCCGGCGATGCAGAGAAGGATGTCGGCGCCCTGACCGCCGCGTGGGGCCGCGGCGATGTCGCAGCCTTGGAAAAGGTCATCAACGAGGATGTCGATGCCGTACCCGCAGCGCGCAAGGCGATCATCACCGACCGCAACCGGCGCTGGAGCGCCTGGGTAAAGAAACGGCTGGAACAACCAGGAACGGTGCTGATGGCGGTTGGCGCCGGGCATCTCGTCGGAACGGACGGCGTACCGGCGATGCTGGAAGCCGAGGGACTGAAGGCCCGTCGCGTGCAATAGACGCGCCGGCGCTTGCATTTCTGCCGCTTCCCCGCTAAGCGCCGCCGCTTCCGTCCATGGTCATCCCTGGAGGCGTGGCGGAACTGTGTTATCTGTTTCGGAGAAAAATGATGAGCGACCAGCTGGTGCTGTCGGCCGAGACGCGTGATCGGGGAGGCAAGGGAGCCTCGCGTGAACTGCGTCGTAATGGCCGCGTCCCCGCCGTTGTCTATGGCGGCAAAGAAGAACCCCTGATGATCCACGTCGAAGAAAAGCTGCTGATGAAGCAGCTGATGACGGGTCACTTCATGAACTCGATCGTCATGATCGAAGTCGATGGCAAGCAGGTGCGAACCCTGCCGAAGGACGTCGCTTTCCACCCGGTCAAGGATCGCCCGATCCACGCCGACTTCCTGCGCATCAGCAAGGATGCAAAGGTCAACGTCGCGGTCCCGGTGCTGTTCATCAACGAAGAAGCCTCGCCGGGCCTGAAGCGCGGCGGCGTGCTGAACATCGTTCGCCACGAGCTGGAACTGATCTGCGACGCGGACAAATTGCCCGACGACATCCAGATCGATGTCACCGGCTATGACGTCGGCGATTCGATCCACATCAGCAACGTCACCCTGCCGAAGGGCAGCGAAAGCGCGATCACCGATCGCGACTTCACCATCGCCACGATCGTCGCCCCCTCGGCGATGAAGTCGAGCGAAGGCGACACGACGGTCGACAGCGGCGAAGCTGCTGCCGAAGGCGGCGAAGAAGCCTAATCTTATTCGGGCGGCCCCTCCCTCTGCGGGAGGGGCCTTCCACGAAAGGCGGATGCCATGCAGCTCTGGGTCGGCCTCGGCAATCCCGGGCCCCAATATGCGATGCACCGTCACAACGTCGGCTTCATGGCCGCCGATGTCATCGCTGACGTCCATGATTTCCCTGCACCTGCGAAGAAGTTCCAGGGCTGGATCCAGGACGGGCGCATCGGGTCGCAGCGCATCCTGCTGCTCAAACCCGGCACCTTCATGAACGAAAGCGGCCGCAGCGTGCGCGCCGCGCTCGATTTCTACAAACTGACCCCGCAGGACGTGACCGCCTTCTACGACGAACTCGACCTCGCGCCGATGAAGGTCAAGGTCAAGCAAGGCGGCGGCGCCGCCGGCCACAACGGCATCCGCAGCATGATCCAGCATATCGGCGAAGATTTCCGCCGCGTGCGCATCGGCATAGGCCATCCCGGCCACAAAGACCGCGTCACCGGCCACGTTCTCGGCAATTATCACAAGAGCGAGATGGAACCGCTGATCGACCTGCTCGGCGCAATCGCCGCCGAAGCGAAATGGCTCGCCGACGGCGACGAGGTACGCTTCCAGAGCGACCTTGCATTGCGGTTGCAGGGCTGACCGCGGGCATTTGGCGATGCGCCGAAACTGATGCATGATGGGTCCGAAAGGAGCCGTCCCTATGTCCGATCGCCATAGCCCGAGCCGCCGCGAACTGATTGCCGGCGCGGCCGCGCTTACCGCTGCCGCCCCTGCCTTGCTCCACGCCGCCACGCCCGAGGCTCCGTCGCTGAAAGGCCGCACCGTGCTGATCACGGGTGCATCGAGCGGTTTCGGCCGCGTCGGCGCTCTGCATTACGCGAAGCTTGGCGCCAAGGTCATCGCGACCATGCGCAATGTCCCGCGCGCGGAGGCCGCGACGCTCGCAGCCGAGGCCGCGAAGGACAAGCTCGATCTGCATATCGTGGAGATCGATGTAACCGACGACGCCTCCGTCGCCACGGGCACGGCCAGGGCGCTCGAGCTTGCAGGCGGGCGCATCGACACGCTCGTCAACAATGCCGGCATCGGCATCACCGGCCCTGTCGAAGTTCAGGATATGGAGGCGACGCGGCTGATCTTCGAAACCAACCTGTTCGGCATCCAGCGCATGCTGCGCGAGGTGCTGCCGCAGATGCGCGCGGCGAAGAGCGGACAAATCTTCAACATCTCGTCGCAACTCGGCCGGGTGATCGTGCCTGGCGGCGGCCATTATTCGGCGACCAAGTTCGCCGTCGAGGCGCTGTCCGAACAGCTCGCCTATGAGCTTGTGCCACACGGGATTGACGTCACGATCATCCAGCCTGGCGGTTATCCGACCAAAGTGTGGGTTAATCGCAACGCCTATACCGGAGCGCTGAAAGGCCGGAGCGATGCTGCCCTGCTCGCGGCCTATGAGCCCTTCACGCGCGGTATGGGAACCGAGGACGGCAGCGGACGGAGCGCCGATCCCGCCGACGTGCCGCGCGCGATTGCCGAGATCATGGCGATGCCCGCCGGTTCGCGGCCGCTCCGCCGTGCGGTGCACCCCGGCGCAAAACCGCAGGAAGCGATCAACAAGATCGCTGCCGAGGTGCAGGTCGCGTGGCTCGGCGGGTCGCAGCTCGGCCCGCTGATCAAGGCCGTACACGACTAATCCGCAGCCATTGTCACAAGTGCGTCACGGGATTTCACTTTCTCCGACATGGTGAAGCCATCTAGCTGACACCTCCCTCTGCAATCGGTGCGCCACCTCATTCCGGATGATCCAGTCCGGGGCTCAACCGAAAACAGGGGGACTGCATGTCACATCTTACCGACGAAGCTCGCGCGCCTTATCGTAACGAAGCCGAAGGGCTTCCCGGGCCCGGCAGCCTGGAGGCGATTGTCGCCGAAAATCCGACGCGCCGCTCGCTCCTGCGCGGCGGGCTGTTCGGCCTCTCGGTGCTGCCCGCCATGGCGCTGGCCGCGTGCGACGATTCGAGCGGCGGCGGCAGCGTCGTCGTGCCACCCACGCCGACGCCTACGCCAACTCCGACGCCCACTCCCACGTCGAGCTTTGCCGTCAACTTCACCTCGGTTGCGGCCAACCAGAATGACGCCGTCACCGTTCCCGCAGGCTACACCGTTGACGTGTTGCTGAAAGCGGGCGACTCGGTCGAAGCCGGCACCCCCTATACGGGCACCTTCCCCACCCCGGCGGTCGCCGAGAAATGGGCAGGCGGCAATCACGACGGGATGGAATATTTCCGGATCCCCGGCGTCGATCCTGACAGCGGCGGCCTGCTGGCGATGAACTTCGAATATCCGGACTTCAACATCCTGATGGCCGGCACGTACAACGCCGCGACTGCTACGGCGGACCAGAAGGCGCTCGCGCTCTCGGCGGTCGGCATTGCGGTCGTCGAGATCGCCAAGGGCAGTGACGGCAAATGGGCCGTCCGCGCGGGTTCGACCTACAACAAGCGCTATACGGGCAACAGCAGCTATCGCGCCGGCGGCCCCGCCGCGGGCCTCCTGTCGGGCAACATCAAGGGCATGCTCAACAATTGTTCAAGCGGCCGTACGCCGTGGGACACTTATCTGACCTGCGAAGAGACGATGGACAATTATCTCGACCCGACGCAGCCCGCGACCAACTATGGCTGGGTCGTCGAGGTTGATCCGCTGCGCGAACTCGCGCCGCCGACGAAGCGCACCGCGATGGGCCGCTTCAACCATGAGAATGTCGCATATATGGCCAATGCCGAGCGCCGCGTCGCATTCTATATGGGCGACGACACCACGCCGGGCTGCATCTACAAGTTCGTCCCCGACCGCGCTTATGCCACCGGCCGCGCCGCCAACACCGACCTTCTCGACTATGGTACGCTCTATGTCGCGCGCTTCAACGGCGACGGCACGGGCGAGTGGCGCGCGCTGATTGTCGGGCAAAACGGTCTGACCGCCGGCGCGTCGGATCCGGGTAACGTCAGCCAGAGCACGACCCCGCCGGCGCCGACGATCGTCAACTTCAACAACCAGGCCGACGTCCTGCTCAACACCCAGTCGGCGGCGCGCGTCGCCGGCGGTACCGTGATGGACCGCCCCGAGTGGCTGACCGTGGCGCCCGACAACAAGGCGATCTTCTGCACACTGACCAACAACAGCGGGCGCCGCGTCACCGATCCGGCCAACCCGCGCGTCACCAACCTGCACGGGCATATCCTGAAGTTCCGTGAAGACGGCGATTCGCCGCTGGCGACCAAGTTCACGTGGGAAATCTTCCTGACCGCAGGCAGCCCCACGCTGTCTGCCGGCGGCAGCAACCTCGTCGGCAATATCAACGGCGACACCTTCTCCAGCCCCGACGGGCTGCGCATCGATCCGCAGGGCCGCATGTGGGTGCAGACCGACCATAGCGTCCCAGGCAATTCAGGCGTCGCGGGCACGACGATCGACCAGGCCTTTGGTCATAATGCGATGTTCTACATCGACCAGGTGAGCAAGCTGTCGAAGCGGTTCCTCGTCGGCCCGCTGGGATGCGAGATCACGGGACTGGCTTACACGCCCGACCTCAAGACCTTCTTCGTCAACATCCAGCATCCGACCGGAAACTGGCCGGTCGCGGGCCAGCAGCCGCGGTCGTCGACGATCGTCGTGCGGCGGACCGACGCCCAGCCGGTCGGCGCCTGATCGCGCGCCGCCCGCTCTCTTTTGGGGGAGCGGGCGGCGAGCCTCAGACGAATTTCATATCGCCGAATATCCAGCGCCAAGGCGCGCCGGTCTCACCGAGAATATGGCGCACGATCATTGGAAACGCGGCCTCGGCGCGGACATCGTTCGACATGATCAGCACGCAGCGCTCGCCCTCTTCGAGGCAGACAAGCGTGTTACCGGTCGAATCATTATGCCCGCCGCGAAAGAAGGCGGCGCCCTGCGGTCCGGTGAAGGTGATCAGGCCAACGCTGGACGCAATGCCCGCCGACCGCTCCGCCGCCGGCGCGTCGCCCTGAAGCGTCGGAAATTGCGAGCGCGAGTGGATCGCTAGGCCCGGCTGCAGCAGTTCGGCGCGCGCCGCCTTTGACAATCCCTCGCCCGACACCAGCGCGGCTGCGAAATTGGCGAGATCGGTGATTGTCGTATCCATCGACCCCGCCGCGCGCACGCGGCTCCGCTCGTCGTGCGGCACCGCCTTTCCGTCGATTTCCCAGCCATCTGCCAGATTGGCGGCAAAATCGGGACGCCAGATCAGGCTCGAATTCGGCATCTTCAGAGGGTCGAAAACGAGCCGCTGGATTTCCTTGCCGGTATCAAGGCCAAGCCCCTCGTCGATCGCAAACTGAAGCAGGCTGATCCCCTCGCCCGAATAGCCGTAACGGCTCCCCGGATCGAAATGGATGCGCAGCTTTTCATCGGATTCGAGAAAAGCGAAATTCGCAAAGCCGGTACTGTGGCCAAGCACCATGCGCGGCGTGATCGTCCGCCAGCGATCATCGCCGGCAAGATCGCCCCAATTGCCATAAGCGTCGAGATTACCGTAATCGGGTAGCGGTTTCGCGAGCATCGCGGCGATCGGCCGATCGAGATCTACCTTGCCCTCGTCGACCAGGCGCAGCACCGAATAAGCGAAGACCGCCTTGGTCAGCGACGCACCATACATGATCGTCTGCGGGGTCAGCGGATCGCCCTTGGCATTGCGCTCGCCGAACGCCTGCACCGAAACGACCTTGCCCTTGTCGATCGTCGCGATTGCCAAGCCGCGTGCGCCGGTGGCGGTCATCGCCTGCCTCGCGGTTTGGGCAATCGCCGCCTCGCCTGGCATCGGCTTGGCACTCGCGGGCGCCGCCATCAGCAAAGGTAGCAGCCAACCGAATTTCGCAGCGTGCATTGCCATCTCCTGCCATCAAGACAGAGCGACTGCTATATCAAGGCAACACACCACGCAAGCTCTTGCCGTCAGGGCGCTTTTCTCTGCGGCGGCGGTGGCGGCGAGCCGTCGCGCGTCTGCGACATCAAGGTCACGCACATCGTCCGGTGCACCGGATGCCGGCCGCATGCGATGCCGGCATAGCGATGCGTCGGACGCAGCAGGCTGTGGCGATGTCCGCGGTCGGGGACGCCGTCGTCGATCAGCAATTGGTCGACCACGCCTTCGGGTGTGTGATGGCCGTAAGTGATGACCTCGTTCACATAGGGCCCGCCGCCGCGCGCCTTCATCCTTTCGCCGGGGCCGCTGCCCTTCGTGTAATGACCGACCGCGCCCGATCGCGACTGGACCGCGACGTGATCGGCGGCAGCGCGCGCCAGCGGGTCGCTCCATTCGAGTTCGGGCAGCGGCTTTTCACGGCGAAGGTCGCGGATCGCCTCGTCGACCGCGGCGACCCCCTCGCGCGTCATGATGTCGATCTCGCTATCGTTGTCGCTGACGAGGAGCTTGCCCTCGAAACGCGGGCGATAGTCGCGCAGATATTCGGCATAGGCCGCGGGATCGCTGCGGAAGCGATTGAGTTCGGTGAAAACGCCTTCCTCGAAGCGGCTCGGCGCAGCGACGGCAGCAGTCGCCCCGATGGTCAGCAAGAGGCCGGCGGCGAGAAGGAGGCGGGGCTTTGTCATGGCTGGTGCGATAAAGCCGCAAGTCTGAACCGCGCGCAACGGCAAAGACTGGCATCCGGCGCGAGTTGGCGCTAGGGGCGCTGCAACAGCGGCGCCCACTCAACAGCGCGCCGAACCTCACGGAGTTTTTATGGGTTTCAAATGCGGGATCGTCGGCCTGCCCAATGTCGGCAAGTCCACCCTGTTCAACGCGCTGACCGAGACCGCGGCAGCGCAGGCGGCGAACTATCCTTTCTGCACGATCGAGCCGAATATCGGCAACGTCGCGGTGCCCGACGCACGGCTTGAAAAGCTCGCCGCGATCGCGAGCAGCAAAAAGATCATCGCGACGCAGCTCGCCTTCGTCGATATCGCCGGCCTGGTGCGCGGCGCGTCGAAGGGCGAAGGGTTAGGCAACCAGTTCCTCGGCAATATTCGCGAAGTCGATGCGATCGTCCACGTCCTGCGCTGTTTCGAAGATGACGACATCCAGCATGTCGAGAACAAGGTCGACCCCGTCGCCGATGCCGAAACGGTCGAAACCGAATTGCTGCTCTCGGACCTCGAAAGCCTCGAAAAGCGCGTTCCCGCCTTCGCCAAGAAGGCCGCACAGGGCGACAAGGAAGCGAAGATCGCCGCCTCGGTACTCGGCCAGGCGCTCGAACTGTTGCGCGAAGGCAAACCCGCGCGGCTGACCGAACCCAAGGATGAGGAAGAAGCCCGCGTCCTGCGCACCGCGCAGCTCCTGACTTCGAAACCTGTCCTCTACGTCTGCAATGTCGACGAGGGCAGCGCCGCGAACGGCAACGCCTTCTCCGAAAAGGTCTTCGCTAAGGCCGCGGCCGAGGGCGCGCAGGCGGTCGTCGTATCGGCCGCAATCGAGAGCGAGCTGGTGACGATGGACATGGCCGACCGGCTTGAATTTCTCGAAGAGATGGGCCTCCACGAAACCGGCCTCGCACGCGTCATCCGCGCCGGCTACGAGCTGCTCCACCTCATCACCTTCTTCACCGTCGGCCCGCAGGAAGCGCGCGCCTGGACCGTCCACACCGGCGCCACTGCGCCCGAAGCCGCGGGCGAAATCCACAGCGATTTCCAGAAAGGCTTCATCCGCGCCGAAACGATCGCCTATGACGACTATGTCACGCTGGGCGGCGAGGCGAAGGCGCGCGAGGCGGGCAAGCTGCGCGCCGAGGGTAAGGCCTATGTCGTCCACGACGGCGACGTGATGCACTTCCTGCACAGCTGATCTGAATTTGCGGGGAGTTTGAGACGGTATCCGGCCGCCTTAACAGGCGAACAGTCTCGTGCCGCGGCCGGAAAGCACATCAGCGAAAGCGACGACGAAACCAACCCCGCTTTTTCGGAACGACCGGGGGCTGGCCGGAAAGCTGCACCAGATAATTGCCCAGGATAGCCGCTTGCTGCTTGGTCATGAGGAACCGAAACAAGTCGGGGTCGTGTTTCCTCGCAGCTTCCGAGGATTGTACGCTTTCGAGCCGGAGCATGATGCGGTCACCCGCATCATGGTGCGTCCAGCCAACCAGTGCTCCGAAACTCTCTATCATCTCGCCCCGCTCCCTCACGGTCTTCACGTCGCTGGCGCCGACAGCCCACAATGGCTGTACCAGACCTTCGGCGAAATGTCGTCTGCGGGTGGAGACCGGAGGTTCCCGAATCCCGTCATTGTCGTTCCCGCAAAATTTCCGATAAGGCACTATGGCTCGAACGCCGCCAGTATCGGACACGGCCCTTTGTCGCTCGCCGCGCACTGATCGGCCAGACGTGCGAGCGCAGTTCGTGTCGCCGACATCTGCGCAATCTTTTCGTCGAGCACCTCGATCCGCTGGCGCGCGAGGGTCCGCACACGCACGCGGTCGTCACTCGCCTCGAACGCGAGCAGTTCGGAGATTTCGTCGAGCGTAAAACCCGATGCCTGCGCCGAACGGATGAATTTCAAGCGCCGCAGGTCATCGTCGCCATAGCGACGAATACCGCCGCCCCACCCATCGCCACCGCTGCGCGCGGGTGTGTCGAGCAGGCCGCGGCGCTGGTAGTAACGCACGGTTTCGACCCCGACATCGCCCGCCTGCGCCAATTTTCCAATCGTGAATTGCATCGCTTGACTCCGTACCATGGTACGGATGCCATATGGGGCGCATGACAAAGCAAGCAACCCTCCATCGCATGGTCATGCCCGGGCACACCTGTCCCTATGGCGTCAAGGCAAAACATCTGCTCGAAAGCCGCGGTTTCGCGGTCGACGATCGCTGGCTGACCACGCGCGAAGAAACCGACGCGTTCAAAGCCGAGCATGGCGTGAAAACGACGCCGCAAACCTTCATCGACGGCGTTCGCATCGGCGGTCATGACGACTTGCGCCGTCATTTCGGGCTGAAGGTGGCCGATCTCGACGCGACGAGCTACACGCCCGTCATCGCGCTGTTCGCGATGACCGCGCTGATGGCGCTTGCGGCGAGCTTCGCGGTCGACGGCAGCGCCTTCACCCTCCGCGCTGCCGAATGGTTCATCTCGTTCAGCATGATCGTTCTCGCGCTCCTGAAGCTGCAGGACGTCGACAAATTCGCGACGATGTTCCTGAATTACGACCTCCTCGCCAAACGCTGGGTGCCCTATGCGAGCATCTACCCCTTTGCCGAGGGGCTCGCGGGCGTGCTGATGACAGCGCACGCCCTGCCCTGGCTGTCGATCCCGCTTGCGCTGTTCATCGGCGGCATCGGCGCGGCGTCAGTGTTCAAGGCGGTCTATATCGACAAGCGCGACATCAAATGCGCGTGCGTCGGCGGCAGCAGCAGGGTGCCCCTGGGCTTCGTTTCGCTGACCGAGAATGTGATGATGGTCGCGATGGCGCTGTGGATGCTCTGGAAGCCCATGTAGGCCGTTCGCCTATCCCGCGCGGGCACCCCTCCCCCTCCCGCCCGCGCCGCGTCGGCGCCAAAGAATGATCTTTGGCGCCGACGCCATGGGATAGAGGCGGTTCGTCAGCTGTTCTTCGGATCGTCGGCATTTTCGCTACCGGTTTCGGGCGCTTCCCATTCGGACGCTTCAAGCGGCGGCTTGCGTCCGAACAGCCCGCCGATCGCGTTGCGGAACATCGCGAACAGCGCGACGATGCCGATAAAGATGAACTTGCCGAATTTGGCGAGGATGGCGAGCAGGCCGACCTTCTTGGCAACCGCAGCCGCACCGCCCGCCGCAACGAGCCCCGCGAGGCCATATTCGGCCTTTTTATCGGTCGCGGCGTTGAAGTCCGCATAGCGGGCGCCGGTGCGGAAGGTGCCGACGCTGGCAAAGGTCTTCGCCGCCTCCCGCACCTCGTCGAGCTGGCTCATGCTAGCAAGGATATTCATGCTGAGCACGCCCTCGCGCCCGAGCAGGCGGATATCGTAGTTCAGCGAGTCTTCGGGCATGTCGTCGAATTTGATGTCGCGCGCCCAGACGAGCGAATGCTTGCCGCCGTCATAGGTCGGCTGCTGCGCCCAACGCTGGAGGATGCCGGCGGGATAGCCCTGTGCGCGGATGTCGGGGGCTTGCGCCTCGTCGCTCGCCCGCATGTCTGCGAGCATTTCATTATAGTCGATCGTCTTCGCATCATCGTCGGAAACATAGCCTGTACCCTCGAAGGTGATCACCGCCGACCAGGTGTCATCGACGAAGCTTTTGCCTTTCGGGAAAACCATGCCGAGCACGCCGTTCGCGGACGCCGGCGGGTTGCGCCAGATATCGACGAGGATTGTGCGCGCCTGTTCGGGCCCGACGAAATAATATTTATCGCCGAGCACGAGATCGGCCTTTGCCGCCTGGATCGGGATCGTTCCGGTCTGGCGGTCCAAAGTCTGAAGAAGCTTCTCGGTCGCCGCGCGCTGCTTTGCCTCGACATCGTCCTGCGCCAGCGCGGCGGTGGGCGATCCAGCCGCCGCGTGAGCCACCATGGGCGGCACGGCGAGCGCCAGCGCGGCGCCGACGATCAATGCGCTGCTTGAACTAGAAAATTTCATATGATTTCCCCCCGGTTATCGCGTCAATCTGTCTCAGACCCGTCATAATCTGGCAAGCCGCAATCGGCATCGCGGCGCATGGGCATAAGCGCCCGGCTGGGCTATGCCGCTCGCGCTGAGTCGCAACATTCTGTCCCGGAGCCACCATGTATAACCGCCGCCACTTTCTTGCCGGGGCGACCCTCGCCGGCCTTGCCGCGCCTGCGATCCTGCGCGCCGAGGGCGGTATTTTCCGCGAGTTCCCGTTCAGCCTCGGCGTCGCGGCGGGCGATCCGGCGAGCGACGGCTTCGTCATCTGGACGCGCCTCGCGCCCGAACCGATGGAACGCCACGGCGGGATGCCACTGGCGAATTTCCCGGTCGATTGGGAAGTCGCGAGCGACAGCGGCTTTCGCGACGTCGTCGCCAAGGGCACCGAACTCGCGCGGCCCGAACTCGCGCACAGCGTCCATGTCGAGGTTGCCGGGCTGCAACCCGACCGCCCCTATTATTACCGCTTCACCGCCGGCGGCGAGCGCAGCCTGCGCGGCCGCGCGCGCACACTGCCCGCGCCGGGTGCGAAGACCGATGCCTTGAAATTCGGCGTTGCCGGATGCCAGCATTTCGAGGCGGGCTTCTTCGGCGCCTATCGCCACCTCGCACGCGAAGACCTCGCCTTCGTCTATCATTATGGCGACTTCATTTACGAATATAGCGAGGACTATCTGTTTAACACCGGGCTGCCCACGCGACCGGTGCGCAAACATGCTTTCCGCGCGCTCGTCGACGTCACCGATTTCCGCAACGCCTATGCGCAGCAGCTTGGCGACATCGACCTGCAGGCGGCGCGATCGGTCCACGCCTTCCTGTCGAGCTTCGACGATCACGAGATCCGCAACGACTGGGTTTCGGACATCGACAATTGGAAGCTCGGGCTCGACGTCAACGATCCCGAAGCCGCATCGCCCGAGGTGTTCATGCTCAAGAAGCAGGCGGCTATGCAGGCGTGGTACGAGCATATGCCGGTGCGCAAGGCTTTGCTTCCGCGCGGCGGGATGGTCGCGATGAACCGCGAGTTCCGATACGGCGACCTGATGGCGATGCAATTGCTCGACACGCGGCAATATCGCGATGACCAGCCGTGCGACGACGGCTTCAAACCCGCCTGTCCGGGCGTGTTCGACAAGAATGCGCAGGTGCTCGGCAAGGCGCAGGAAGAATGGCTCGGCCGAAACCTCGCCAAAGGCGGCGCGACATGGAACGCCTTTGCGCAGCAGATCACGATGATGTCGCTCGACCGGCGTCGGAAGGCCGACGAGCCCAAGAAGATCGTCAATCTCGATAGCTGGGCGGGTTACGAGGCGCCGCGCGAACGCATCCTGTCGCGTATGGCGGGGCTCAAGAACAATGTCGTGCTCACCGGCGACGAGCATCAGAATTTCTGCGGCGACCTTGTACTCAACAACAAAGTCGTCGGTGCCGAATTTGTTGCGACCTCTATCTCGTCGGGCGGCGACGGCAGCGACAAACGAAATGGTACCGACGTGTTCCTGAGCCAGAACCCCGAGCTCAAATTCGCCAACGATCAGCGCGGCTACATTGTGTGCGACGTCAACCGCGACGCCTGGCAGACGCATTTCATGGTCGTCGACAGAGTGACGACGCCGGTGAACACGCTGTCGAAGCGCGCGACGGGCGTCGTCGAGCGCGACGTCGCGGGGATCAAGATGGCGTGACGTGTCGCCGGACGGTCACATAAGGCCCATAGCGGACCCGGCATGAACCGTATTCTCTCGCTGATCCTCGTCCTCCTTCTTCCCCTCACGGCGCACGCCCAGGAAGAAAGCGAGCGCAAGCCCGTGACGATCCTGATCTCGATCGACGGCTTTCGCGCCGATTATCTCGATCGCGGCATCACCCCGAACCTGTCGCGTCTCGCGACAGAGGGCGCGCGCGGCAAGTTGCGGCCGTCTTTCCCGACCAAGACCTTCCCCAATCATTATGCGATCGTCACAGGCAAGCGCCCCGACACCAACGGCATCGTCGGCAACAATATGATCGATCCGCGGCGCCCCGACGTGCGCTTCAGCCTTGGCGATCCGAAACAGTCGCTCGATCCCTTCTGGTGGGACGAAGCCGAACCAGCGTGGATCACGGCCGGCAAGGCCGGCGTGCGCAGCGCGACGATGTTCTGGCCGGGCAGCGAGGTCGCGATCCACGACAGCCGCCCGCCTGACTGGCTGCGTTACGACGCCGACGTGAGCTATACGCAGCGTGTCAACACGATCCTCGACTGGATGCGCCGTCCCGCCGATATTCGCCCCGCCTTCGTCACGCTCTATTTCGAGGCGGTCGACGATGCGGGCCACAAATTCGGCCCCGACAGCGCCGAGGTCAACGCCGCCATCGCCGCGGTTGACGCGCGGATCGGTGAACTTGTTACGGGTCTGGCCGCGATAGGACAACCCGCGCAGCTGATCGTCGTCGCCGACCATGGCATGCGCGCGATCGACGAAAGCCGCGTGATCCAACTCGCCGACCTGATCGACCTTCCGAGCATCGTCGCGGTCGAAACCGGGCCCTATGCCGCGATCGAGCCCGCCGCAGGGACCGACGACCGCGTGTACAAGGCGCTGCTGAAACCGCATGAGCATATGGCATGCAACCGCCGCGAAGACCTGCCCAAACGCCTCCATTACGGCCAGAACCCGCGTGTTGCAGCAATCATCTGTATCGCCGAGCCCGGCTGGTCGATCATCGCGGGCACCCCGACATGGCCCGTCAAGGGCGGCGCGCATGGCTATGACAATCAGGACCCCGAAATGCTCGCGCTGTTCATCGCGAGCGGAACGGGCCTCAAAGGCGATATCGGGATCGTCGATAATATCGAAGTCTATCCGCTGCTGATGCGGCTCATCGGCGTTGCACCGCTGCCGAGCGACGCAATGGGCGTGTTGACGAAACGCCTGCCCTGATCAGTCGCGCAGCACCGCCATCGCGTGAATCGACGCGGTCGGCGCGTTGACGATCTGAAGCTGGTAACGCCCCTGCGTCACATCGAACTCGACCATCTTGCGGATGCCCGAACAGGCGGGGCCGTGGCCGTGCGTGACCGATTTCACCACCGCGCCATCGCGGACGAGGTCGATCCATGCGCCCGCATCTAGCGCGATAATGAGCCGCCCCGCCTTCTTCGCCTCGATCGGGATCATGCCGCCGAATTTATAGACGTCGGGCTTGCGCTCGGGCGCAATGCCATAACGCAGGCTCTCGAACTTGTGCAGCGGCAGGGCTGTGCGCGCAGCGCCGAGCGGCGACCAGTCGGCGCCAAGGTCGTCGCCGTAAGCGTAGATCGTCTTGCTCGTCGCATTACGCGACCAGTCGGCCAATTCGGGCGGCAACACGGGCGCGGAGGGACAAGCTTCTGCCGGCTTATCGGCAGGTGCAGCGAAGGCCGTCACGGGCAGTATCGAAGCCAGTGAAATGGCGATGATCCGAACCTTCATCCTATTTCCTCCCGAACAATTTCTCGACGTCGTCCATTGCGAGCTTCACCCACGTCGGGCGGCCGTGATTGCACTGCCCCGAATGCGGCGTGACCTCCATTGTGCGGAGCAGCGCGTTCATTTCGACGACGCTGAGCGTGCGCCCTGCGCGGACCGATCCATGGCAGGCCATCGTCGCGGCAACCAGTTCCAGCCGCTCGCTGAGCCCCAGCGCGGCGTCGTAACCCGCGAGATCGTCGGCAATGTCGGTGACAAGCTTTTGGCAGTCGATCGCCCCCAGCATTGCCGGGGTTGCGCGCACCATCACCGCGGTGGGACCGAAGCGTTCGAGCTCGACCCCGAGCGCGGCGAGTTGCGGCGCGGCGGCTTCGAGCCGATCGCACGCGGGCTCGTCGATTTCGACGACCTCGGGCAGCAGCAAACCCTGCGACGGCACCGCCTGCCCACCCATCCCGCGGCGCAGTTGTTCGAGCACGAGCCGTTCGTGCGCGGCGTGCTGGTCGACGATCACGAGCCCATCCTCGGCCTCGGCGACGATATAGGTTTTCGCGATCTGGCCGCGCGCGATGCCAAGCGGGTGCGCCTCGGCCTCGGGCACCGGCGCGGTAGCAGGTTCGGCACGCCCCATCGGCAATGCATCGCGCGGCGGCGTGAAATCGACGAGGCGGTCGTGCAGCAAGGCCGTTGTCGCGGCATCGCCTTCGGCACCGAACAGATGCGTCGCCGGTGCGTGTGGATAGGGATAGTGCGCGGCGAACAAAGTTGGCGCCGGCGGCTGCGGCGCAACCGGCTCCTGCTGCCACGCCGCCAGCGCCGCCTCGGCGGGACGCTGAACGCTGCGGAAGCCATGTTCGTCGAGCGCGCGACGGAGTCCGCCGACGATCATCCCGCGAACAAGCTGCGGGTCACGGAAACGCACCTCGGTCTTCGCCGGATGGACGTTCACATCGACCTCGCTCGTCGGCACATCGAGGAACAGCGCAACCACCGGATGACGATCGCGCGCGAGCAGGTCGGCATAAGCGCCGCGTAGCGCACCGACGAGCAACCGGTCCTTCACCGGGCGGCCGTTGACGAACAGATATTGATGGTCGGCGATGCCGCGATTGTAGGTCGGCAGGCTGATCACCCCGCCCAGATGCACATCGCCGCGGTCGATATCGACGCCGATGCTGTTCGCTGCGAGATCGCGCTGGGTCAGCGCCGCGACGCGCGAAAGCTGGTCCTGCCCGCCCTGCACATCGAGCACGCGGCGCCCGTCATGCTCGACGGTGAAGCCGATATCAGGGCGCGCCATCGCGAGCCGCCGCACGACGTCGAGGCAGGCGGCATATTCGCTGCGCCCGCTGCGCAGGAACTTGCGCCGCGCGGGGACGCGCGCGAACAGGTCTTCGACCATGACGCGGGTGCCCTTACCCAATGCCGCCGGGCCCTCGGCGACCACCGCGCCATTGTCGACGACACGCTTCCAGCCATCGCCGCCCGCCACGCGGCTCTCAAGCGTCAGCCGCGCGACGCTCGCAATCGAAGGCAAAGCCTCGCCGCGAAAGCCCAGGGTCGTGACATCCTCGATGGCGTCATCGGGCAGCTTCGACGTCGCATGCCGCTCGAGCGCGAGCGCCATGTCGGACGCGGTCATGCCGCAGCCATCGTCCTCGACCTCGAGCCGCGAAATCCCGCCCTCGGCGATTCGCACCGAAATGCGAGTCGAACCGGCATCGATGGCATTTTCAACCAGTTCCTTGAGCGCCGCGGCAGGTCTTTCAACCACTTCACCGGCTGCGATCCGATTTACTAGCTTTTCCGGCAGGCGACGTATTGACATGGCCGCTCTCCTAGCGCAGTCGAACGCAAATCGCGACCCATCCGCACAGCCCTGATCATTTTGTCCAGCCACCCCAAAAGGAAGAGCCGGAATCTCCCCCTGATTGTAGCTGTCGCCGGCCGGGCGCACGGGTAAAATCACGGTAGGGGCGTGTCCATCTGGGCGCGGCTTCATGACAGGAAGCAGTATCGATGTCCTTCTTTTCTCGCTGGTTCAAATTCAATTCTCAAGACATGGCTATCGACCTCGGCACCGCAAACACGGTGGTCTACGTGCGCGGCAAGGGCATCGTTCTGAACGAGCCCTCGGTCGTTGCGGTCGAGACGCTGAACGGGATCAAGCGGGTGAAAGCGGTCGGCGACGACGCGAAGCTGATGATGGGCAAGACCCCCGACAGCATCGAGGCGATCCGCCCGCTGCGTGACGGCGTCATCGCCGACATCGACGTCGCCGAACAGATGATCAAGCACTTCATCACCAAGGTCCACGGCGGCAAGCCGAACGCGTTCCGCAGCCCCGAAATCGTGATCTGCGTCCCCTCGGGCTCGACCAGCGTCGAACGCCGCGCGATCCGCGACGCCGCATCGAACGCCGGCGCCAGCGAAGTGTGGCTGATCGAAGAACCGATGGCGGCCGCGATCGGTGCCGACATGCCCGTCACCGAACCGATCGGTTCGATGGTCGTCGACATCGGCGGCGGCACGACCGAAGTCGCGGTGCTCTCGCTCCGCGGTCTCGCCTACACCACCTCGGTCCGCGCCGGCGGCGACAAGATGGACGAAGCGATCGTCTCCTATGTCCGCCGACACCATAATCTGCTGATCGGCGAAGCGACCGCCGAACGGATCAAGAAGGATTTCGGCATCGCGCGCATCCCCGCCGACGGCGTTGGCCTCACGATCCACATCAAGGGCCGCGACCTTGTGAACGGCGTGCCCAAGGAAATCTCGATCAACCAGGCGCAGATCGCCGAAGCGCTGTCCGAACCGATCGGCACGATCGTCGAAGGCGTCCGCATCGCACTGGAAAATACCGCTCCCGAACTCGCAGCCGACATCGTCGACCAGGGCATCGTGCTCACCGGCGGCGGCGCGCTGATCGCCGAACTCGACGAGTTGCTGCGCGACGCGACCGGCCTGCCGGTCACGGTGGCCGAAGACCCGCTGACCTGCGTCGCGATCGGCACCGGCCGCGCGATGGAAGACCCCGCCTTCCGCGGCGTGCTCCAGCAAGCCTGATCGGACGGTAGCGTTTAACCATGGTCCGCCCGGCACATCGACGTCCGGGGCAATCCCGAAAGGCTCAGTACAGCCTGTTCGTTGCCTATGTCATTGCGGTGACAGGGGCGGTGGCAGGGCTGTTGCTGGCAATCCTGTCGGTCGTTGATCCCGTCGGGTTCGCTCAGTTGCGTGTGGCGAGCCAGGAAATCACTGCGCCCATCGCGCGGGGATCGCGCTCGATCATCGGATCGATTTCAGGCATCGATGACACCGTCGGCGCCTATGTCAGCGCGGGCACCCAGAACCGGCGGCTGCGCAAGGAGCTGGCCGACACCCGCCGCGAGCTCGTCGCGACCAGTTCGCTGCAGGAAGAGAACCGCCAGCTCAAGGCGCTTCTGAAACTTCAGGAAACCGACAAAACCGCGCTCGCCAACGGCTATCTGCTGACCTCGACCTCGACGAGCAGCAAGCGCATCGCGCTGCTCAGCATCGGGCGCAACCTCGGCGTCGCCGCGGGGCAGCCCGTACGCGGCGCCGACGGGCTGATCGGGCGCGTGCTCGGTGCCGGCCCTTCGGTCTCGCAGGTGCTACTGTTGACCGACGTCGACAATATCGTCCCCGTGCGCCGCGCACGCGACGGCCTGCCCGCGCTCGCCAGCGGCCGCGGCAATGGCGACCTCGACGTCCGCACGCTCAACATCGCGAACAATCCGTTCAAGCCGGGCGATATCCTCGTCACCTCGGGCACCGGCGGGCTGTATCCGCCGAACATCCCGGTCGCGATCGTCGTGCGGCGCCAGGACGACGGCGCGCTCGCGCGCCCGCTCGCCGATCCGGGCAAGGTCGATGCGGTGTCGGTGCTGCGCCCCTATACCCCCGACAATATAGAAGCGCAGGGGCTGCCTGGCCCCGCGACACCCTCCGCCACCCCGCCCGCTCCCACCGGCGCGCCATGAACCAGAAGGGTCCGCGCCTCGGCGAACCGGCATCGCTGTGGCGGATGCGCTTCGTTCCGATTGCGAGCGTGATGTTCGCCTCGGCGCTGCCGCTGATGCTGCCGCTCATCGCCAATTCGCCGGTGCTGCCGCCGCTCGGGCTGCTGTTTTTCCTGTGCTGGCAGTTACTGCGCGCCGAAATGTGGCCGGTGTGGATCGGACTGCCGCTCGGCCTGTGGGACGATCTGTTCAGCGGCGCGCCGATCGGCACCGCGATGGGCCTATGGACCGTTGCCAGCATCGCAATCGCCTATTCATCGCAGCGCATCTATTGGCGCGGCTTTTTCCACGACTGGGCCATTGCCGCGGCGTCGGTCGCGATCATCCAGTCGCTCGCGGCCCTCATCACCCATCCGCATGCCGCGACCGGCCGCGTGCTCGGCCTCGTGGTGCCGCAGATCATCATCTCGGCGCTGCTCGTCCCACTATTCATGCGCCTGACCGGCAAGTTTGACAATTTCCGCCTGAAACGCCGATAGACTGGTTCTAATCCCCTGATGCCGAAGAAGAAGAGTCCGCCGATTACCGAAGCCTGGAGGGGCATAACCTTCACCCGCCGCGCGCTGGTCGTCGGCGGCGCGCAGGCGGCGGTCGGCGTCGCGCTCGCGGCGCGCATGGCCTATATCTCGGTTATCGATAATGATCGCTATGTCCTTGAATCGGAAAGCAACCGCGTCAACTTGACGCTCGTTCCACCGCGGCGCGGCTGGATCGTCGACCGCGGCGGCAAGGCGCTGGCGAACAACCGCGTGTCCTTGCGCATCGACATCATTCCCGACCGCCTGCACAACAAGGAAATGGTGCTGGGACAGCTCCAGACTTTGCTGCGCCTCGACGGCGACACGATGGAACGCATCAACCGCGACCTGAAGGCGGCGTCGGGATTCCAGCCCGTTGCGATCAAGGAAGACATGACCGAGGCCGAGTATAGCTCGATCCTCGTCCGCCTGCCCGAACTGCCGGGCATCGCGCCGCAGCGTGGCTTTGCCCGCAACTATCCGACCGGCGCGGCAGTCGGCCATCTGATCGGCTATGTCGGCGCCCCGAACGCCGAGGAATATCAGAAGGTCAAGGATCCGCTCTACATCACGCCGGGGTACAAAATCGGCAAGGACGGGCTGGAGAAATATTTCCAGGATATGCTGAAGGGCCAGCCCGGCGCACGACGCGTCGAAGTAACGGCGCGCGGCAAGGTCGTTCGCGACCTTTCGACGCAGGCTGACGTGCAGGGCAAGACCGTCCATCTGACGATCGACGCCGACCTGCAGGAATTTGTCGCGCGGCGTATGGGGCGCGAATCGGGTGCGGCGGTTGTGATCGATTGCCAGAACGGCGACATCCTCTCCTTCGTCTCGATGCCCAGCTTCGATCCCAACAGCTTTTCGGACGGTATCAGCAGCAGCGAATATGCGTGGCTGCGCGGCGACGATCACCAGCCGTTGATCAACAAGGCGACGCGCGGCCTCTATCCGCCGGGCTCGACGCTGAAGCCGATGGCCGCGATCGCCGCGATCGAACATGGCATCGACCCAAGCGAACGCCACACCTGCATCGGCGGCTACCGGCTCGGCAGCCGCTTCTTCCGCTGCCTTGGCAGGCACGGAAGCGTCGACATGGCGACCGCGATCATGAAAAGCTGCAATAGCTATTTCTATTGGGTCGCGCACCGGCTCGGCTACGACGCCATTGCGCCGACCGCGAAACTGATGGGGCTGGGCGAAGAGTTCCAGCTCGCGGGCAGCAACCAGCGGTTCGGAACTATTCCCGACAGCGCGTGGAAGATGAAGAAATACGACCAGCCTTGGTCGGCATCGGACTCGCTCAATGCGGTCATCGGCCAGGGCTATGTCAGCGTGAACCCGCTTCAGCTCGCCGTGATGGCGGCGCGGATCGCATCGGGCCGCCGCCTTTATCCGCGCCTCGTCAACCGCCACTTCAAGAACGAAGCCCTGCCCTTCTCGGCCGAAGCGCTCGCGACCGCACGGCATGGCATGGACCTCGTTGTCAACGGGCCGGGGGGGACCGCGGGACGCAGCAAATTGCCGCTCGACGGCATCGCGATGGCGGGCAAGACGGGCACCGCACAGGTACGCGGGCTCAACACAGGCAATGGCAAGGCCGGGACATGGAAGTTCCGCGACCATGGCCTGTTCATCGGCTTCGCGCCGGTCGACAATCCCCGCTATGCCACCGCGGTCGTGATCGAACATGGCATGGGCGGATCGCGCGCCGCCGCCCCCGTCGCCAAGGATTTCATGACCTTCCTCTTCGACCGCGAAAAGGCGATGGAAGCACTTACCACCTTCGAGGCCGGCTGGGGCGGCACGATCAAGGAACGGATGGACCGCGACTATGCGGCGTGGAAGGCGGGCGTGTCAAAGCCCGATCCGGGGCTCGCGCAATGATCCCCGTTCCACCAGCCATCCAGCGCATCCCGTGGAAACTGATCGGCATCCTTGCCGGGATCACCGGCTTCGGCCTGCTCGTCCTTTATTCGGCCGCAGGCGGCAGCTGGTCGCCGTGGGCGCTCAATCAGGGCGTGCGCTTCATCCTCTTCCTCAGCGTGGCGCTGGTGATCGGCCGCTTCCCGATCCGTATCTTCGAGGATTTTGCCTATATCGGCTATATCGGCGTCCTGATCCTGCTGATTGCGGTCGAACTGCTCGGTTTCGTCGGCGGGGGCAGCCAGCGATGGCTCAACCTCGGCTTCATGAATCTCCAACCGTCAGAGTTGATGAAGGTCGCGATCGTCATCGCGCTCGCGCGCTTCTATGCGCAGCTACCGCCCGGAAATACGCGGACCTTCACCGCGCTCTGGCCCGCCCTGGTGATGATTGGCCTGCCAGCCGCGCTTGTGATGCTGCAACCCGACCTCGGCACCGCGCTCGCGATCTGTATCGGCGGCGTCGTCGTGATGTTCGTCTCCGGCCTGCCCTTCTGGTGGTTCGGCAGCGCGGCCGCCGCGGGCGCCGCGGCGCTGCCCATCCTCTTCTCTTTCCTCCACGACTATCAGCAAAAGCGCGTGCTGATCTTCCTCGATCCGGAGAGCGATCCCCTGGGTGCCGGCTATCATATCAGCCAGTCGAAGATCGCGATCGGATCGGGCGGCATCGGCGGCAAGGGCTTCCTCAACGGGTCGCAAAGCCACCTCGATTATCTCCCCGAAGGCCACACCGACTTCATCTTCGCAACGATGGCCGAGGAATGGGGGCTGATCGGCGGGCTCGCGCTGCTGTTCGGCTTCTTCTTGCTGCTCCGCTGGTCGACGCGTGTCGCATTGAAGGCGCGGACGCGCTTTGGCCAGCTCACCGCCGCTGGCCTCACCATGACGATCTTCTTCTACATCGCGATCAACCTGATGATGGTGATGGGCCTCGCGCCCGTCGTCGGCATTCCGTTGCCGCTCTTCTCCTACGGCGGCTCGTCGATGCTCACGATCATGACGTGCGTCGGCATCATGCTCGCGATCGAAAACGACAGCAAAACGGGCACGCGTCGCTTTCATTGAGAAAAAACTTGGCAAAAAACCATCGGGGGCATTGCCATCCCCCCAGAGCCATGATAGCGGGCCGCTCGCTTCGCAGCAAAGAGGGCTTCTTCTTCGCAGCAAGGCGCGCCTGAAATGGCAGTGGACGCATAGCTCAGTTGGTAGAGCAGCTGACTCTTAATCAGCGGGTCCTAGGTTCGAGCCCTAGTGCGTCCACCATTTACTCCTTGGAATAGCATGATATTTTTACTCCCTTCAGGGAGCCACCACCCTAGTTTTCGATTTAGGGTGGTGAAATTTTTGCAACTGCGATGCCCAACGCGCTTGACGGTGAATCGATGAGCTCCTGGCGCAGGCCGTGCTGCCGTTGCAGTCCGCCGCGTCGATAATCAGCCGAAAGTCGACCCTCCCAGTGCAAACGAGGTGCTCTAGAAATAACGGCCACCGGCCGCTTGCCGCCAGTCGGCTCTCGGGCGCAAATCATGAAGAGCAGATATTTCCTGATTCCGCACGCATGCGGGCTATGCCCAATCGCTGTTGCAAGAAGCCAAGGTTAACTTCGTTCCAACGATTAGCTCTTTAAGACCCTCCGATGCGGTTAGCGACCATCACAAACTGGGCCTATGGCGCGACCGTCATACTGACGATCGTGTCGAGCACGACGATGATTTTGGCATCGAACGCACAGGATCGCGAGCGCGGGGCGGTCGAGCAGCGTTACCTTCTCGATCAGGCCACGGCGGAACTTGGAACCGATATATATGCGCTGAGTGACCGGGCGCGGCAGTTCGTCAACACCAGCGACCCCACTTATCTGGCGGCCTACCGTAGCGAAGTGGCAACGCTCAAATCTGTCGAGGATCGGATCCGCCATATTGGCGACGCCGGCGCGACGGCGGGCGAACTGGAGGCGCTCAAGAAGGCCATCGCGCTTGCCGACACGCTTCACGATGAGCAGGAAACGGCGCTCACGGCGCATGAAAGAGGAAACGCGGCCGTGGCGCGGCAGATATTGTTCGGCGCCGAATATGAACGGCAGCTCGACCGCGCGGAGACCGAAGTCCAGCGGTTCCAGGACCGGCTCGACAGCCGCATCGAAGCGCAGGTTTCGGAAGCAACCAATCTGTCTCGGGTGTGGAAACGCATATCCGAGATCGTGCTGGCGCTGACCGCCCTGCTGGTCCTGTTCGTCCTCTATTTTATATTCAAGCAGCGCGTGCTCCACCCCGTCGTCCGGCTGAGCGACGTCGTCAACCGGCTGGCCGTGCAAGATTATGCTGCCGAACCGCCCGAGTTCAGCCAGATCGACGAGATTGGTGATATGGCGCAGGCGATCCGCGTCTTCCGCGAGAATGGCCTCGAGCGGCAGCGGCTCGAAGCAGAGCGCGACGCCGACCGGACAATGCGGGATCTCTTATCGCGGATGACCCAGCGGATGCAGGGATGCGACACACTCCACGACCTTCAGGAAGTCGTCCAGCGCTTCGTTCCCGAGATCGCCCCGGGGCTGCCCGGCCGGCTCTACCTGCTCGACAAGGAGCGCAATCTCGTGGTCGAGTCGGGTAGCTGGTCAGGGCCAGTCCGGTCGGCCAGCCAGTTTTCCCCGATATCCTGCTGGGCGCTGCGCCGCGGCCTCCGGCATCGTCCGGCGGGCGACAATATAGATGTCCCTTGCGACCATATCGAACGGGACGCACATCATCCGGTCGACACGCTGTGCCTGCCGCTCACCGCGCAGCGCGAGACGCTAGGCCTTCTGTATTTCGAAATACCGGATGGCGCGGCGCGGAGCGCAACACAGCTGATCTACTTCGATATGCTTGCCGAAAATATCGGGCTGGCGATCGCCAATCTCCAGCTTCGCGACACGCTGCGCGAAATGGCAATGGCCGATTCCCTGACCGGCCTCGCCAATCGTCGCCAACTCGGCCATGCGCTCGAAACGCAAGTGGCGCAGGCCGAACGCCTCGACGAACCGCTCGGCTGCCTGATGCTCGATGTCGATCATTTCAAGCGCTTCAATGACGTGCATGGCCACGAAGCGGGCGATGCCGTCTTGCACGCCGTCGGGCAGGTCCTTGCCAATGTGACGCGCGAAGTGGGCCTTGCTTTTCGCTATGGCGGCGAGGAATTCCTGATCTTGCTCCCCACCTTATCAGCGGAGCAGGCCGAAGAGCGAGCACAGGACATCCGGGCGCGCATCTCGGCGCTCGAACTCAGGCACGGCGGAAGGGATCTGGATCCGATTACGATCTCGGTCGGGATTGCGGTAGCACCGACCCATTGCGGGTTCGATCGGCTGGTGCGTACAGCCGACGCTGCCTTGCTCCGCGCCAAAGCCCTGGGGCGCGATAGGGTAGAAGTGGCCCAGCTGCGCAAACCAGTATTGGGGTAGCTGAAGAGACGAGCTCGAGTTTTGGCCGACCGCGAATGGCTCGCTGGCTAAGCCGATTGAATTGCATACAGAACAGAGCAGAATAGTCCTGGCTCGCCAAGAGGCGTCGAGCCCCAGAACGTCGACCGTTTCTTTCAAATATTTTGGCGTCCGAGGCGGGCGCCGACATCCATCCCGTGCGCCTCTACCATCGTTGCCGCACCCGCTGATCCGTTAAGCGCAGAATCCGTTGGCGGTCACCGCCCCACAGGCTTCGATGGTGAGATCAGGTCACCGCTCTGGGACCAAATAGCGCCTTCTTACCCTTTGGATCGGCCGATAGTCTTTCCCAATTCAGGAAAGATAACCTCATGGACTTCCATAAAGCGCCCGCACCGTCGCCCTACACAAAAGGTCCCTATGGGGCGCCCGATCCGGCCGAACTGGTGCGCCACCATCCGTTCGCGACGATCATTTCCAGGCAGTTGCAGGTGACCGCAACGCCGGTATTTTTCGAGAGCGACGACAATCAGGATGCGCTGGTCGGCCATATGCATCGCGCCAATGCGCACGCCGCCTCGCTGACGAAGGGCGATCCCGCGCTCGCAATCTGCATGGGGCCGCATGCCTATGTCTCGCCAAGCTGGTATGTCGATAGGCCGACGGTGCCGACCTGGAACTATGTCATGGCGATCGTGCGCGGGACGATCGAACCGATCGATGACGAGACGGGTCAACTGGCCGTGCTGCACCGCTCCACCGATATCCTCGAACGGCATTTCGAACGCCCTTGGACGATCGGCGATGCGCCCGAGGGCCGGGTCGCGCAGCTTCTCCCCCGAACCCGTTCCTTTCGTATCCACGTCGAATCGATCGACGGGATTACGAAACTCAGCCAGACGCACCCGCCGGGGGACAGGACCCGTGTAATCGATGGCTTGCGCGGCGTCGCACCCGAACCTGATGTCGCCGAACTGATGCGCCGCCTCTATGCGCAGGATTGAAACGGAGGCGCGGAAAGTATGCCCTCCGGGACGGCGCAGCGTCCACGGCTTCGCATAAGAATGGCACGCACCCGATCGGACGGACAAGGCGGCGGGGTATCGAAGATATTCGGTCTTGACCGGCTCTTCGCCGCATGACTGTTCGTCGCCCAGGATTTCATCGAACCACAAAACAGGAAAGTCGCTCATGACCCGTTCGTCCCGGAAGTGCCCGTTTCTCCTTTCGGCAGCGCTTCTAGCCCTTTTGCCGCCCTCCGTGGCTCAGGCGCAGGAGGTCGATCCGGCGGCGGACTGGAATGTCGAAGACACGGGGCAACCCTATAAGGATGTCAGCTTTTCGACGACTGAAGGCACCTGGGTCAGCCTCGACGTCAGTCCCGACGGTAAATCGATCATCTTCGACCTGCTCGGCGACATCTATCGCATTCCGGCGACCGGAGGCGACGCCGTTGCCATCCAAAGCGGCCCCGCAATGCAATATGTGCCGCGTTTCAGCCCCGACGGCAGCAAGATATCCTTCATCAGCGACGCCAGCGGGAACAATAACCTATGGGTTGCCAATGCCGATGGCTCGGCCGCCCATGCGGTGACGCACGACGACAAGAATCTGCTGATGGAGCCCGACTGGTCGCCTGCGGGCGACGCGCTGGCCGCCGTCCGCATCGATTCCGCATATCCCAACCGTTGGGCCTCGCAGGTCATCCTTTTCCCGCTCGACGACAAGCAACAGTCCGGGACGGGGCGCGTGCTCGTCGACACACCGGCTAACCGCCGCGATGTGATGGAGGCGCGCTTCTCGCCCGATGGCCGATGGATCTATTACACCGAACGGCTGAACAGCCCGAACATCTATATCGACGGCAACCACAGCAATTACGCTATCCGCCGACGCGAAATCGCCACCGGCAAGATCGAGGACGTCGCGGCGGGATATGGCGGCGCTATGGCTGCGCAGTTGTCGCGCGACGGCAAGTCTCTCGCCTTTGTCCGCCGCGTCATGGACAAGACCGTCCTGTTCAAGATGGACCTCGCCACCAGCGAGCAGACCGCGATCTATGACGGCCTCGATCGCGACCTACAGGCCTCCTATGAAGTGCAGGGCAATTATTTCCCGCACTTCAGCTGGTTTCCCGACAACCGCCATGTCGCGATCTGGGGCAAGGGCAAAATCTTCAAGGTCGACATGGTGACCGGCGCGGCGACGGAAATCCCGTTCCGCGCCGAAACGCACCATCGCATTACCGACCCTGTGCGTTTCCATCAGGATCTGACGCCCGCCCGGTTTCCGGTTCGCGCGATCCGTCATCTGGCGCCGTCGTCGAACGGCGGCCTGGTCTTTTCCGGGCTGGGGCAGCTCTGGCGCAAGACCGGCGATAGCGCTCCCACGAAATTTTCGCCCGGCGACGATTTCGCCTTCGATCCCAAAGTTGCGGCCGACGACAAGTCGGTCGTCTATGTCGACTGGAGCGACCAGCAGGGATCAACGCTGACGGTCGCACGGAGCGACGGAAAAGGCACCCGCGTCGTGACGACCAGCCCAGGCGTCATCCGTGAACCGAGCCTGTCGCCCGACGGGAAGACCGTCGTTTTCCGCATCCAGGACCCCGACGTCAATATGGGCGGCGCGCGCGCCAAGCCCGGCATCTATGTGGTGCCTGCGGCCGGAGGCACGCCGCGCCTGGTCACCGACGGCGACGAAGCGCCGATCTTCTCGCCCGATGGTCAGCGCATCTATTTCCTGCGCGTCACCCGCACGGGCGACAGCCCGGCGCAGGAGCTGTGGAGCGTCAATCTGGACGGGTTCGACGCCCGCCAACATGCCCGCGCGCCCGACGCCGATACCACCGAACTCAGAATCAGCCCCGACCTGCGCTGGATCGCGTTCAAGGATCGCCAGCAGGTCCATGTCCTGCCCTATGTCGAAACGGGTCGGCCGATGATCGTTTCCGCGGCCACGCAGGAGGCCGTCGTGCAGACGCTCAGCGACAAGGGCGGTTTCGCGCTCGCCTGGTCGCCGGACAGCCAGAGCCTCTACTGGTCGGTCGGTGCCGAATTATATCGTCATAATGTGAAGGATCGCGGTGATGCCCCGCCCGCGCCCTTCGCGTCGGCGGGTCTGACCGCCAAAAGCGATGTCCCCACGGGCACGCTGGCGTTCACCAACGCGCGCATCATCACGATGAGGGGCGACGAGATCATCGAGAATGGCACCATCGTCGTCAAAGCCAATCGCGTCGTCGCCGTCGGTCCGGCCGGCACCGTATCCATCCCCGCGGATGCCAGGACGATCGATGCGACCGCCAAGACGATCATGCCCGGAATCATCGATGCGCACGGCCATCTCGACTGCTGCTGGCACACGGGCGCCGCGCCCAAGCTCAAACCGCCGATGTATGCCGCGCTCGCATTCGGCGTGACGACGGTCTTCGATCCCTATCCGAACGAACTGACCAGCTATGAGAATACCGAAACCACGATGGCGGGCGTTTCGGTCGGCCCGCGCTGGATCGGCACCGGCGCCGCGGTTTGGGGGCGTCCGCGCCAGGCGTCCAATCTGTACGAGCCGCTGACCACCTATGCACAAGTCCGCAAGCTGATGGAGCGCAAGACTGCACTCGGCGGCGCGATCATCAAAAGCTATCGCCTGCCCGGCCGCGGCGAGCGGCAGATGCTGGTCAAGGCGGCGCGCGAGAACGGGCTGATGGTCGATGCCGAGGGCGAGAGCCATTTCTACAACAATATCTCGATGATCCTCGACGGTCACACCAACCTCGAGCATAATCTGCCCGTCCAGACCTATTACAGCGACCTGATCCAGTTGATGGCAGCCGCCAAGCTGCACAACACCCCGACGCTCGTCGTGACTTTCGGTGAGCTCATGGGCGAAAATTACATGTATCAGACCACCCAGTCGTGGAAGGACCCCAAGATCCGCACCTTCGTGCAGGAAGTGTCCAGCGGTTACAGTCCGCTCGGCACGCCCTATGGCGCTCCGCCCTACGTCCGCGGAATCACGACGATCCTCGCCGCCGAAGAAATCTATGACATCGGCTTTCGTGCGGTCGCGCGTTCGACCAAGAAGCTCGACGATGCCGGGGTGGTGATCAACGCCGGTTCGCATGGCGAAGTGCCGGGTCTGTCGCAGCATTGGGAAATGCAGCTGCTGACCGAGGGAGGGATGAGCAACGCGCGCGCGCTGCGCACCGGGACGATCAACGTCGCTCAGACGCTCGGGATCGACGACCAGATCGGGTCGCTCGAAGTCGGCAAGCTCGCTGACCTGATCGTCCTCGACAAGAATCCGCTCGACGATATCCGCAACACCAACAGCGTGCGCTACACGATGGTCAACGGCCGCCTCTATGACTCGGCGACGATGAACGAGATCGGCAACCGCGACCGCCCGCGCCCACAATTCTATTGGGAAACCCAGAAGAGCCTGGGAGTCGATTGGAATGAAAGCTGGGTCCGCCAATAAGCGGAAACGAAAAAGGGGGAGACACCGCCTGGCGCCTCCCCCGCTTCTTCCGTATTTTTAACCGGATCATTCGCAGGCCGGCTGTCCCTGCCCTGCCGGACCGATCACAGCCGCCTGACCGAATTTACGGAGATGCGAATTGTCGCGCCCGGCGGCGACGGCTGCGGCAAGAGCGGCATCGGTCGGCACGGCCTTGCCAAGGCTCGTCACATCGGCGCCCAGATGCACCACCGCCTTGTCCTTGGCCGCCGTATCGCCTTCGTTCCCGGCGAGCACACTGTGGCTGATCCGGATCAGACTGTTGTTGAGCGCCCGCGCGGCATAGGGCCGGTTGTTGATCAGCACGCCATTGGTAAAATGGATGACCGCATCATGCTCGGTATAAAGAGCATCGTCGATCGTCGTGTCGAACAGGCTGTTGGCGACATGGGCGACCGAGAAGTCGTAGGCCGCGACGCCGCTGCTCTCGTTCCGGCGGGCGACGCTGTCGCGCAGGTTCAGATAGGCACCCTCGTGCAGCCAATAGGCGATGTGCCCATCGCGCACGCACATGCGCCGCGCGTCGATCTGCGTATCGCCACGTCCGGTCAGGCCCATCTTGGCGAAATGTTCCAGCGTGACGCGGTCGAGCCGGACGCGGCTGTTCACGGCAAAAATGCCATGGCCGTCGTAAATCTTGTCCTCGCGCTCGGCGACCCGGAAATTGCGGATGACGAGATTGTGGATCGCGACATCGGCGCCCTCGATCACCATGCCGATCGTCGGCGGCCCGCTGCTACCGTCGAGAATCGCGCCGTCGTCGCCCTCGATCGTCAGCCGCTTGTTCCGGACGACGACGAAACCGCGCAGCGTCAGATCCTCGAGCACGTCGGAGAACGGAACATCGCGGAATGCGGCGGGGTGATAGACACCCGCCGCGACCCGGATCACATCGCCGTCACTCGCGGCATCCACGGCCTGCTGCAGCCCGTTCGATCCCCTGTATCCGCATTCGCCCTGCGCTCCCGCCGGGCAGACCACCAAAGTCTTGGCGTCCGCCGCACCGGCCAGGCCGAGGGCGAGAGCGAGCGTCACTATTGTTTTCATCTTCGATCCCTCGCCCTTGCGTCCCTTATGCGCCGATCGGTCAGGCGACGGCAATCGCTTCGATCTCGATCATCCAGCGTTCGTCGAACAGGCCGGCGATGATCGTCGTCACCGCGGGCTGCACCTCATCGTTGAAAATCTCGGTCCGTACCGCGACCATCGCCGGCACATAGGCGCGATCGGTCAGGATAATGTTCAGCTTGGCGAGATTGGCATAGGCCATCCCCGCAGCCGCCAACTGCGTCTCGATATTAGCCCAGACGGCACGGCACTGGCCTTCGATATCGGCGGGGATATTGCCGTCGGCATCGGCCGGAACCTGCCCGCTGATCAGCAGGATCTGAGATGGAGCGATGACATGACTGGCCTGCGCCCACCCGCCGGGGGTGAGGTTGATGGTCTTCTTCTGCATTGATTGTTCCTTCTAGATCCCGCCGAGCGCGAGATATTTGACGTTCACGAAATCATCGAGGCCGTAGCGCGACCCTTCGCGGCCTTGGCCCGATTCCTTGACCCCGCCGAACGGCGTCGCGGGATTGCCCGAAAGCACCTCGTTCGCGCCGACCATGCCGAAATCGAGTGCTTCGCCGACACGGAAGACACGGCCGATATCGCGCGACCAGAAATAGGCCGCGAGCCCGTATCGCGTGTCGTTGGCAAGCGCGATCGCCTCTTCTTCCGTTTCAAACGAGCGGACCGAGATCACAGGCCCGAAGACCTCTTCGCTAAAGACTCGCATGTCGGCCGCTACATTGGTCAGCAGCGTTGGCTCGAAGAAATTGCCGCCGAGTAGGTGCCGGCCGCCGCCGGTCTCGACCGTGGCGCCGCAAGCGACGGCGTCCGTCACCAGCTCTTCGACCTTGTTGACCGCCGCGGCATTGATCAGCGGCCCGATGCGGCTGTCCGCGTCGAAACCGTTGCCGACCGTGATGGTCTTCAGCGCCTGCTTCAGCTTCTCGGAAAAAGCCGCGAGGACGCCGCTTTGCACGAAGACGCGATTGGTCGTGACACAGGTCTGGCCGCTATTGCGGAACTTGGTGACCATCAGCCCGGCGATCGCGGCGTCGATATCGGCATCGTCGAAAACGATGAAGGGCGCGTTGCCGCCCAGTTCGAGCGACAGCCGCTTCATCATCGCCGCCGACTTCTCCATCAGCAGCTTGCCGACGCGGGTCGACCCGGTGAAGGAAATCTTCCGCACGTCGGGATGCGCGGTCAGCACATCGGCGATTTCGGGCGCCTTCGACGCCGTGACGATGTTCAGCACGCCGGCGGGCAGACCCGCGCGTTCGGCCAGCATCGCCAGCGCGAGCGCTGACAGCGGCGTGTCTTCGGCGGGCTTCAGCACGACCGTGCAGCCGGCGGCCAATGCTGGCGAAACCTTGCGCGTCACCATCGCACTCGGGAAGTTCCAAGGCGTGATCGCGCCGACGACGCCGAGCGGCTGCTTAACGACCAAGCTGCGTTTGCCGGGCACATTGGTTGGGATGACGTCGCCGTAGAGGCGCTTGCCCTCTTCAGCGAACCATTCGACGAAGCCGGCGCCAAAGCCAACCTCGCCGATGGCTTCGACCAGCGGCTTGCCCTGTTCGAGAGTCAGGAGCTGGCCCAGCGCCTCCTTATTCTCGAGGATCAGGTCATGCCAGCGACGCAGGATTTGACCGCGCTCCGCCGCCATGCGGGCCGACCAGTCGGGAAAGGCCGCGCTGGCGGCCTCGACCGCGGCCAGCGCATCCTGTGCGCCCATGTCGACCACGTCGGCGATATGCGCGCCGGTCGCCGGGTTGAAGACCGGGAAGCAGCGGCGCCCTTCCGTATCGGCATATCGGACCGCAATCTGTTCCAGCAGCAGCTGGACGGCTGGCGTCAGTTCGGTTGTCGCGGTCATCAGCGAATACCCAGCGACGCCGCAGCGTGATCGAGCCCGCGGCGGAGCATCGCGATCAGGTCATCGACTTCCTGCTTGGTGATCGTAAAGGGCGGGCTGATCACGATCGACTGGCCCACGGCGCGCACAATCAGCCCGAGTTCATAGCATTTCTCGCGGCACAGGATAGCAGCATTGTCCTCCATCGTGCAGAGTTCACGCGTCTTCTTGTCGCGAACCAGCTGGAGCGCCGCCATCAGGCCCTTGCCGCGCCGTTCGCCGACCAGCGGATGATCGCTGACGATTTCGTCGAGACGCGCGGTGAAGTACGGGCCGATGTCGTCGCGAACCCGGTCGACCAGATTTTCCCGCTCGAGAATGTCGATATTGGCGAGCGCGACTGCGCAGGACACCGGATGACCCGCAAAGGTATAACCGTGGGCCAGAAGGCCGCCGTCACCGAGCACGTCATAGACGCGGTCGTGGATCGCGACGGCCGCGAGCGGCATGTAGCCCGAGGTGATACCCTTCGCCATCGGCATGATGTCGGGCGTGATGCCCATGCTATGCGACCCAAACCATTCGCCTGTCCGTCCAAAGCCGCAGATGACTTCGTCGGCGATCAGCAGGATATCGTGGCGCTTGCAGATGCGCTGAATCTCCGGCCAATAGCTGTCCGGCGGATCGATGACGCCGCCGGCACCCTGGACCGGCTCGGCGATGAAGGCTGCGACATTCTCCGCGCCCAGTTCGAGGATCTTGGTCTCCAGCGCGCGCGCGGCCTTCAGGCCGAAGTCGTCGCGCGACATCTCGCCGCCATAGACGTACCAGTGCGGGTGCTCGATATGCGCGATGTCGGGCAGCATCTCGCCGTCCATCGCGTGCATGTGCGCCATACCGCTGAGGCTGGCCCCAAGCACCGTCGAGCCGTGATAGCCCATGGTCCGCGCGATGATCGTACGCTTCGTCGGCTTGCCGGCGACCTGCCAGTAATAGCGCGCAAGGCGGACGACCATGTCGTTGGCCTCGGACCCCGAGCAGGCGAAGCCAACGCGGTTCAGCCCCTCTGGCGTCAGACCGGCGACGCGCTCTGCCATCTCGATCATGCCCGGCGTCGCGCTCTGGAAATGGTTGTTGTAATAGGGGAGCAGGTCCATCTGCGCCTTCGCGGCGTCCGACAGTTCCTTGCGGCCATAGCCTACGTTCACGCACCAGAGGCCCGCCATCCCGTCGAGGATCTTGCGGCCGTCGCTATCGAAGACATGGCTGCCTTCGCCGCGCACGATGATGCGGGTGCCCTGATTGCTGATCACCTTGGGATCGGTGAACGAATGAAGATGGTGGCGCGTGTCCGTGGACCGTAGACGATGCGTAAGCGCTGCTGAATCAGACATTTCGGCTCTTCCTTGTTTTCAGATGTTCCACGGTCGCGTTGAAGAAATCATTGTCCACGATCGCTTCCGAACCCTTGGGTTTCGACCGCGAGCTCAGGACCGCGATCAGCGTCTTCTGGCGGGGATTCACATAGAGATACTGACCGAAGATGGCGCGTGCGGAAAAGGCACCGTCGGCAAGCGATCCCTGCGCGTCGGGGACGGCCCACCACATATAGCCATAATTGACCTCGGCATCGCCCACGAGGTTCGCTGACGTCGCCTCGCGCATCCACCCATCGGCCAACACAGGCTGACCGTCGATCACCCCGTCATTCATGCAGAAACGGGCAAATCGCGCATAGTCGCGTAGCGTGGCGCAAATCCCGCTGCCGGCGACTTCAAGCCCCTCATCGGCCTCGAGCCACCAATAGGCATCGGCTTCCATGCCGATCCGCGACCAGATGCGGTCGGACAGATAATCGGCCAGCCATTGCCCCGTGGCGGCGCGGATGAGGGCGCCGACAATATGCGTGTCGCCGGTCGAATAATTCCAGATCGATCCGGGATCGCCCGCCCGGTCCAGTCCCGCAGCGAAGTGGAGGATCGACCCTGCTTGCTGCCCGATCTGCAGTTCCAGCATATGATGACGCTCGGACGTCGGATCGGTGTGGGTGTCGTTCCAGCGCACGCTCGACGCCATCAGCATCAGATGACGGATCGTGACCCCTTCGTAGCAACTGCCCACCAGTTCGGGCAGGTAACGGGTCAAGGGCTCATCGACGCTGCCGATGAAGCCGTCCTTGATGGCGGCGCCGACCAGGGTCGTTGCGACCGACTTCGCCATCGACATCGACGCCCAGCGCGTCTCGGCGTCGATGCCCAGATCATAATGTTCCAGCACGACCTCGTCCTCATGCATGATGAGGAGGCCGGCCACGCGATTGCGCGACAGATAATCGTAAAGGTCATATTCGGTGCCGTTCGCAGGAACCGGGAAATTGGTCAGCTGCTCGGCCGCGACCTTCAGCGGCGCGACCGGGCCGCCGCGCCGGATCGTCCGCGTCGCAAAGGAATCCTCGGTGCTGCGCAGCGTGTTGACCTGGATGTTGGGGAGAAGCCGGCCCGCGTAGAGGTCGCGAATCGATCCCTGCTCGGCGGTTTCGCCGGACTCCCGGTCCTGCCCGGCCGTTGCCGCTGGATTTGGTAATGCGTCGCTGATCACAAACACCCTCGCCTCTGCATTTAATCTCTGCATCTGCGATTATCAGAGTGAGCAGCGCGGCGAAGGTGCGAAGCGCTGAAGAAGCGGTGCAGTTACATCACCGTTGCCGGAGAACCGGCAGCGGGCCGCGGGTCAAGTGCCCGGCGCAGCCCGCTTTTCTTTACCGAGTTCGGCGGCAAGCCAACGGCGGAAGCGCTCTATCAGCGGCGCATTCCATCGATCGGCACGGCTGAGCACCATATATTTGCCTTCGACATGAGGCTGGAACGAAGCGAGGTCCTTGCCCACCTCAACCAAAGCGCCGCTTTCGATGAATGTACCCGCGATCAGAGTGTTGAGCAACGCGACGCCGCGATCGCGCAGCGCCGCATCGAGCGTGAGATGCCCCTGCCACAGCCGCGGCCCGGTGAGGTCCAGTTCGTCATGGACCTCGTGCGCCGCGAGCCAATGGGCCCAGCTGTCGAAATCATGCTCGTGCAGCAGCCGGTGTCGCACGAGATCACCGGGCGTCTCGATAGCCGGATTGTTGGCCAGATAATGCGGGCTGGCCACGGCAACGAGCGGGCATGTCGCGACTTCCTGCGACCGCCATCCGGTATCGAGGTTTTCGAGCGATCGATAGGAAGGAACGAAACGAAGCTCGATATCGGCCTCGTAGCTTGCACCCTGCGGACGACGGTCGGTCGGTCGCAGCTCGATCTGCACATCGGGGTTTCGCTTCTCGAATTCGACGAGGTATCGCGACATCCAGTGCAAGGCGAAAGCAGGCGCACAGGATATGTGCAGATGATTATGATGGCGCCGCATCAGATTGATCGTCGAGGTCGCGATAAAGTCCATCGCGGTGGCGATGTCGCGATGATAGCGACGCCCTTCCTCGGTCAGATTCACGCTGCTGGGCGTTCGTTCGACCAGCTGCGCGCCGGTCCATAGCTCCAACGTCTTGAGATGCCGGCTGATCACCGCATGATCGCGGCCGAGCGCGCGCGCCGCGCGGCGGACGCCGCCCAGCCGCGCCACGGCATCGAAGGCCCGCAGGGCTTCAAAGGGCGGAATGCTCTTTCTCGACGGAGGATTATAGGCCGGGTCGTTACCCGGCCGTTTTAGATCACTCACGTCGGCACTCCCCGCAGCAACTGGATTCTCAAAGAGAGAGGCGACGGACATTAGGTCGTGCACGTGAAAAATCCAGTCCAGCTGCGGGATGCTAGGGCATCAGGGGATCGGGGTCATTGCGGCGCATATTTCATCACGACGAAGCTGCCGGGATGGATTTTCTCCACCGTTTCGCCTTCGGTGGCGAGGAAGGTCGAGTCGGCGGCGACGACCAGCAGCGTTCCGTCACGCGGATCGATCGTCATCATGCGGGCATTCGACCGCGTGCCGACCGAACCGAGAAGGCGATAACTGTCGGCCCCGCCACTGCCGATCACGGTCAGATTCGCATCGACGCCGTTCGACGTGACGATCCGTCCGCGCGCCGGGTCTTTGACAAAGCCGTCCATGCCGCGGCCGATCGCGAGGTTCGCCACGACCTTTCCGTTCGACGCATCGATCGCGAGGAAGCGCGGATCGCTGCCGCCGCAGGCCGCGAGCAGCCGGTTCGTCGGCGCATCGAACATCAGCTTGGAAACATTGCACGGCATCGTCCAGCGCGCCTGTTCGTCGAGTGTCCGTCCATCCAGTTTCAGGATCAGACGGTCGTACCGAACAGGTGCGAACAAATGCCCTTTGCCGTCGTTGGCGGGATCGTCCATCTTGCGGAACGGGAAATGCCGGGTCGCGAGCAAGCGGCCGGTCGCGCCGTCGAGCGTATACCATGTGCTGCGTGCGGCACCGGTCGCGGTGATGGAATGAACCTGCCCGGTCAGCGGATCATAGACCGCACTGTTAAGCCCTCCTTCGCTCGACAGCGGCAGGCGTGCGATCGTCGTCAATGCCTTCAAGCGGAAGCTGAGCAGCGAACCGTCGGTCATCGCGACATAGCCGCGATCGAGTTCGGGGATCAGCAGCGGGCCGTTCGCGCCTTCGGAGTTGCCAAGGGTAGCGATGGCCGCATTTTTGTCGACGTCGAAAACCGTCAGCCCGTCCTTGCCGCGCGCGATGAACAGCCGCCCCGTCCCGGGCTCCATCCGCGCATAATCCCAGTCCGCATCGCTGCTCTGGAGCGGCGTCGTCGACTCCAGCGTATAGAGCAACTCGGGCTGTGGGGAGTTGCTGGCCGCGGCGAGCAACATTGCCGTGAAAAACATTCAATTTCCTCGATATCATGAGGCGGCGCCCAAAAGGCGCCGCGAGCGCTGCCCGCTGGGCCAAATGAGCAAGGCGCGCCCAATTCGGAGGGCGGCCTTCCTCGTCATTCGCGTCAGAATTTATGGCCGACCTTGAAGCCGACCGTGCGGGGCCGGGTGCGATTGGAATTGGCCCAGCCGATATAGGGATCGATCGCCTTGTTCGTGTCGAACAGGTTGCGGACATAGACGCTGAGGTCGACCCCGCCGACGGTTGCGCCGACTGTCATGTTGACCAGGCTGATCGCGTCCGAAACCTGGGGCAATGCGCTCGCCGCAAAGCTCGACCGATCAATATAGCTCACCCGGTCGCGATAGCTGTAATCGATGCGAGCAAAGGCCGGCATGTCATCGCCCAGGCTGAAGTCCTTGTTGACGCTGAACGTGCCGCTGAACTTCGGCGTATAGTCGACGCGGTCGCCGGGGATGTTCACGACATCCTCGGGATCGGTGCTGACGATCTTCGCGTCGGTATATCCACCGCTCGCGGAGAAGGACCAACCGCCGCCGGGCCGAACGCTAAGGCCGACTTCGATGCCCTTCACCTCAACCTTGCCGACGTTCGACAGCTCCTGGAGGAAAAACCCATCGACGAGGACCTGGCGGCGACGGACCATGTCGTCATATTTCGTCAGAAAGGCCGCGACATCGAATTGCAGGACGCCGTCGGCCGTCGATCCCTTGGTCCCCAGTTCATAAGTCCAGGCCTTTTCCGGATCATAGGGGTCGAATGGTGCCGAATTGAAGCCGCCGCTGCGGAAACCCTTTGCGACGCTGGCGTAGACATTCGCCCGATCCGAATATTTGTATGAGGCATAGAAGCGGGGATCGACCGATGTGAAGGTCGCTTTCAGAATCTCGCCGGTCCCCAGCGCATATTCGCTAAAGCTTTCCTGCTCGTCTCGGAAATAGCGGAGGCCGGCGCCAAGCGAGAAACGGTCGGTCAGTTCGTAGGACGCATCGCCGAAGAGCGAATAGGTCGTCGACTTTCCACCCGACCCATAATAGCCGGTATAGACCGTCCCGCCGCCGCTGTAGAGATCGCCGGCGGGGGCGAAAATATAGCGGTAAAGCTCGACGAAGCTGCGTTTACCTTCAGTATAATAGCCGCCAATCGTCCATTTGAATGGACCGTCGCCCGAAGACAGGCGCAATTCTTGCGAGAATTGGTCCGCCTTACTCGTCCGGCTGTCGCTGATCCCTTCGACGAAGCCATTGGACAGATTTCCCGGGCGCGGAATATAGCTGTAGGGAAAGGTCTGGTGGTGATCGAGGTAGGACGTCGAGCTTGAAATGGTCGCAAAACCAAGATCGTAGCTCATCTCCAGATTGTAGACGGTGAAGTTGAAATCCTTCGGGATCAGCTTCAGCGAACGATCGACGCCGATATCGACGGTCCGGTCGGGCTCTTCGTATCCCAGACCGAGTTCGGTATCGGCGCGGTGGATCTGGACCATCGCCTTGGCCTGGAATTCTTCCACCGGCCGCCACAGCAAGCTGGCGCGTGCGGTGAGCAACTCCGTCCCGTTGCCGTTCTTGATGCCCGCCTCGGGCTGATCGATCCAGCCGCCGCCACCTTCATAGGACGCCGCGACCCGCAGAGCGAGCTTGTCTTGGACCAGCGGCAGGTTGATAACGCCGGTGACGCGGCCGCCGACATCGCCGTGCGAGACGCTGAAGCCCTCAGCCTCGACGCTACCCTCGACGCGGTCAAGCCGCGGCTTGTTAGTGATGAAACGGATCGTGCCGCCCGCGGACCCTTGCCCATAAAGCGTGCCCTGTGGCCCTTTCAGAACCTCGACGCGTTCGAAGTCGAGGACCGCCGGGCTCATCTGATCATAGCCGCTCAGCGACAGAGGCGCCTCGTCGAGGTAGAGCGACACCAAGGTCCCGCTGCCCGATTGGTTGGCGAGGCCGCGAAGGAAGATTGTGTAGCTGCCCGGACCGCCGACTTCGCTCATCGTCAGGCCGGGTACAGCAAACGACAGGTCTTGAAGGGTCGAAACGCCGCGCTGCGCCAGCTCTTCTTCGCCAACGACGGCAATCGACATCGGAACATCGACGAGCCGCTCGCTGCGCTTTTGCGCCGTCACGATGATATCGCCGCCGACTTCGTCCCCGTCATCCTCGTCGCCGTCGGTCACCGCGGGCGCCTGAGCGAAGGCTGGTGAGATGAACCCCGGCGCATGCATCGCGAAAAGCAGCGCGAACGCCGATATTCCAGCAAAGGCACGCGGCATGGCGCGCCCTCCTGCTGCGGGTCGATTGAATGAATGCATGTCCTACCCCTCTTATCGTTTCCTTTTACCCGCCCAGATTGAGAAGGCATTACCCTTGAGGAAAGGGGCCAAGGAAATGGGCATCGGTGCATCAGAGGCACCGATGCCCATTTCCGCAAAGCCGCCCATTCCGATTGCCGATCCAGCAGGGCGTGCATCCACTCCGCATCCTATCGTGGGCCGCTCCCCGGAGCAGACCTTAGAACCCGGCGAGCGAGAAGCTGGCCTCGGCGCGCAGACCAAGGACGATTGCGTCGCGCATGCCGGGGTCGGCTGACGGATTGCGGATGTAATGGAGGCTGGGCTGGAGCGCGAGCCAGGAGGCGATCGGGGCCCGATAGGTGGCTTCGATGGCAACCTCGGACCGGCCTGCGCCGGTCGCGGCGCGATAGCTGCCCGAAGTGAAGGCGGCGGCGAGCGCGACGCCGAACTCGTCAGTGTCGCGCCCCGGCACCCAGCCGCTGAACTTCAAGCCGGTGCTGGCGAAGCCGCCGAACATGTTGAACCGGCCCGCCGCCTTGCCGAGGCGGAAGAAGGCGTCGACCTTGCGCTCGACGGTGCCGGTCAGCGGCAGCTCGCCGCGGATGTAAATGCCGGCATTGCCCTTGCCGGTTCCGGTGCCGTCGTTGCGGTCGAAGCGCGCCGTATATTGCCAGCGCCCGAGCAGCAATTTGCCGCCGCCGAGCGGGCCCTCGAGTTCGCCGACGAGCAAAGCGCCGTCGCCATCGCCGAGCTTGATCGCGGTGCGCCCGGGATGGTTGGGATTTCCCGGCACGCCGTCGAGGATGGCGGCGCGCGCCGCCCAGCCTTCGGCGGGCGCCCATTGCACGCGCGCCGCGAGCGCGGTCGAGGGAAAAATCGACGGGCCGTTCCGGCCGCTCTGCGCGAAGTCGGTGCCGATGCCGTGCGGGCTGCTGACGAACAGGCCCGCGGCATCGAGCGCATCGAACTCCGAATTGAGGTCATAGAGCCCGGCCTTGATCGAAAGCCGCTCGCCGATCTTCTGGTCGACCCACGCTTCGTAGAGCCGCAGCGCCTGCCTCCCCGCCTCGATATTGCTCACCGCCTGCGTGTCACCGGCGAGGTCGCTGATCGATTGACCATTGTTGTAGAGGCCATAGATATGGAACTGCGCGCCGGTCCAGCCTACGAGCCGACCCATGTCGGCCTCGAGCACGATGTCGAGATTGTCGAGGTAGCGCGTGCCCCGGCGCACGCCGCCCGACGCATTGCCCATGACCTCGGCTGTGTAGGTGACTTGCAGCAGGACGGGTCCGTGCTCCTCGTCGATCTCGGCGGGCGCGTGGGTGTGGCTGTGCGGCAGATGGCCGAGATGCGCCGACTGCGGCGCGCCATCGACCGCGGAGGTCGCCGAGGCGGCCAAGGCGAAGGCGGACGTCAGCATCTAAAAGCGAGGCTGAGCGCCGGCGCTGCGAGAAGTAGAGTATGGGTAGACATGGTCATGATCCCTTTGCGCGGGGTTTTCGGCGCTTGAACCAAAGAAGAATTCCGGCGACGATCATCGTGATCAGCCACAGGCCGATGGCGACCGACAAAAGCCGTCCGATCAGGCCACCGGCCTCGCCGCTGTGAATCGGGAACAGCGCGCTCATGAAACCGCGTGCAGGCTCCGCGTCGGCGATTGGAAAGATGCCGCGTACCGCGCCATTATTGGCATCGATGAACAGGATGCTGCCGCCATAGGCGCGGCGAATTTCACCTGGCGCGCGAACACGGACACGATAGGTCGCATCGCCCTCTTTGGGCCAGGCCACTTGAGTCAGTGTACTGCCCGGAATGGCGGTGAGCGCCGCGCTGGCGGCGGCAGCAAAACCGACGGGCGGTCCGGTGACGCCGTTTTCCGGGAGCGACACCGAAGTCGCACCGATCAGGTCGCCGACGCCGCCCTCGAATTTCATGAGCGTACCTGTGGCCGCGATCACCAGCGCGGGCACCACCGCCCACAACCCGACCGCGCAGTGCCATGAGTAGAGGCGCGCCGGCGCTGAACCTCTATTCACGGGCGTGAGCGCCCGGCGCCAGAACCCGCGCTTCGGCCGAGCGGCGACAAGCCCCAGAATGAGGTTGGAACAGAGCAGAAGGCCGCTGATCGAAACGATCCAGTTACCCCATGATCCCAGCAGATCATGATGGAAACCGACGAGGATGCTCATAAATCTCGTTTCATCACCGCGCAGCGTGTCGATGACGGTGCCATCGCCCGCGATGCGGACGGCTACGCTCGCACCCTGTGCATCCTCGAACTCGATATCATATCGGTCGGGCAATCCGCCGGTCGTCCACACCGCATCCATCGTTCCCCCGCCATCGGCGGGGACGAGTGCATCGACGCGGCGTTCGATCGCCGCGAGGTCGGTCGGGCGATGGATCGGCGAGAGGCTCGCATCGGTGATTTCCCAGTGAAATACGATCAAGATGCCGGTGATCGCCTGCAACAGCCAGAATATCGCTGCGCCCAGACTGATCCAGCGATGTACGGCGAGGACGGAGGGCGGTTTGCGCACGACGATGCTCCTTGTCGGAAGCCAGGATGTCACCCGACCGCGATTTCGATCCAAGGGGCCAATGCCGGTTGCGATGGTGTTCGCCGATCACCGCCATATCGACGACCCGCCGCGCATCACCCGCGACAATGTGACGAAGGCCCTAATATGCCCGCTTGATAGACACATGCTTCGATGGAATGATGATTTCTGGTGCCCATTCCACACCGATCAACGCCGCATTGGCACTCCGGCCGCGACGGAGGGTGATCTATCCGGATAAGCCCCGGCATCATTATGCACCACCTGAGGCTCAAAACGGGAGGAGCCGTTGGTGCTTTGCGTGCCGAGCCTTTGAACAAAATCATAAAAGAGACTGGGAACACACATGACTGTCGTAGCTGCCGAAGCTGGTGCCGCTCTACCTGCCGGTGATCGCGGGTCCGAAATATTCGGCCAGCCGCGCGGGCTTGCTTATATCGCGTTCACCGAGGCCTGGGAGCGCTTCTCCTTCTACGGCATGCAGGCGCTGCTGATCCTCTACATGACCGGCCACCTGCTGCAGCCTGGCGCGATCGAAAATGTCGCAGGCTTTGCCGCCTTCCGGTCGATGATCGAATCGATGACCGGCCCGCTGTCGGTCCAGGCGCTCGCGTCCCAGATATTCGGCATCTACGTCGGGCTGATCTACTTCACGCCCGTGCTGGGAGGCCTGCTGGGCGACCGCGTTACCGGGCGCAAGCGCGCGGTGCTCGGCGGCGCCTTCCTGATGGCGATCGGTCATTTCCTGATGGCCTTCGAGGCCGCATTTTTGTCGGCGCTGCTGCTCCTCATCCTCGGCGCGGGCCTGCTCAAGGGCAATCTCGCGGCACAGGTTGGCAATCTCTATGCCAAGGACGACGGCCGGCGCGACCGCGCTTTCACCGTCTATGTCACCGCGATCAACGTCGGCGCGACGACCGCCCCGCTGGTGTGCGGCACGCTCGGCGAACTTTATGGCTGGCACTATGGATTTGGCGCGGCCGGGATTGGCATGCTCGTCAGCATCCTGATCTATATCGCCGGCTACAAGCATATGCCGCCGGAAAATCCGGCGCTGGCCGAGGGCGAGCGCCCGAAGCTTGTATCGGGCGATGGCCGCGTCTTGCTCGCACTGATGGTGGTCCTCTCGATCACGGCGCTCTTCTGGATCGCGCAGGCCCAGGTGTGGAACATCTATCCCGTCTGGCTGCGCGACCATGTCGATCGCAGCGTGTTCGGCTGGGACATTCCCGTCACATGGTTCCAGTCGCTGGACGCCGGCGCCGTCCTGATCCTGGCGCCTGCGACCATCTATCTCTGGCGCAAACAGGCGCAGCGCGGCGTCGAACCGGCCGAGCTGACCAAGATCGCGACCGGCTGCGGCCTCTTCGGGATCGCCTGTGCGCTGCTCTGTATTGGCCAATTTCTGGCGGGTGCGGGAGAGGTCGCGTTGATCTGGCCGGTCCTGTTCCATTTTCTTTGCGCGGTCGGCTATCTCTATGCCGCACCAGTTGCTCTTGCGCTGGTGTCTCGCGACGCGCCAGCTGTGGCCAATGCGATGATGGTAGGCGCCTATTATCTAGGGATTTTCGTGGGCGGCATCGTCAGCGGCTGGCTCGGCAGATTCTACGAACCAATGGGTCCGCTTGCCTTCTGGGCCATGCACGGGGGCATCGCCGCCAGCGGGACGCTGCTCGTCACAATATTGAGACCCTGGCTCACAATGCGACTAAATCGCGCTCGTTAGCGAGGCTAAGAAGCGCGCCCGGATCGGCGGGCAAGTAGCGCCATCGTCAGCAATGCTCCGATGCTCGACAAACCCAACCATTCGAGCGCACCGACCGCCCATCCGAAGCGGCTACCGGCGAGCAGGAATGCAACCGCCAGAATCGCAAATCCGCCGAGGCGCGCGTATTTCGTTGCTCGCCTGGCGAGCTTGCGCCCAGCCAGATCGCGTTGATGCCGTTCGCGCGAAAGGCAGAGCAAGCCGAAGGCCGCGGTCGCGAGAAACAGAAGGAACAAATGGGTCATGCGACCTTCGTCGAAAGCGCTTTTGCGGGCCGCTTGCCGCCTGCCGCCCCGGAGCCCGTCGATCGACGCCGCGCCGTTGCGGCGGCCCAACCGAAGCCGGTGGCGATGAGCAACATTGCCGTGTCGAAGCCGGCGAACACCCAGTCACCCGAGCCCAGACTGGTCACCAGTGACCGGTCGGTCGTGAGCGCATTTACGAGGGGAACAGCGGCAAATGCCCCCGCAGTCATGGCAAGAGCTTCAATCCACGCCAGTGCCGACGGGCGGACAGCCGACCAGACGAACACGGCGCCCCACGCGATGAAGAATGCAGCGATCTCGCGGCCGCTTCGCCCGGCCTCACCGACAGGCAAAAGGCGGTTGGCGAGGAAATAGACGGCCATCGCGAAGGGCAGTCCGGCTATCGCACCGATATTGAGCTTTTCGACAAGGCGAAAACCGAAATGCGGCCGCTCAGGATCGGCCAGTTTGGCGCGACGCTTCACCGTCCACAGGATAAGACCCGTGGCCACCATGACGCAGCCGGCAAGACCGGAGAGGAAATAGAGGGTGCGCAGCACGCCGTTGGAGAAGCGGCCGGCGTGCAGGCCGATCATCGTGCCCTCGGTCGCGGTCGCGGCGCCGGATGGATTGTGCGCACCGACCACCTTCCCGGTCACCCCGTCGAAGGTCAGCGAACGCTGTCGGACCGACATGCCCGAATCGGGAGCGGTCGATACGATGATCTGCGCGGCCCGATCGCCGGGGTTGAGGATGCGGACGCTTCCGGCGCCGACGCCCCACGTGCGCTCGGCGCGCTCGACCAGCGGCGCCACGGCGATCAGCGGCGCGGGGCCCACCCTCTCGGCAGGCGCCGGCCATGGGAAAGTCGCATCGGCGAATTTTTGTTCATCGGCATAGTTCGCGGCAATCCCCCACGGCATATAATGCGTCGCAAGGCTGACGAGCCCAGTATAGGTGATCATCAGGATGAACGGCAGGAAGAGCACGCTCGACGCATTATGGGCGTCAAGCCAACTCCGTTGGCCCTTGCCGAGACGAAGCAGGAAGAAGTCGGCGATGATCTTCTTGTGGGTCACAATTCCCGAGAGGATCGCGACGAGCATCGACATGGCGGCAATCCCGACAATCCAGCGCGCCCAATACCAATTGATGTAGTAAAGATCGTAATGGAAGCGGTAGAGGAACTCCCCGCCCCGCGTCTCGCGCGCTTCCGTCTTGCGCCCCGCCCCGTCTAGGCGCGCATCGGTCGGCGCGTCCGCCGGCGCATCGGGGCCGTTGACCCAATAAAGTTGCATGCCGGCAGCGCGCTTACCCGCCGAATAGACCGACCATTCGCTGGCGCCCGGCGCTTCGCGTTCCAGCCAGCGGGTCGCTGCGGCAAAGCGTGTCGGGCCGTCCACCGGAACGCTTCGCACCTCGGGCGTCATCCAGGCGGTAATCTCTTCCTGGAAGTAGGAAGAGGTGCCGGTGACGAAGATCGCGAACAGCAGCCAGCCCAGCAGCAAGCCGGTCCAGGTGTGAAGCCACGCCATCGATTGCCGGAAACCGTTCTTCACAAGCGGCCTCCCCAGGCGATGAGGCACCAGTCGGCTAGCCCCGCGGCCACGCCGATTGTGATCAGCCCCACCCATAACCGCGAAACCGATCGCACTGCGAATGCAGTCATCGCAACGCCCGCGAAGATGATGAAGCACAGGAGCGTCGCGCCGATCGACGCCTGCTGGGCACTGCCGGGTAAAATCCGCGCAATCAGCACGGTTATTGTGCTGGTCACGGCATAGTTGAGCGGCACTGCGGCCAGCGCGCGTGCCGCAATATCGCGCCACCGCGCGCCGCGCAAAACTTCGACTGCCCTGCTCATGACGCCCCTATCGCAACATTGCGACTGATTCTCAATATCCTGCGATCAGAAACGATAACCGAGCGTGCCCATCACATTGCGCGGCGCGCCGACAAAGCAGTCGCCACGCGCGAGGCAGGACGCGAAATATTTGTTGTCGAGCAGGTTCGTGGCATTGACCGCGAAGCGCCAGTTGTTCCAGCTGATTTCCGCCAGCGCATCGACCGTCGTGCGCGAGGGCGTGACGATCGACCAGATGTCGCTCGTCGAGACGCTCTTGCCGCTATAGACGACGCCGCCGCCGAGGCGCAGCTGCGCTTCGCCCGTAAGACCGAAGGTCTTGGTCGACCACAGCGACGCGGTGTGGCGCGGCATATAATCGAGGCTGGTGTTGGTTTCCGATTTGAGCTTCGAATAACCGTAATTGGCGAGCAGCTCGAAATTGCCGGGCAGCGTGTGGCTCGCCTCGATCTCGAAACCCTTTGTGTTGAGCTCGCCCGACTGGGTGGTGCCGCCGGCGGCGAGATAGAGGACGCGGTTGCGTTCCTTGATCTTGAAGGCGGTGGCGGTGACGAGGGTATTCGGCGTCGGCTGCCACTTCACACCGGCTTCGTACTGCGTCCCGGTCTGCGGGCGATAGGGATCGCCGAAGGTGCCGTCGCCATTGTCGATCCGGCCGGCGACCGGCAGGAAGCTTTCGGTATAGCTGAAGAAGGGTGAGATGCCCGCGCCGATCTCTCCGATGATCCCGGCGCGGAAGGTCGTGGCATTGTCCTTCTGCCCCGACGAGCCGGTGACGCGGTCGCGGCGCGCGCCCAGCACGACCGAGACGCGGTCGAAGAAACGGATCTGGTCCTGGACGTACACGCCCAGCTGCTTCTGGCTTTCCGTGGTGAAGTCGCCGCTGGGATCATAGGTCAGCAGCGCGTCATAATCGATATCGTAGAGATCGACGAGTTCGGAACCGCCAGCATAGCGTTTCTGTACCTTGTTCCAACTGTAATCCACGCCGACCAGCAGCTTGTGCTCGATATTGGCGCCGGTGTTGAAATTGAGCTGCAAATTATTGTCGGTCGAAAAAACGTTCATCCGCGCGTCGCTGGCGTCGGCGGTGAGAGCGATGGTCCGACCGTCTGTGCCGTAAACCGAGAAGGGATCCTGCGGGTTCGTATAGCTGTCGGCATAGTGGGTGTTATATTCGAGGTCGCTGTCGATATAGCGCGCTTTGAGGCTGAGCTTCACATTGTCCGAGAACCGGTGCGTGATCGACCCGCCGCCCTGAAGCGAGCGGCCATTATAGCGGTCCCAGCCGGCCTTGCCGACGAAGGTATAGCGATCGAGCTGTTGGCCGGCGACCGTGTTGGGCCGGAAGGTTCCGATGATCGGCAGGAACTGCGAGGTCGAGCCGGTGTCGTCTTCCTGATAGAGGCCGGTCAGCACGACGTCGGTGTCGGGGGTCGGCTGCCAGCGGATCGAGGGCGCGAACATCACGCGGTCGTCGGGTACGTGGTCGACATAGGTATCGGCGTCGCGCGCGCGGCCGACGAAGCGGACGGCGAGATTGTCGGCGAGCGCGAGGTTGACGTCGCCGAGCACTTCCTTGCGGTCAAAGCTGCCGTAGACGAGGTTGACTTCGCCGCGCGTGGTGAAGTCGGGCGTCTTGCTGACGAGATTGACGAGGCCGCCGATCGAACCCTGACCGAACAGCACCGAGGCGGGGCCGCGGACGATCTCGACGCGCGAGAAGTTGTACGGGTCCGAGGTGATCGAGGCGTAATAGGAGAAGATGTCGCGCATGCCGTCGCGGAACTGCAACGCATCCAGCCCACGGACGTTGAAGCCGTCAACGCGGGTGTCGCGGCCATAGGGATTGGCGAGGACACCGGCGGCATATTTCACCGTGTCGCTGATGCTGATCGCGCCCTGCGCCTGATATTGTTCGGAAGTGATGACCTTGATCGGCTGCGGCAATTCCGCGAGCGCGGTATCGGTCTTGGTTCCTGTGTAGCCGGTAACGACGATGGTGTCATCGGCAGTGCCCGCATCGGCCTCGGCAGCCGCATCGTCGCCAGCGACCGCCCCCTCAGCGGCCCAAGCTGGACTGATAGCAAAAGCCATCGCGGCAGCTCCGCAAAGCGCGATCATTCGGACGGTCATGACGTTTCCCTTTTTGCGACTCAATCTCAATTAGAGACGCCGGCTATAGCGAACCGTTCGCGATAGCAAGCTAGTAATAATCGTTTGCAATAAGACGTCGCTACATCCACACAGCGCTGGCGCGGGGCTCACCCTGCAACCGACACCGCCTTTCAGACATATTCGGAAGAGGGACGCCCTTATGAAAAAGACTTTCGCTGCCTTGATCGCCTTCGGCTTCCTCGCGTCACCTGCGATGGCACATGAGGTATGGATCGAACGCGACGGCACGGCGCCTGCGCGCATCTATCTCGGCGAACCGGCGGAGGCTGTTCCGGAGAATGGCGATCCCGAGTTTCCCAAACTGAAGACCCCCACCCTCTTCGCCGAAAGCCGCGATCGCCCCGCCCCGCTCGTGCGCCGCGCCAATCATATCGAAGCTGCGGTGGCGGCGACCGGCGACCTTCGGCTGGTCGACGAGAATGTGTTCGAACCCTGGGCGGGCGAAGACGGCAAACTACAAGGCGTCGTCTATCATGCCCGCGCCGGCCGCGCCGAAACGCGGCACGCGCTCGATCTGGAAATCGTCCCGCTCACGGCAAACGGGAACCGCTTTGCGGTTTTGTGGCAGGGCAAGCCCCTGCCCGGCGCCAAGCTGACTGTGATCGACCCCGACCGCTGGACAAAAGCCTATGTCGCCGACGACAAGGGCGTCGTCACCGCACCCGAGCGCGGCAAAGGCCGCTACCTGCTGTCAACTAGCAACGAGGTCGCGGGCGAACGTACGCTCGGCGGCAAGACCGTTGCGAGCGCGGTGCACGTCTCGACCTTGACCTTCGTAGCACCCTGAGCGTGAGGGCCCGGCCTTAGCACCGATTTACAGTCAGGGTGGCATCGAGTCCGGCGCCATCCTGACTATTAGCTATTTTGCCTCGGGCACCACGGCCATCGAGATCGAGGAAGGAAAATCGCGCGAATAAAAGACCGAATGGGTCTGCGCGCGATAGTCGCCGGATTTTGCTTTCAGGATATTGGGTACGAAGGTCTGCGGATTGCGGTTGATCAGCGGGAACCAGCTGCTCTGCACCTGCACCCCGATCCGGTGCCCCTTCCGGAACACGTGCGAAGCCGAATGCAGGTCGATCTTATATTCCAGCACCTTACCCGGTTTGATCGCCGCCGGCTTTTCGTAACTGGCGCGAAAGCGGCCGCGGAACACGTCGTTCGCGATCATCCGCTGACGCCCGCGTAAATCCTCGGGGGTCGCCGCGTCGGACGGATAGATATCGACCAGCTTGACCACCCAGTCGGCATCGGTGCCCGTCGTGCTGGCAAACAGGCGCGCCGCGATATCGCCCGCGACGGTCATATCTTCAGCCAAAGGCTCGGTCTGCCAGAACAGCACATCCTTGCGCTGCGCGAAGGGCGCCTGGTCGTCGGATATCCACGTCGACCACTCCGATCCCGGCCGCATGAACGGCTTCAATATCGCCCGATCGCGATACGGGACCGGGTTCGCGGGATCCGAAACGAAACTGCTGGCGCCCTTGCGCGACTGCGGGGCGTCGAAGGAGAGCTTGCCGTCGGGATGCAGATAGAGGCTGCGTTGCTTGCCCTCGACGGCGGGCCAGCGCGAAAGGCGCTGCCACTTGTTGCTGCCCGACTGGAAGACGAGCGCCTCGGGCTGATCGAGCTTGCCGAGACCTTTTAGCCAATAGCGAAACCAGGGAAGCTCGACGGTGCTGCGGAACCATTGGCCCGTCTTTCCGCCCAGTTCGAACGGGCCATATTTGCTGCCCTCGCCGCGCCAGCCGCCGTGGTTCCACGGCCCGACGACCAGATAGTTCAGTCCGCGATCGTCGCCTTTCTCTTGATTGGCGTAGATCGTCATGGGGCCATAAAAATCTTCCTGGTCCCACCAGCCGGCAACGATCAGATTGGGGACCGCGACCTTGGCCGGCATCATGTGCGATGTCCGGCTGTCGCGCCAGAAGCTGTCATAGTTTGGATGCGAAACGAAGTTCTGCCAACTCGGCATCGAGCGGCCGAGCAGCCGCTGATCCATATTCGCGAGGTCGGACTGTTTCAGATACCAGTCATAGGCATCGTCGGTCCCGAAATCGAACGCGTTCATCGTCCGCCCGTCGGTTTCCAGCGCCGACACCCACGACCAGGCATAATCCAGCCGGAACGCGCCGTTGTGCAGGAAGTCGTCACCGATGAACATGTCTTCGGGCGACGCCTGCGAGGTCACGGCCTTGAGCGCGGGGTGCGGATTCACCGTCGCCACGGCGGCGGTCCAGCCGCCATAGGACACGCCGAACACGCCAACCTTGCCATTGTTGCCGGGCAGGTTTTTTACCAGCCAGTCGATGCTGTCATAGGTGTCGGTCGCCTCGTCGATGCCGTCGGCGGTCTTCTTGAGCGGCCGCAGGTTCACGAACTCGCCTTCGGAACCAAAGCGACCGCGGATATCCTGAAAGACGAAGATGAACTTGTCCTCGGCGAGCTCGCCATAGCCCCCCGACTTGCTGAGGCCCGTGTCGATGCGGGCCTTGGTGAAACCATAAGGCGACCGCGTCATAAGGATGGGGAGTTCGCCGACATGGCCCTTGGGGCGCCAGACCTGCGCGTGCAGGCGGACGCCGTCGCGCATCGGAATCATCACATCCTGCGCTTCATATTCCGACAGGCTTTCGGCGACTGCAACCGACTGGCTTGCCGCCGGTTGAACCATCGCCGGCCCGCCAACGACGACGCCCAGCAGAAGAGCGGGCAGCGCAAAACCATATGGAATCAGGCCTCTGCGCATAGCCGCACTCTCCCTCGCCTTGTTCGAACTGTTCTAGACATCAGCTGGAAAACAGGCCGCACTCTTGCACGTCCCGGTTTCCAGCCGACGACGATTTGTCCTAGAAATCGACCCGCGCGCCGACGGTGAAGTAGCGGCCGACGACGTCGTACAACGTGCTGTTGACGGTGATCAGCGGCGGATCGCGGTCGAACACATTGTTCACATTGCCGAACAGCGTGAAGCGATCCTCGATCTTGAACCGCGCGCCAAGGTCGACATAGGTGCGCGAGGCGATCCGGTTGTTGATCAGCGTCGTGCGTGTCCGGTCGTAATTGCCGCCATCGATGTAACGCGCGCGGATGTCGAACCCGACGTTGCTGTCCTCATAGGTCGCGCTGAGCGTTCCGCGCCATTTGGGCGTCGCGCGCAGCACGGAGTCGCCGACATCCCCCGCCGTCTCGACGCGGGTAAGGCCGGTATCGAACACCAGCTTGTCGACATAGGTCGCGAGTGCGCGAAGCCGAATGCTGCCACCAGCGGCCAGCCTCGTGACATAGGATGCCTCCATGTCGAGCCCGCTCGTTTCGAAACTCGCAATATTCTGCTGGGTGGCGGCCACCTGGGTAACGGTCCCCGTCGCATCGCGCGTGACAGCATCGCAGGCGGACGTGACCCCGCGCGAACAGAGCAAAGTGAGGTTCGATCCGTTAAGCGCCGTGACCGCACCGTCGATCTTGATCTTGTAATAATCGACCGAAGCACTGAAACCGCGCAGGAAGGACGGCGAATATGTCGCGCCGATCGACGTGGTGTAGCTCACTTCGGGCACCAGATTGGGGTTGCCGCCGGTGAACGTCGTCACGGTCGAGGGTTGCGGGTTATAGGCGGGGTTCGCCGCCGCACGCCCGGCCCGGTCCTGGTCGTTGAGCGGTCCGATGTTGATCGAGCGAAGCGCGAACAACTCGCCGATGCCCGGCGAACGAATGTCGCGCGAGCGTGTCACCCGCAGGAGCAGGTCGTTGAATAGCCGCGCGGTGCCGCCCGCCTTCCACGTCCAGATGCCGCCGCTGGTGCTGTAATCGGAATAGCGCGCCGCGCCGCTCAGATCGATCTCGATCGCATTTTCGAGCTTGAGCAGCGGAAACAGCACTTCGCCGAAGGCTTCCTTGACGTTGAACCCGCCCGAGGTCGGCGTCGAGAAGACGAGGATGCCGAAATTGCTGGCGTTCGCGACCGTGAAGTCATCGCGCGACGAAATCTGTTCTTCCCAGCGCGCCTCGGCGCCGACCGCCAAGGTCACCGGGCCCGCCCACAGCGAGAAGAGATCGCCCTGAACTTCGGCGCCCACCGAATCGAGCTTGGACGTGCTGAATGCCCGCTGCGCTCCCGTGACATAGGCGCGCGCTTCGGGCGATGCATTCAAGGCGCCGAAGGGATTGAGCGGCCGGCACGCGGGATCGTCGTTGGCCGGGTTCGCGTCGACGTTGATCGCGCAGACAATTTGCCCGCCGCTCGACACCGCGTTGATCGCGTTGTTGAACTGCCGGACGAGGCGCGAATTGCCCATGGTCTGGTCGCTCTCGACCTCGCCATGGCTGTACCAGGCCTTATAGCGGAAGCCGTTGCCGAAGGTCCCGTCGACGCCGATCGCGCCTTCCTTGCTGACCCGCTCGCCGCGGAATTGCAGTTGCAAGATGTCATTGAAATAGCGACCGAAGGTAAAGCTCGTCTCTCCGGCGGCGGCGAGCCGATCGCGAACAGCCGTCGACAGATAGGGATTGTTCGCCTGGATCGTGAGATAGGGCAGGCCGAGGGCGCCGCCCACCGTATAATCGCCGAAGAAGGGCGCGTTCGACAGCGAGCGTGCATAGCTGCCGTCGACCCAGAAGGTCGCGTCACCCACTTCGAAGCTCAGCCGGGCATAGGTGCTCAGCCGCTCGAACGGCGACGAAACCGGAATGGTGTCGTAGAGATTGATGCCGTCGGCACCGCCGACCATGCGCAGCGGAAACGCGCCCGCACCGACGCTCGTGCCGCGCGCGAAAGGCCGCAGCGTGCCGTCGGCATTGAAGGTCTGTCCCGCGAGCACGCCGCTGGTGATGAGACCGCCGAGCGTGACGTTGCCGAAATTCACGTCGCGGACCAGTTCAGATCCCGTGCCCGAGGGGATGAAATCGGGGCTGTTGAGCTGTGGCCGCGTGCTGCGCTGGATCACGCCCTCGTCTTTGACATATTCGCCGCCGATGATGAAATGGCCGCGCCCGTCCGCGAAGCCCGCGCCGAATTTCGCATCGAAGCCATAGCGAAAGCCATCGCCCCGCGAAGAAACACCAACATTCCCCCCCACCGACAGGCCGTCATAATCCTTGTCGAGCAGGATGTTGACGACGCCCGCGACCGCGCCCGAACCCCAAGCGGCCGAGGCGCCGCCGGTCACAACCTCGACGCGCTCGACCAGGTTCGTCGGGATGAAATTCAGATTGCCCTCACCAACGAAGCGGCGGCCGTCGAGCAGCACGAGCGTGCGGTTCGAACCAAGGCCGCGCATGTCGACGGGCGCGGTGCCGGTCGACGTGTTGCCGTTCGACACCGTCGGCGTAGTCGTGGGGCGGATTTGCGGAAGGTCGTTCAGAACCTGCTGGATGTTCGGACGCGCGCCGAGGCGCAGTTCATCCTCGCCAATCACCGTGGTGGGCGTGGGCTGATCGAAACCGGCGCGCGCGATGCGCGATCCCGTGACGAGAATCTCCTCGTCGGCTGTAGCTTCCGTATCGGCGACGGTCTGTGCGGCAGCGGGCATGGCGAGCAATAATCCTGCGGCCAACGCCGTAATGCTGCTGCCGCGCGCGATCCGGTAACCGAGCTTTTCACTATCCTTACGCATCTTGTCCGCCCCTTTTTGTTGGGCCGCTCAATGGCGGCTTCCGTTTCCCGTGCAACGAAGCTGCCATAATGTCCTATTCAGGACAATATATTTCTTTTGTGAGAAATTAAGCCCATAATTGACAAGGTGTTTGGGTTGAGGTCTGTAAGCCTCCGGTCTCGAATCGGGTCCGAAAACCGGGATGGGGGAGTTGCCGATGTTGCGCTTTTGCTCGCCGCTTGCTTTGATTCTCGCCGCGGTCGTGGCGCAGCCGTCCGCGGCACAGAATCTGTCAAAATACACACCGGAAGCATTGGAGAGCGAACTCGCGGCGCTCGCCGATTCCCGCATCGCGGTGATGGTACCGATGCGCGACGGGGTCCGCCTGTCGACCAATATCTACACGCCAAAGAACGCCAAGGGCCGCCTGCCGGTGATCCTGTGGAAGACACCCTATAACGAGCATAAGCTGCGCGGATCGACGCAGCGCTATGCGATCGAGGCGGTGCGGCGCGGCTATGTCTTCATCGTCCAGAACGAACGCGGCCGCTATTTCTCCGAAGGCAAGTATGAGATCCTCGGCAAGCCGCAGACCGACGGTTATGACACGCTGAGCTGGATCGCGGCGCAGGGCTGGTCGAACGGCAAGGTCGGCACGCTCGGCTGTTCCTCTTCGGCCGAATGGCAGCTCGCGCTCGCCGGGTTGAACCATCCCGCGCATGCGGCGATGGTGCCGATGGCGGCGGGCGCCGGGATCGGCAAGGTCGGCCGCTTTCAGGAACAGGGCAATTGGTACACCGGCGGCGTGCCGCGCAGCCTGTTCTTCGTCTGGCTTTATGGCGTCGACAATCCCGTCCGCGCCCAGCTTCCCGCCGATATCGACGAAGCGACCCGCGCTCGCGCGACGCTCAACAACGACCTCGCCGCGACCAAGCCCAAGGTCGACTGGAACAAGCACATCAAGCACCTGCCCGTCGACACCCTGCTGTCGAGCCTGGGCGAGCCGCCGCAGACCTTCGACACGCTGATCGCCCGCTCGCCCGCCGACCCGGCGTGGCGCGAGGGCGGACTCTATCACGACGACATGGGTTGGGGCGTCCCCGCGCTGTGGTTCAACAGCTGGTACGATGTCTCGATCGGGCCGAACCTCGAGCTGTTCAACCATGCCCGCGCGAGCAAGACCGATGCCGAAGCCGCCGCACACCAATATGCGGTGGTCGCCCCCGTCACCCACTGCGGCTATTCGCGCCTCGGCAAAGACACGGTGGTCGGCGAACGGTCGATGGGCGACACGAGCTTCGATGTCGATGGCGCGGTGTTCGGCTGGTTCGACCGCTGGCTGAAGGGCGACAAAAAGGCCTTCCCCGACTCGACGCCGCACGTCCGCTATTTCGCGATGGGTGCCAACCAGTGGCGCAGCAACGAGAGCTGGCCGCCCAAGGGAACCAAACCGCTGCGCCTGTATCTCGACAGCGGCGGCGACGCGAACAGTCTCAACGGCGACGGCCGCCTGGTCGCGGCGGCGCCGGGCACCGACACGCCCGACCGCTTCCGCTACGATCCCATGAACCCCGTTCCCACCGTGGGCGGCGGCGACTGCTGCAACGGCGGCATCGTGATCCCGGGCGCATTCGACCAGCGCGGGGTTGAGATTCGCGACGATGTGCTCGTCTATTCGACCGAGCCGTTGACCGAAGCGATCGAGGTGAGCGGCTTCGTCGACGCGCTGCTGCACGTGTCGTCGAGCGCACCCGACACCGATTTCGCGGTGAAACTTGTCGACGTCGCGCCCGACGGCACCGCGTGGATCATCGGCGATACGATCTTTCGCGCCCGTTATCGCGATGGCTTCGACAAGCCGGCGATGATGCGCCCGGGCGAGGTGTATCCGATCAAGCCGTCGCCGATCGCGACGAGCATCCGCTTCGGCGCCGGCCACCGCATCCGGGTCGAGGTTACCTCGTCGAACTTCCCCAAATTTGTGCGCAATCTCAACACCGGCGGGCCGAACGAGCGCGAGAGCAAGGGCGTCGTTGCAACGAACGTCATCCACCATGCGCCGGGCCGCCTTTCCTATGTTGAGCTGCCGGTGGTGCGATGAATTTCGGCCATGCTCTTCGTCCTCGAAGGAAATGATTGACGATATCCAATCGGGACAATATCGTCCTGATTAGAAAATTTGTGACAATGAATGGGGGACGATGATGTTATTTTCTCGACGACAGGCGATTTGCGCGACGGGCGCGGCGATCGCGGTTCCCCTCGCCGCACCCTATGTCGCGCGCGCGCAGGTCCGGATCAGCCCCTTCACGAACCGCGCCTACTCGAAGCGCGCGATCGAACTGGTCCAGCGTGCGGTCGTGGTCGACATGCTCGCCCCGATCAAGATCGACTTCGAGCCGAGCTATTACGCCAAGGCGCTGAGCGAGAAGGAAACCGCGGACTTCCGCGCCAGCGGCATCAACGCCATCCACCATGCGGTCGGCATCGGCGGCCCGACGGCAAAAGAACAGGCGCTCAGCTTCTTTGCGATCTGGGGCAATTTCGTCGCGCGCAACAGCCATGTCTTTACCGGGGTCGACAAATTCGCCGACATCCTGCGCGCCAAGAAGGACGGCAAGGTCGCGGTGATCATGGGGCTGCAGAACGCCGACCATTTCAACCGCCCGGCCGACGTCAAGACCTTCTACGAGATCGGCCAGCGCTGCGCGCAGCTGACCTATAATTCGCAGAACCGCATCGGATCGGGGTCGACCGACCGCGTCGACGGCGGCGTGAGCGATTTCGGCGTCGAGATCATCAAGGCGATGAACGAGGTCGGCATGCTCGTCGACGTCTCGCATTGCGGCGACCGCACGACGCTCGATGCGATCGAGATTTCGTCCAAGCCGATCGCGATCACGCACAGCAATTGCCGCGCGCTGATCGATCATCCGCGCGTCAAGACCGACGAGGCGATCAAGGCCTGCGCCGCCAAGGGCGGCGTGATGGGCATCACCGGGGTGCGCAATTTCGTGAGCAAGACCGATCCGACGACGATCGTGAACTATGTCGACCATATCGACCATGTCGTGAAGCTCGTCGGGATCGACCATGTCGGCGTCGGCACCGATTCCGACCTCTATGGCTATGACGACACCTCACCCGAGATGAACAAGATGCTGCGCGGCGCCTACAAGGACAGCTACGCCTTTCGCGAGAAGATCGACATCGACGGGTTCGACCACCCGCTCAAGATGTTCGACCTGACCGAAGAACTGCTGCGCCGCAAATATTCCGACGCGAACATCCTCGCCATACTCGGCGGCAACTTCCAGCGGCTGCTGACCGCGACCTGGGGCGGCTGATGAACGCGCTGACCGATCGCCTCGCGGGCGCGCTCGTGCTGCCACAGCCTTATGTGCTGTTCCTTGGCGACACGACGATCCCGGGTTTCGCAAAGACCGCCTTCGGGCTGAAGGATTGGGCGCCCGACAAATGCGTCGGCGAACTGCGATTGCCCGGCTGCACGGTCACCACCGGGCTGGACGCGCTCACCGCTGCCGAAGCGCATGCGCGCGGTGCGCGTGCGCTGGTGATCGGCGTCGCCAACCTGGGCGGCGTAATCCCGGCGAACTGGCGCGCGTCGTTGATCGAGGCACTGGAGGCGGGGCTAGACCTGATCGCGGGCATGCACATGCGCCTCGCTGATATCCCCGAACTCGCCGAAGCCGCGCTCCGGCTCCGCCGCCAGCTGATCGACGTGCGCGTGCCGCCGCCGCAGATCCCGGTCGGCACCGGGCGCAAGCGCAGCGGCAAGCGGCTGCTGACCGTCGGCACCGACTGCGCGCTCGGCAAGAAATATACTGCGCTGGCGCTAGCCCGTGCCTTCACGGCGCGCGGCATCGACAGCGATTTCCGCGCGAGCGGCCAGACCGGCATCATGATCGCGGGCGGCGGCATAGCGATGGACGCGGTCGTCTCCGATTTCGAGGCCGGCGCCGCCGAGCTGCTCTCGCCGGCCGCGCACGCAGACCACTGGGACGTGATCGAGGGCCAGGGCGCGTTGACACACCCGGCCTATGCCGCAGTGTCGCTCGGCCTGCTCCACGGCAGCCAGCCCGATGTCTTCGTCGTCTGCCACGAGCCCGGCCGCACCGAGATGCTCGGCACCGCGGGTTACACGCTGACCAGCGTCGAGGAGATCGTCGAGCTCACCCTATTGCTTGGGCGCCGGACCAATCCCGGGATCCGCTGCGGCGGCTTTGCGTTCAACACCTCGGCGCTGGGCGAAGCAGCCGCAACCGAACTGATGGCACGCGAAAGCGCCCGCCTCGGCTTGCCGGTCGCCGATCCGATCCGCGGCGGGCCCGCATTCGACGCGCTCGTCGATAACTGCCTCGCATGAACCCCCCTGACCTTCGGAGAGCCTGCATGACCCGACTCCCGGCCCTGCGCCGCACCGCATTCGCCGCCGCGCTGCTCGGCTCGATCGCCCTGCCCTCCGCCGCCATGGCCCAATCAGCCGCCGAAACAAGCTACAGCGTCCCGCAGGACCGGATCAGCGGCCTTGCCGATTTCGTCGACGGCGTGATGGCGCAGCAGATCGCAACCCGCGAGGTCGCGGGCGCCATCGTCACCGTCGTCTACCGCGACAAGGTACTTTTCTCGCGCGGCTACGGCTTTGCCGATATCGACAAGGGCATCGCGGTCGACGGCCAACAGACCTTGTTCCGGCCGGGGTCGGTGTCGAAGATGTTCACCTGGAGCGCGCTGCTGCAACAGGTCGAGGCGGGCCGCGTCGACCTCGACGCCGATGTAAACACATATCTCGATTTCAAAATTCCCGAATTCGAGGGCAAGCCGATCCGCGTGCGCGACCTCTTGTCGCACACGCCGGGGATGAGCGACGTCGGCGGGCTGACCGCGCCGACGCCCGACAAGATCACGCCCTATGTCGAATGGATGAAAACGCATATTCCGGTACGCCATTGGGCCCCGGGGACCGAGACCTCCTATTCGAACTATGGCTCGGTCCTCGCCGGCTATATCGTCGAGCGCGTGTCGGGCGAGGCTTTTCCCGATTATGTCGAGAAACATATCTTCGCGCCGCTCGGCATGAACGCGACGACCTTTCGCGAACCTTTGCCCGCTGCGCTCGCGCCGCGCATGGCGTCGGGTTATCAGGTCAAGGACGGGCGGCTCATCGCCGACCCGTTCGAACTGTTCAGCCCGGTGATGCCCGCGGGATCGGGAACGAGCAGCGGACCCGACATGGCGCGCTTCATGATGGCGATGATGAACGGCGGCGCGCTCGGCAAGGCGCGCATCCTGAAACCCGCCTCGGTCAAATTGCTGATGACTAATTCGGTTGCCAACGCGCCAGGCTTGCCCGGCATGGCGCATGGCTTTTTCGTCGTTCGTGAGAAAGGCCCGCGCATGGTCGGCCATGGCGGCAACACCGGCGATTTCCATTCGAACATGATTCTGGCGCCCGAGGCCGGGCTGGGCTTCTTCGTCTCCGAGACCGGCGGCGAAGGTAGCTATGGCGGGCGCACCGAGTTGGTCGAGGCGCTGATCGGCCGGCTGTTCCCGGTCGCCCCCGCCCCGCGCGTCGCAGCGCCGGCGGGCGAGGTGCTGCCGCTCGGCGCCTATCGCGGCAACCGGCGCGATTATGCGCGCACGCCCAACCCCGAGCGCGACCTGAAGATCGCCGCGGCGGGCCCGAACGCCGTCACCGTCACCAACGACGGGAAAACCACTTATTGGGAACGCGTCGGCCCGATGCGCTTCGAACAGGCCACCGGCGCCCGCGCGGGCGGACCTTATGAGCAATTGCTGTTCCACGGCGCCGAAGGGCGCTGGCGCCTGTCCTTCACGTCGCAACCGCATGTTCTCTATCATTTCGTCCAGCCCTGAGGAGAAGCCATCATGAAGCTGTTGATCGCACTCGCGCTCTCCTGCGCGCCCGTCGCCGCCCTTGCACAGACCGTCGCGGCCGATACGCCCGGCAAGCTCGCCAGCGGCGTGCAATATGTCCAGCCCAAGGACTGGACCGCGTCAACGCAAGGCCCCGCGCTCGTCTTCACCTCGCCCGAGGGTGATCTGCGTATCGTCGTCGCCGAGATCGGCGCCGCCGCCGATGCCGCGGACGCCGCCGCAAAAGCGTGGGCGGTCATCCGCCCGGGCGCCGTGCCGACACAGCGCACCAGCACCGCGGCGCCACCCGCCGATGGCTGGGACGAGCGCGTGAGCTTCGCCTATGAAACGCTGCCGACCGAGCGCGCCGCGCGCTCGGCCTCCGCCCTGCGCAAGGGCACCGCCTGGACCGTGCTGATCGTCGACGGATCGGCGGGCACCGCCGCCAAGCGGTCGGCCGCTATGTCGGTGGTTTCGCAGGGTCTCCGTCCCGCCGGTTTCCAGAAAGAAAGCTTCGCCGGCAAGACCGCGCACGAACTCACGCCCGAACGCATCAAGCTGCTCACCGATTTCGTCGAGCAGAGCCGTCAGGAGCTTGAAGTGCCCGGCGTCGGATTTGCGCTGATCGACGATGGCAAGGTGCTGTGGCAGGGCGGTTTCGGCGTCCGCGCGCTCGGCTCGCCCGAAAAGGTCGATGAGCATACCAAGTTCATGATCGCGTCGAACACCAAGGGGATGACCACCCTCCTCCTCTCGACGATCGCCGACGAGGGCAAGCTGCGCTGGGACGAGAAGGTCGTCGACCTCTATCCCGAATTCCGCCTCGGCAACGACGAGGTCACCAAATCGGTGCTCGTCAAGCATCTGATCTGCGCCTGCACCGGACTGCCGCGCAAGGATTTCGGCTTCATCCTCGCCGACAAGGGCCAGCCCGCCGCGGACACCTTCAAGCAACTTGCCGCGACGATGCCGACCAGCAAGTTCGGCGACCTGTTCCAGTATAACAACCAGCTCGCCTCGGCCGCGGGTTATGTCGGCGGGCATATCCTCTATCCCAAGATGGAATTCGGCGCCGCCTATGACCGCGCGATGGAGGAAAAGGTCTTCAAGCCGCTCGGCATGAAAGACAGCACCTTCGATTATGCCGAGGGCATGGCGGGCAATTGGGCGGCGCCGCACGGCCTCGATATCGACGGCAAGGTGACCTTGATGTCGAACGACTTCAACTGGTCGCCCTATCCCTATCGCCCCGCGGGCGCGGCGTTCTCGACCACCGCTGACATGGTCCGTTACGTCCAGCTCGAACTCGGCAAGGGCATACTCGACGGCAAGCGCGTGGTGAGCGAAAAGAACCTGCTCGCACGGCGCGAGAAGGGCGTGCAGGTCGGACCCGACAGCTGGTACGGCATGGGCCTGTTCCAACGCGACGCCTCGGGGGTGCAGGTCGTCACGCATGGCGGCACGCTGGTCGGCTATCACAGCACCTGGTTTGCGCTGCCAGAATCGGGCGTCGGCCTCGTGATCCTGGTCAACAGCGATCCGGGCGCGTCGATGCTGGCGCCCACACTCCGCCGCCTGCTCGAAATACTCTACGACGGCCAGCCCGAGGCGGCGCGCGACATCACCGCCGCCGCGACGCGGATCAAGGCGCAGGCCGGTGCAAAACGCGAGCGGCTGACCTATCCGGGCGACCCCGCGGTGCTCGCCAATCTTGCCGGCCATTATCGCGACCCGTCGGTCGGACAGATCACTATCAGCGAGAAGAACGGCCAGAAATGGATCAAGGCCGGTTTCGTCGAGGGACCGATCGCCACGCGCAAGAATGCCGACGGCAGCACGTCGATCGTCTCGGTCGGCCCCGGCAATATCGGCGTCGATGCGCTCGTTGGCACCAAGGATGGCAAGCGCACGCTCAACATCAACGACGGCCAGCAGACGCAATATCTATACGTCGAGGACTGACCATCAGGGAGATTTCCGCATGACCCGGCCGTTCGCGCTTGCCTTTGCCTCGTTGCTGCTGGTCGGCGCGGCCGCGCCGCCGCCTGCCGCCTATGACATCGTCATTCGCGGCGGCCGCGTGCTCGACGGCGCGGGCAATCCGTGGGTCAATGCCGATGTCGCGATAAAGGATGGCCGCATTGCGCGGGTCGGCGTGATCGACGCCAAAGGAAAGCAGGAAATCGACGCAAGCGGGCGCTATGTCTCGCCGGGTTTCATCGACATGCTCGATCAGTCGGGACGCGTACTGCTGCGCGACGGATCGGCGGCGAACAAGCTCCAGATGGGGGTCACCACGCTGATCGCCGGCGAAGGCGGCACCGCCGTGCCCGCAGGCGAACTTACGGGCTATTTCAATACGCTCGAGACACAGGGCATCGCGGTCAATTTCGGGACGTACTACGGCGCGATCCAGGCCCGCGTGAAGGTGATGGGCGATGGCGCCGGTGCGCCGGACGAAACACAGATGCGCGCAATGGAGGACGAGGTCCGCACCGCGATGAAGGCGGGCGCATTCGGTATTTCGTCGGCGCTCATCTATTCGCCGGCGAGCTTTCAGGCGACGGACGACCTCGCGCGGCTGGCGGCGATCCCCGGCAAGTGCGGCGGCTTTTACGCAACGCATATGCGCGACGAGAGCGACAAATTGCTCGCCGCGATCGACGAGGCGGTCGCGATCGGCGAACGCAGCGGCGCGAAGGTCGAGGTGTTCCACATCAAGGCCGCCTACGCGCCGCTGTGGGGCAAGCTGATGCCGCAGGCCATCGCGCGGATCGAGGCGGCGCGGACTCGCGGCGTCGATATCGGCGCGAATATCTACCCCTATCGCGCCGGCGGCACCGGGCTCGACGTCACTGTACCGACGCATGTCTTTGCGAAGGGCCGCGAGGCGGCGCACGAAGCGGTGCGCGATCCCGCCGTCCGCGCGCAGCTCAAGAAGGAACTGGCCGCGGGACCGCAGGCGGACTGGTCGAACCTCGTCCATGCGTCGGGCGGGTGGAAGAATGTCGTACTCGCGAACGGGCAAGCCGAACAATATAAGCGTTTCAACGGACAGAATTTCGCCGATATCGGCAAGGCGCTGAGCAAGGACCCCGCCGACGCCGCGTGGGACATCTGGCTCGCCGCGCTCCCCGCGCGCGCATCGGCGCTCTATTTCATGATGGACGACAAGGACATCGACCTTGCGATGAAACAGCCATGGGTCAGCGTCGGCACCGATGCCTCGGCTGCCGACAGCACGGCGGATCCCGAGACGGCGGGGCGGCCGCATCCGCGCTCCTATGGCACCTTTCCGCGCATCATCGCCGAATATGTCCAGGCGCGTCCGGTACTGACCCTGCCCGACGCGATCCGCAAGATGACCGGCTGGCCCGCGCAGCGCCTGGGCCTCGCCGATCGCGGGCTGCTGCGCGAGGGCATGCGCGCCGATATCGTCGTCTTCGACCTCGCGACGACCAAAGATCGCGCGACCTATGAAGCGCCGACGGAAGCGCCCGAGGGCATCGGCGATGTAATCGTCAACGGCGTCGTCGCACTGACCAACGGACGGCCCACCGGGTCGCGGAGCGGAACGGTCCTGCGCCACACCTGTTCGACCGCCTGACCTGCCCGCACGGCAATTTGGGCAATGGCGCTTTTCGGGTAGGGAGGCGCAGCGACAAATCTTTTTGACCTTGCGGAGCCAGTTCGCCGTGCCGATCGACATTGATCCCTTTCACGCCATCGCCATCAGCCGTCTCGCGCATCGCATGCGCGCCGAGGGACGGTCGGTGATTCATATGGAGTTCGGCCAGCCCTCGACCGGGGCTCCTGCCCCCGCGATAGAGGCGGCGCACCGCATCCTCGACGCCGACGGCATGGGCTATTGGGAAAGCCCGGATCTCAAGGCGCGTATCGCGGCCCATTATGGCGAAGCCTATGACGTCGCGGTCAATCCGGAACAAATCATCCTCACCTGCGGCGCCTCGCCCGCCTTCGTCCTTGCCCTTTCGTGCCTGTTTTCGCCCGGCGCCCGCGTTGCGCTCGCGCGGCCCGGCTATGTCGCCTATCGCAATACGCTCAAGGCGCTTCATCTCGTGCCGGTCGAGCTTGCCTGCGGCGAAGCCGAACGGTTCCAGATCACGGCCGACGCGATCGAGCGTCTGGAGCCCGCGCCCGATGGGCTGATCGTCGCGAGCCCCGCCAATCCCACCGGCACGATCATCCCGCCGGAAGAACTGCGAGCGCTGGCGGAGGTCTGCCAGCGCCGCGGCATCGCCCTTGTCTCGGACGAAATCTATCACGGGCTGAGCTATACGCTTCCCGCCGACACCATGTTGCAGCACGCACCGGACGCCCTCGTCGTCAACAGCTTCTCCAAATATTTCAGCATGGCGGGCTGGCGCCTGGGATGGCTCGTCGTCCCCGAGACGCTGATCGACGCCGCCCGCGCCCGAATGGGCAATTTGTTCCTGACGCCGCCCTCGCTCGCGCAGCACGCCGGCCTGATCGCGTTCGATTGCCGCGACGAACTCGAAGGCCATATCCGGACCTATGCGCGCAATCGCGAACTGCTGCTGAGCGCGCTTCCGGCCATGGGCCTTCGCCGCATCGCGCCCCCAGATGGCGCTTTCTACATCTATGCGGATGTCGGCCATCTCACAGATGACAGCCTTTCTTTCTGCGAAGCATTGTTGCGCGATACGGGCGTGGCCATAGCCCCCGGGCTGGATTTCGACCCGGTCGACGGCAATGGCTTCATCCGTGTGAGCTTCGCCGTCTCCACCGAACAAGTCGAAGAGGCGATCCGCCGTATCGCTCCCTGGCTTGCTGCCAAATCGGCTATGAGCGTTGGCGGCTGAGCGGATTCGGCGGGCCGCATATTCTGCGGCATATTGGCCGCACGACCCGAAACTCTCAAATCACAGACGCTTGGAATTCACGCTATAACCGCATGTACAAGCTTGTCGGCCGGTCGCATGGCGCCGGACCGTGCTTCAGCGACAGCAATCGCGTGATCGGCTTTCATCCGCGCGAACGAGACCACCTGCTGTGCCAGAATGTCGAGTTGCGTGTCGATGCCACCGTCCGCCAGCACGCCGTCGGAATCGAACAGCGGCTGGCTGGAGTTGGCGGTGACGCCAAGCGGTGTCGGCCAGCCTCGCAAAGCATGCGTGATCGAACGCAGCGTCGCGAGCGTGCTGCCCGCGGCCTGCCAGCCACCGGCGACGGCAATCAGCCCGACAGCCCGGCCGTCGAAATAGGGCTGCGCGTCCGAAACCAGGTCTTGGACATAATCGAGCGCATTCTTGACCACGCCCGACACCGTGCCGTGATAGGCGGGCGACGCCACGATGATCCCGTCGGCGTCGCGCAAGGCTTGCAGCAGAGCTTGCGCCCTCGAACAGCGTTCGCTGCGGTGCGGCGCATACAGCGGGAGGTCGATTGCCTCGCCCGCGAAAAGCACTCCATCGGCGCCATGCGCTGCACAGCGCGCGAGCGCGTGCTGGAGTAAGCGCTCAGCCGACCCGCCGGCGGTCGCATTGCCGCCAAGCGCGACGATACGGGGGCGATGCGCGAAAACGGGACGCTCGATCATGGCGAGTTCCTTAGTTGAAGGTCACCTGGCTGCCGCCGCGCAGGAACGCGATCGCGTTGCGGCGGAGGTGGTTGGTGCCGGGGTTGAGGATCGGTTCGGGCGAATATTGCGCGAGATAGACGCGGCGCATGTTCGGCGTCGAGTTCGATCCGGTCGCGTGGAGCGCGAGGCTGGAGAAGGCGACGACGCTGCCTGCCGGAACCTCGAGCGTCACCCCCTCATTGTCGCCCGTGTAGCCGACGAGGTCGTTGCTGCCCGGCTGGCGAATGTGCGGGACGATGCCTTCGCGCGTTTCGGGCGCCTGCGAGAAGGGCATGATGCGGACGGTGCCGTTGGCGACCGTCGTGTCGTCGAGCGTGCACCAGCATGTGAGGTACGGTTTGTGATCGGCGGGGCCGCCGTTGCCGACGACATAGCCCGAATCCTGATGCCAGCTAAACGGCATGCCTTCGCTGGCGCCCTTCACGACATATTGGTCGTAGAAGAAATAGGCGTCGTCGCCGAGCGTGGCGCGGCAGATGTCGGCCATCGTTTCGCTGAACAGCATGCTCCGAAGATCGGGTTGCTTGCGCTGGCATTCGCCGGCGAAGTAGCGCTTGCCCTTGTGGCTGATGCCATCGACTTCGACGCCGAGGCTGTCGAGGCGGGCGTCTTCGCGTTCGATCACGCGGCCGCATTCTTCGCGCAGCAGGTCGAGCAGCGGGCCTTCGAGGATGCGTTCGAACACGGCGTAGCCTTCGGTCGCGAATTGTTCGCGCTGGGCTGAGAAATCCATCTTCACTCTCCCGATGTTGTCTTAGGTGCCACGTAGCGCAACATCGTCCATTGCATCCAATCGAATTGCATCCCGCAGTCATACGTCTATACTATGGCCTATGCGAATGAGACAGGTAGAGGCGTTTCGCGCCGTGATGATGAGCGGGGGCATCACCGCCGCCGCGACGATGCTGAATATCAGCCAGCCGTCGGTGAGCCGGCTGATCGCCGACATGGAGCGCGCGGTCGGGTTCCGGCTGTTCGACCGGCGCGGGGCGCGCGTGCATCCGACCGCGCAGGCGCAGGCGCTGTATGAGGCGGTGCGGCGGAGCTATGCGGGGCTCGACCTGCTCGACCAAGCCGCGCGGCGTATTCGCGCGCATCCGGTCGGCACGGTGCGGATCGCGGCGCTGGCGGCGATCGCGATGGCGATATTGCCCGCGGTGATCGCGCGCTTTCGCATCCTGTATCCCGATATCAAGATCACGGTGGAATCGCTCGGACAGCGCGCGATCGAGGAGCGCGTGTTTCTGGGTCAGGCCGACCTTGGCATCGGGGTCGATGCGCAGGGGCGCGAGGGCATAAGGTCGACGATGCTCGCGCGCGCCGAATATGTCTGCATCCTGCCCGCGAACCACCCGCTCGCCTCGCGGCCGCATCTGGCGGTCGAGGATCTGGCGGGCGAAGAGTTCATCGGTCCGATGCACGAGGCCGACGCGCTGTGGAACGGCATCGATGCGGCGATCGAAGATGCGGGCATTCCCGTGTCGCGCCGGTTGGAGACGCAGCATTCGCAGATCCTATATGCGTTCGTCGAAGCGGGCCTCGGCGTATCGATCGCCGAACCTTTCAGCGCGCCATTGTTCCACCGGCTGAACGTCGCGATCCGGCCGATCGCCCCGCCTGTCTATCTCGATTTCGCGCTGCTCGAGCCCGATATCGGCCCGACGCCGGAGATTGTGGCATGGCTCAACGCCGATGTTGCGCGCGAGACCGCGGCGTGCCTGGCGCATGTCCAGAAAGTTGTCGCGTCCAAGTCATAGCATTTGGACATAATAGACCGACATTTCTCGATTAGACTGCAATGATTTTGACGCGCATCCCTAGGTCGGCTGGTTGGCAATGGCGCCTTTCAGCCGATTCGTGGCTGCGAGCGGCATAGTTCGCGGCCTGTTGTCGAAGCGGACGAACGATCCGCCACGACAAGGGAGGGTTGCTGATGATAAGATCGACACGCGAGTCAGAGCGCCTAGCCCGCCCCTCGCCCTGTCCCGCAAGCCATAGCATTCCGACATGGCATCACGACATTTCTCTATTGGACCACAAAAATAATAGCGCGCATGGGTCGGCTCGAAATTGTCAATAGAATTGATTGAGATACCGATTTAGCAGCGCATCAAGGGAGGATTTGAACATGGTTTCGTCGAAAGCCAAAGCGTATCTGACACTCACGACGGCATTGGGCATGGCGCTGATCGCCGTCCCTGCGGCAGCGCAAGACGCCCCTGCCCCCGCCGAAGCCGACGCCCCCTTCGCCAGCACCGACATCATCGTCACCGCGCAAAAGCGCGAACAGAATCTGCAGGATGTCCCGGTCGCAATCTCGGTTGTGTCGGGCACGCAGCTCGAACGGTCGAACGTCAACTCGGCCGAGCAGTTGTTCCAGCGCGTCCCCACGCTGACCTTCCGCAAGGGCAACACCAACAAGGATTCGGCGCTGTCGATCCGCGGCGTCGGTACGATCAGCTTCTCGTCGGGCGTCGAGCCGTCGGTGTCGACGGTGATCGACGGCGTCGTCTATGCCCGCACCGGCCAGCAGACCTCCGACTTCCTCGACGTCGAGCGCATCGAAGTGCTGCGCGGCCCGCAGGGCAGCCTGTTCGGCAAGAATGCCAGCGCTGGCGTGATCAATATCGTGTCGCGCGAGCCCGGCAACGAGCTGGGCGGTTATGTCGACGCGGCCTGGTACGAGGGCAATGAGTATCGCATCCGCGGCAGCATCGGCGGCCCGCTCGGCGACGGCGTCCGCGCCTCGCTCACCGGCTTCTGGTCGCAATATGACGGCAACGCGCGCAACGTGTTCAACAACCACAAGGTCAACGGGTACGAACATTGGGGCGTGCGCGGCAAATTGATTGCCGAGCCGACCGACAATCTGAAAATCACGCTGATCGCCGACTATTCGAAGAACAGCGACAATGGCTTTGCCGACAGCATCGGCACCGTCTTCCCGTCGGCGTTCAACAATGCAGTGTTCATCCCGAGCCTCGCGCCGCTGGTGCTCGACGGCAAGAACAAGGACATCGACAACGACCTCGACCCCTATACCAAGGACAAGAACAACGGCGTGTCGGGGCAGATCGACCTCGACCTTGGCGGAGTTACGCTGACCTCGATCACCGCGTACCGCCACTGGTATAATTTCCAACAGCGCGATGGCGATTTCCGGTCGGATGCGCCGAAATATGTGAACACGGGCACCGCCGCGGGCGATGTGCGTTCGCACGATCGCGGCGATCTGAAGTTCGACCAGTTCACGCAGGAATTGCGTATTGCGTCAGCGAATCCGCAATTTTTCGAATATGTTGCGGGACTCTATTATTATCACACGAAGGAAGTCGATTTCTTCAACCGCACCGTGACGAGCTGCACCGCATCGACGCTGCCGACCGTGGGCGGGCTGACGCCATGCGCGACGGGATCGTCGACCTTTGTCACCAACGAAGGCAATGCCGATTTCACCACCAAGCTGACGAGCTATTCGGCGTTCGGTCAGGGTACGCTGAACTTCACCGACGCGTTCCGCGGTATCATCGGCCTGCGCTATACCGAGGACAAGGTGAGCTATGACTTCGCGCGTCGTTCGACGTCGCTCGCGGCGTTCACGGGTGTGAACCCGGCCTTTGCTTCGGCCGGGTCGATCAAGGACAATGGCTGGTCGGGCAATGCCGGCCTGCAATATGACCTGACCGACGATATCGTCGCCTATACGACCTATACGCGCGGTTATAAGGGCCCGGCGCTCAACGTGTTCTTCAACATGCTGGCGCGCGATACCGGCCGTATCGATCCCGAAAAGTCGGACGCGTATGAAGTCGGCCTGAAGACCCGGTTGTTCGATCGCCGCCTGACGCTGAACCTCGCGGGCTTCTATGCCAAATACGACAATTATCAGGCGAACTTCCTCGATATCGTCGCGGGGCAGGTCGTCACGCGCCTGACCAATGCGGGGACGGTGTCGACGCGCGGCATCGAAATGGATTTCAACGCCGCGATCACCGACGATTTCTCGCTGTCAGGCGGGTTCAACTACACCGACGCGCATATCAACCAGTTCATCTGCCCACCGGGCGCCGCGGTGACCTGTGCCGCCGCGATCAACGGCAAGCCTTTGCCCTTTGCTCCGAAATATAAGGGCACGGTGACGATGGACTGGCGCCTGCCGCTGAATATCGACGGCTTCAACGTCGATCTGAACAGCTCGCTCGTTTACCAGAGCCGCACCCAGTTCGACATCAACCAGAACCCCAACGCGTTCCAGAGCGCCTATGCAATCTGGGATGCCGGGATCAAGGTGAGCACCGACGACGACAAATACAGCCTGTCGTTCATCGTCAAGAACCTGACCGACAAGCAGTTCGTGATCCAGCGCATTCCGAACGGCACCTCGTTCATGCGCCAGATCACGCCGCGCGATGCCGAGCGTTATTTCGGCGTCACCGCGCGGATGAATTTTTGATGCCACTTATCCTCCCCGTGGCCGCAGGCCATGGGGAGGTGGCAGCGGCGTAGCCGCTGACGGAGGGGCCACGACGCGACGTTACGGCCCCTCCACCATTCGCTTCGCGAACGGTCCCCCTCCCCATGGCTTCGCCACAGGGAGGATATTAGAAGAAGTGCGAAAGGATCCTCCCCTATGGCGCTCGATGCGCTCGACACCGGCTTTGCGCTCCGCCTCGGCGGGCAGACGATCCTGACGCACAGCGAAGGTGCGCCCTGTTTCTTCGTCGGCCGCGGGGTGCCGCATGTCCATTCGAAGCTCGGCCATTTCGACGTTTCGCAAGAGGTGATCGAGCGGATCGCGCTTGGGCATGTCGAGCGCGATGGTGAGGTGCTGCGCTTTGCCGAAGCTGCCGGGAAACCCTGGTTGCTCGAAGCCGCCGTGTCGGGCGATTATGGCGATGCGGTGATCGCCCTGTCGGCGCTCGACGCGACGCTCAACCGGCTGTGGCTGCGCGTGCCAGCCGACGCGGGCGAGCATGTGTGGGGCGGCGGCGAGCAGTTTTCCTATTTCGACCTGCGCGGGCGGCATTTCCCGCTCTGGTCCAGCGAGCCGGGGGTCGGGCGCGATCCCTCGTCGGAGCTGTTCCAGCAGGTCGAGGCGCATCGCAAAGGTGGTGGCGGCAGCTATGCCCACACCAATTATCCGCAGCCGACCTATGTGAGTTCGCGGCGCTATGCGTTGCATGTCGACAGCTTTGCCTATGCGGCATTCGATTTCCGCGATGCGGATTATCACGAGGTCGAGGTTTGGGAGATTCCCGCGAGGATCGAACTGTGGGCACGGCCGCGTTTTGCCGAGCTGGTGTCGGCGCTGTCGGATCGTTTCGGACGCCAGCCGCCGCTGCCCAAATGGCTGCTGAAGGGCGCCGTCATCGGCCTGAAGGACGGCGACAACAGCTTTGCGCGATTGAAGGCTTATGAAGATGCCGGGGTCGCGGTGTCGGGGCTGTGGTGCGAGGATTGGGTCGGGCTACGGATCACCAGCTTCGGTAACCGGCTGTTTTGGGACTGGCAGTGGAATGCCGAACGCTACCCCGAATTGCCGGCGCGGATTGCCGAGCTGAAAGAGCGCGGAATAAGGTTTCTTGGTTATGTGAACCCCTATCTGGCCGTCGACGGGCCGCTTTATGCCGAGGCCGCGGCACAAGGGTTTATGGTGATGCATCCCGAGAAGGATGAGCCCTATATCATCGACTTTGGCGAGTTCGATTGCGGGCATGTCGACTTCACCAATCCTGCCGCCGCCGCATGGTTCGCCGATACGATCATCGGCGAGAAGATGATCGATTTCGGCCTCTCGGGCTGGATGGCCGATTTCGGCGAATATCTGCCCGTCGATGTGCGGCTGGCGAATGGCGAGAGCGGGATGACCGCGCACAACCGCTGGCCCGCGCTGTGGGGCGAAGTGAATGCCAAGGGAATCGGGGGGCGCGGGCAGACCGGCGAGATGATGGTGTTCATGCGATCGGGCGCGACCGGCGTGCAGCGCCATTGCCCGATGCTGTGGGCGGGCGACCAGGCGGTCGATTTCAGCCGCCACGACGGGATCGGCACGGTGATCTGCGCCGCCTTGTCGGCGGGGATGCTGGGCAACGCGCATCATCACAGCGATTGCGGCGGCTATACCAGCCTGTTCGACACGACGCGCGATGCCGAACTCGCGATGCGCTGGGCCGAGATGTCGGCGTTCACGTCGATGATCCGCACGCATGAGGGCAACCGGCCGCGGCAGAATGTCCAATATGACGATGACCCGGAGTTGCTCGCGCATTTTGCCAAGATGACCCGGATTTATGCGCATCTCGCGCCGTACATCCGGCGGTTGTCGAAGGAAGCGTCGGAGACGGGGTTGCCGGTGCAGCGGCCGCTGTTCCTGCATTTCGAGGATGACGCGGAGACCTATGCGATCCAGACGAGCTATCTGCTCGGGCCGGATTTGCTGGTGGCGCCGGTGATCGCGGCGGGGAAGAGCGAGTGGACGACGTACCTGCCCGCGGGCGCCGATTGGGTGCATGTCTGGTCGGGACAGGCTTATGCGGGCGGTGGTGACGTGACGGTCGCGGCGCCGTTCGGGCAGCCGCCAGTGTTCTACCGCGCGGGTTCGGCCGATAGCGCGCTGTTCGACGGGATCGTTTCGGCGTGACCGGGACCGCGCTCGACGCGCGGCAGCGCGCGCAGGTGTTTGCCGAGCTCGAAGCGCGGACGTTCGACCTTGCGGTGATCGGCGGCGGGATTACCGGCGCGGGGATCGCGCGCGATGCGGCGATGCGCGGGCTGTCGGTCGCGCTGGTCGAGGCGCGCGACTATGCGAGCGGGACGAGCAGCCGGTCGTCGAAGATGATCCACGGTGGCCTCCGCTATCTGGCGCAGGGCGATATCGCGCTCGTCAAGGAGGCGGCGTCGGAGCGGCAGATCTTGCGGCGGATCGCGCCGCATCTGACGCGGCTGTCGCCCTTCCTGATCCCAACGACGAACATGGCGATGACCGCGAAGCTGCGGACGGGCCTGTGGACTTTCGAGAAATTGGGCGGGGTGCCCGAGGCCGAGAAGCATGAGGTGATCGGGCTGGCGGAGTTGCAGCGGCGCGAGCCGTTGATGCGCACCGACAAGCTCAACGGCGCGGTGCTGTACCCCGAATTCCTGACCGATGACGCGCGGCTGGTGCTCGCCAATATCCGCAGCGCGCAAGGTGCGGGCGCGGTGGTCGTGAACCATGCGGCGGCGTCGGAGCTGACCGGCGACGGGCTGGTCGCGACCTCGACACTCGACGACGGGCTGGGCGCGCGGATCAGGGCGAAGCTGGTGGTCAACGCGGCGGGCGCGTGGGTCGACAAGGTGCGCGGGCTGGAGGCGGGCGAGAGCGACACGCGCATGTCGCTGAGCCGCGGCATCCATCTGGTGCTGCCGCGCGAGCGGTTGCCGATCCATTCGACGCTGATCATCCGTGCGCCCGACAAGCGCAGCATCTTCGTGGTTCCGCGCGGGGCCTTCACTTACATCGGGACGACCGATGTGTTCCACGACGGCGCCGATTACTGGCCCGCGCCGACGCGGAGCGACATCGACTATCTGCTGCGCGCGACCGAGGCGGCGCTGGACATCGATCCGGTCCGCGACGCCGAGATCGTGTCTTTGTGGTCGGGGGTGCGGCCGCTGATCGCGCAGCCGGGGAAGAAGGCGAACGAGGTGTCGCGCAAGGACGAGATATGGACCTCGCCGGGCGGGATGGTGTCGATCGCGGGCGGCAAATTGAGCGCGTATCGCGCGATGGCCGAGCGGGTGGTCGATCTGGTCGTCGAGCGGCTGGGCGTCACCGCGCAGCCCTGTTCGACCGCCGAGGCGGCGCTGCCGGGTGGATCGCGGACGGTGGAGGTCGCCGATGAGCGGCTGGCGCGCCTCTATGGCGACGAAGCGAACGAGATATTGATCGCGGGCGGCGATGTGGCGGCCGAGGCGGTGCGTGCGGTGACGCATGAGGGCGCCGCCCGCCTTGAGGATTATTGGGTGCGGCGGAGTGCGCGTGCCTGGTTCGATGAGGGTGCAGGTCTCGCCGCGCTGGCGCCCGCCGCCGAGGCGATGGGTGCGCTGCTGGGGTGGGATGACGCCATGAAGGCAGAGCAGATCGCGCAGTGCCGCCAGATCAACGATGCGAGCCGCAGGCTTTTGGGAGAGTGAAATGCGTTCGATAACCGAAGCCCTTGCCAACGCCATCGGCGCCGACCGCGTCGCGAGCGACGCCGATGCGCGACAAGCGCGGCGTTACGACCAGTGGGCGGTCAAGCATCTGCGCGACTGGCGCGGCGAAGCGGTGCCCGCGCCGGGATGCGTCGTGCGGCCGCAGTCGGTGGAGGATGTGCAGAAGGTGGTGAAGCTCGCCGCCGAAAAGCGCGTGCCGCTGATCCCCTTTGGCCTTGGCAGCGGGGTGTGCGGCGGGATCGAGCCGACGCCCGATGCCATATTGCTCGACATGAGTTCGATGAACCGGGTGCGCTATATCGACAGCGACGATCTGCTTGCGAGCTTCGATGCCGGGCTCAACGGCATGGAAGCCGAGGAGGCTGTCGCGGCGCACGGGCTGACGATCGGCCACTGGCCGCAGTCGATCGCGATCAGCAGCGTCGGCGGCTGGGTCGCAACGCGCGCGTCGGGGCAATTCTCGACCGCTTATGGCAATATCGAGGACATCATCCATTCGATCGAGGCGGTGCTGCCGAACGGCGAGCTGGTGACGCTGGGCAAGGCGGTGCGCGCCGCGGCGGGGCCCGACCTTCGCCATCTGCTGATGGGCGCCGAGGGGGTGATGGGGGTGATCACCGGCGTGACTTTCTCGCTGCGCGCCAAGGCGCCGCACCGCGACTACAGCATCTTCTATGCGGACGACATGCGCGCCGGGTTTGAGGCGCAGCGGCAGATCGTGCGCGCCGACTGGCGCCCGCCAGTGATGCGCCAATATGACGGGCGCGAGGTACGTCGGCTGTTCCGCGATTATGAGCGCGATGGGAAGGCGATGCTGTTGATGGTGCATGAGGGGCCGAAGGCGCGCGTCGATGCCGAGCTGGCGGCGATGCACGAGATTTGCGGCGCGGCCGGCCTCGAAGCGGGCGACCCGATGGCGGCGAAGCAATGGATCGAAAAGCGCAACCATGTGCCGAGCTGGCGCGACATGTTCGAGCGCGGCTATGTCGCCGACACGGTCGAGATTTCGGGACGCTGGAGCGAGATCGGCGCGATCTATGACGCCAGCATCGCCGCGCTCAATGAAATTCCGGGCGTGATCAACGCATCGGCGCACAGCAGCCATGTCTATCGGTCGGGCATCAACCTCTATTTCAGCTTTGCCGCGACCTTCGAGGACAGCGCGAAGATGGAACCCGCCTATTTCGCCGGCTGGCGCGCGATCATGGAAGCGACCGCGAAGCACGGCGGCGGGGTCGCGCATCATCATGGCGCGGGGCGGCTGCGCAAGCCGTATCTGCATCACGATCTGGGTGAGAGCGGCGTGGCGTTGCTGCGGCGGGTGAAGCAGGCTCTCGATCCGGAGGGAATCATGAACCCGGGCAACCTCATCCCTGATGCCTGAGCTTTTGCTCGCACTCGATGCGGGCACGACGGGCGCCCGCGCCATGCTGGTCGATCCGGCAGGCGCGGTGCTGGGGGTCGACAAAAGGCCGATCGCGAGCCACTTCCCTGCCCCGGGCTTCGTCGAACAGGATGCGGCCGAAGTATGGGACATCTGCCGCGCGGTGATCGACGGTGCGCTGGCGGCTGCGGGGCGAAGCATCGCCGATGTTGCCGCGATCGGGGTGACGACGCAGCGGGCGAGCATCGTCTTGTGGGACCGCGCCACCGGCGACCCCGTCGCGCCGATGCTCGTGTGGAGCGATCTGCGCGGGATCGACGAATATAAGAAGCTGCGCGCAGGGGGGTTCACCGGATGGCCGCAGGTGCCGTCGGCGAAATTGCCCGCGGCGATTGCGCTTTCGGGGCGCGATCCCGCGGGGCTGCAATGGGGGACGCTGGATAGCTGGCTGACCTTCAAGCTGAGCGGCGCGCATGTCACCGATGCCTCGGCGGCGTGGCTGACGGGATATTATGATTATGCGAAGGGCAGCGGATGGGACGCGGCCTTGCTCGCGCACCAGCAACTGCCCGCGACGATGTTTCCGGCGCAGGTCGAAAGCTGGGGCACGATTGCGGAGAGCGACCCGGCGGTGCTCGGCGCGCGCGTGCCGATCACCGCAC
>Ga0209676_1000162_pt1 | contig 159931 bp, 161 predicted proteins | sample AraplaCvi_mLB_r2_FD_184282 | JGI IMG/M metagenome (GOLD analysis project Ga0209676, IMG submission 184282) | Arabidopsis root microbial communities from North Carolina, USA - plate scrape MF_Cvi_mLB_r2 (SPAdes) (version 2) | ecosystem: Host-associated > Plants > Roots > Endosphere | place...
ACGATGCCGGCCATCATCATCGAGTGCAGGTACGAGTCGGTGACGACCTCGGGGTGCTGCATCTGCTTGCGGATGCCGTACTGCATCCAGCCCGGCGCGTCGGGGTCCTGGCGCATCTTGTCGAGCACCTTGCCGGCGTACTGCCAGAAGTTGCCGACGGCGTGCGCCACGGCCACCTGCTCCTCGGGCTTGGGGCGGCCCCAGGTGTTGACGGTGTGTGCAATGGAGTATTTGCGCAGTGTGTCCATGTCTTCCTCGGGCACGCCGAGAAAGTGCAGCGCCACGGTGAGCGGAATCTCCCACAGCATCTGGTCGACGAGGTCGGCGCGGCCGTCGTCGATGAAGCGGTCGACGTAGCTGCGCGCGAGTTCGCGCACCAGCGGCTCGTGGTGCTTCAGCGCCTCGGGCGTGAACGGGTCCATGAGCGCGCGGCGGCGCGGCATGTGGGCCGGCTCGTCCTCGTTCACCAGCGTGCGGTTGAGCGCAAAGCCGTAGCTTGCGAGCACGGCATTGGCTTCTTCGCCCGTGGGCGTGATCTTCTCCAGCGCGTTCGACGGGCTGAAGGTGAGGTTGTCGCGGAACACCGCCTTGATGTCGTCGTAGCGCGTGATCACCCAGTAGCCCAGCTTGGGGCTGTAGAAGATCGGCTCCTGCTCGCGGGCCCAGCGCACGTACTCGGGCGGGTCTTGCTGGTAGCCGTCCTCGAAGGGATCGAACTCGGCGGCGCGCTGGCTCACGGGGCAGCCGGTGGGCGTGCGCTCGGCGGAGAGCGCCCCGTGCGCGACGGGGCAGCCGGAGGTGCGCGAAGGCATGGCGGTATCGGACATGGCAGCAGACTCAGTCGAGCGTGATCTTCAGGTCGCGGATCAGCTTGTGCCAGCGCGCGGTCTCGGCCTTGAGCAGTTCGGTGTACTGCGCGGGCGTGTTGCCCACGGGCTCGACGCCGAAGTCGACCATGCGCTTGTTCACCGAGGGCTCGTGGATGGCCGCCACCAGCTGGCGGTTGAGCGTGTTCACCACGTCGGCCGGCGTGGCCGCGGGCACCACCACGCCGACCAGCGCGGCGGCCTCGACGTTCTTGTAGCCGAGCTCGGCGAAGGTGGGCACGTCGGGCAGTTGCGGCAGGCGCGTGGGGTTGGCCACGGCCAGCGCGCGCACCTTGCCGCCCTTGATGAAGCCAGCGCCGGCGGCCATGTCGACCATCATGGCCGGCAACTGCCCGCCGACCACGTCGGCCAGCGCGGGCGCCGCGCCGCGGTATGGCACGTGGACCATGAAGAGCTTGGCTTCCACCTTCAGCAGTTCCATCGCCAGGTGGTGCGGGCTGCCCGCGCCGGCCGAGGCGTAGTTGATGCCGCCCGGCTTGGCCTTGGCCTGGGCGATGAAGTCCTTGGCGGTGGCAAAGCCCGAGTTGGCGCCGACCACCAGGATCATCGGGAACTTGCCCATCAGCGTGACGGGCGCCAGGTCCTTCGTGGGGCTGTAGCTCAGCGACTTGTACAGCGCCGGGTTGAACACCAGCGTGCCGTTGTCGGCCGAAAGCACGGTGTAGCCGTCGGCCGGGGCGCGCGCGGTTTCGGCGGCGGCCAGCGCGGTGTTGCCGCCCGGCTTGTTGTCCACCAGCACCGGCTGGCCGACCTGCGTCGACAGCGTCTGGGCGACGGTGCGTGCGAGGAAGTCGGAGCCGCCGCCCGCTGCGTAGGGCACGAGCCAGCGGATCGGCTTGGCCGGAAAGGCGGTCTGGGCGCTGGCGGCGGTGGCCAGGGCAGCGAGGGACAGGACCGCAAGGCCGCGGGCGAAGTGCTTCTTCATCGGGGTGTCTCCGGGGTGGAAATTGTGTATTGCGTAATTATCATACGCATTGCGTAATCACCAGACCACGGGTTTACCCGGCCACCGAGGCCGCCACCTAAGATGAGGACGACATGACCTCCCCCGCCGAAGCTCCTTCTTCCCCTCCCCGCGAGCGCCGCCAGCGCGTGCAGTCCGCCGAGACCGGCATGGCCGTGCTCAAGGGCCTGGCGCACCTGGGCGGGCGCAGCAGCCTCACGGCGCTGGCCACCCATGTGGGCGAGAGCCCGGCCAAGGTGCACCGCTACCTCGCGAGCCTGATGGAAGAAAGCCTGGTGCGCCAGGACACCGCCTCGCAGCACTACTACCTGGGGCCCGAGGCGATCCAGATCGGCCTGGCCGCCATGCGCCAGGCCGACCCGATCCGCGCGGCCGAACCCTGCCTGATCCGCCTGCGCGAATCGCTGGAGGTAACCTGCTTCGTCGCGGTGATGGGCAACAAGGGCCCGACCATCGTGCGCTTCGAGGAGCCGGGCCTGCCGGTGACGGTGAACGTGCGCGCCGGCTCGGTGATGTCGATGCTGTGGTCGGCCACCGGGCGCGCCTTCCTGGGCCTGCTCGACGAGTCGCGCGTGGTGGCGCTGGCCGAGCAGGAACTGGCCGACGCCACCGAGGACATGCGCGCGCTGCTCGATGCCGACGACCCCATCGGCGCGTTGCGCCGCGAGGTGCAGCAGGCGCACTGCGCCATCGTGCGGGACACCTACCTGCGCGGCATCAGCGCCGTGGCGGCGCCGGTGTACGACTACGCGGGAAGGGTGTGCGCCGTGATCACCGCGCTGGGTGCCACGGGCGGGTTCGACCCGGCTATCGACGGGCCGATCGCCATCGCCGTGCGGCGGGAGGCGAAGGCCGCCGGCGCGCTGCTGGGCGCGGCGGCCTGAAGCTGTTGCTTTACTCGGCCCAGACGACTGCGCCGGTCCACGCCGTGGCCAGCACCACGATGCCGAAGGCGATGCGATACCACGCGAACGGAATGAAGTTGTGCGTGCTGATGTACTTCAGCAGCCAGCGCACGCACAGCCACGCGCTGATGAACGAGAAGGCCAGCCCCACCGTGAACAGCGGGATGTCGGCCACCGACAGCAGCGCGCGCTCCTTGTAGAGGCTGTAGGCGCCCGCACCGATCAGCGTCGGAATCGCCAGGAAGAACGAGAAATCGGTCGCCGCCTGGCGCGACAGGCCCAGCAGCATGCCGCCGATGATGGTCGAGCCGCTGCGGCTGGTGCCGGGGATCATCGCGAAGCACTGCACCAGGCCGACCTTGAGTGCGTCCCAGGGCGTCATGTCGTCCACGTGCTCGACACGCACCGAGCCGGGCGGACGCTTCTCGGCCCACAGGATGATGAAGCCGCCGATGATGAAGGTGCTGGCCACCACGGTCGGGATGAACAGGTGCGCCTTGATCATCTTGCCGAACAAGAGGCCCAGCACCACCGCGGGCAGGAAGCCGATGACGATGTTCAGCGCCAGCCGGCGCGCCTTGGGCTGGCGCGGCAGCGCCACCACGGTCGAATGGATCTTCTGCCAGTAGACCAGGATCACCGCGAAGATCGCGCCGGTCTGGATGGCGATGTCGAACACCTTGGCCTTGGCGTCGTCGAAGCCCAGCAGCGAGCCCGCAAGAATGAGGTGGCCGGTCGACGAGATCGGCAGGAATTCGGTCAGACCCTCCACGATGCCCATGACAGCGGCCTTGACCAGCAAAACGATATCCACGCGTACTCCTTGAAAGAGCGGCAATTATGGCGAGGCCATCGGTCAGGCCCTGTTCAGGCGCCGTTCCGCCGGTGGAACACGAGGCAGCCCGCCCACGGAAATACCTAGTTCAGGTGATGTTCGACCTCGGCGCGTTAATACATATTGATAACAGTTATTCATCTGCGCCCGAAGGAGCATCCATGTCAACGTTCACCACCGGGAGTGAACTCGAGGACTGCGTCGCAGAAGAACGCCCCTCGACGCTCGACGACCATGTCGAAGACCGTCTCAAGAGCCCCTGCCAGCTGGAGCGGGAGCAGTGCCACGGCATGCTGCGCGTGGCCGAAGCCACCGGCGCCTCGGCTCACGAGCTGCGCCAGCTGACGCAGCGCCTGGCCGACATCGACCGCTGCGGCGCCAGCGCCTGCATCGTCGCGCAGGGCCATGTGGAGGCCGACCGCATGGCCTCCGGCCTGCAGGCCAACGCCGCCCTGTGCATCGACTTCCGGTTGCTGGAGCCGCTGGGCCCGGCCCATGACAAGAAATGGTTTGCGCGCTGGAAGTTCTGGAGCTTCCTGCTCGGCGCGGCCGGCCCGGTGGCCGCGCTCACGCTGCAGGGCCTGGCGCTGCGGCCGGCCGAACCGCACGACGCGCACGCCGACCTGGTCGCCAAGTCGCGCAAGGTGCTCGAAAGCTGGCGCCGCACCTCCGACACCCTCTTCTGGCACGCGGTGGAAGACTACGTGCGCCAGCAGGCCTTCTCGCTCGAGACCCAGGCCTACCTGATGCACTGCGTGGCGTCGGTCTTCGCCGCCGACGCGCCCGTGCTGTGCGACGCCGAGCGCGAACGGCTGGCCGCCGTGCTCACCGACACCTACTGCGACGCACTCGGCACGGCGGCGACCATGCCCTCGTCGGACATCTACCGCCGCCTGGCGCAGGGCCTGGAAACCGACAGCGGCAACGCCGGCCCGGGCCGCCCGCTCGCGCGCGGCGAGGCCGCGCAGGTGGCGATGACCACGCTGGTCACGGTCGTCGGCAACGGCGGCTCACACTGAAGCTGAAGCACGCCGGCGCAACGCGCGCACCGCGCTGTCGACCGTCGTCAGCACCGGCAGGCCGCTGGCCGCCTCGCAGGCGCCACGCGCCCGCGCCATGCTGAACTGAGCCAGGGCGATGCGCGTGCAGCCGCGCGCACGCAGCGCGGCGGCCTGTTCGGCGATGAGCGCGTCGTGGCGCTGCGTGTCGCCCGCATCGAGCGCGGCCAGCGCGCCCTCGGCCAGCGCGAGTTCGAGCGCCATGCCCGCAGGAAACTCCGGCGGCATCGATTCCAGCGTGCGCGCGAAAGTCGCGATCAGGCCCAGCCGGCCTTCGCCCTGCACGGCCTCTTCGATCATGGCCTCGTTGGGCTTGAGCACCGGAATGCCCGCGTGCCGCTGCGCCACCGCCTCGATGCACGGCCCGAAGGCCGAGCAGGTGAAGAGGATGCCGCGCGCGCCCGTGTCCACCGCGTACTGCGCCAGGCGCTGGAAGCGCTCGTGCATCGCCGCGTCGAGCCCCTTGCCGTCGCGCGCGAGGTCGGCCGAAAGGCTGTCGTCCAGCAGGTTCATGCGCACGGCCTCGGGCCAGTCGCGCGCGAAGGCTTCGTTGATGGGTGCGACGGAATGCGAGAGCGCGTGGATGAGGGCGATGCGTGTCATGAAGTCAGGGTGGGATCAGATGCCCTTGGACGACGGGTTGGCAAAGGCCTCCTTCGTCTCGGCGTTGAGCGGGTAGTTGATGTTGATGCCCTTGGGCGGAATCGGCGACATGAACCACTTGCTGTAGAGCTTTTCCATCTCGCCGGACTTCATCATGCCCGACACCACGCGGTCCACCAGCGCCTTGAAGGCCGGATCGTCCTTGCGGAACATCAGCGACTGGTTCTCGGTGCGCAGGCTCTCGCCGGTGATGACGAAGTCCTTCGGATTGCGCGCGTTGGCGATCTGGCCCGCCAGCAGGATGTCGTCGAGCACGAAGGCCTGCGCGCGGCCGCTCTCGACCAGCAGGAACGAGTCGGTGTGGTCCTTGCCAGAGAGCTGGTTCACCTCGAGGCTGCGGCCCTTGTCGGCCGCGCGCAGCAGGCGGAACGACGTGGTGCCGGCGGTGGTGACCACCGTCTTGCCCTGCAGGTCGGCGATGCTCTTGATGCCCGAATCGGCCTTCACCAGCGTGCGCACGTTGTAGCGGAAGATGTCCGGCGAGAAGGCCACCTGCGACTGGCGCTCGACCAGGTTGGTGGTGGAGCCGCACTCGATGTCCACCGTGCCGTTCTGCACCAGCGGGATGCGGTTGGCCGAGGTCACGGCCTGGTACTTGATGTCGAGGGCCGGCAGCTTCAGCTCGGTCTTCACCGCGTCGACGATGCGGTTGCAGATCTCGATGCTGTAGCCCACGGGCTTGAGGTTGGCGTCCAGGTACGAGAAGCCGAACGAGGCCTCGCGGTAGCCGAAGGTGATGGCGCCGCGGGCCTTGATCTTGGCGAGCGTGTCGTTGGCGGGCTGCGCCTGCGCGGGAGCGGTCGGAGCCAGGGCGGCAAGGGCCAGCGCGAAGGCGGCGGCGGCGATGGAAAGCGACGGGCGAAGCTGGGGCATGGAACGCTCCTCGGAACGGCGGTTGAAGAAAAAAAGGAACGGGGTCGGCCGCTCAGCGCGCGGCGGTGCGCGTGACCGCATCGACCGAGGCGGCGAGCCGCGCGACGATCTCCTGCAGGTGATCGCGTGTCGCGATGTAGGGCGGCGCCAGCAGCACGTGGTCGCCCTGGCGCCCGTCCACCGTGCCGCCGAAGGGGTAGCACAGCAGGCCACGCGCCATCGCGTCCTTCTTGAGGCGCGCGTTCACGGCCAGGGCCGGATCGAAGGGCTGCTTGCTCGCGCGGTCGGCCACCAGCTCGACGCCCCAGAAGAAGCCGCGCCCGCGGATGTCGCCCACGTGCGGGTGGTCGCCCAGCGCCTCGGCCAGCATCGCGCCGAAGGCGATGCCGTCGTCGCGCACCTTGGCGACCAGGCCGTCGCGGCGGATCACCTGCTGCACCGCGAGCGCCGCTGCGCAGGCCATCGGATGGCCCAGGTAGGTGTGCCCGTGCTGGAAGAAGCCGCTGCCTTTCGACATGGCCTCGACGACCTTTCGCTGCGCCAGCACCGCGCCGATCGGCTGGTAGCCGCCGCCCAGGCCCTTGGCGATGGTCATCAGGTCGGGCGCGATGCCCTCCTGCTCGCAGGCATGCAGCGAACCGGTGCGGCCCATGCCGCACATCACCTCGTCGAGGATCAGCAGCACACCGTGCTTGTCGCACACGGCGCGCACCGCTTTGAAATAGCCCGGCACCGGCGTGAGCACGCCGGCGGTGGCGCCGCCCACGGTCTCGGCCACGAAGGCGATCACGCGGTCGGCGCCCTGCGCGACGATGGCCGCTTCCAGTTCATCTGCCAGGCGCAGGCCGTACTGCTGGGCGCTTTCATCGGCGCGCTGCTCGCGGTACGGGTAGCACGGCGCGACGTGCGTGGCCGGCACGAGGATGGGCGCAAAGGGCTCGCGCCGCCAGGCGTTGCCGCCCACCGCGAGTGCGCCCAGCGTGTTGCCGTGGTAGCTCTGGCGGCGCGCGATGAAGTGCGTGCGCTGCGGCTGGCCGATCTCCACGAAGTACTGGCGCGCCATCTTCAGCGCCGACTCCACCGCCTCGGAACCGCCGCTCACGAGGTACACGTGGCTCATGCCTTCGGGGGCAGAACCGATCAGTTCGTCGGCCAGCTGCTCGGCCACCTCGCTCGTGAAGAAGCTGGTGTGGGCGTAGGCCAGTGTGTCGATCTGCGCGTGCATGGCGGCCATCACCTCGGGATGGCCGTGGCCGAGCGAGGACACGGCCGCGCCGCCCGAGGCATCGAGGTATTCGCGCCCTTCGGCGTCGCGGATGAACATGCCCTGCGCGCTGGCGGCAACGGGCGGGGTCTGGCGAAGGTGGCGGTGGAAGACGTGCGTCATGGCGGCTGGCAACTGGACTGGAGTTGGAACTAACGTTTCGAATGAATTATTGCTTGGAACATTCGTTCCGTCAACTCCCGGGATTTCCCTGCTCCGGTACATTCGTTCCAGACACCGCACGAAAAGAGACACTGCCATGAGCGCTGCGCCGGGCCGCCCCAAGCAAGCTCGCACCGCAGTGCGAAGCACGAAGGTATTTCGATGAACGCCAAAGAACTGATCCGCCAACGCTTCAACGAACTGAGCCCCGCCCTGCAGCAGGTCGCGCGCTACGTGCTCGACCACCCGAACGAAGTGGTCACGGGCTCGATGCGCAACGTCGGCACGCGCGCGCAGAGCACGCCGGCCACGCTGGTGCGCTTCGCCCAGCACCTGGGCTTCGAGGGCTGGCCGCAGCTGAAGGAGGCCTTCGCCGCCGACATGGGCCTGGGCACCGAGACCTACGGCGGGCGCGCCAAGCAGCTGGTGGGCCGCGTCGCCGACCAGGGTCTGGCGGGCGAGATGTTCGAGGTGCAGCGGCGCAACCTGGAGCTCACGCACCAGCAGAGCGGGCCGGCGCTGCTCAAGGCCTGCGCGCTGCTGGAGAAGGCGCCGGCCGTGCACGCGGCGGGCTTTCGCGCCTGCTTTCCGATCGCGTTCTCGTTCGTGTACGTGTACCGCCTCTTTCGCACCAGCGTGCACCTGGTGGACGGCCAGGGCGGTTCGCTCGAGATGCAGCAGCGCGCCTTCGCCAAGGGCGACGCGCTGGTGGTGGCGAGCTTTGCGCCCTACTCGCGCGAAGCCTTGCAGGTGGCCGAGGCCGCGAAAGCGGCGGGTTGCCGCATCGTGGCGATCACCGACAGCGTGACCTCGCCGCTGTCGCTGCTGGCGGACGAGACGCTGCTCTTCACCATCCACAGCCCCTCGTTCTTCCCCTCGGTCGCGGCCGGCGTGGCCGTGACGGAAGCTCTGGTCGAACTGCTGGCGAGCCGTGCGGGCAAGCCGGTGATCCGGCGCATCGACCAGGCCGAGGCGCAGCTGTTCGAGTCGGGGGCCTACCTCATGGCGCCGGTGGCGCGGGGCGGCTGATCAGGCCAGCGCGCGGGTACGGCCGGCGCTCTGGCGCAGGTAAAGCACCAGCAGGTCGCGGTTGGCGTTGATGTGCTCGCGCATCGCGGCTTCGGCGCCCGAGGCCTCCTGCCGGCCCAGCGCCTCGACGATGCAGCGGTGCTCTTCGAGCGCCTGCAGGGCCTGGCTGTGCCGATACAGCAGCATCGCGGCGTCGTGCCTGTGCGGGCGCGAGCGGCTGTCGAAGATCACCGGCAGCTGGCAGGCGCGCTGCACGGCCTCGCTGAGCCAGCGGTTGTCGGCCAGCGACAGCAGCTTGTGGTGGAAGGCCTGGTTCAGGTCCTGCCACAGGTCGGCCCGCTCGTCGGTCCAGTCGCCGCTGTCGTGCAGCAGTGCATGCTGCTCGTCGACCATGGCCGTCAGTTCGGCCAGCGCCTCGTCGTCCAGGCCGCGCTCGCTGAGCAGGCGGCAGCCCATGCCTTCGAGCGTGGCGCGCACGCTGAAGGCGTCGAACACGTCCTTGGCGTCGAAACGGCGCACCTGGAAACCCCGCTGCGGGTGGTAGACCAGCAACCCCTCGTCGGCCAGCCGCGCCATGGCGCCGCGCACAGGGGTGCGCGACACGCCAAGCTCATTGGCGAGCGAAATCTCCATCAGGTGGGCGCCGGGGGCGATCGCACCGTCGAAGATGCGGGTGCGCAGCGTGTCGGCCACGGACAGAACGCGCGTCCGCGAGGGATCTGGGGGGGTCATCGAAAGTCGGAAACAGGGGACGGCCGGAAGCGGGCCGCGCGGATGGTACGGCGGCGTATCGAAGCTTCATATCCCCAATTTCCGTAAAAATACCGTTCTGGCGACTTTTTCGAGAATTACGGAAAAATTATTAACTTCTGTAAACAACCACCCCGGTTTCTGCGTTACCGCCCCGTTGTTTCTGCCGCCAGGTGGATCGCGGCGCGAATCCGGGGGTAGGTGCCGCAGCGGCAGATGTTGCCGCGCATGGCGTCCGAGACCTGGTCGTCGCTGGGTTTGGGCGTGGCTTTGAGCAGCGCGCAGGCCGACATCAGCTGGCCGCTCTGGCAGTAGCCGCACTGCACCACGTCGACCTCGGTCCAGGCCGCGCGCAAGGCGTCGGCCTCCCGGCCCTTCAGGCCCTCGATGGTGGTGACTTCGCGCCCGGCCACGGCCTCCAGCGGGGTGACGCAGGAGCGCACGGCCTGGCCGTCCAGGTGCACGGTGCAGGCGCCGCACAGCGCCTTGCCGCAGCCGAACTTGGTGCCGACGAGCTTCATCTCGCCGCGCAGCACCCACAGCAGCGGGGTGTCGGGCTCGGCGCTCACGGTGGCGGTCTGGCCGTTGATCTTCAGCGTGGTGGTGGTCATGGGGTGTCTTTCTTGCTGTTCTCGGGGGTCAGGCCAGCCGCAGAGGCAGGCTGCGCAGGCGCTGGCCGGTCAGCGCGAACACGGCGTTGGCCACGGCGGGCGCGATGGGCGGCGTGCCGGGCTCGCCCACCCCGCCGGGCGGCACCTCGGCGCCGGTGCCGGCGAGGATGTCGACCTCGATGGCCGGGCACTCGTCGATGCGCAGCGGCGTGTAGTCGTGGAAATTGCTCTGCTGCACCTGGCCGCGCGCCACGGTGATCTCGCCGCGCAGCGCGGCCGACAGGCCGAACACGATGCCGCCTTCCATCTGCTGGCGGATCAGGTTCGGGTTGACCGGCAGGCCGCAGTCGATCACGCACACCACGCGGTGCACGCGGATCTGCCGCTCGGGCGTCACCGACACCTCGGCCACCTGCGCCACGATGCTGCCGAAGGCGCGGTGGATGGCCACGCCGCGCGCACGCTTCGTGCCGTCGGGTCCATCGGCCAGCGGCTCGCCCCACTTCGAGAGTTCGGCCACGCGCTTCAGCACGGCCAGGTGGCGCGCGTCCTTGGCGAGCAGGCCGGCGCGGAAGGCCACCGGGTCCTTGCCGGCGGCGACGGCGCATTCGTCGATGAAGCTCTCGACGAAGAAGCCGTTCTGCGAATGCGCCACCGAGCGCCAGATGCCGGTGGTGACGGCCGATTCGACCGGCACGTGCGCCACGCGGGCCTGCGGGAAGTCGTAAGCGGTGTTCCAGACGCCGTCGGTCGAGTTGTCCATGAACGACGGCGCGCCCAGGCTGGAGCCGGCGCTGGTGGTCTGCCACGCCACCAGCGCACCCGCCGCGTCGAAGCCGGCCTTGCACAGCGCCACGTAGGCGGGGCGGTAGAAGTCGTGCGTCATGTCTTCCTCGCGCGACCAGATCAGTTGCACCGGCGCGCCGCCGGCCTCGCGCGCGAGCTGCGCAGCCTGCACCAGGAAGTCGATGAAGTAGCGCCGCCCGAAGCCGCCGCCCAGGTAGGTCACGTGCAACGTGACCTTGTCGGCGTCGATGCCCAGTGCCTTGGCGACCGCGGCGCGCGCGAAGCCCGGCGCCTGCGTCGGCGCCCAGACGGTGGCGGCGCCATCCTTGAACTGCACGGTGCAGTTCATCGGTTCCATGGTGGCGTGCGCCAGGAAGGGCACGCGGTACTCGACCTCGATCGTGCGCGCGGCGGACTTCAGCGCCGCCGCCACGCCGCCGGTATCGAGGCGGGCGTTGCCTGCGTCGGCGTCGAGCGTGCGCGCGAGGCGGTCGATCATCTCGGCGCTCGACAGGCTCGCGGCCGGGCCGTGGTCCCAGTCGATGTCGACCTGCTTCAGCGCGCGCATCGCGTGGTACGGCGTGTCGGCGATCACCGCCACGCCGCCCGCCGTGCTGCCGGTGCCGACAAGGCTCGCGGCCACGGGTTCCAGCGCCATCACCTTGCGCACGCCGGGCAGCGCCTCAGCGGCCTTGGCGTCGAAGCGCGCGACGCGGCCGGCCAGCGTCGGGCACATGGCGATGCTGGCGTACAGCAGGCCCGGCGGCAGCACGTCGATGCCGTAGGTGGCGGTGCCGTTGAGCTTGCCGGCGTTGTCGATGCGCCGCTGCGGCTGACCGATGACGCGGAAGTCGGCTTGTGCCTTGAGCTTCACCGCCGTGGGCAGCGGCTGCTGCGCGGCCTTCGCAGCGAGTTCGCCGAAGCGCGCGCTGCGGTTGGAGGCCGGGTGCAGCACACGGCCGGCCTCGGTGCGGCATTCGCTGGCGGGCACCTGCCACTGCGCGGCCGCCGCGCCCACCAGCATGAGCCGCGCCGACGCGCCGGCTTCTCGCACCGGGCCCCACTGATCGGTGACGCTCGACGAGCCGCCCGTGCCCGAAAGCCCCGGGATCGTGCGCAGCAGCTTGCCCACGACCTGGTGCGCCGCGCGCTTGCCGAAGCCCTCGTCGCCGGGCCTGAAGGGCAGCGCGTCGAGGATCATGGCCTGGTTGTTGTAGATGGCGTCGAAGCCGGCCTGCTCGAGCCGCACCTGCGACACCGCGGCGTCCATTTCTTCGGCCAGCAGCATCGCCAGGCCGGTGTGCGTGCCCTGCCCCATTTCCGACTGCGTCATCACCAGCGTGACGGTGTCGTCGCTGCCCACCTTGACCCAGCCGTTGAGCGCGACCTGCCCGTTGCCCGCCGGCAGCGGCGCGCCGGGCACGAGGCGCGAAGCCGCCGGCGTGGCGGCCCAGCCGACGACCAGGGCGCCGGCGGCGCCGAGGGTGCCGAGCACGAAGTGGCGGCGTTTGAGTGTGGGCATGGCGGGGTCTTTCTTCGGTGGGGGTCTTGTCGTTCGTGCGGGAGGTGGGGTCGTCGTCAGGTCGTCAGGGCGGCACGGCGATGCCTTGCCAGAAGATCTCGAAACCGGCTTCGGCGTAGTCGAAGGCCGGCGCTGCGTCGCCGGCCTGCGCGATGTAGCCGACGGTGGTCTCGGCCATGGCCGTGAGCATCGCGCCCAGGAATTCCATCGGCCGCTCGACGACCAGCCCGCGCCGCATGCATTCCTGCGCCACCGCTTCCAGCCGCGCGAACGGCGCCATGCCGGCGGCGCGGCTCTCGTCGCTCAGTTCGTCGGAGACCTTGAGCTGCGCCAGCACGCGCAGCTTGCCGGGGTGCGCCACGCCCCAGCGCACGTAGCGGTCCCAGATGTGGCGGAACTGGGTGCGCGGATCGGCGGCCTCGGGCCACTCGGCCAGCATCACGCCGGCCAGCTCGGTCTTCAGCGCGCGGTACAGCGCGTCGGTCAGCAGCGCCTTGCTCGCGAAGTAGGTGAACAGCGTGCCCTCGGCCACGCCCGCGGTGCGCGAGATCGCCGAGGTCGGCGTGGCCCACACGCCGCGCCGGCCGAACTCGACCAGCGCCGCCTCGAGGATGGCGTTGTGCTTGTCGACACTGCGGGGTCGGGCCATGCGCGGAGGGTCTCCATCGTTCGTTTAATTGAGTGCGCACTCAAGTATAGGAACGCGGCGCCGATCCGCAAGCCCCGCGCGGCCCGCGCCATGCCGCATGGCGGAACCACGGCGCGGCGCGGCAGTCCAACCAGTGTCGTGGCGTCGTGCTGCGACAGGAGGTACGACCATGAAGCATGTGAAGCATTGGCAGGACCCCGTCAACGCCGTCGCCGGCGTGTGGCTGATCGTCTCGCCATGGGTACTGGGCTTTCAGGGCAATTCGCTCGCCATGTGGACCATGGTGGCGACCGGCATCGTGCTGGGCGCCGTGGCCTTGGGCGCGACCTTCGTGCCGCACCAGTGGGAAGAGTGGACCGAAGTGGCGCTGGCAGCCTGGCTGGCGGTGTCGCCCTGGTTGCTCGACTTCCGCATGGTCGAGCCGGCGCTGGTCAATGCAGTCCTCGTGGCTGCGGTGATCATGGTGCTCGCCCTCTGGGTCCTGGTGACAGACAAGGACTACCTGGGCGAGGCCCTCGACCGACCAGCGCACTGATGGGGAGAGAGCGATCCTGTGAGCGCCGAGCGGTGACCACCGCCGCGAAGCGACGACGCCCGGTCCGGTGTTCGCGCCGGTCGGGCCGACGGGCCAGGCAGGTTCCCATGCCCGCCCGCAACACCCGCCCCTTACGGTGTGCGGGAAGCGGCGCTGTTGTTTGAAGTGCTGTTGCCGGCCGGACGGGTCGCCCCCATCCAGTCGGCCTGCCAACCGCCGCCCATGGCCTGGATCAGCGCGATTGCCGCGGCCTGGCGATTGACCTGAAGCTGCACGAGCGCGCGCCGCGCGCTCAGTGCGGCGGCCTGCGCCTGCACCACGTCGGTGTAGTTCACCTGCCCCGCGCGATACCGGTTGAGCAACTGCTGCTCGGTCTTGTCGGCCGCTGCGGTGGCCTCGCGGCGCAAGCCTTCCTGCTGTGCCAGCGTGGCGCCGGTGGTCAGTTGGTCTTCCACGGTCTGGAACGCGGCCAGCACGGTCTGCCGGTAGCGCGCCACGCTGGCCTCGTGGCCGGCCTTGGCGGCATCGACGCTGGCGCTGATGGCGCCCGCGTCGAACACCACCTGCGCCACCGACAGGCCCAGCCCCCACAGCGTGTTGGCCGCGCCGAAGAGGTCTCTCACGCGGCTGGCGTTGCTGCCGACCGAGGCCGTGAGCGAGATGTTCGGGTAGTAAGCCGAGCGCGCCACGCCGATCTGCGCATTGGCCGCGGCCACCGCGCGCTCCGCCGCTGCGATGTCGGGGCGGCGCTGCAGCAGCGTCGAGGGCACGCCGGTCGGCACGCCGGGCACCGTGGGCGTCCAGCGCGCGGGCGGCAGGCTGAAGTCGGCCGGCGCCACGCCCACCAGCATCGCGATGGCGTGCTCCAGCGTGGCGCGCGTGCGCTGCAGGCCCACGCGGTCGGCCTTGGCGTTCACCAGTTGCGTCTGCGCCTGCAGCACGTCGGTCTGCGCGGCAATGCCGGCGGCGTAGCGGTTGCTCGTGATCTCGAACGCGCGCTGGTAGCCGAGGATGGTTTCGTCGAGCAGCACGATCTCGGCGTCGGCCTCGCGCAGCGAGAAGTAGTTGGTGGCCAGGTCGCCGACGGCCGACAGCCGCGCCGAGGCCAGGTCGGCCTCGCTGGCCTGGGCGTTGGCCTGCGCGCTGTTCACGGCCTCGCGCAGGCGGCCCCACACGTCGGGCGTCCAGCTCGCGCCCAGCGTGGCGCCGAAGGTGTTCGACGGGCTGGCCGAGGCGTTGCCGCCCACCGTGCCCGAGCGCTTGCCGCTGCCGTCGAAGGACACCGACGGGAACAGCCCCGCGCGCTGCTCGCGCACCAGTGCCTGCGCTTGCGTGTAGTTGGCGACGGCGGCGGCGATGTTCTGGTTCGACACCTGCACGCGCACCGCGAGTTCGTCGAGCGTGGCGTCGCCGAAGAGCTTCCACCACTCGCCACGATCGAGCGCATCGGCCGGCGCGGCGGGCAGCCAGCCGTCGGCGGCGGGCTGTTCCTTCCAGCCGGCCGATGCCGCCGACTCGGGCACCTTGTAGGCCGGGCCCACGGCGCAGCCGGCGAGCACGGCGGCCAGCGCGAGCGTGCTCAGCGCGAAGAAACGGCGTGAAGGGCCGATAGAAGAAAGGGAGGCATTCATGGTCATGTGTCTCAGACGGCCGGGGCGCGGCTCAGCGCGTGTTCGTTCTTGCCGCGGCGGCGCAGCTTGTCCAGCAGCAGGTACACCACCGGCGTGGTGAGCAGCGTCAGCAGCTGGCTCGCGATGAGCCCGCCGATGATCGCCACGCCCAGCGGCCGGCGCAGCTCGGCGCCCTCGCCGAAGCCGATGGCCAGCGGCAGCGCGCCGAGCGCGGCGGCCAGGGTGGTCATCAGGATGGGACGGAAGCGCAGCAGGCAGGCCTCGCGCACCGCCTCGAGCGGGCTCAGGCCGCGCGAGCGCTCGGCCTCCAGCGCGAAGTCGATGATCAAAATGGCGTTCTTCTTCACGATGCCGATCAGCAGGAACACGCCGATCAACGCGATGATGGAAAACTCCATGCGGAACATCAAGAGCGCCAGCACCGCGCCCACGCCGGCCGAAGGCAGCGTCGAGAGCACCGTCACCGGATGCACCAGGCTCTCGTACAGGATGCCCAGCACGATGTAGATCACCACCAGCGCCGCCACGATCAGCATCGCCTGCTGCCCCTGCGACTGCTGCGCGCTCAGCGCGGTACCGGCAAAGGCGCCGCGCACGTTGGTCGGCATGGCGATGTTGGCCTCGGCCTTGGCGATGGCCTCGCGCGCGTCGCCGAGGTTGGCGCCTTCGGCGAGGTTGAACGAGATGGTGGTGGCGAGTTCGCCGTCCTCGTGGCTCACCGACGTGGCCACCGACTGCTCCTCGAACTTCGCCACCGCCGACAGCGGCACCAGCGCGGTGGCCGTGTTGCTCAGCACGTTGCCGGTCGAGGCGTTGCGCGAGCCGGCGTTGGCCGACACCGGCACCGTCGCGGCGGCGGCGCTGGCAGACGTCGTCGTGCCGCCCGTGGACGCCGTGGCCGCCACCTGCGTGGTCACCGCCTGCCCCGCCACCACCGAGGTCTTCGTGGCCGGCACGTACACGTCGCGCAGCGCGTTCGGGCTGCGCGTGTAGCCCGGCGCCCATTCCATCACCACGTGGTACTGGTTGAGCTCGGTGTAGATGGTGGCCACCTGCCGCTGGCCGAAGGCGTTGTACAGCGCGTTGTCGATGGCGGTGGAGGTGAGCCCCAGTCGGCGCGCGCTGTCGCGGTCGACCTTGGCCACCGTCTCCACGCCGTTCTGGTCCTGGTCGGTGTCGATGTCGGTCAGCGTGGGCTGCTGCTTCATCTCGTCGGCCAGCTTCACGGCCCAGGTGCGCAGGTCGGACAGGCTGTCGCTCTTGAGCGTGTACTGGTAGGTGGAGTTGCTGGAGCGCCCGCCCGAGCGCACGTCCTGCACCGGGCCGAGGAACACGCGCAGCCCCGTCACCTGCGCCAGCTGCGGGCGCAGCCGCGCGATCACCGCCAGGCCGCTGTCCTTGCGCTGGCTGGCCGGCTTCAGGTTGACGAACATGAAGCCGCCGCCCGCGCGCCCGCCGCCCGTGAAGCCCACCACGGTGTCGACCGCCTCGTCCTTGCGGATGATGTCGACCACCTCGCGCAGCTTGGCGCCCATGGCCTGCGACGAAATGCTCTGGTCGGCACGCAGGCCGCCGTTGAGCTGGCCGCTGTCCTGCTGCGGGAAGAAGCCCTTGGGCGCCGCGCTGAACAGGTAAACGTTGAGCCCCACCACCGCCAGCAGCACGACCATGACGATCGCCTTGCTGTCCAGCGCCCAGTCGAGTGCGCTCTCGTAGCGCTTGAGCATCCAGTCGTAGCTGCGCGCCGCCGCGCGGCCGAAGCGGCCTTGCGGCTTGTTCTTGTCGTGCTCGCCGCCGGGCTTGAGCATCCACGCGCACATCATCGGCGTGGTGGTGAGCGAGATGACCAGCGAGATCAGCACCGCCGCCGACAGCGTGACCGCGAACTCGCGGAACAGCCGCCCCACCTGCCCGCCCATGAACAGCAGCGGAATGAACACCGCCACCAGCGACACGCTGATCGACAGCACCGTGAAGCCCACTTCCTGCGCGCCGAGCAGCGCCGCCTTCATGCGCGACATGCCCGATTCGATGTGGCGGCTGGTGTTCTCCAGCACCACGATGGCGTCGTCCACCACGAAGCCCGTGGCCACGGTGAGCGCCATCAGGCTCAGGTTGTTGAGGCTGAAGCCCAACAGGTGCATCACCCCGAACGTGCCCAGCAGCGCCACCACCGTGGCCACCGCCGGCACCACCGTCGCACGCACGCTGCGCAGGAACAGGCTGACCACCAGCACCACCAGCAGCACCGCGATGACCAGCGTCATCTCCACCTCGCGCAGCGAGCTGCGGATGGAGTTGGTGCTGTCCGAGGCGACCTGCAGCGTCACGTCCGGCGGCAGTTGCGCCTGCAGCTCGGGCAGCAGCGCGCGCACGTTGTCGACGGTCTCGATGATGTTGGCCGAGGGCTGGCGCGTGATCAGCACGATGATCGCCGGCTCGCCGTTGAACAGGCCCAGCGTGCGCGTATCTTCCACGCCGTCGATCACGTCGGCGACCTCGCGCAGCCGCACCGCCGCGCCGTTGCGCCAGGCCACGACCATCGAGGCGTAGTCGCTCGCGCGCAGCGCCGGGGTCTGGGTGTATATCTGCAGCTTGCGTCCTTCGCCCTGCACCATGCCCTTGGGGCGGTTGGCGTTGGACGCCTGGATCGCGGCGCGCACGTCTTCGGTGCTGATGCCGTAGCGGTTGAGGGCGAAGGGGAGCAGTTCGATGCGTACCGCGGGGAGCGAGCCGCCGCCGATCTCTACGTCGCCTACGCCGTCTACTTGAGACAGGCGCTGGCTGACGATGTTGGAGACGGCGTCGTAGATCTGGCCTGGGGTCTTTGTCTTGGACGTGAGGGCCAGGATGATGACTGGCGACGCCGCTGGGTTGGCTTTGCGGTAGGTTGGGTTGCTTCTTAGCGTGGCTGGCAGGTCTACGCGGCTGGCGTTGATGGCGGCCTGGACTTCTCTCGCGGCGCCGTCGATGTTGCGGCTGAGGTCGAATTGCAGGGTGACGCGGGAGGAGCCTACGGAGCTGGTGGACGTCATTTCGTTGACGCCTGCGATGGTTCCCAGGTGTCTTTCTAGTGGCGTCGCGACGCTGGTTGCCATCGTCTCGGGGCTGGCTCCCGGGATCGAGGCTCTTACTGAGATGACTGGGTAGTCGACCTGAGGGAGGGGGGAGACTGGGAGGACGAAGAACGCTGCAATTCCTGCCAGGGCGATGCCTATGGTCAGGAGGACTGTGCCTATGGGGCGGCGGACGAAGGGGCGCGACAGGTTCATCGCAGTGCCTTCTTTTGGGTTCCGAGGCCGGGTCTCGCCCCGGCAGGCGACCTACTTTTCTTTGCTTCGCCAAAGAAACGTAGGCAAAAGAAAGGCGACCCTGCTGTCTGCGTCCCTCCGCTTCGCTGCGGGCAACCTGCGGTGCTCGCATTTCGCGGGGTCTCGCCCAAACTCGCTTCGCTCAAACAAGGGCGAGCCCTGATCCGCGAAACGCTGCGCTCCTCGGCGCATACAGAAGGGGTTTGGATACCAACGGGCCATCGCTTCGCTCGGCCAGTGGGCTGCAGCAGGCGCTTTGCGCCTGCTGCAGCGGGGATTGGTTGGTGCACTGGTGCTGGTGCTGGTGCTGGTGCTGGCGTTGCGGTTGGCGTTTGCATTGCCCTTGCTGTTGGCAAGGAGCCGCGCGCAGGCGAAGCCGCGCGCACGGGCATTGAATTCGGCTGTTGGTATTGCATGGCCAAGCGAAGCGACGGCCCGAAGCTCCCCTCCCCTCTGGCTGCGCCGAGGAGCGGAGCGTTTCGCGGATCAGGGCTCGCAGCTGTTTGAGCGAAGCGAGTTCTGCGAGACCCCGCGAAACGTGAGCACCGCAGGTTGCCCCGTAGCGAAGCGAAGGGGTCGCAGACAGTGGGGTCGCCTTTTCTTTGCTTACTTTCTTTTGGCGAAGCAAAAGAAAGTGAGTCCGCCGCCGGGCGGAACTCCCGGCCCCGGGAAGCAAACAAGCAGCAGGAGTACAGACAGATCAAGCCGCCTCCTCCTCAAGCTCCGAAGAAGAAGCCCGAGCACTCCCCCCACCCAACCGATCAAACGCCAGATAAATAACCGGCGTAGTAAACAAAGTCAGCAGCTGACTAACGATCAACCCGCCAAAGATGGCAAGCCCCAGAGGACGTCGCAATTCAGCCCCGTCCCCAAAACTGAACATCAAGGGAACAGCAGCAAACAAAGCCGCCAACGTAGTCATCAAGATCGGCCGAAACCGCAACAGAGCAGCCTGATGAATGGCTTCACGAGCCGACTTCCCCTGCGTCCGCTCCGCATCAATAGCAAAGTCGATCATCATGATCGCGTTCTTCTTCACGATGCCGATCAGCAGAATGATCCCGATGATCCCGATCACCCCCAGATCATTGCCAGTCAGCATCAAGGCCAACAAAGCCCCAACCCCCGCAGAAGGCAACGTAGACAAAATCGTCAACGGATGCACATAGCTCTCGTACAGCACCCCCAGCACGATGTACACACAAACCACCGCCGCCAGAATCAACCACAGCTGATTCGACAACGACTTCTCATAGGCCCCAGAAGCCCCCAGGAAAGTCATCGTCACACTGCTAGGCAACCCGATCTCTTTCGCCGCCGCGCGAATCGCCGCCACCGACCCACCGAGTGACACCCCCGGCGCCGTATCGAAGTTCAACGTACTCGCCGGATACTGCGCCACGTGCGTGATCTGCAACGGCGCCTGCTGCTCGCTGATCTCCGCAAACGCCGACAGCGGCGTCGCCGTGCCAGACCCCGCAATGAGGTTCAGTTGCCCCAGCGTCTGCGGCGTATTCACCATGCCTGGCTGCGCTTCCAGGATCACGCGGTACTGGTTCGTCTCGGTGAAGATGGTCGACACGATGCGCTGCCCGAAGGCGCTGTACAGCGCGTCATCCACCGAACTCGCAGTGATCGACAGCCGCGACGCCGTGTCACGATTCACGTTCACATACGCCGCCAGCCCCTGCGCGCCGGCATCGCTGCTCACGTTGCGCACCTTGTCCGATTCCTGCAGCTTCGCCACCAGCTTCTGCATCCACTCGGTGACCAGCGCGCTGTTCACGCCTTCCAGCGACACACGGTACTCGGTCGGCCCGGTCTCGGCGTCGATGGTCAGGTCCTGCGTGGGCTGCAGGTACAGCGTGAGGCCGGCCACCTGCCGCACGCGCTCGCGCAGGCGCTCCATCACCTCCTGCTGGTTGTCGTGGCTCTTGGTCAGGTTGATGAGCATGCTGCCGGTGTGCAGCATCGTGTTGTTGGCCGCGTCCACGCCGACGAAGGAACTGAGGTTCTCGACGTCATGGTCTTCAAGAATAGCGCGCGCGGCCTGCTGCTGCAGCTGCGCCATGCGGTCGAAGGACACGTCTTGCGCGGCCTGCACGCGGGCCTGCAGCTGGCCGGTGTCCTGCGTGGGGAACAAGCCCTTGGGAATGGTGAGGTACAGCACCACGGTCAGCACCATGGTGAGCAACGCCACCAGCAGCGTGAGCGGCTGGTGCGCGATCACCCAGTGCAGCGAGCGGTCGTAGCGCACCATCACGCCGTCGAAGAAACGCTGGGCGCGCGCGCCGAAGCCGGTGCCCGATGCGTCTTTCTTCGGCTCATGCTTGAGCCAGCGCGCCGACATCATCGGCACCAGCGTGAGCGAGACCACGCCCGAGATCAGGATGGTGATCGCCAGCGTCACGGCGAACTCGCGGAACAGGCGGCCCACCACGTCGCCCATGAACAGCAGCGGGATCAGCACGGCGATGAGCGACACGGTCAGCGAGACGATGGTGAAGCCGATCTGCGCGGCGCCCTTGAACGCAGCCTGCAACGGCTTCTCGCCCTCCTCGATGTAGCGCGCGATGTTCTCGATCATGACGATCGCGTCGTCGACCACGAAGCCGGTGGCGATGGTCAGCGCCATCAGGCTCAGGTTGTTCAGGCTGTAGCCCAGCAGGTACATCAGGCCGAAGCTGCCGATGAGAGAGATCGGCACGGCGATGCTGGCAATGACGGTGGCGCGCAGGCTGCCCAGGAAGGCGAAGATCACCAGCACCACGAGCACCACGGCCAGCACCAGTTCCATCTCGACATGCTGCACCGACGAGCGGATGCCGGCGGTGCGGTCGCTCAGCACCTCGACCTGCAGGCCCGCGGGCATGCCGGCCTGCAGCTCGGGCAGCTGCTTCTTGATGGCGTTGACGGTGGCGATCACGTTGGCGCCGGGCTGGCGCTGCACGTTCAGGATGATGGCCGGCGTCAGCTGCACCTGCCCGTCGACCTTGCGCCCGGCCCAGGCACCCAGCTGCGTGTTCTCGGCGCTGTTGACCACGCGCGCCACGTCGACCATGCGGATCGGCGCGCCGTTCTTGTAGCTGACGATGAGGTTCTTGTAGTCGTCGACCGTGAGCAGCTGGTCGTTCGAGTTGATGGTGTAGGCACGCTTGGGGCCGTCGAAGCTGCCCTTGGCGCCATTGGAGTTGGCCGCGCTGATGGCGGTGCGCAGCGAATCCAGCCCGATGCCGTTGGCCGCCAGCGCCTGCGTGTTGGCCTGGATGCGCACGGCCGGGCGCTGCCCGCCGCTGAGCGACACGAGGCCCACGCCGGAGACCTGGCTGATCTTCTGCGCGAGCCGGGTGTTCACGAGGTTCTGCACCTCGGTGAGCGGCAGCGTGTCGGAAGTGATGGCCAGCGTGAGCACCGGCGCATCGGCCGGGTTGACCTTGGCATACACCGGCGGCGCAGGCAGGTCGGCCGGCAGCAGCGAGCCGCCGGCGTTGATGGCGGCCTGCACTTCCTGCTCGGCGACGTCCAGCGTCTGGCCCAGCGAGAACTGCAGCGTGATGATCGACACGCCCGCCGCGCTGGTCGAGCTCATGCGGTCCAGGCCCGACATCTGGCCGAACTGGCGCTCCAGCGGCGCGGTGACGGTGTTGCTCATGACCTCGGGGCTGGCCCCGGGGTAGAGCGTCTGGACCTGGATGGTCGGGTAGTCGACCTGCGGCAGCGCCGCCAGCGGCAGGAAGCGGAACGCCACCAGGCCGGCCAGCACGATGGCCAGCATCAGCAGCGAGGTGGCGACCGGCCGCAGGATGAACGGGCGCGAGGGGCTCATGGACTGCGCCGTCCCTCACCGCCGCGTTCGCCACCGCCGCCGGCGCCACCGCGCTCGGCCATGCGCTGCCAGCGTTCCAGTGCGGCGGGGTCGCCGCGGTCGAGGGCTTCGAGGAAACGCTTGCGGCGTTCGAGTTGTTCAGGGTCGTCCTTGGCCGCATCGAGCATGCGCTGGCGCTGTTCGGCGGTGGGGAGCTTGGCGGGCGTGGCTGCAGGGGCTGCTGCAGGTGCAGGCGTTGCTGCCGCTGGCGCTGCAGCCGGCGCAGCCGTTCCGGCGGCAGGTGCAGCCGGTGCCTGCGATGGCGAAGCCGGTGCCGCCGCTTCGGCCGGACGAGCACCGCCGCCCTGCGCACCACCGCCACCTTCCTGCCGACGTCCTCCACGCCGTCCGCCCGGCGCAGCCGCGCCCGAGGCCGCACCGGCCGGCCGGTCGACCGTGGTCTGCACGCGCGCGCCGTCCTTCAGGCGGTCGCCGCCTTCGGTCACCACGGTTTCGCCGGGCTGCAGGCCCTTGGTGATCGAGGCGAAATCGACGCTCGATTCGCCGCGCGTCACCGGCCGCTGCGAGGCCGTGTTCTCGGCCGTCACCACGTACACATAGTCGCCGTTGGGGCCGTGGCGCAGCGCCGTGACCGGTACCACCACCGCGCTGCTCACGGTGCGCAGCAGCAGCCGCAAGTTGACGAACTGGTTCGGGAACAGCGCGCCGTCGGCGTTGGTGAAGCGCGCCTTGGCCTTCACGGTGCCGGTCTGCGTGTCGACCATGTTGTCGAGCGTGGAGAAGCTGCCGTCGGCCAGCCGGCGCGTGCGCGTGCGGTCGAAGGCGGTGGTGGCGAGCGTGGCGCCTTGGCCCAGCCGCTCCTGCACCTCGGGCACGCGGTCTTGCGGAATGGCGAACTCGACGTCGATGGGCGCGATCTGCGTGATGGTGGCCACGCCGCCGGTGCTGCCGGTCGAGATGTAGTTGCCCGCGTCCACCGGCCGCAGGCCGATGCGCCCGCTCACCGGCGCCGTGATGCGGCTCCAGGCCAGGTTGAGCTTGGCGGTGTTCTCGTTGGCGCGGTCGATGGCCACGGTGCCTTCGAGCTGCTTGACCAGCGCGGCCTGGGTGTCGACGTCCTGGCGGGCGATGGAGTCCTGGCCGAGCAGCGTCTGGTAGCGCTGCAGCGTGACGCGCGCAGCGGCCAGCTGGGCCTCGTCGCGCTGGCGGGCACCGGCGGCCTGCGCCAGCGCGTTCTCGAAAGGCTGCGGATCGATGGTGGCGAGCACGTCGCCCTTCTTGACCATCTGGCCTTCCTTGAACAGCACGGCCGTGAGCACGCCCGACACCTGCGGCTGCACCGTCACGTTGGCCAGCGGCGTGACCGTGCCCAGCGCTTCGAGTTGCACCGGGATGTCGGCCTGCCGCGCGACGGCGGTGCCGACGGTGCTGGAGGCCGGGCCTCCGCCGCCCGCCCGACCGCCCGGCCCACCGCCGCCGGGGCGGCCTGCGCCTGCACCCGGCCCGCCCGCGCCCGGTGCCGGCGACTTGGAACGCTGCACCAGGTACCAGGCACCGCCCCCGAGCGCCACGAGCAGCAACAGGGCCAGCAGGCTCCCGACCCAGCGGCGCCGGCGCGCCGGAGGATGGGTCGGCGACACGACGGGTGGCAGGGGCTCGGGAGGCGTTTGGGAATCCATGGGCGGTGCGTGCGAAGGGGTGCGAAAAGGCGGCCTGAAGGGAGGCGGCCTAGAGTACAGCGCGAAATATCACTCCCGCAGTTTTCCGTGCCGTAAAGCGACGGTAAAGCTTCCGTTTGCGTGGCACCCCACCATCGCCGGGGCCGCCGTTCGCGCCCGCGACCGGCACTTCACGCCGCTCACCCGCATTTCGTCGCATGGCCGTGGCGGGGGCCGGGCGGCCTCGGCACAGTCCGCTCCATCGATTCCCTGCCCCCTTTGTCTTCTTCCAACCGAACGGAGCCTCTCATGCTGATGCAAATCCTTCTTCACACCCCGAAGTGGGTGTTCGCCGTGTTCGTCCTGCTGGCCTGGCTCGGTGGCCGGCAGCTGGTGGCCAACCGCATCGGGCTGAACCGCGTGCTGGTGATGCCGGTCGCCATGGCCGGCCTGTCGTTCTGGGGCGTGGTGTCGGTGTCCGGCGAGTCGGCCGGCGCCCTGCTCGGCTGGGCCGTGGCCGCGCTGCTGCTCATGGTGCTGGTGCTGCGCCGTCCGCTGCCGGCGACCACGCGCTACGACGCCGCGGCGCGCCAGTTCGAGGTGGCCGGCACCGCCATGCCGCTGATGCTCATGATGGGCATCTTCCTCACCAAGTACGTGGTGGGCGTGTCGCTGGCCCTGCATCCGGAGCTGCGCCACCAGGCCGCCTTCGCCCTGGGCGTGCCGGCGCTGTACGGCGCCTTCAGCGGCATCTTCGCGGCCCGCGCCGCGCGCCTGTGGCGCCTGGCCGCCGCGTCGGGCGCGATGGTCAGCAGCGCCCGCGCGGCCTAAGATTCCGACGCCCCGCCCGCCCTTCGCCGCCAGGAACCGCCATGACCGTGCTCGTGTTGATCCTCAAGATTTCCATCTCGGTGGTGCTGCTTGCCTCGCTGGCCGAAGCGCTGGTGCTGTCGTGGCGCAACGGTTGGCGCAGCTACGACTGGAAGGCGGCGGGCATCTCGGTGTTCGACTTCCTGGTGCGCGAGTACCCGCTGCGCTGGCTGCTGCCGCTGGCCTTCTGGGTCGGCGCCATGGACTGGCTCTACGCCCACCGGCTCTTCACGCTGCCGATGGACCACTGGACCGGCTGGCTCGCCTGCTTCGTCGGCCAGGAGTTCTGCTACTACTGGTACCACCGCGCCGCGCACCGCGTGCGCTGGTTCTGGTGCACCCACGCCGTGCACCACTCGCCGAACCAGCTGAACCTGTCGGCCGCCTACCGCTTCGGCTGGACCGGCCGGCTCACCGGCACGCTGGCCTTCTTCCTGCTCGCGCCGCTGTTGGGCATGCCGCCGCGGATCATCTTGCTGATGCTCACGCTGAACCTGCTCTACCAGTTCTGGATCCACGCGACCTGGATTCCGAAGCTCGGTCCACTCGAATGGGTGCTGAACACGCCCTCGGCCCACCGCGTGCACCACGCCTCGAACCTGGAGTACCTGGACGGCAACTACGGCGGCGTGCTGATCGTGTTCGACCGCCTGTTCGGCACCTACATCCCCGAGCGCGCCGACCTGCCCTGCCGCTACGGGCTGGTGAAGCCGATCACCTCGTACAACCTGTTCGAGATCGAGTTCAGCCAATGGCGCGACCTGTGGCGCGACCTGCGCTCGGCGCGTTCGCTGCGCGCCTTCGTCGGCTACCTCGTGAAGCCGCCGGGCTGGCGGCCGGACGGGCCGGGCGAGACCACCGAGGAGCTGCGCCAGCGCGCGGCACTGCCACCTTCACCGTCGATGCCGGCATCGGCCGCCAGCGACTTCGTTCCCCTTTCACCTGTCTCTCTCAAGGAGCTGTCATGACCCCCATGTCCTCTTCCTCTTCTTCCTCCTCTTCTTCGTCCGCCGACATCGAGCGGCGCGCCCGCCGCCGGGCCGGCGCCAAGATGGGCTGGTTCATCCATGCCTTCGTCTACGTGGTCGTCAACGTCGGGCTGGTTGCGCTTGCCGCCTCGCGCGGCCACAACTGGGCCGTGTACCCGCTCATGGGCTGGGGGCTGGGCCTGCTGATCCATGGCGCCGTGGTCTGGCTCATCGCGCCCGGCGGCGGCCTGTACGACCAGCTGCTGGAACGTGAGCGCCGCGCGCTAGGTGGCGGGGACCGCCGGTGACGGCCACGGCGGACGACACGCCACGCCCGTCGCGCTTTCGCGCAGAGAACCTGCGAGACATCCTGCGGCACGGCCTGATCACGGCCGCCTTCTGCTGCGTCATCGCCGCGGCGCTGACCGTCTCGGGCATGGGCAGCTGGAGTTCGCAGATGGTGTATTCGCTGTCGATCGGAACGATCAGCTGGCTGGTCATCGACACCGGGCGCCTGTTCATCAGCGGCCACCAGAACGTGCTCTGGCCGCACGGCCCCTGGGGCTTCGTGCTGGTGGCCTTCGGCGTCACGCTGGGCTTCCTCGGCGGCGGCGCCATCGGAGACGCCTGGGTCGGCCGGCCGCTGTTCGACTTCACCGGCTTCGCCCGGCACCGGATGGTCTCCACCATCGTCATCACGCTGGCGGCCACCATCGGCATGTGCTACTTCTTCTACAGCCTCGGGCGCAGCAAGCACATGCAGCGCCAGCTCGACCTGGCACAGCGCGACGCCACCGACGCGCGCCTGAAGCTGCTCGAAACCCAGCTCGAGCCGCACATGCTCTTCAACACGCTGGCCAATCTGCGCGTGCTGATCACCGTCGACCCGCCGCGCGCCGTGGCCATGCTCGACCGGCTCAACAGCTATCTGCGCATGACGCTCAGCGGCTCGCGCGCGCTGTCGCATCCGCTGTCGGCCGAATTCGACCGGCTGGGCGACTACCTCGAATTGATGTCGGTGCGCATGGGCGAGCGCCTGCGCTACACGCTCGACCTGCCCGACGACCTGCGCGACACGCCCGTGCCGCCGCTGCTGCTGCAGCCGCTGGTCGAGAACAGCATCCGCCACGGCCTCGAGCCTCAGGTCGAAGGCGGCGAAATTGCCGTGCGCGCGCGCCGCGAGGCGGGCGAACTGGTCATCGAGGTGAGCGACACCGGTGTCGGGCTCGATGCGGCACCACCGCAGCCTTCGGAAGACGGCGGCTTCGGGCTCGAACAGGTGCGCGAGCGGCTGGCCACCGTGTACGGCGAGCAAGGCCGCCTGAGCCTGGCCCCCGCGCCCACGGGCGGCGGTACGTGCGTCACCCTGAACCTTCCCCTGCCCGCCTGAACAGGCCCCACGACAACAAGAAGACGATGCCCCTCACCGCCCTCATCGCCGAAGACGAACCCCTGCTGGCCCAGGCCCTGCAGGCCGAACTGGCCGCCGCCTGGCCCGAGCTGCGCGTGGTCGCCACCGCCCGCGACGGCCGCAGCGCCGTGCGCGAGGCGCTGCGGCTGCTGCCGCAGGTGCTGTTCTTCGACATCCGCATGCCCGGCCTGGACGGCCTGGGCGCCGCCGCCGAACTGGCCGACAGCTGGCCCACCGACGAGGCGCCGATGCCGCAGCTGGTGTTCGTGACCGCCTACGACGAGTACGCCGCGCGCGCCTTCGAGGCCGAGGCCATCGACTACGTGCTCAAGCCCGTGCAGCCCGAGCGCCTGCGCAAGACGGTGGCTCGGCTGCGGCAAGCATTGGCGACGGCCGCGCCGTCGATGACGCCGCCCATCCCGCCTGACGAGGCGCTGGAGCGCACCCTCGCCCAATGGCGCCAGGTGCTGGGCGCCGCCGGCGGGGCCCCGTCGGCATCGTCGTCACCGTCAGCGCCGCTGCGCATGATCGCCGCCAGCGACGCCGGCGGCGCGACCGTGCGCATGGTGCCGATCGACGAGGTGCTGTATTTCGAGGCCGCCGACAAATACCTGCGCGTGCTCACCGCCACGCAGGAATACCTGATCCGCACGCCGCTGAAGCAGCTGCTGCCCCAGCTCGATGCCGACACCTTCTGGCAGGTGCACCGGGCGGTGGTGGTGCGCAGCGCGGCCATCGAGGCGGTGCACCGCGACGAGGCCGGCAAGCTGCACCTCGCGCTGCGCGGGCGGGCCGAGAAGATCCCGGTCAGCCGGCTCTACGCCCACCTGTTTCGCGCCATGTGAAATCTACGCCGCGGACGCGCGGCAAAAAGCCGGCCTTTTCGGGGCCGGCTTTTTTCATTCAGTCACGAATGGCGTTGTAAATCAGCGCCAGTGGCCGTGTCCGTGGCCATGACCGCGGTGATAACCACGACCGTAGTAGCGCGGGCCGTAATAGGCCGGCGGCGGTGCGTAGTAGACCGGTGCCGGGCGGTAGTACACCGGCGGCGGCGGGCGGTAGTAGACCGGGGGCGGCGGTGCGTAATACACCGGGGCCGGCGGCGCATAGACCGGGGCCGGGTAGTAGGCGGGACCGCCCACGCCGACCGCCACGCCGGGCACGCCGACGCCGATCGACCAGCTCACGTCGCCGCGGGCGCTGGCCGAGGTGGCGGCAAACAGTGCACCGAAGGCCACCGCACCGGCAGCGGCCCATTTGAAGAGGGTAGAACGTGTGACGCTCATGATGTGGGACTCCTTGTTGGGGGGCGTTGTGCGCCCCATGTCCGTATTGAACGCTGCAATTGCAAAGCGGGTGGACGCTGCATTGTGAAGAGCGTTGCCAAAAGTAACCCCGACAGGCCCCCCTCTAGAATGACGCGATGACCTCCCCGACCGACAAAAGCGGCACCAAAACGACCGCTGCACCGAGTAATTTCCTGCGCCATGTGATCGAGAACGACCTCGCACAGGGTGCCTACGCAGGCCGCACCTGGGGCGGTTCCCCGGGCGATGCCGCCCACCACGCCCAGGGCATGCCCGACCCCGCCAAGGTCCGCATGCGCTTTCCGCCCGAGCCCAACGGCTACCTGCACATCGGCCACGCCAAGAGCATCTGGCTGAATTTCCAGCTCGCCAAGGAATACGGCGGCGTGTGCCACCTGCGCTTCGACGACACCAACCCCGAGAAGGAAGAGCAGGAGTACGTCGATTCCATCCGCGACGCCGTGAAGTGGCTCGGCTACGAAACCTACCTGGCCGACCGCCCCAGCGCGCCCGGCACGATTCAGGAACACGAGTACTTCGCCAGCAACTACTTCGACTTCATGTACGAAGCCGCCGAGTACCTGATCGGCGCCGGCCTGGCCTATGTCGACGAGCAGACGCCCGAAGAAATGCGCGCCAACCGCGGCGACTTCAACACGCCCGGCACCGACAGCCGCTTTCGCAGCCGCACACCCGACGAAAACCTGGCGCGCTTTCGCGAGATGCGCGACGGCAAGCTCGCCGACGGCGCCGCCATCCTGCGCGCCAAGATCGACATGGCGAGCCCCAACATCAACATGCGCGACCCCGCGCTGTACCGCATCCGCCGGGCCACCCACCACAACACGGGCGACAAGTGGTGCATCTACCCGATGTACACCTATGCGCACCCGATCGAAGACGCGCTGGAGCAGATCACCCACTCCATCTGCACGCTCGAATTCGAAGACCAGCGCCCCTTCTACGACTGGCTGCTCGACCGCCTCGCCGAAGGCGGCCTCGTTGCCAGCCCGCACCCGCGCCAGTACGAGTTCGCCCGCCTGAACGTGACCCACGTGATGACCAGCAAGCGCAAGCTGCGCCAGCTCGTCGAAGAAAAGCACGTCGACGGCTGGGACGACCCCCGCATGCCCACCATCGCCGGGCTGCGCCGCCGCGGCTACACGCCCGCCGCGCTGCAGCTGTTCTGCGAACGCAGCGGCACCACCAAGTCGGGCGGCTGGATCGAATACGCCAGCCTCGAGGCCGCGCTGCGCGACACCCTCGACCCCATCGCGCCGCGCGCCATGGCCGTGCTCGACCCGGTGAAGCTGGTCATCACCAACTGGGGCGAGCTGATGGGCGGCGACGATGTGCTCGACGACTGCTCCGCCCCCGTGCACCCGCACCACCCCGAGATGGGCAAGCGCGAATTCAAGCTCGGCCGCGAAGTCTGGATCGAGCGCACCGACTACGAAGACGTGCAGCCCAAGGGCTTCTTCCGCCTGTTCCCCGGCAACAAGGTGCGCCTGAAGTACGGCCACGTCATCGAATGCACCGGCGCCACACGCGACGCCGACGGCAAGCTCCTCGAAGTGCAGGCCACGCTGGTGCCCGACACCAAGAGCGGCACGCCCGGCGCGGACGCGATCAAGGTCAAGGGCAACATCACCTGGGTGGCCGCGGCGGATGCCGTGCAGGCCGAGGTGCGGTTGTACGAGCGCCTGTTCGCCGAAGCCAACCCGGGCAGCGGCGAGCTGCTGGACGAGCTGAACAAGCACAGCCTCGAGGTGTGCACGGCCTTCGTCGAGCCGTCGCTGGCGAAGGCCGAGCCCGGCGTGGGCATCCAGTTCGAACGGCATGGCTACTTCGTGCGCGACACGAAGGGCGGCGGCGCCGGCGGACAGGTGGTGTTCAACCGCGCGGCGGGGATGCGGGACAGCTGGGCCAAGTAGGCCCGCTGCCGCGCTCACCCGCAAAGCCGGGGCCGTCAGGGCTCCGGCTTTTTTCATGCCTTATCGGTTGACATAAGTTATTGATTTGAAATAATTTTCCATATAAATTAAGACTCTTGGTTTTTATACGGAAAATCATGGACTTCCAGGACATCGGCGACGACGCCCGGCGCCAGTACATCGATGCCAGAGCCACGTTCGAGGCCCTCGAAGCGGCGGAAGTGCAAGCCGCGGGCGTGCGCGGTGGCATGTACTGGAAGACGGTGAACGGCGTCGAATACCTCGTGCGCACCAGCACCCGCAACGCACAAAAAAGCCTCGGTGCACGGAGCCCTGAAACCGAGGCCATCCACGCAGGCTTCGTCCAAAGAAAGGAAGAAGCCGAAGGACGCGTCAAGGATCTCGGCGAGGCACTCGCCCGCCATCAGCGCATGAACCGGGCGCTGTTCGTCGGCCGCGTGCCGACCATCGTCATCGACATCCTCGACATGCTCCAGCGCGCGGACATCGCGGAGCACTTCACCGTGGTGGGCACGCACGCGCTCTACGCCTACGAAGCAGCAGCGGGCGTGCGCCTGCAGAGTGCCGCCGTGGCCACGCGCGATGTCGACCTGCTCTGGGACACGCGCAAGCGTTTTCGCCTGGCAACGCAGCTCAAGCGGCTCGATTCGTCCATGCTGGCCTTGCTGCGCAAGGTCGACAAGACCTTCGCCTTGATCGCCGATCAGCGCTACACGGCGGTCAACAGCAAAGGCTTCGAGGTCGACATCCTGCGTCGCGAAGCACAAGAGCATGACCCCCACCCGGCACAGCTCAGCGACGATGAAGACGACTTCTGGGCCGTGCAAGCCCATAACGCAGAACAGTTGGTGAGCGCCCCGCGCTTCTCGGCCGTCGTGGTCGGCACCACCGGACACATGGCGCGCATGAACACCGTGCATCCACTCGCCTTCGTGCGCTTCAAGCGGTGGCTGGCCCAGCGACCCGATCGCGATCCACTCAAGTCTGGACGCGACAGCTTGCAAGCGGACACCGTGGAAGAACTGGTGCGAGACTATCTGCCGCAGTTGGCCGATGCGCCACGCGATGCCACCCGCCCATGAATCTGCCGACCAGCTCCCGCCTCATCCGCTTCAACAAACCCTACGGCGTCCTCAGCCAGTTCACGCCCGAGGGCCGTTGGCGCGGGCTGAAGGACTTCATCGACCTCCCCGGTGTCTACGTCGCCGGCCGTCTCGATGCCGACAGCGAGGGCCTGCTGCTGCTCACCGACGACGGCAAGCTCCAGGCGCGCATCGCCGATCCGCGCTTCAAGATGGAGAAGACCTACTGGGTGCAGGTCGAGGGCGTGCCGACCGACGAAGCGCTGGCGGCGCTGCGCAACGGCGTGCAGCTCAACGACGGCCCCACGCGCCCCGCACGGGCGCGCCGGCTCGATCCGCCGCCCGACGTGTGGCACCGCGACCCCCCCATCCGCGAGCGCAAGCTCATTCCCACCGCGTGGCTGGAGCTGGCGATCAGCGAAGGCCGCAACCGCCAAGTGCGGCGCATGACGGCGGCCGTGGGGCTGCCAACGCTGCGCCTCATCCGCGCCGCCATCGGGCCTTACACGCTCGACGGGCTCGCGCCCGGAACCTGGCGGGCCAAGTGCGGCGCATGACGGCGGCCGTGGGGCTGCCAACGCTGCGCCTCATCCGCGCCGCCATCGGGCCTTACACGCTCGACGGGCTCGCGCCCGGAACCTGGCGGGAACAGAGCGGCGGCTGAGCCGCCGCACCACCAACTCTTCATTCGAATCCTGTCCATGCACATGAACCTTCCTTTCTCCGATCTCCCTTCTGCCGCGTTGAACCGCCGCAGCGCCGTGCTCGGCGCCCTCGGCTTGCTGGCGCTGCCTGCCAGTGCCGCGGCCCCGGCCAAGAAGAACAGCAAGCCGCAGGCGCCTGATGTCTGGCCGCGCGCCTTGCTGGTGCCGGGCGGCGTTGCCCGCCTGTCGCTCGGCCCCGCGGCCACGCGCCCCAAGGCTTTCGCCGGTGATGTGCCGGTGCTGGTGCTCGGCGATCCGATCGAATGGACCGCGCTGGTCGGCATTCCGCTCGCCACCCCACCGGGCGAAGCCAGCATCAGCGTGCGCGCCGAGGGCAAGCCCGAGCGCCAGATCGCCTACACCGTCGCCCCGAAGCAGTACCGCGAACAACGCCTGACGGTGGCGCCGCGCACGGTCGACCTGTCGCCCGAAGACGAAGCGCGCTACACCAAGGAACGCGATCACCTGACCGGCGTGATGGCCACGCTCACCGACCTGCGCCCCGACGCCGCGCTGCAGATGCGCGTGCCCGTGCCGGGCCGCCGCTCCAGCTCGTTCGGCCTGCGCCGCGTGTTCAACGGCCAATCGCGCAATCCACACAGCGGCATGGACATCGCAGCCGGCACCGGCACGCCCGTGCGCGCACCGCTGGCCGGCAAGGTGATCGACACCGGCGACTACTTCTTCAACGGCGGCACCGTCTGGGTCGACCACGGCGGCGGCCTGCTGACGATGTACTGCCACCTGAGCCGCTGGGACGTGAAGGTGGGCGACATGCTCAAGGCCGGCGAGCCGCTGGCCGCCGTGGGCGCGACGGGGCGGGTGACCGGGCCGCATCTTCATTGGGGGGTGATGCTGAACCGGACGATGGTGGACCCGGCGTTGTTCATTGCGGGTTGAGTTGCGCGCAGGAACAGGCCCACACTGCCCTCAAGCGTTTCGGCGCATGACGACCCGGACTAAGTCCTTTCTCATCTGGCTCGCCGTCGTCCCCGTGCTCACGGGCCTGTGCCTCATCGGCCTGAGCCTGTTGCCACTGTGGTTCGCGTATCTCCTGCCCTATGCGATCGGGGCGGCCGTGCTGGTCGTCCTGGTGGCAGTCCTGGCCGCAGGTGGCGCGACCCAGACCCTCGGTGCGAGCGTTGCGGGGCTCGCTGGCGGCGTCGTGCTGGTGATCGCTGCCTTCAGCATCGCCGACGCCGCACGTCGGGCGGATCGGAACGCTTCGTACAACGAGTTCCGGGAATTCAGCCAGATCGTGGCGCGCGGCGACCGGAAGGCAACGGCATCGGCGCTCGATGACCTGCGGCACTTCACCCCGGCCGAAGCGCTCTGCGTCCTGGGCGCCGACAGCGGGAGCGGCGGCTCGGGATATCTGATGCCCGAAGGCCCGGACACGCAACGCACCCGCATGGGACAACGCTACTTCGTCTCGACGCCGCGACTCTTCGAGGTGGCCGAGATCCTCGTTTCGACACAGCCGTCCCAACGCGAAACGCAAGTGGCCCTGTCCCAGATGCTGCAGGCCTTGTACTGGCGCGACGACCCGGCGGCATTTCCGCGCTGGGAACAGCTCTGGCTGCGCACAAAAGCCGCCACGGGCGGCACCGCTGGCTGGCACTTCGACGGTGCCCGTCTGAGGTGGCCGCCCGAGCAGTGCGGAGGAGACGACGACACGCACCTGGCCGACCTGGTCAAGGAGATCAACAAGTCGCCCGAAACACCGGAAGAAGCGCGTGCCCACGAATCGGGCAGCTCGCAAGCGCGGCAAGCCGCAGACAACGCGCTTCGCGACGCGCAGAACACCGCAGTCACACGGTGAAGACCCGGGCGCCCGCCCCGGCTTATAAAGAGATCTTTCGAGGAGCGAGGCAAGCGACCGATGGCAAGACAGACACGAGCCGAGCGCCGACGCGAGCGGGCGCGACAGGAACTGGCCGGCAAGGCCTGGATGGCGATCTTCGTCGGCATCCTGTTGCTGGTGGTTGCCCCCGCCTTCCTGAAAGGGCCGATCGTGGGCACGCTGGGGCCGGCGCTCCGGCCTGCCGGTTGGGTCGCGCTGGCAATCGGGGCCGTGCTGCTGGGCCTGCACTACGTCGTCCGTCGTCAAGCCGCCCCTGTGGAGATCGAGCCCACGGCAGTTCGCGCTCCCGCACGCCCCGCGCCCGCCTCGACAGCCGAGCGTCGCGAGCCCGTGCTGTCGCCCTCGCCATCGACAGCACCCCATGCGGGCCAGGAATCGCAGTGGAGCCCCGCCGTGCTCCACGCCATCGAATGGCGTCGCTTCGAGGCCTTGTGCGAAGCGCTCTACGCACAAGCCGGCTTCACCACGCGCAGCCAATCGCATGGCGCGGACGGCGGTGTCGATATCTGGCTCCAGTCCAGGCACAGTGACGTGCCGCGCATCGTCCAATGCAAGCATTGGCAGAGCAAAGCCGTGGGCGTGAAGGAGATGCGGGAGTTCTTCGGCGTGATGGCTTCGCACCAATTGAAGAGCGGCACCTACGTGACGAGCTCGACCTTCTCGGCGGAAGCGGCGGCATTTGCGAAGGCGAACGGCATCCACGCCCAGGACGGCGCAGCCTTGCTCCGGCTCATCGGCCAGCGCACGCCCGAACAACAGGCGGCGCTGCTCGCCGTGGCCTACGAAGGCGAGTACTGGCGGCCGACCTGTGCGAGTTGCGGCATCAAGATGGTCGAAAGAAACTCGTCCAAGAACGACGGCAGCTTCTGGGGCTGCGCCAACTATCCGAAGTGCCGAGGCCGGACGATCCCGAAGTCGAAGACATCTGCGACGGTCTAGCCAGGAAGCGAGCCATGGCCCATCCACCGATGTTCACCGAAGCCTGCCTCGACACCTCGTTCGCACGCACCAGCGAACGCCGCGAAGCCCTCGCCTTGCTCAACACCCGCCTGCACCCCGTCCTGCAGAAAATCGTCGCCGCCGAAGTCGCCTCGGGCAACCGCGTCAATGGCGTCGGCATCGACTGGCCCGACCTGGGGTCGGTGCACGTGACGATGGGCAAACATTTCGGCGACCGCCACGCCAGCGCAGACGCCGCGTTCAGCCTCTGCGACGACCCGCACTACTGGCATGCCGACTACAGCACCGCGGACAAACCGCGGCACCTGCTGATCTGCTGAACTGAAGGGCGCCGGCCTCAGAGCGGCCTGGTCAGGTACACCGCCTCGCGCCCGACGATCGTGCGCTGCGCGGGCATGAAGATCGTGCAGTCGTCGCACGGCGCGCGGATCTCGTCCGGGCCGTTGGTGGCGATCAGTTCGCCCTTGGCAAAGGTCTCGAAGCCGATCAGCGGGCGCACGAAGGCAAAGTCTTCCGACTTGATGACGTGCGTCTGGAGCAGCTCGAAGCGACGCTGCTCGCCGGGCGCGGGCACGGCCGGGTCCTTGTCGATGAGGCCGAAGTGCGCCAGGAAGTCGAGTGAGATGGCGATGGCCAGCTCGGAGGCCGAGCGCAGGAAATGCTGGCCGCACTCGGCCACCAGCGCCACGCCCTTGCCGTCGGCCCGGCCATGCTGGCCGTGCTGGATCAGCGGCGTGCCCGAGCCCAGGCCGTCGGGCATCACCAGGTGCACCGACGGGCGGCCGATGGCCATGGCGGCCTCGGCGTTGCGGTCGAAGGCCGGGTACACCCAGAACGGGATCACAGGCTGGCTCGTGGAATGGATGTCGAGGATGTGGTCGGCCGCGCTCACCACCGGGCGCAACTCGCGAGCGCGGCGCAGCTCGGGGCTGTCCTCGCTGCCGTCGAGCCATTCGGGCGACCACACGCGATTGAGGTTGTGCACCAGCTGGCGGCTGTCGAAAGGCAGCGCCTCGTTGAAGGACTCGTAGGCCGCCACGTTGGCGAAGCTGACGGTGAGCGTGCCAGTCTTCGGGCGCACGCCGGTGTCGAGCAGGTGCGTGGCGGCGGTCATGCCGCAGATCTCGTTGCCGTGCGTCAGCGCGTTGATCAGCACGTGCGGGCCGGGCTTGCCGGACTCGAAGCGGTGCACGTAGTCGATGCCGACGTTGCCCTCGCGGTAGGCGGACAGGTCGCGGGGGAGGACTTCGAGGGCGGGGGGAGATTGGGTCATTGGGGGTGGTGAACAGGTGGGATCGGAGGCCGCCGGCAAGTTTGCTACAGCTGGCAAATTCGTGCCGTGCGCCGCAAATCCCCCGATGCGGCTCATGTCCTGAGCCGCATCGCCCTCACCAGTTCACTTCGCGCTCCGGCGTCGCCGAAATGTGGTGGATCGACAGGTCCGCCCCGTCGTATTCCTCTTCCTGCGACAGCCGCAACCCCATGGCCGCCTTGAGCACGCCGTACACCACCGCACCGCCGATCAGCGCCCAGACCACGCCGAGCAAGGTGCCGATGAGCTGCGCCCACAGGTTCACGCCGCCGATGCCGCCGAGCGCCTGGGTGCCGAAGATGCCGGCCGCGATGCCGCCCCAGGTGCCGCACAGGCCGTGCAGCGGCCACACGCCGAGCACGTCGTCGATCTTCCATTTGTTCTGGGTGCGCGTGAACATGAAGACGAAGATGGCGCCGGCCACGCCGCCCGCCACGAGCGCGCCCAGCGGGTGCATGAGGTCGGAGCCGGCGCACACGGCCACGAGGCCGGCGAGCGGGCCGTTGTAGACAAAGCCGGGGTCGTTCTTGCCCATGGCCAGCGCCACCAGCGTGCCGCCGACCATCGCCATCAGCGAGTTGACGGCGACCAGGCCCGAGATCTTGTCGATGCTCTGCGCGCTCATCACGTTGAAGCCGAACCAGCCCACGCACAGCACCCACGCGCCCAGCGCCAGGAAGGGGATGTTCGACGGCGGGTGTGCGCTGAGCGAACCGTCGCCGCGGTAGCGGTTGCGGCGCGCGCCCAGCAGCAGCACGGCCGGCAGCGCGAGCCAGCCGCCCACGGCGTGCACGACGACCGAGCCGGCGAAGTCATGGAACTCGTGGCCGGTGACCGAGGCGATCCAGCCCTGGATGCCGAAGGCCTTGTTCCAGGCGATGCCCTCGTACAGCGGGTAGACGAAACCGACGATCACCGCGGTGGCGATCAGCTGCGGCCAGAACTTGGCGCGCTCGGCGATGCCACCCGAGATGATGGCCGGGATGGCCGCCGCGAAGGTCAGCAGGAAGAAGAACTTCACCAGCTCGTAGCCGCTTCTTGCCGACAGTTCGGTGGCGCTGACGAAGAAATGCGTGCCGTAGGCCACACCGTAGCCCACCAGGAAGTACACGATGGTCGACACCGAGAAGTCGACCAGGATCTTGACCAGCGCATTGACCTGGTTCTTCTTGCGCACGGTGCCCAGTTCCAGGAAGGCAAAGCCGGCATGCATGGCCAGGACCATGATGGCGCCGAGAAGGATGAACAGCGCGTCAGCGCCCTGTTTGAGTGCGTCCATGAGAGCTTCTTGCAGGTTTTTGGTTTGATTTGGTGCGTCGCACCCGAACGGCTCGGGGCGCCGGCGCAGGAAAGCAAAAATGGTGCCTGAAGGCTCTTGAATGGTGCGAAACGACCCAGGAATGGGCCAAATTCGCGGGGTGCGCACCGGATCGGAACGCGCCGCCGAAGCGTTGCTCAGCCCGCGCCGCCGCGCAGCGCGTCGCGGTAGCGCCGGCTGCAGGGCACGCTCGTGCCGTCGTGCATGTGCAGCCGGGCGTCGCCGCCGTCGAGCGGCTCGATCTCCTTGATGCGGCCCAGGTTCACCGCGTGGCTGCGGTGCACGCGCACGAAGGTGGCAGGATCGAGCTGGGTCAGGAAGTCGGTGAGCGTGGCGCGCAGCAGGTAGTCGTGGCCGTTGACGTGCAGGCCGACGTAGTTGCCCTCGGCCTGCAGCCAGTCGATGTCGGTGGCGGCGATGAGGAATTCGCGGCGCAGCTTGCGCACGAGGAAGCGTTCGGGGCGGGTCGGCAGCGGGGCTGCCGGCGGGGTCACGTCCTGCACGGAGGGTTCGAAACCCTCCGGTTCCGCCAGCGCCTCGGGCACCGGCGCCACGCCCTCTTCCGGCGGATCGAGCACGCGCGCCTCGCCCTGCAGCCGCAGCATGAAGAGCCGGTAGGCCCACACGCCGAAGACCATCGTGGCGTAGACGCGCACGTCCTTCAGGTACTCGTAGCCCCATCGCCCCATGGCGCCGCCGAAGTCGTAGGGCTCGCCGGCCGCCGCGTACACCGCGGCGCGCAGCCCGAACATCGCCGCGACGTGCGCCAGGCTCAGGAGCACGCTGGCCACCAGGTGCCCTGCAAGAAAGCGCACCCAGTGGTCGCGCGCCAGCGGCGACAGCCGGCGCTCCACGGCCACCAGCACCGGCACCAGGGCCAGCAGCGCGATGTGGCTCGACACCTCCCAGGTGACGACCTCCCAGGGCGCGCGCAGCACGGCGCGGCTGCGGGCGTCGATGAGCGCGACCACGGTGCTGATCGCCGCATGCACCGTCATCAACACGATCCAGAAGCCGACCTCGACGTACCGTCGGATCGGTTCGTAGCGCTCGTACAGGTTCTTGCGCGGCTCGCTCATGCGGGGATTCTCGCGAACCGGGGCCGGATTTCATCCCCGGGGGCCACCGTTCGTCACAAATCCGGGGCGATCCGTCCCGGCGATGGCCCCGGGGGCGGGCGCGGGGGCCACGATGGCCGCCGTTTCCTCGTTCCAGGAGCCCGCCATGCCCTCCGATTCCGCTTCAGCCCTCGCGCCGCAGCGCCGCGACGACATCGACGCCCTGCGCGCCCTCGCCTTCCTGCTCGTCATCCTCTATCACGTGGGCATGTACTACGTGGCCGACTGGCCCTGGCACCTGAAGAGCCCGCACGCGGCCGAGTGGCTGCCGTGGCCGATGCGGGTGCTGAACCTGTGGCGCATGGACCTGGTCTTCCTGATCTCGGGCGTGTCGCTCGGTTTCCTGAGCCGGGGCCAGGGCACCTGGGGCCTGCTGCGCAGCCGGGGGCTGCGGCTGATGCTGCCGCTGGCCTTCGGCATGGCGGTGGTCGTGCCCTACCAGGCCTATGCCGAAGGCGTGGCGCGCGGGTTGGTGGCGCCGGGCTTCGGCACCTTCCTGCTGCGCTACCTGTCGATGGGCGCGCCGTGGCCCAAGGGCGCGTTCGCGGGGGCGGAGTTCGGCATCACCTGGAACCACCTCTGGTACCTGCCCTACCTGTTCGTCTACACGGCGCTGGTCGCGCTGACGCTGCCGCTGTGGCGCTCGGCGGCCGGCCAGTGGGTGCGGCGGCGCTTCAACGGGCTGCGCGGCTGGCAGCTGCTGGTGCTGCCGGCGCTGCCGCTGCTGGCGTGGACGGTGCTGCTGGCGCGGCACTTTCCGGCCACGCACAACCTGGTGTGGGACTTCCACCTGCACAGCATCTACTTCACCGTCTTCCTCTACGGCTACTGGATGGGCGTGGACACGGGCATCTGGCGCGAGCTCGAACGGCTGCGCCGCATGTCGCTGCTGCTGGCGGTGACGGCGATCGGCGCGTTCATCGCGCTGCGCGTCGGGGCCTTTGTTCCGCCCAAAGGGCTGCTGATGGACGTGCTGCGCACCGCCTACCTGTGGCTCGCGGTCGCCACGATCCTGGGCCATGGCCACCGCCACCTGAACCGCCCCTGGCCGTGGCTGCGCTGGGCCAACGAGTCGGTCTACCCCTGGTACATGCTGCACCAGACGCTGATCGTCGCGGGGGTGGCGCTGCTGGTGCCGCTGGCGCTGGGCCCGGTGTGGGAGCCCGTGGCGCTGGTCGCCGTGACCATTGCCGGCTGCTGGCTGCTGACCGACGGGCTGATCCGCCGCATCGGCTGGCTGCGCCCGCTGTTCGGGCTGAAGCGCAAGCCCGAAGCTGAGACGATGGTGGTTACGCCGCCGGCTTCGGCGTCGTCGACGCCTCGTCCACCGGCACCAGGATGGCATTCGCCGTCGCCACGAGCTTGAGCTTGTCTTCGCCCTGGCCCGCAGGCTGCGCGAACAGCTCGGCCCCGACGAACACCTGCTTGCGCCCCGCCTTCACCACGCGCCCGCGCGCCACGAAGGCCTCGCCGATGGCGGGCGAGATGCAGTTGATGGAAAAGTGCGAGGCCAGCACGCGGCCCGCCACGGTGGCGGCCGCGAAGCCGCTCACGGTGTCGAGCAGCGCGGCGATCATCCCCGCGTGCAGGAAGCCGGTGTACTGGCCCATTTCCTCCTCGCGCCATTTCATGCGCAGTTCGGCCTGCCCGTCGGCGGCCTGGGTGACGTCGAAGCCGGCCCAGCGGTTGAAAGCGGCCGAACGGTTGATGGCCTGGATCGTGTCGAGCATGGTGGGTGTCCTCTCAAGATGAATGTGGAAAGTGAGGCCCACTCTAGAAAGCCGGACCGCCGCGCACCGTCTCTTGGGTGACCGGTTCGGCGCCGACAGATGCCTGCGCGACAGCAACGCGCCCGCGTCACATCGGCGTCATGAAAAAAACTTCGCCACGCCTTAACCCCGTTCGCCTGCCCCATCCGTAGAAGCGGAGATTCGTCACCGACTTTCTTCCGGAAGGCTTTCCATGCACACACCGTTCTCCGCCCGTCCCCTCCTGCGTGCCACCGCCGTCGCCGCCCTCTGGCTGACCGCGGGCGCCGGCGCCCACGCGCAGCTGCAGGCCGATGCCTCGCGCATCACCCAGGTCAAGGTCTACCCCGGCAGCGCCACGGTGGAGCGCGTGGCGCGCGTCGCGGCGGGCAGCCGCTCGGTCACCTTCGCCTGCCTGCCGGCCGGGCTCGACGTGCAGAGCCTGCAGGTGTCGGCCGGCGCGGCGGTGCGCGTGGGCGAGACCTCGGTGCTCAGCGAGGCGCGCGAGCTCTCGGCGAACTGCGCCACCAGCGCGCTCGACGGCCGCATCCGCGAGCTCGAAGACCGCAAGGCCGCGCTGCAGGCCGAGACCGATGCGCTGGGCATGGTCACGGGGTATCTCAAGGGGCTGTCGGGCGGCGAGTCGGGCCCCGGCGCGCGTGCGCCGATCGACGCGCGCAACCTCACAGCCGTGACCGAGGCGATGCGCCGTTCGGGCCAGGACGCGCTGCTCAAGCAGCACCAGATCCAGCGCCAGCAGACCGACCTCGACCGCCAGCTTAAGCCCCTGCTGGCCGAGCGCGGCCGCACGCAGGGCCAGGGCGCGCAGGTGACGGCCGTGACCGTCACGCTGGCCGCCAGTGCCGACGCCGACGTGAAGCTCAGCTACCAGGTCAACGGCCCGGGCTGGACGCCGAGCTACCGCGCGCTGCTCGACACCACGACGCGCAAGGTGCGCATCGAGCGCCAGGCGCTGGTGGCACAGGCCACGGGCGAGGACTGGCGCGGCGTGAAGCTGGTGCTGTCCACCGGCCAGCCGCGCCGCGAGACCACGGGGCGCACGCCGAGCGCATGGCGCATCGGCATCGAGCCACCGCCGCGCGCGAACGCCGAATCGGCGTACATGGCCGCGCCGATGGCCGCCGCCCCCTCGCCCATTGCCGCCGACCGCAAGATGGCCATGGAGCGCGCCCGCGAGCCGCTGTTCGACGTGAGCGTGTTCGACAACAGCTTCGCCACCGAATTTGCCGTGCCGCAAAGCATCGACGTGCCTTCCAACGGCCAGCGCGTGACCCTGGCGCTGGGCCAGCATGAAGACACGGCGCAGCTCGCCGCGCGCACCAGCCCGCGCGTGGACCCGAGCGCCTTCCTGGTCGCCGAGATGGCACAGCCCACGGGCGTGTGGCCCGCCGGCCCGATGCAGCTGTACCGCGACGGCAACTTCGTCGGCCAGGGCCGCTGGAACGCGCCGAGCGACGCCAAGCTCACGCTCTCGTTCGGTCGTGACGAACTGGTGCGCGTGCAGGTCGAACCCGAGCGCGACAACCAGGGTTCGGGTGGCTTCGCGGGTTCGCGTGCCGAGCGCCAGGTGCAGCGCGCCTACGTGGTCGAGAACCGCCACCGCACGCCGATCGCGGTGCAGGTGCTGGAGGCCGCGCCGGTGTCGGTCGACGAGCAGGTACGCGTGACCACGCGCTTTGCGCCGCAACCCGCTGATCAGGCGTGGAACAAGCAGCCGGGGCTGGCGATGTGGCGCTTCGACCTGGACGCGGGGCAGACGGCGCGCGTGTCGGCGGACTACACGATCGGGTATCCGAAGGATGCGCGGTTGCAGATGCGCTGAGGGTGTGTGTTCGGGGCGCGTGCACAGGCCACCGGGTACTTCCCTCCGCGAATGTCCCCCGGCCTGCGGCCTCCTCCTTGATTTCGCTGCGGGAAGCACCCAGTGTCCTGCGCACGGGGCACGCTGCCGGTTCGCCCCGGCACACGAGCTTCAGAAATCAAACTTCGCCGACACCTCGAAGGTCCGCCGCGGCGCCAGCAGCACCTGGCTCGCGGCGCGGCCAGTCCAGGTCGCGTAGAGCCGGTCCGTCAGGTTGCGCACGCGGAAACTCAGCAGTGCGTTTTTCAGGCGGTAGCTCACGGCCGCATCGACCGTCGTGAAGCCGTTGATGCGGATCTGGTTGGCGTTGTCGGTGTACATCGGCCCCGTGTGGTTCAACGACGCGAAGTACTCGAACTTCGATCCGTCGGGCCGGTAGGTGGCGAAGATGTTGGCCATGCGCTCGGGCACGTTCGGCGGGGTCTTGCCCACGCGCGAGACGTTGCCGGCTTCGACCAGCGTGTCGAAGCGCGCATCGAGCGCCGCCAGGTTGCCCGCCAGCGTCCATTCGCGCGTGGGCTTCCACACGGCCGACAACTCGAGGCCGCGTGACGACTGCCGGCCGTTGTTCACGGTGGTGGCGGCGTTGTTCGGGTCGCGCGAAAGCACGTTGTCGAGCTCGATCTTGTACAGCGCCGCGGTCCACTCCAGGTTCGCTGCGGGCAGGCTCTGCTTGAAGCCCACCTCGGCCTGCTTGCCGCGCGACATCGGGAACGCGGCGTTCGACGCCGACAGCAGGAAGAGCGAACCCACCGGCAGCGTCGCGTTGGTGTACTGCGCGTACAGGCTCGACTGCGGCGACAGGTCGTACACCGCGCCGAGGCGCCCGGAGGTGGCGCGGTAGCTCGCGCCGAAGCGCGTGACGCTGCCCGCGTTGAGGTCCCAGATGCGGCGGTCGACCTCGGTGCGGTCGTGGCGCAGGCCACCGACGAGCGTGAGGTCGCGCATCGGCTTGAGCGCGTCTTCCACGAAGACCGAGGCGACCTTTACGCGCGAGAAGGTGTCGGCGCGGTTGCCCGCGCCGGTGGTCAGCGCGGGGTTGTCGTCGAAGTAGCCGGTGTACGGGTCGTACACGGGCACGCGCAGTTGCGCGGCGGTGGCGGGGCTGCTGTTGGAGAAGCGGCGCTGGCTGCCGAAGCGCGTCTCGCTGTATTCGCCGCCGACGACGAAGCGGTTGTCCAGGCCGGCGATCTTTCCCTTGTGCGTGGCGTCGAAGCGGTCGAGCCAGAAGTCCTGGTCGTGCGTGATGAGCGTCTGGTCGCGCGCGATGCTGGCGGGCGGCACGAAGGTGGCGCTTTCGGAGTTGCGGAACATGCGCTTGGACTGGTTGGCCGAGAACTCGTTGCGCCACGACCAGCCGCCGTCCAGTTGCCCCGTGAGGCGCGCGCGCAGCCAGTAGGTCTCCGACGCGTTCTCGTCGTCGCGCACGTTGTAGTTGGTGCGTGCCATGCGCCGGTCGATCACGCGGCCGTCGGGCGTGCTGACGACGTTCGTCGGCTGCGTGGCGAAGCTGCGCGGCACGAGCGGCGTGCCCCAGTAGGCGTCGTTGTCGTCGCGCAGGTAGTCGAACGACAGGTCGAGCTTCACCGAGCCGCCCAGATCCACCAGCAGGCCGCTCGTGAAGTGATCGATGCGCTCGCCGTTGCGGTAGATGGTGCCCACCTTGGTGTCGTTGCGGCTGTAGTCGAGCCGGTAGGCGCTGGCCTCGCCGAGTGCGCCGCCGAAGCCGAAGGCCGCGCGCGTGGAGCCATAACTGCCATACGAAAGCAGCGCTTCCTTGTGCGGGTTGCTGCGGTCGGGCCGCTTGGTCACGAAGTTGACGATGCCGCCGATGGCGCCTTCGCCGTCGAGCACCGAGGCCGGGCCCTTGAGCACTTCGATGCGTTCGTAGTTCCAGGTGTCCTGCACGCGGTTGGTGACGCCCGCGCCCGAGCTGCGCACGCCGTCGTAGAGGTACATCAGGCTGGTGAAGCCGCGCAGCGACAGCGTGGTCGGCGACGACGGCGGGCCGCCACCCGACAGGCCCGCCATGCCGCGCAGCGCCTCGCTGAAGGTGCGCGCGCCGCGCTGCTGGATCGCGTCCTGCGACAGGATCTCGACCGAGGCCGGCGTCTCGCGCACCGACAGGCCCAGGCGCGAGGCCGTGCCGCTCGAATCATTGAGGTGCAGGCTGTTCGCATCGCGGCTGCCTTCGATGGTGACGGTGCCGAGTTCGGCGTTGTTGCTGCTGCTGTCTTGTGCAGAGGCGACTTGCAAGGCGGTGAAGGCGGCCAGCGCGACGGTGGTGCGGGTGAACGGGGTCATGGAACGGTGCGTGGAAGAAATGAAGAAAGCGTCAGGCCACCGAGAAGCGCCGCAGCCGCCAGGCCGCGAGCCCGAACAGCAGCAGGCTCGGCACCAGCAGTTGCAGCACAGCGAGCGCGGCCTGCCCGCGCACGAGCTCGGCGGGCTCCTCGTGCCAGGCGAAGGTGGGCATGCGGTCGAAGTCGGCGGGGGCGAGCGCATCGCGCGCGTCGATGCGCGGGAAGAAGAAGGCCTTCCAGGCCTCGTGGTGCGCCACGGTCTGCGCGTCGAAGCGCGCATGGCGGCGTGCGCCGTTGCCGGCCAGCGCGGTCATGCCTTCGTAGGCCACGGCCGCCGGCGACACGGCGCCGAAGCGGCCCACCAGCGCCTGCTGTGCCGCCTGTTGTGCGTCGAAGCGCGCGAGCGCGGGGCGGATCGCTTCGTCGACCTCGCGCTGGATGCGGTAGTTGGCCAGCGAGCGGCCGGCGATCTCGATCTTGCCGTCGCGCGGCACGAGGATGGCGCCCTGCCCCACGTGCTGGTACTCGGTGCCCAGGAGGTCCTGGTAGCGCTTCATCGCCTCGGCCGTGACCACGCGCTGGCGCGTGGCCAGCTCGGTGCGCGAGGGCGCGGGGCTAGCCTGCGTGACGGCCAGGTTGAGCAGCACCGGCGCCACGAGCACCAGCAGCACCCAGGCGATGACGAGCACCATCGCATTCGTCGCCGACGAAGCGCCGAAGGCGTTCACCGCCACCACCAGCGCGAACCAGAACAGCGCGTAGGCGCCGACCAGCAGCGCCCACCACAGCGTGGCGCTGCCCGCGCCGCCGGCGGTGAGCCCCGCATGGCGCGCGATCCACAGCACCGCCACCGGCAGCAGCACGGCCGGCCCCAGCAGCACGGCCGCGCGCACCGTGAGCTTGCCTGCGAGCAGCGTGCGCAAGCGCAGCGGTTGCGACAGCAGCAGGCGCAGGGTGCCGTTCTCGCGCTCGGCCGACAGCAGGTTGTAGCTGAGCGCGAAGATGAGCAGCGGCAGCAGGTAGACGATGACGAAGGCCAGGTCGAAATGCCCGCTCAGCAGGTGCCACGGGTTCTCGATGTCGCTCGGGTTCATGAACACGACGCGGCTCTGGTTCGTGACCTGGTACTGGCTCGGGAACAGGTCGCTCTGCCCCAGCGCGACCGGGCCCAGCGGCGCGGTCGGCAGCAGCACGTGCTGGCCGCCGTAGCCGCTCGCCATGCGCGAGGGGTCGGCCGGGTTCTCGAAGGGCGTGGGCTGCGCGGTGCCGGCCAGGATGGCTTCGAGCAAGGTGCGCTGCGCGGTGCGGGTGTCGCGGTCGGCCTGCGCCACGGCCGCCTGCGCGCGGTCGCGCTGGGCGGTCTGCAGCAGGCCGTTGCCCAGGGCATAGGCCACGAGCAAGAGGAACAGCGCGCCGACGACCCACAGGCCGCGCTCGGCGAGCATCAAACGCACTTCCTGGCGCATCACGGCCAGCAGGCGGCGGCCTTGGGGAGGATGGAGGGACGACATGGGTGGCATCCCCTCTCAGAGCGCGCGCTGGCGCAGGGTGGCAAAGGCCGCGAACGCCGCCGCGAGCAGCAGGCCGGCGCACAACACGAGGAAGCTGCGCGCCTGGTGCAGCAGCGCCCACCCTGCGTCCGGCGGGTGGTAGTCGAAGGGCGGCACGGTGGCCCAGAGCTCGGGCGTGGCCTGGTAGGAAAAGTGGCGATCGCCGAGCGGGTCGGCATGCGCCACGAGGTCCTTGCTCATCAGGTCCTGGATGTGGCGGCGGTGCAGCTCGGCGGCAGAGGTGAAGCGCCGGTGGTGCGAGAAGTCGGTGCCCGCCATGCCCATCGAGAAGCTGCGCACCGCGAGCAGCGGCAGCAGCAGGCCGCTCCACTCCTGCACTTTCTGCTGCTGTTCCCAGGTGTCCCACAGGCGGCCGTAGTGGCGGTCGTACACGGGGTACGAGGCCTGGTCGTCCAGGCGCAGCGCGATGCCCCACTTGCTCAGCGGCACGTCGCGCCCCCAGCGCTCGGTGGTGCCGAAGTTCTGCTGCCAGACCTGGTTCGACACGGCCTTGAGTTCCGCGCCCAGCGCCTGGTTGAACGCCAGCCGCGTCGGGCTCGGGAACCAGGTGCGCGAAAGCTCGGAGAGCACGCGCGGCGCCATCACGGCCTGCCCGATCCACAGCGCGAGCAGCACGGTGATCGCCATGCGCGAGGTGGACGACAGCGCCGACACGCCCAGCACCAGGCACACGAAGATGCCGAGGTACACCGCGTAGCCCAGCGACCACGCGCCCAACCGCAGCAGCGCATCGACGCGCCCGCCCGGCTCCGCGCCCACCGCCACGGCCACGGCTGCCACGAGTGCCGCCGGCACCAGCAGCACCGCGAGCAGCGCCGACAGCGCGAGCGCCTTGCCGGCCAGCAGCCGCAGCGGCGCCACGCCCAGGCTCAACGTCTGGCGCAGGATGCCCTGCTCGCGCTCGCCCGCGAAGGCGTTGAAGCCCAGCACGATCACCAGCAGCGGACCGAGCACCTGCAGGATCCAGCCCACCGACAGGTTGCCGAAGCGCTGCAGGCCGGTCGCGTCCTGCGCGGCATTGAACTTGACCTCGCTCTGGCGGTGCGCCTGCAGCCACACGGTGCTGCCGATGTAGGGGTTGATGCCCGCATCGACCATCGACAGCGGCGGCTCGGGCTTGAAGGCGTGCATGCCCTGGTGCGCGGCGTCGTGCGGGTGGCGCTTGTCCTGGTGCAGCCAGTCGCGGTAGTCCATGGCCTGTGCCGCCACCTGCTCGGCATGCGCGCCGCGCTGGTGGGCCCAGCCGACGGCCAGCGCGGTGAAGAGCAGCACGGCCACGAGCCCGCCGGCCCAATACAGGCGGCCGTCGCGCAGGCGTTCGGTGAATTCGCGTCGGGCGATCCAGCGCATCGTCATCGGGTCAGGCCCTCATGTGTTGCAGGTAGAGGGACTGCAGGTCGGTCTGCCCGATCTGCGCGCCGTCGAGGCTTTCGACCAGCCGGCCGCGCTTCATGATCCCGACGCGCGTGGCGGTCTGCTGTGCATGGAACAGGTCGTGCGTGGTGGTGAGCACGGCCACGCCGCGGTCGGCCGCGCGGCGCAGCAGGTCGGAGAACTCGGCCGCGGCGTGCGGGTCGAGCCCCGAGGTGGGCTCGTCGAGCAGCAGCGCCTTGGCCTCTTTGGCCAGCGCCACCGCGATCCACACCTTCTGACGCATGCCCTTCGAATACATGCTGACGCGCTTGTCGGCGGCCGCGTGGTCGAGCCCTACTTCGGTCACTAGCGCGAGCAGGCGTTCGCGCGGCAGTTCGTGGCCCAGCGCCAGGCCGGCGAAGAAGCGCAGGTTTTCCAGCCCCGAGAGCGTGCCGTACAGCGTGACCTGCTCGGGGATGTACGCCACGTCCTGCTTGGTCGCGACCGGGTGGCGCGTGACGTCGGTGCCGTTGATCTGCACCGTGCCGTCGGTCGGCGCGATGAAGTTCAGGAACAGGTTGATGGTCGTCGTCTTGCCCGCGCCGTTGGCACCCAGCAGGCAGTAGATGTCGCCGCCGCGGATGTCGAGGTCGAGACGGTCGAGCGCGGTGTGCGCGCCGTAGCGTTTGGTGAGGCCGGAGGCTCGGAGCATGGCGGAGGGATTCCGATGGAAGGAAGAAGGAAAGGAAAGACGCGCGCAGGCACGCCCCCGGCGTGGGCACGCCGATGCGGTCATCGAGGGGGAATGAAGGCGGCAGCGGTGCCGCCGCGCGTCAGCGCTTGTTCTTGTTCTTTGCGCCGCCTTGCCGCGCCTTGAAGCGCGGGTTGGACTTGCAGATGACGTAGGTGCGGCCGCGCCGCGTCACCACCTGGCAATCGCGGTGACGCTTCTTGGCTTCCTTGAGCGAGGACAGGACTTGCATGTGCGTGGCCGGGGAGTTCGTTCGGACACGCGAATATACGTTATTGCGAATTCATTCTCAATAACTTTGTTGACCTTTCCCCGGCATCCAGGGCCCCGCCGTCGTCAGTGCGGCGGGTGCGCCTTCGGCGCTTTCGCGCCGGCGTCGACACAGGCCGCGCACAGGCCATGCAGCGTGACCTCGTGGTGCGTCACCTGGAAGCCCTTGGGGGCCAGGTCGTGCATCGGCCCCGGGCACGCGTGCAGCAGGAACACCTGGCCGCACTGCGAGCAATGGAAGTAGTGATGGTGGTGGTGCCCTGCATCGCCACCTTCGCTGGCGCCGTGCGAATGGTGGTCGTGCGGGTCGGCCTTGCAGGCCACTTCGTAGCGCGCCGGTTCGCCCGGCAGCTCGACCTTGGCGATCTCGCCGTCGGCCAGCAGCAGCGAGACCTGGCGGTACACCGTCGACAGGCTGATCTCGGGCACGATGGCCCGTGCGTGTTCGAGGATTTCGGGGGCGGTCAGCACGCGACCGGCGTCGCTGAAGGCGGAGAAAACGGCGTTGCGCTGGCGCGTGAGACGTTGCATCTCTCGATGATAGGGGCGGCCCGCGCGGCCTTCAGCGCGGCGCGCGCAAGACCTTCACGCGTCGGCCGTTGGGCTGCTGTCTGCGTCGGGCGCCTCGGGCTTGGCCTTGCCTTTCTTGCCGCGCGCCGCCTTCTTCGCGGCGCGCTCGGCGTCGGCGCGCTGGCCGGCGGCCAGCCACTGCGCGAACTCCTCGGGCGTCTCGAGCGTGATGCGCCCCAGGTTGCCGGCGCGGAACTCGTGCATCACGATCTCGGCCGCCTTCTGCAGGTTGACCTTGCCCTTGCCCAGCAGCGCGCCGCGCTTGCGGCCGATGGTGTCGAGGACGTCTTCGTCCTTCATGCCGGCCAAGGTGGCGGCGTCGAGCTCGACGAGCTTGAAGCGCGCGACGATGCCCTCGGCGTAGTTCGCCTTGAGGTAGTCCAGCAGCTCCAGCGCCACTTCTTCTTCATCGAAAGCGTTGCGCCCCACCGCGCCGCTGGCCGCGAGGTTGTAGCCGCTCTTGGGCACGATGATGCGCGGCCACAGCATGCCGGGCGTGTCCCACAGGTAGAAGTCGTCGGCCAGCGTGATGCGCTGCTCGAGCTTGGTGATGCCGGCCTCGTCGCCGGTCTTGGCCTTGCGCCCGCCGGTGAGCGTGTTGATGAGGGTCGACTTGCCCACGTTGGGAATGCCGCAGATCAGCACGCGCATCGGCTTGGCCATGCCGCCGCGGTTGGGCGACAGCTCGTGGCAGGCGCGCACGATGCGCTGCGCGGGCATGGTCAGGCTGGCATCGAGCGCGATGGCGCGGGTGTCGGGCAGCGCGTTGTAGTGCGCCAGCCAGGCCTCGGTGCGCGCGGGGTCGGCCAGGTCCTGCTTGTTGAGCACCTTCAGCGTGGGCCGCCCGGCCGTGAGCTCGGCCAGCATCGGGTTGGCGCTGGAGCCGGGCAGGCGCGCGTCGAGCAGTTCGATCACCACGTCGATGTCCTTCACCCGTTCGGTGATGGCCTTCTGGGTCGAATACATGTGACCGGGGAACCACTGGATCGCCATCGATGGATGCTCTTTCTTTCGCGCTGTCTGGAAGGGGGTCGGCCTCGCAGGCCGGGTGCGCATTGTGAACCGGGAAACGGACCGATTCCTCGATGCTGCGCTTTTGATAGCACCAACTGGCGTATTCACTGGCTTGTTGGCCGCAAGATCACCCCTAGAATCCGCGCGCTGCGCCTGCAGCCGTTTCAAAAAGTCACACCGAGGGAGATCCTTTTCATGGTCCAGCGCCTTGCCGCCGCCGCCCTGCTCGCGGCCACCACCATCCTGTCCGCCACCGCGGTGCACGCCCAGCGCCCGTCGCCCCCGCCCGGTCCGCTGACCGACGGCTTCCTGTGCTGCAACATGCGCACGTATGGCGACTCGATCAGCGACATCAACTACGACGAACAGGGCACGAGCGTCGTCCCCGTGGGCACGCCGGCGCGCATCACGGCCTACGACTTCCGCTTCTTCAACCTCGATCTCGCGGGCAAGCCCCAGCGCATCAAGAACGACTACAGCCGCAACATCACGCTGATCGACTTCGCCAAGCGCTACGTGGTCACCGAAGACCCCAAGCGCAAGATCGCAAGCTTTCCACCCGCGGTGGGCGCCGCCATCCTCGCGGGCAAGGTGATGCCGGGCATGACGCGCGAACAGGTGCTGATGGCGCTGGGCTACCCGGTGGCCAGCGAGAACCCGAGCCTGGACGCGCCGGTGTGGCGCTACTGGCGCGACAGCTGGTCGGAGTTCCAGGTGAACTTCGACGCGCAAGGCCTCGTGAAGGACGTCGCGGGCAATGCCGTGGCGCTGAGCCGCGTGCTCGCCGCCGCGCCCTGAGCACCCTTGATCATCCCCGGGTTCGTGTGCGCGGCATGACACGCGCAACACCCGGGAGGGTTTTGCATCGCGAAGGGCAATTCCGCCCCTATGATTTGTCCGAAGCACGGCGCCGCCACGTGCGTCGGCCGGATCGAAACCCCTGAATGGAGTGCCTGCGATGAAACCCGTCTCCGAACTGCTCAAGCGCCACGATTCCGCCGCCTGGCGCACCTCGCCCGACACCAGCGTGTTCGACGCGCTGGCCACGCTGGCGCATTTCGAAGTGGGCGCGCTCATGGTGATGGACGGCGAGAAGCTCGTGGGCTTTTTGTCCGAGCGCGACTACACCCGCAAGGTGGCGCTGCAGGGCAAGAACTCCAAGGAGATGAAGGTCGCCGAGATCATGACGCCCGACGTGATGACCGTCACCCCGCAGACCCGCACCCGCGCCTGCATGGCGCTCATGAGCCAGCGCAAGTTCCGCCACCTGCCCGTGGTCGACGGCGACAAGGTGGTCGGCATGATCTCCATTCAAGACCTGATGGACGACATCATTGCCGAGCACGAGCAGACCATCACCCAGCTGACCAGTTACATCCAGAGCTGAACACGCTGCGATGCCCCGGCAAAAAGGGGCAACACACCTACGCACAGGGGCACTCTTTCGGGTGCACAGTGAAGGCTCGTTCACCATCCAGCAGGGACATACGCAATGCAGATCCAGGTCAACACGAGCAATGGCATCACCAACAAGGACACGCTGGAGCGCTGGGCAGACACCGAGATCAAGCAGCACCTGAGCCGTTTCGTCGAAGACGTGACGCGCGTCGAGGTGCACCTGAGCGACGAGAACCACGACAAGGCCGGCGGCGGCGACAAGTGCTGCGTGATGGAAGCGCGCCTGGCGCACCACCAGCCGCTCGCGGTGACACAGCACGCCACCAGCCTCGACGAGGCCTTCCGCGGCGCGGCCGACAAGCTCAAGCGCCTGCTCGACAACACGCTGGGCCGCCTCAACAACCACCGCGCGCGCGATTCGATTCGCCGCGACGGCGAGGGCTTCGTCGCCGAGTAGTCGAGTCGAAGCTCAGCGCGCCGGCGTGCGCTTCGGCGCGGGCAGGCGCTGCGGCGTTTCCACCGGAATGAGCGGCGGGCGCCGCCCGTCGGCCATCCAGGCGTCGTAGAAATCGATCTTGCGATCGACCAGCGACAGCGCCTGCTGCCAGTCGGCAATGGTCTGGTGCACGCGCGCGCGGTGCGCCTCGAGCAGGTCGCGCCGCTGGCGCAGCGTGGCCTTGCCCTGCAATGCGAGCGCCGTGTAGTCGCGCATCTCGGCGATCGACATGCCGGTGCGGCGCAGCCGGTCCATCAGGTCGAGCCAGCCCACGTGCAGTTCGCCGTACACGCGCCGCCCGCCCGCGTCGCGCGCCACGCCGGGCACGAGGCCCTGCGATTCGTACCAGCGGATGGCGTGCACCGTGCGGCCCGTGCGTGCGGCCAGCTCGCCGATGTGAAACGGCGCGGCGGCAGCGCTAGAGTCAGCCGGCATGTGCGGTCGGCGCATCGAGCGCCCGCTCGACCAGCGCGGTGTCAAAGTACTCGGTCAATGTCTTCACCTGGCCTCCTTCGAGTCGGTAGACGTAGCAATAGCGGTTGTTGTAGCGCTTGCCGGCCTTGGTGGGCACGTCGCCGCTGAACAGCACCACCACGCGGTCGCCTTCCGCAATGATGCATTCGGTCTTGCTCACATAGGGCCCGGCGAACTGCCCGAACAGCGGCTTGATCAGCTCTTCGCGGATCGCCTGCTTGCCCTGGTAGGTGCGCGACCAGGGCGTGCTGCCTTCCAGCGTCCAGCTGGCGTCGTCGGCCAGGCTGTCGATGAAGGCCTGGCCGTTGCCCTTGTCCAGCTCCGCGTGGATGCGCTGGACCAGGGCCTTGTTGTCGATCGTGTGCATGGCGTGATTTCCTTGGATGAATGAAGACACCGGACATCCGGTGAATTCATTGGAAATGCTCGAGTGCGCTCGAAGTCAAGCGCCCTGCACCGCGTGACGAAGGCTCAGCGTCGGCCGGCGTTCGCCTGGCCCTTGGCGACTTCGTTCGCGCCCTGGGCGGCACCGCTTTGCGGCACGGCCTCGCCCTCGCGCGCGGTCACTTCCGACAGGCGCGCGGCCAGCTGCTCGGGCGTGTCGGCGGCAATGCCCAGCCAGGCGCCCTGCGTCAGCGTGATGTGGGCGGCCTCGAAAGTGCCGGCGCCGGCGCAGAGGATGGTGCGGTTGGGCGCGTCCTGCGCGGCCAGCACCAGCATCGCGGGCACCACGGCCTCGGGGCGGAAGGCCTCGAGCATGTCCTTGGGGAACAGGTCTTCCGTCATGCGCGTGGCGGCGGTGGGCGCCAGGCAGTTCACGCGGATGTCGTTCTTGGCGCCTTCGATGCTCAGCGTTTGCATGAGGCCCACCAGCGCCAGCTTGGCGGCGCCGTAGTTGCTCTGGCCGAAGTTGCCGTACAGGCCCGACGAGGAGGTGGTCATCACGATGCGGCCGTACTTCTGCTCGTTCATGAGCGCCCAGACGGCCTTGGTGCAGTTCACGGCGCCCATCAGGTGCACGTCGACCACGAGTTTGAAGTCGTCCAGCTCCATCTTGGCGAAGCTCTTGTCGCGCAGGATGCCGGCGTTGTTCACCAGGATGTCGACGCGGCCCCAGGCGTCGACCGCCTGCTTGACCATGGCCTGCACGGCCTCGAAGTCGGTCACCGAGGCGCCGTTGGCAATGGCTTCGCCGCCGGCCGCCTTGATCTCGTCGACCACCGCCTGCGCGGCGCTGACCGAGCCGCCCGAGCCGTCGCGCGCGCCGCCCAGGTCGTTGACCACCACCTTGGCGCCGCGCGCTGCCAATGCCAGCGCATGCTGGCGGCCCAGGCCGCCGCCGGCGCCGGTCACGATGGCCACACGGCCCTGGAAGTCGATGGAGGTGCTGTTGCTCATGAGGTCTCTGCTCGCTGTCTGAACTGTGTTGGTAAAGGTTGCCAATTGACAACAACCCAACGTTTTACCTCAGTTCCCCGCCCCGTTCGCCGCCGGGCGCCCCCGGCGGGAGTCACCCATGCGACGGCTGGACGGTGGCGCAGTACGCCACCAGCTGGTCGAGTTCGGCCGATTTGTCGAAGAAGGCGTCGGCACCCAGCTGCTGCGAGCGCAGGCGCATGTCGGCGGTGGCGTAGTTGCTGAGCACTACCACCTTCTGGTGCGGCGAGCGCTGGCGGCAGGCGTTCAGCACGGCCAGGCCGTTGCCGCGCTGCAGGAACAGGTCGACGATGGCCAGGTCCCAATCGCTCTTGTGATCGCGCAGCCAGTCGAGCGCTTCGTCGGCGGTGCTGGCCGAGGCGATCACGTGCGCATCGATCACGTCCTCGAGAAAGTCGACCAGGTTCTCGCGGATCACCGGACTGTCCTCGACCAGGTAGGCATGGAGCGTCATGGTGGGTGTCTCGGGTCCGGAACTGGGCAGCGCATGACGCCATCTTCGGGGCTGGCCGCCGCGCCACGGTGAGCCGGACAGGTCAATGGCTGTAGGCCATCGGCCAGCGGCGCTGTCGGCATGCGCCGGCCGGCGCCGCCGTGAGGGTGCTTCAGGCCGCGACCGGCAGGCGGCCGGGGGCCATGCCCAGGCGCGCCGGCGAGACGTACTGCTCGCGGTAGATCTCGAAGGGCATGGTGTCGGCCGCCTCGATGCGCTTTTGCGCCTGGATCGACTCGGCCGTCATCTGCTCGAACCCGGCCTGCTGCGCGGCCGAGAACGGCAGCGCCAGCAGCGCGGCGCGGGTCTGCTCCGACTGGGCGCGCACGAAGCCGACGAAGGAGTTGCCGTGCTGCTGCTCGATGGCCGCGAGCACCCGGGCCGAGGGCAGGCTGTCGGGGTTCTCGAGGCCGGCCTTGGCGGCGCGCACGGCATCGACATGCTGCGTGCCGCCCTGCGCCGCGTCGAGCGCGGCGGCAATCGGCAGGCACTGCTCGACCAGCTCCAGGCCCCAGTCGGTGAGCCCGACCTCGCGCCCGTCGCGGCGCAGCTTCAGCCCCGGTTCGCGGCCGCGCGCGGCCGTGAGGTGCTGGTTCTGCGCCAGGTCGGCGATTTCTTGCGGCGTGTCGTCGGGGCTGTCGTTCAGCAGGCAGTGCAGCAGGAACACGTCGATGAAGCGCATGGTCTGCGCGTTGATGCCGACGGTCTCGAAGGGGTCGAGGTCCATCAGGCGCACCTCGACGTACTCCACGCCGCGCTCGCGCAGCGCATGCAGCGGACGCTCGCCGGAGTGGATCACGCGCTTGGGGCGGATGGTGCCGTAGAACTCGTTCTCGATCTGCAGCAGGCTGGTGCCCAGCTGGTTGTAGTCCCCGCCGAGGTTGCGGATGCCGATGGCCTCGTAGGCCGGCCACGGGCGCGTGAGCGCGTCCTGCAGCGAGGCGCCGTAGCCCTCCAGGCTGTTGTAGCTCACGGCCAGCGAGGCCTGCGCCTCGCTCTGGTAGCCCAGGCGGCCCATGCGCAGCGAGGTGCCGTGCGGCATGTACATGCTGCCGTCGCCCAGCGGCTGCAGCTCGTGCGGACGGCCCGCGACAAAGCTCGAACACAGGGCCGGCGAGGCGCCGAACAGGTACAGCAGCAAGAAGGCCTGGCGGCGGAAGTTGCGGATGAGCGCGAAGTACTCTTCGCTCGACACCTCCGGCAGCGACCAGTTGTAGTGGATGCCCGAGATGGTCTGCATGCGGCGGCCATAGCGGTGGCTCAGGCCCATGCGGTAGACGCTCTTGGCGCGGCCCACGTTCGAGGAGCCGTAGCGGCCGATCGGAATGGTCTCGTCGGTCGGCAGGCCGCAGGGCATGCTCGACACCCACAGGCGCTCGTCGCCGAGCTGGTCGAGCACGCGGTAGGTGAACTGGTGCACCCGCGTGAGCTCTTCGAGCGCCGACTCCACGCCCGCGTGCACGCCCGTGATGAGTTCGAGCTGCGATTCGCTGAAGTCGGTCGTGATGTGCGGATGCGTGAGCGCCGAGCCCAGCGCCAGCGGATGCGGCGTGAGGGCCAGCTTGCCGTCGGGCAGCGCGCGCAGGCTTTCCTTCTCGATGCCGCGACGCATTCCCTTCAATCGCGCGGCCGGGAGTGCACCCAGCCTCTCCTGCAATCTGTTGCTCATGTTCTTATGACCCATCAATCTTCTGTGGGGCTGGAAGGTAGCACGGGCGGACAGGCACTGCTGAAGCAGGGAATCCCGCATCCGGCTATGCTGTTTTTTGCTACTTTTTTCATAGCTACCCTCTCAAATACCACCGGCCTTGCGGCGCGCAGCGGGGTTCGAAATTCAGGCCTTGGCGCGGCCCGCCGCGAGGTCGATCTCTTCCGACTGATAGACATGGATCGACGGCACCCCGTCGGCCATGGCCGCGAGCGCCTTGCCGAAAGCGCGCGACGCATCGACGCGAAAGTGCGCCTGCAGGGCCGCCATGTCGCTCCAGCGCTCCACGAAGGTGAGCTGCAGCGGGTCTTGCACGTCGGTCGTGACGTCATGCGAGATGCAGCCGGGCTCGGCGCGCGAGCGCAGCACGTGTTCCACGCTGATGGCCAGCATCGCCTGCAGGGTGTCGGCCTTTGCCAGCGCGTGTCCGATGACCAGGATCATGGGGGTCTCCTTCTGTGCGTTCTTTCGGGGTGACAGGATCAGGATGGATGCGCGCGCGGCCCGGCGTGGCGGGCCTTCAGCCGAACACGCGCAGCAAAAAGCGGTTGAGGTCGGCGATCTCTTCCATGCAGACCGAGTGCGCCATGGGGTATTCGTGCCATTCGACCGGGTGGCCCAGCGCCACCAGCGCGTCGCGCGACTGTTCGGCGCGCGCCAGCGGCACCACCGGGTCCTGCCGGCCGTGCGCGAGGAACACGGGCGTGTCGTGGTTGGCGCCGTGGCGCTCGGCCGCCGTGGTCGCCGCGATCGGCAGGTAACCCGAAAGGCCGACGATGCCGGCCAGCCGCTCGCCGTGGCGCAGCCCCGTCATCAGCGCCATCGCGCAGCCTTGCGAGAAGCCCGCCACCACGATGCGGTGGGCGGGAATGCCGCGTGCCTTTTCGTTGGCGATGAGGGCCTCGATGCTCGCCTGCGAGCGGCGCAGGCCGGCCTCGTCCTCGCGCGCCACCAGGTCGGCCACCGCGATGTCGTACCAGGCGGGCATCTCATAGCCGCCGTTGATGGTCACGGGAATGACGGGCGCGTTGGGGAACACGAAGCGCACCGGGCCCACGGCCGACAGGTCGAGCTCGCCGGCGATCGGCACGAAGTCGTTGCCGTCGGCACCCAGGCCGTGCATCAGGATCACCGAGGCGGTGGGGTTCGGGGCGGTTTCGATTTCGATGGGGGGACGGGACATGGTCAACGAAGGTATTCAGGAATGCGAATGCCCGGACCTTAGCGCATTCGGGCGACCCGGGCCGCGGCGAAACGGCCGGTTGGCTGACTTGCACCTCGCAACATCCGGGCCCCCCGGCTGTCCTTGCCGTCGCAAGGGAGCGCCGGATGCAACACAATGGCGTTTCGCATGAAGACCACCCCGAACCCGTCCCCGAAGACCTCGTCGCCCAGCCCCGCCTTCGACAGCGAGGCGCTGCTGCGCGGCAGCGGGCTGCGCGTGACGCGCGCCGCCCAGACCGTGCTCGAGCTGCTCGAACACGGTTCGCAGCCGCTGACCCACGAGGAAGTGGCCGCCGCCTACACCGCCGCCACGGGCGAGCCGCCCGACCGCGTCACGCTCTACCGCGTGCTCGACCGGCTGGTCGAGGCCGGCCTGTGCGACCGCCGCGTGGGCGCCGACCGGGTCAACCGCTTCGCGCGGCACGTCGACACCGCCTCGGGCAACACCTTCGAATGCGACCAGTGCCACAAGGTGCTGGCGCTGCCTTCCGACCCCGAACTGCCCAAGGTGATGGGCCGGCTCGGCAAGGCGCTGCGCAAGCAGGGCATCGACACGCGGCACACGGCGCTCACGCTGCACGGCATGTGCGGCGACTGCGCTCGATAGTTTCATTGCGCTGCACGTGTACGTCTCCCGGCACCACCGCCAGCCCGACCTCGGCGCGAGCCACGCGCTGATCGACGCGCATCCGCTGGGCGCCTGGGTCGTTCAGGGCGCCGACGGGCTGGTCGCCAACCACCTGCCCTTTCTGCTCGACCGCTCGCGCGGCCCGTTCGGCACGCTGCTCGGCCACGTGTCGCGCGCCAATCCCGTGTGGCGCCAGCTCGATGCCCCGGCCCCTTCGGTCGTGATGTTCCAGGGGCCGCAGGCCTACATCACGCCCGGCTGGTACCCCGGCAAGGCCGAGCACGGCCAAGTGGTGCCGACCTGGAACTACGCCGTCGCCCATGCGCACGGCATCGCGCGCGCCATCGACGACGAAGCCTGGCTGCTCGACCTGCTCGCGCGGCTGACCGCGGCGAACGAGGCCGGCCAACCGGTGCCCTGGCAGACCACGGACGCGCCCGAGACCTTCATCCGCAAGCTGGCGCGCGCCGTGGTGGGCATCGAGATCCCCATCGACCGCCTCGAAGGCAAGCTCAAGGCCAGCCAGGACGAAGCCCTGCAGGACCGTCAAGGCACCGTGCAGGGCCTGGCCGCTGTCGGCTCCGAGAACGCGTCGGCCATGGCGCGACTGGTGCAGCAGGCGATGCAGCCCGGCAGCGCCGGCGACTGAATCTCCCGCGCCCTACGCATTCCACGACGGAAACGGATCGGGCAGGTTCTGCCACCACGAGGGGCCGAAGCGCATCTCGTTGGGCGTGAGCAGGCAGGCATCGAGCCGCGCGCGCAGCGCGGCTTCGTCCATGCCGATGCCGATCAGCACCAGCTCCTGGCGCGCGTCGCCGGTGGCGTCGTCCCAGTTCTTGCGGATGAGTTCAAGCCCGTCGGGGTCGGTCGGCCAGTGCTCGCGCGGCACGGCCGCCCACCACAGGCCCGCCACGCCGTAGCGGCAGGCACCGCCGGCCTGCGACCACGAACCCGCGCGGGTCGGCCGGCTCGCGAGCCAGAAGAAGCCCTTGGAGCGCACCACGCCCTCCCACTCGCTCTGTACCAGGTCCCAGAAACGCTGCGGATGGAACGGCAGGCGCGACCGATACACGAAGCTGCGGATGCCGTAGGCCTCGCTCTCGGGCACATGCTCGCCGCGCAGCTCGGCCAGCCAGCCGGGCGCCTGCTCGGCCTGCTCGAAGTCGAACAGGCCCGTGTCGAGCACGCGGTCGAGCGCGACACGGCCGAACTCCGATTCCTCGATGCGCGCACGCGGGTTGAGGCTGCGCAAGATGGCCATCAGCCGCTCGCGCTCCTCGGCCGTCACGAGGTCGGTCTTGTTGACCACGAGCACGTCGCAGAACTCGATCTGCTCGATCAGCAGGTCGACCACCGTGCGCGTGTCTTCGTCGCCCAGCGACTGGCCGCGCTGGCCCAGGCTGTCGGGCGAGCCGTAGTCGCGCAGGAAGTTGAAGGCATCGACCACCGTGACCATGGTGTCCAGCCGCGCCACGTCGGCCAGGCTCTGGCCGTCCTCGCCCGCGAAGGTGAAGGTCTCGGCCACGGGCAGCGGCTCGGAGATGCCGGTCGACTCGATCACGAGCTGGTCGAAGCGCCCTTCCTTGGCGAGCCGCTTCACCTCGATCAGCAGGTCTTCGCGCAGCGTGCAGCAGATGCAGCCGTTGCTCATCTCGACCAGCTTCTCGTCGGTGCGCGACAGCGCGGCGCCGCCTTCGCGTACCAGCGCGGCGTCGATGTTGACCTCGCTCATGTCGTTGACGATCACCGCCACGCGGCGGCCCTCGCGGTTGTGCAGGATGTGGTTGAGCAGCGTGGTCTTGCCGGCGCCCAGGAAGCCGGACAGCACGGTGACGGGAAGGCGATCGGCCATGAGGGCAGGCTCCGTAGTTGCAACAGAATTGCATTATATGGATTGACGCAACTCAGTTGCATTTCTTGTGAGCGTGACCGACGGGCGCGCGCTCGCCTACCATCCAGCGCATGACCGATTTCTCTGCCTTCGTCGCCCCGCCGCCCTCCGACGCGCCGCACACGGCCGTCGTCGCCGCCGCGTCGGCCTGCCTCGACCGCTTCACGGCCGCCTTCAACGCCTCGGACACGCGCGGCATGGACGCCGAGCTGCACTTTCCGCACACGATGCTCTCGGGCGCGCAGCGGCTCGACTGGCCCACGCCCGGCCGGCACCCGGTGGATTTCTTCGACACGCTCAAGGCCGGCGGCTGGGCCTCCACGCAGTACGAACAGAAGGAACCCGTGCTCGTGAGCCACGACAAGGTGCACTTCGTCGTGCACTACACGCGGCGCGATGCGGCCGGCGCGGTGCTCAGCACGCACGCCAACCTCTGGATCGTCGTGCAGGCCGAGGGGCGCTGGGGCATCGCCCTGCGCTCGTACTGAATGAACCCGAAAGAAAAAGGACCGCGTCCCATGTCCCCCTCCGCCCTGCAGCTCGTCTGGCCCTCGCCCGAGCACCTGCCCGGCTACATCGCCGCACTGGAGCGCGGCTGGTCGCCCAACAACCTGCGGGCCGAAGCCGGCCGGGAAGAACTGGCGCTGATCCGCACCGACCCCGACGGCTTTCTCGCCGGCCTCGTCGACCGCGAAGCCAAGGGCCCGCCCATCGCGCTGCCCACCGGCGGCACCGTGCCGCGGCTGCCGGGCTACCGGCGCTGGCTGTGGGACGGCGAGTTCTGCGGCAGCATCCAGCTGCGCTGGCAGCCGGGCACCAACGCCCTGCCTTCGTACTGCCTCGGCCACATCGGCTACGGCGTGGTGCCGTGGAAAAGCGGCCGGGGCTATGCCACCGCCGCGCTGCGCGCGCTGCTGCCCGATGCGCGCGGCATCGGCCTGGACCACGTCGAGATCACGACCAGCCCCGACAACCTCACCTCGCAGCGCGTGATCCGCGCCAATGGCGGTGTGCTGGTCGAGGAGTTCATCACCGAGCCCGGGCTCGGCGGCGCGCCCGAGCTGCGCTTTCGCATCGACGTGCGCGACCTGCGCTGACGCGCCCTACAGCTCGAACGCCTCGACCTGCCGCCCGTCGATGTCGGTGAAGCCGTAGGCACGCGCGAGGTCGGCCACGCGCAGCACCTGGCCGGTCTTGTCGAGCACCTGCGCATCGCCCGCCAACGCGGCCACGGCGCGGCCCAGGTAGCGCGGCGATTCGGTGCGCGCCAGCGCGGGGCGCTCTTGCCAGTGCGCTTCGTCGGTCTTGTGGCCCGCGAGCACGAACTCGGTGCGCATCCAGCCCGGCGACACCGCCACCGAGGCCACGCCGTGCGGCTGCAGTTCCTGCGCGATGCCGAAGGCCAGCCGCGTCATCGATGCCTTGGCGAGGTCGTAGAACAGGTTGCCGCGCAGATAGTGGCCGCGGTCCCAGAAGGTGGTGGTGACGATCAGGCCCTGCTTGCGCGCCACCATGAACGGCGCGGCGCAGCGGCTGGCCACGAGGTGGTTGCGCACGCCGCGATCGAACATCGAATCCCAGTTGGCGAGCGGGTGTTCCCAGAACGGCGCCTCGAAGACACCCGTGAAGCTTTCGTGGCCGCCCCAGGCGTTGTTCACGAGCAGGTCGAGCCGGCCCTGCTCGCGCTCGACGCGCGCGAACAGCGCCGCCACCTCGTCTTCCTTCGTGTGGTCGCAGGCCACGGCAATGCCGCGCCCGCCGAGTTGCGTGACCTCGTCGGCGGTGTCGTCGATGGTGCCGGGCAAGGCGGCCAGCTCGGACAGCGCGAGCAGCTGCCCGTAGCTGTCGGCCGGCCGCGCGCGGGTGCTGCGCCCGGTCACGTACACGGTGGCACCGGCCGCGCCCAGTTCCTGCGCGATGCCACGGCCCGCGCCGCGGCTGGCGCCGGTCACCACGGCCACGCGGCCCGCCAGCGGACGGTGCGCGGCGTCGGGGGTGGAGGGGGCTGCTGTCATGTGTCGTTGCTCCTTCGTTCGGTGAGGGTCCTTGGGCAGGACAGGCCGCCACGATAGGCCGGCCTCAGCGCGCCGTCTTGGAAGAAACCGAAACCCGGCGCCCGAGGAACTCGGTGGGCGTCACGCCGCACAGGGCGCGGAACTCGTTGACGAGGTGCGACTGGTCGTAGAACCCGTGGTCCAGCGCCATGTCGGCCCAGGCCGGCGCGCTGTGCAGGCGCAGCGCGCGCAGGCAGGCATGCAGCCGCGCGAGCCGGCCCCAGGCGCGCGGCGACAGCCCGACATGCGCATGAAAGAGCTGCTGCAGCCGGCGCTCACCCACGCCGACCGCCTGCGCCACCTCGCGCAATGCCTGGCGCCCGTCGGCGGCGGCGATGAGCCGCGCGGCGTGCATCGCGGCGGCCGGCGGCGTGCCGTCGCCGGCTTTCTGCAGGCGCTTCATCAGGGCCTGTTGCAGCAGGTCAGCGCGTGCGACATCGCCGCGCGCTTCAGCCATGCGCGCAAGCAGCGTCGTGCCCTCGCCGCCCCAGAGTTCGTCCAGGTGCACCGCGCGACCCGCGATCTCGCCGGCCGGCAGGCCCAGCAGCGCCGCCGCCGCGCCGGGGCGCAGCGCCACCGACAGGCCTTCCACCGTGTCGCGCATCCGCACCACGGCCGGTGCAGCGAAGGCGCCGATGGCTTCGACCGCCTGCCCGGGTGCGTCATCGGCCGAGGGCGCGTCGCCGAAGTTGAAGACCAGCCGGATCGCGCCGTCGGGCAGCACGCGCTCGCGCATCTCGTGGCCGGGCGCGAAGGTCTCTCGGTACATCAGCAGGTGCGAGACATGCGACCGCAGGGCCGGTGCGATCGGCAGCACCTGCAGCGTGCCGTCGGGCACGCCCGACTCCGGCCCGTGCAGCGGGTCGTCGTGGAGCCGGAGGAAGAGGCGTTCGCCCATGGCGGTCGATTGTGAGGAAAAACCCGCCGCCGCGCGACCGGGCGGGCACGGGCCGACAATCGGTCGGCCCCCTTGTCCACCGTTGGTTCGCATGCCCGATTCCGCCCTCCCCGTGCTCTATTCGTTCCGCCGTTGCCCCTATGCGATGCGGGCCCGGCTCGCGCTGGTGGCGAGCGAACAGCGCTGCGAACTGCGCGAGGTCGAGCTCAAGCGAAAGCCCGCCGAGATGCTCGCGGCCTCGCCCAAGGGCACGGTCCCCGTACTGGTGCTCGACGGCGGCGCGGCGGTGCTGGAACAGAGCCTGGACGTGATGCTGTGGGCGCTGCGCCGCCACGATCCGCTGCGCTGGCTGGCCCCGGAGCGCGGCACGCTCGACGAGTTGCTCGCGCTGATCGCCGCCTGCGACAACGACTTCAAGCCGCTGCTCGACCGCTACAAGTACCCGGCGCGTTACCCCGCGTCGGAAGGCTCGGCGCGCGACGAGGGCGCGCGCTTCCTGCAAGGGCTCGAAGACCGGCTCGCGACGTCGGCGCAACTGGCCGGCGACCACGCCACGCTGGCCGACGCGGCGTTGATGCCCTTCGTGCGCCAGTTCGCGATGGTCGATGCGGCCTGGTTCGACACGCAGCCCTGGCCGCGCCTGCAGGCCTGGCTCACGGGCTGGACCGCATCGGAGATGTTCGTGCGCGCCATGGCCAAGTACGCGCCCTGGCAGGCGAGCGAAGCGGGCGTGAGCTTTCCGCCCGCCTGATCAGTACACGTCACGGCGGTAGCGGCCCTCAGCGATGAGCGCGTCCATGCCGCTCTCGCCCAGCACCTCGGTGAGCGCCGCATCCACGCCCGGCGCCATGCCTTCGAGGCTGCCGCAGACGAAGACGATCGCGCCCTCTTCGTCCACCCACTGCTTCAGTGCTTCGGCAGCGTCGCGCAGGCGGTCCTGCACGTACACGCGCTGCGCCTGGTCGCGCGAGTAGACGAAGTCGGCACGCGCCACGAGGCCGCCGGCCTGCCATGCCGCGACCTCGTCCGCGCCGAAGCCGTCGTGCGCCGCCTGCCGTTCGCCGAACACCAGCCAGTTGCGGCCGTGCCCTCGGCGCGCGCGCTCGCGCAACAGTGCGCGCAGGCCCGCAAAGCCCGAGCCGTTGCCGATGAAGATGCAAGGCCGCGCGTCGTCGGGCAGTGCGAAGCCTGAGTTGGCGACGAGGCGCAGCGCGAGTTCCGTGCCCATCGGCGCGCCGACCGTGAGCCAGCCCGAGGCCACGCCCAGGCCGTTGTCGTGCCGTGCCTGCCGCACCAGCAGCTGGACGGCGCCGTCGGACGGAATCGACGCGACCGAATAGCTGCGCGGCGCGGGCGCCGGGGCGCCGTCGTCGTGCATCTGGCGCGGCACGATCTCGACCAGTGCGCCGGGTGTCCAGTTCATCGCGTCGCCACTGACGCGTCGCAGCTCGATCTCGAACAGTGGATCGCCCTGGCTGCCCGCATTGAGCAGGCGCCGGCCATCGAGCCGCCAGGCTTCGAAAGCCGGTGCGGTCGACACGGGCCACGCGGCATCGCGCACCCCGAAGGTCTCGCTCAACGCGTCGTGCCAACGCGCGAGCGCTGCCGGGTCTTCGCCGTCCACCTCGATCATGGGGAACAGCGGCTGCGCACCCTGGTTGTGCAGGTCGTGGTCGAGCTTGCGGCCGAAGCCGCAGAAGGTCGCGTAGTGACGGTCGCCCAGCGCGAGCAGGCCGTAGCGCAGATGGCGCAAGCCCGGGCCGCTCTGCCGCGCGAACGCACGGGCGAAGGCACGCGCGCTGTCGGGCAGCTCACCCTCGCCGAAGCTGCTGGCCACCCACAGCACCTGGCGGAAATGCAGCAGCGCATCGGCACTCAGCGCGGACACAGGCCGCACCACCGCCGCGACGCCGGCGGCCTGCAGCGCGCCGGCCGTCTGCAGCGCGAGGCGCTCGGCATGGCCGGTCTGGCTCGCAAAGGCGACCAGCACCTGCCCCGCATCGCCTGACGTGGCGGGCACGGCGGCCGCATCGAGCCGCGCGCGCTCGGCGCGCACGGCCTTCGCGGTGCGGCGGCGGCCGAGGTACATCATCCAGCCGCTGATCGCGAACAGCGCGAGCCCCAGGCTCGTGAGCATCATCACGATGCGCCCCGGCAGGCCCCAGTAGGTGCCCATGTGCAGCGGGTAGATGCTGTTCACGAGGCGGCCCGCGAGCGGCTTGTCGGCATAGCGTTCGTGCCGCAGCGTCTCGCCGGTCGCGGCCTGCAGGTACAGGCGGTTGCGCGCGCGCTCGTGCTCGGCATGCGTGCGCAGGTAGACGGCCTCCACCTGCGTGCCGTTGCGCGCGGGCAGCCGCAGCGTCACCTGGGTCCAGTCGCCCCCCGTGGTATCGACGAAGGCCAGCCAGACGCGCGCCAGGTCGAGCGTCACCGGGGCATCGGCCGGCGCGCGTTCGGCGCGCGCCATGCGGCCTTCGCCGACCGCGCCGTCGACCGCCTTGCGCAAGCCGTCGAAGGCCCAGTACATGCCGGTGGTGGTCGACACCACGTAGGCCAGCAGCGCGACGGTGCCGACCACCGCGTGCAGGTTCCACAGGAAGGCACGGCCGCGCAGCGCGAAGTCGATGCGCAGCCACTGGCGCCACGCGAAGGGCCGGCGCGGCCAGCGCAGGTACAGGCCCGACAGCGCGAGCAGCAGCAACAGGCCGGCCAGCGAGCCGGTGACGGGCTTGCCGTCGTCGCGCGGCAGCAGCAGCCAGCGGTGCAGCTCCTCGACGAACTCGAAGAAGTGCTCGCCCACCGGATCGGGCAGCAGCGCGCCGGTGGCGGGATCGGCGAAGCGCGTCTCGCCGCGCCGCTCACCGGGCGGCGGCGCGAACCCGATGCGCGCAGCGCGCCCGGGCTCGGTCGACACGGCGACGGTCGCGATGCGCCGCCCGGGCATCTCGGCCTGCACGCGCGCGACGAGCGCGGGCGGTGCCAATGCGGGTGCGGCCGAGGCCGCGGGGATTGGGTTCAGCAGGTCGGTGATCTCGGCGCGGAACGACAGCGTCGCCCCGCTCAGGCCGATGACGACCAGCACGCTGCCCGCCGTGATGCCGATGAACCAATGGATCTGGAACCAGACGCGTCGCAGCAAAGCCATGAAAAACAGAAGAAAACGAGAAACAGGAAGCCCCGCCAGGGCGGGGCACGTGGGTTCAGAGATCGATCTTGACCAGGGCCTTGATCGTACGCGGCGTGCCCACCGCCAACCGGGTGCCGGCCGCCGACCAGTAGCGCTTGTCGCCCACGTTGTCGACGTTCAGCTGGAAGGTGGTGCGCCTGCCCATGAGCTGCGCCACGTAGCGCGCGCCGAGACCGAAGACCGTCGCACCGCCGATGAAGCCCTGGTTCAGGTCGTCGACAGGACGGCGCCCCGTGAAGTACGCCCCACCGTTGACCGACAGCCCCGGCACGGCCGCGATGTCGTACGAGAGGAAGGCGCTCGCCGTGGTGCGCGCCGTGTTCTCGGGCCGCTTGCCGTCGTACTGCGCGTTGATGCGGCGGAATTCGGCATCGAGCCACTGGCCCGAGAGCTGCCACGCCAGCGCGGGCGTGAGCCGCCCCTGCGCCGACACCTCGAGCCCGCGATAGCGCTGGCGCCCGCTGGCCACGAAGGTGTTGGCGCTGTCGGTGTAGGCGCCGGGCCGTTCGATGTCGAACAGCGCACCCGACAGCAGCGTGCCACCGCCGGTCAGCCAGCGCAGGCCGACCTCCTTCTGCCGGCTCACGCCCGGCGGCATGCGCGTGTTCTGGTTGGCGGTGCCGGCCGGCGCCACCTCGCCCTCTTCCACGCCCTGCGAGTACGACACGTAGGCCATGAAGTCGGGCGTGAACTTGTAACTCAGCGCCGCCAGCGGCGTGGTCTTGCGCACGCTGTAGTCCAGGGCCGGCAGCGTGGCGCTCGCGCCCTGCCAGCTCTGGTAGCGCGTGTGGCGCAGGCCGGCCACCAGCTGCCACTGCGGCGAGAAGGTGATGCGGTCGAGCGCGTACAGCCCCAGTTCCTCGCTGTCCTGCGCGCCCGAAGTGGGCCGCGACGGCATCGCGCTCAGCGCCAGCGCGCCGATGGGCACCGGGCTGTACAGGTTCTGCAGCGTGGTCGCGCCGCCGTAGTTGCGCTGGAACACGGGCGCCTGCGTCTTGTCGCTGCGTGCCGCGCCGAGCGTCAGTTCATGCTGCAGCGCGCCGGTGGCGAAGGTGCCGAACAGCTCGGCGCGCAGCAGGTCGGAGCGTTGCTCGAGGTGCTGCACGTTGCCCGTGAGGCGGCCGATGCCGGTGCGCACGTTGTAGTTGCCGAACTGCGCCAGGCGCCGGTCGCGCTCGGCCTCGGAATGGCCGGCCTCCACGCTGAGCGCCCAGTTGTCGCTCAAGGCGTAGTCGGCGCGCAGCTGCGTGTTGGTGACCTCGGCCTCGAACACGGCCCAGGGCGGCGCGATCAGCTTGTGCGGATCGGGCAGCGCCGGCAGCGCGATGACGCCGTTCACGGCCGCAAGCCGCGCGATGCCGGCCTGCTCGGTGATGCGCTTGCGGTAGTGCTCGATGTCGGCCTTCAGCGTGAGCCGCCGGTTCACGCGCCAGTCGAGCGCGGCCGAGACGAAGCTGCGCTTGCCGTCCACGCCGTCGATCGTCGAGCCCAACTGGCCGCCGGCCGCGTTCAGGCGCAGCCCGAACTGGTCGTTCTCGCCGAACTGGCGCCCGATGTCGACCTGCCCCTGCAGCCCGCCCTGGTTGTCGACGCTCATCCCGAGCGAGGTGACGGGCGTGCGCCCCGCACGCTTGGTGACGAAGTTGATCACCCCCGCCGGCGTGGTGAAGCCGTAGTACAGCGCCGACGCGCCCTTGAGCACCTCGACGCGCTCCTTGTTCTCCATCGGGATCTCGGACACGTTGGGAATCGCGAGCGCGCCGTTGAGGCGGTAGTTGGTACGGTTCTCCACGGCAATGCCGCGGATGACAAGCTGATCGAAGGTGTCGCCGCCGTTCTGCTGGCGCGTCACGCCGGCCGTGTTGCGCAGCACGTCGTACACGCCCGCCGCGCCCTGCAGCTCGATCACCTCGCGCGTCACGGTGTTGACCGTGGCCGGCACGTCCATCACGGACGCCCCCCGGAACGTGCCCGCCTCGACCGTCTCGGCCAGGAAGCCGTTGGCGCGCGAGGCCTCGACGTTGACGGTGCTCAGCTCGCCCGCCCGCGTGTCGGACGCAGCGGACGCAGGCACGGATTGCGCCTGCGCTGCCTGCACGGCGGCGAGCGCAAGGCTCACACAAACTCTCTTCATTCAGATCCCTTGGATGTTCTTCTGGCGGCGCACCTCCCGGCGGCCTGGTGACACTTCCGGCGTGCGGAAGCGGGAGGGATTATGAATGAGAGGAGTTCTCATTTGACAACAGTTTCATGGCACTCGCCGATAGGATCGAGCGCCAGAGCGTTCCATGTTGAAACGCCATCAAGGAGGAATTCATGACTGCCAGTGAAACATCGACCAGGCGGGAGGCCCTGCGATGAAGACGGCCGGACGCCTGGCGCTCGGCGTGCTCGCCTGGGTCACCGTGGTTCCGCTGCTGGGACTTCTGTGCATGTGGCTGGGCCCGTCGGTCCTTGACTCGCCCGAAGCCTCGCGCGTCACCATGTATGCGGTCCAGGCCATCAACCTCGGCGCGGCCGCGCTGCTCTACTGGTATGCCGTGCCGAGCGCGCCGCACTGGGGCCGACGCCTGGCCTACTTCGTCGCCTTCGTGGTGCTGATGGTGGTCGCCAGCGCCCTCGTGGCCTTCGGCGTCAAACTGCTTTTCGTGGCGCTGGTGTTGTTCTGGCCTTGAGCTGGGGCCATGGAGACTTGGCCCGGTGGCACTTCCGGTGCGCGGAAGCGGCAGGAATCCCGGATGAGCGGAAGCCTCATTTGACAACAGTGTTTTGGCGCTCGCGCCCCTAGCATCGCCTCCAGAGCGTTCCATTTCGAAACGCCAATCAGGGAGGAAATTCATGAACACCAATGAAAACTCGGTGGGGCGTGCGCAGCACTCGACACCGACGTTCACGCTGTACGGCCGGGTGGCGGCCGGTCCTGCCGGGCTTGTGGGGACCCCTTATCCCAGCCTGCACATCTCGCTGGTCATCGATGACGCCTATTCGGGCCTCACGGTGATCGATGGTCAACCGACGATGGGCGAAGCGGGATTGCACAACGTGTTGCGGATCCGAACCAACATCTATGCCAACACGCTGCCCACCGAAGTCGTCGTCAAGATTCCGCTGGCGCCGCCCGGTGGCATGAGCCCCGAGGCGTTCGCGCGCACGCTGATGAGGCGCGCCACGGATTTTTCAAGCTACGTGTCCCCCTACAGCTTCCCCGCGCGCCTGCGAGGCGACCGAATGAACCCCGGCGAATACAACAGCAGTTCGTACCTCGCCGCACTGCTGCGCAGCGTGATGGGCTCGGTCCCCGATCTCGGGGTGTCCGGCTATCAGGCGCCCGGCTGGGAAAGCCCGATGCCTCTTCACTTCTTCAAGGGCGAGGCCATCCGATGAAGGCGGCGGGGCGGCTCGCGCTCGGCGTGCTCGCCTGGGCCGCCTTGATCCCGCTTGCGGGAGTTATCGGCATGTGGCTGGACCGGTCGGTCTTTCACTCTGCCGGGGCCACGCGCGTCATCGCCCATGCAATCGAGGGCATGCTGATCCTCGCGGCCGCGCTGGTCTACTGGCGCTGCGTACCGAGCGCGCCGAACTGGGGACGGCGCGTGATCTATCTCGTCGGCTTCGCGCTGCTGCTGACCGGCATTGGCTACGTGGTCCTCGGCGCGACCGTTGCCCTTGTGGTGCTGCTGTTCGGGCTTTGAGCCGCCCCGCCTCGGCTACACCTTCATCGCCGCCGCCGACGCCCGCTGAATGCACTCGATGAAGTGCTGCGCCGCCGGCGTCGACGGCTGCCCGCGCCGGCGCACCACGCACACGTTCAGCACCGGCAGCGTCTCGCGCACGTCGACGCGGCGGATGCCGTGGCGCTTGAAGCTCAGCCCGGCCAGCGGCTCGACGAAGAGGCCGATCAAATCCATGTGCCCCACCAGCGCGAGCGCCACGGTGACCGAGTGGCCCTGCAGCACGCGCGTGGGCGGCGGCAGCCCGAGCGGGGTGAACAGCGGCGCCACGGCGTTGGTTCCGCCGTGGTCGTCGCCCGGCAGGACCCATTCGGCGGCATAAAGGTCGTTCAGCGAGCGCGCGTTGCGCAGCGGGTGGCGCTCGCGCAGGCCGACGACCAGCTGCACCGGGAACAGCTCCAGCGCCTCGAACTGCGGATCGAGCGTGCCGGGCACGATGTGCGCCACCGCGAAGTCGAGATACCCGTCGCGCAGCCGCGCGAGCATCCACGGCAGCACGGCCTCGCTGAACTGCACGTCGACCGCCGGCAGGCGCGTGTGGAAGTCCTTGAAGGCGGCGGGCAGCACGGTGAGCGCGAACGAAGCGCTCACGGCCAGCGAGACGGAGCCGGTGGCGCCGTCGCGGATCTGCGCGATCTCGTCGCGGGCGCGTTCCATGTCGGCCAGCAGCAGCCGCGCGCGCGGCGCGAAGGCCAGGCCGAACTGCGTGAGCCGCACGCCTTTCACACTGCGCTCCACCAGCGGCGCGCCGACCTCGCGCTCCAGTTCGCGCACGATCTTGGTCACGGCCGGCTGCGAAATGCCGAGCACGCGCGCGGCGGCGCGGATGCTGAGCTGCTCGACCACGGCCACGAAGGCATGCAACTGATTGGGCTTCATCTTTGGAGTGACAACCAAAAGTTATCGTTGACGCCCAATTATTGTCTTTTCATGACAGCGTCGAGTCTCTAGCATCCGCCGCGGTTCGGGCCCACGCGGCCTGCGCCCCCGATACACACAGGAGACACATGAACACCCTCGCTTCCCAGCCCTCGCCCTCCTCGCCTGCACGCCGGCGCCAGACCATCGTGGCCACCACCATCGGCAACGGACTGGAATTCTTCGACTTCACCGTCTACGGCTTTCTCGCGCTGGTGATCGGCAAGCTGTTCTTCCCCACCTTCAGCTCCTACGGCCAGCTGCTGCTGACGGTGGCGAGCTTCGGCGTCGGTTTCATCATGCGGCCGCTGGGCGGCATCGTGATCGGCGCGTACGCCGACCGCGCGGGCCGCAAGAAGGCGATGACGCTCACGATCTTCCTGATGGCGCTGGGCTGCGCGCTGATCGCCTTCACGCCGACCTACGCGAGCATCGGCGTCGCGGCGCCGATCGTGATCGTGCTGGCGCGCCTGATCCAGGGCTTCTCGGCCGGCGGCGAAGTGGGCGCATCCACCACGCTGCTGGTGGAGCACGCCACGCCGGCCAACCGCGGCTACATGGCGAGCTGGCAGTTCGCGAGCCAGGGCCTGGGCGTGATGCTCGGCGCCGTGGTGGTGGGCGCGCTCACCTTCTCGCTCACCCCCGAGGCCATGCAGAGCTGGGGCTGGCGCGTGCCCTTCGTGCTCGGCATGCTGATCGCGCCGGTGGGCATGTATATCCGCCGCCACCTCGAAGAATCGCTGCACATCTCGCCGGAAGACGCGAAGGCGCCGCGCGAGAGCAGCCTGAAGATCGTCTGCACGCAGCACGGCAGGACGGTGCTGGCCGCCATCCTCGCGCTGGTGGGCGGCACCACGGCGGCCTACGTGGTCACCTTCTACATGCCGACGTACGCCGTGCGCGAACTCGGCCTCACGCCCTCGGTGGCGCTGTTCGGCGCAGCGCTCACGGGCCTGCTGTCGTTCGCGCTTGCGCCCTTCGTGGGCAAGTGGTCGGACATCGTGGGCCGCAAGACGCTCATCCTGTGGAGCCGCATCGTGATGGCGATCCTGATCTACCCGGGTTTTCTGTGGCTCAACGCCTCGCCCACGCCCGTGGTGCTGTTCACCGTGCTCGGCGTGCTGAGCATCGGCCTGGTGGTGCAGACGGTGCCGGGCATCACGATGCTGCCGGAGATGTTTCCCAAGCGCGTGCGCGCCAGCGGCATGTCGCTGGTGTACAGCGTCGGCGTGGCGCTCTTCGGCGGCTTCGCGCCCTTCATCAGCACCTGGCTGGTCAACGCCACCGGCAGCAAGCTCGCGCCGGCCTGGTACCTCGTGGCGATGACGCTGGTGTCGCTGCTGGGCCTGCTCTGGCTGCGCGACCACACGGGCCGCGACATCGACGCCGCCAACGCCCACGCGCCGGCCTGATACCGTCTTCCTCCTTCCCGCCTTCATGCACAGGAATCCTCCCGCCATGTCCCAGCCTGCCACCGCCGCCACCCGCCATTTCTCGGGCACGTACGTCGAAGCCCGCGCCAAGTTCCTCGAGGCCGCCGCCGCGCGCGGCGCCACCATCGAGTCGTTCGTGCACCCCACGCACCGCGGTGCGCTCGGTGAAGAACTCGCCACCGACGTCGCGCTGATCGGCGCGGCCGACGCGAAGAAGGTGCTGCTCGTCACCTCGGGCACGCACGGCCCCGAGGGCTTCTGCGGCTCGGGCGCGCAGGTGGCCACGCTGAACGACGCCGACCTGCTGGCGCGCCTCGAACGCGCGGGCGTCGCGCTGCTGCTGGTGCATGCGGTGAACCCGCACGGCTTCTCGCACCTGCACCGCACCAACGAAGACAACATCGACCTGAACCGCAACCACATCGACTTCAGCGCGCCGCTGCCGGTGAACGCCGAGTACGCCGACGTGGAGCCGCTGGTGCTGCCCGCCAGCTGGCCGCCGACGCCGACCGACGACGCGGCGGTGGCCGCCTACATCGCCACGCACGGCATGACCGCCTTCCGCGCGGCCGTGACGCGCGGCCAGTACACCTCGCCCGACGGCCTCTTCTACGGCGGCACCGCGCCGTCGTGGAGCAACCGCACCATCCGCGCCATCCTGCGCGGCTACGCGGCCTCGGCCACGCACCTGGGCTGGATCGACGTGCACACGGGCCTGGGCCCCTACGGCCACGGTGAAAAGATCTACCCGGGCCGCAACACGCCCGAAGACCTCGCGCTGGCCCACGCCTGGTGGGGCGCCGACGTGTTCGCACCCTTCGCGGGCGACTCGGCCTCGGCCGACGTGTCGGGCCCGGTGATCTCGACGGCGTACGACGAATGCCCGAACGCGCGCGTCGCGCCCATGGGCCTGGAGTTCGGCACGCTGCCCGACCTGGAAGTGCTCGACCGCCTGCGCGCCGACACCTGGCTGCGCCGCCACCCCGAGGCGCCCGAATCGCAGAAGCGCGAGATCCGCCGCCGCCTGCGCGACGCGTTCTACTGCGACAACGACGAGTGGAAGGGCATGGTGCTGGGCCAGACGCGCGTCGTGCTGCTGCAGACCTTGCAGGGGCTGAGCAAGGCCTGACCCGGCGGAGGTCGGCTCAGCCGAAGTTCGGCGCGCGCTTCTCGCGCAGCGAGGCCACGCCTTCGCGCACGTCGGCGCCCGCGAAGCCCATGAACTCCAGCGCCAGCGAGGCGTCGAAGGTCGGCCCCGCCTGGCGCAGCCAGTTGTTCAGCGCGTACTTGGTGAAGCGGATCGCGCTCTGGCTGCCGGCCGCGAGGCGGTCGGCGATCTCGTAGGCGCGCGGCAGCAGGTCGGCCTCGTCCACCGCCAGCGACACCAGGCCGATGCGCTCGGCCTCCTCGCCACTCACCGGCTCGCACAGCAGCAGGTGGTACTTGGCCCTGGCCATGCCGCACAAGAGCGGCCACACGATGGCCGCATGGTCGCCCGCCGCCACGCCCAGGCGCGTGTGACCGTCGACGATCTTCGCGTTCTTGCTTGCAATGGAAATGTCGGCCAGCAGCCCCGCCACCAACCCCGCGCCCACGGCCGGGCCATGCATGGCGCTCACGATGGGCTTGTCGCAGTTGATGATGTTGTAGACCAGGTCGCGCGCTTCCTTCCACACGCGCTGGCGCACGGTGTCGTCGGTGGTCATGTCCTGCACCATGCCCAGGTCGCCGCCACCCGAGAAGCCCATGCCCTCGCCGCGCAGCACGGCGCAGCGCACCGTGTCGTCGGCCGCCACGTCGCGCCAGATCTCGGCCAGCTCGCGGTGGCCGTCATGGCCGGCCGTGGGCAGCTTGCCGTTGGCGGCGCGCATCTGGATGTCGAGCACCGCGCCGTTCGCGCCGCGGCGCGTGAGGGCGAGGGTCTGGTAGCGGGTGTAGTCCATGCGTGTGTCTCCGCCCCGCACGCACGGCCATGGCGCGGGGACTTCGTTCGGTGAGAGGAAAAGACGAAAGGCCGGAGGCCTATTTTTGCGCGGCCAGCTCGCGGCAGCGCTTCACGTTCGCATCGAAACGCGGCGCCAGGCCCGGCTCGCAGCCATCGTCGGCGGGGTTGAGCCGGCACATGCCGACCACCGCGTAGTCCATGACGGCCGCCGTGCACATCGGGTAAGCGGCCAGCTCGGGGTTGGCCTTGGCCTTGAAGCCCCAGCGCTCGGAAAACTGCACCATGCGCGTCATCGCGCCGAGGAAGAAGCTGCGGTCCTTCGCGGCAATGGCCGCTTCCATGCGCGGCAGCTCCTCGTTGAGGTAGCCGACCGAGTCCAGCGGAAAGCCGGCGGGGTCGGGCAGCGGCTGCGCGAGGGCCGTGGCGGCCAGCAGGGCCAGCGAGGCGCCCACGCAGGCGCGTCGCAACGGAAGGAAGAAGGCGGAACCGGTGGGCAGGTGGCGGTATGGCATGGCCTGCGATTCTGCAACGTTTGGAAGCATTTTTGCGCGCCGACCGATGCGCGCACGCGACGTTTTGAGGTGGCCGCCGGCCTGCTCGCGCGGCGCGGGACAATGGCCGCTTCCGTTTTCCCTTGCAAAGACCCCCATGGCCCGACGCCCCCAACGACAGCTGCGCACCATCGAGCGCGGCATCCTCTGCCTCCTGATCGGCGTCGCCGTGCTGCTGGGGCCGCGCTTCCTGCAGGGCACGCGCTGGTTCGAGATGGTGGCTGGCGCGTACCTCGTCGGCTGGTTCGCGCTCGCGCTGGGGGTGGCGCTGGTCGGCGTCGGCCTGTTCCAGCGCGGCAAGCCGGACCGCTGAGGCCCGGCCGCAAGGTCAGCAGGCGCTCAGTGCGCCGCCGCCTTCTTGCCGCGCAGCTTGCCGACGAGTTCCACCACGGCCAGCACGATGGCGCCGGCCACGATGCCGACGACGGCATTGACGCCCATCGAGCCCAGCGTGCCGAACACGCCGCCCGTGGCCTTGGCCCAGTCTTCGACCGCATGGCCGAACGCCGGCACGCCGTGCACCAGGATGCCGCCGCCCACGAGGAACATGGCGGCCGTGCCGGCCACCGACAGGCCCTTCATGAGCCAGGGCGCCGCCGCCAGGATGCCGCGGCCCAGGCCGCGCGCCGCCGCGCTGCTGCGCTGGCTCAGGTACAGGCCCGCGTCGTCCAGCTTCACGATGCCGGCCACGAGGCCGTAGACGCCGATCGTCATGATCAGCGCGATGCCGACCAGCACGCTGAGCTGCGTCGTGAACGGCTGGCCCTGCACGGTGCCCAGCGTGATGGCGATGATTTCGGCGGAGAGGATGAAATCGGTGCGCACCGCGCCCTTGATCTTGTCCTTCTCGACCGCGACCACGTCGACCGTGGTGTCGGCCACGGCCTTCTGGTGGCGCGCGGTGTCGGCCTCGTGCTCCTTTTTGTGCAGGAACTTGTGGACCAGCTTCTCGGCGCCCTCGAAGCACAGGAATGCGCCGCCCACCATGAGCAGCGGCGTCACCAGCCAGGGCAGCCAGGTGCCGATGGCCAGCGCGGCCGGCACCAGGATCGCCTTGTTGACGAGGGAGCCCTTGCACACGGCCCACACCACCGGCAGCTCGCGCTCGGTGCGCACGCCGGTGACCTGCTGCGCGTTCAGCGCGAGGTCGTCGCCGAGCACCCCGGCGGTCTTCTTGGCAGCAACTTTGGTGAGGACAGAGACGTCATCGAGCACGGTGGCGATGTCGTCGAGCAGCAGGAGCAGGCTGGTGGCCATGGGCGAAAGTCGGGCTGTGGAAGAAGCGGCGAGCTTATCCGCAGCCGATGGCCGCGCCGGTGAAGACCGTACGCGGCATCCGGGGGTGGATCAGTCCACCGCCCGCTTCAGGCGGATTTCTTCGACGCGCACGGTGCCCAGCGCCGTGGTCTTGGCGGTCTTCATCTCGCGCTTGAAGCCGGCGAGTTCGTGGAAGCGCATGGCGCGGTCGTTGCGCAGCGGCACCCAGATGGTGACCGTGGTGCAGCCTTCTTCGGCCAGGCCTTCGCGGGCGGCGTCCCACAGGGCCACGCCGGCGCCCTTGCCCCAGTGCTCGGGCTTGACGTAGATGGCCCAGATCTCGCCCGTGGTGGGCGGCGTCTTGGGGTCGCGCGAGCGGTCGAAGCCCACGAAACCGACGATCTCGCTGCCGTGCGTCACCACATGGACCTGGGGTTCGCTGAATTCGATGGCCTCGCGCCACTTGGCCTCGCGCGAGGCGGGGGCCAGCACGCGCAGGTCGTCTTCGGACAGGATGCCTTCGTAGGCAGCCTTGGCAGAGAGGGCATGGACTTCGGCGACGGCCTTGGCGTCGCGCATCGTGGCGGGGCGAACTTCGTAATCGGACATGAAAGCGGAAAAACGTGTGGAACCGGCTATTGTCGCCGCACCGCTAAACTCCTCCGGCATCCGCACGTATCAACTGGAGAAAGCACATGGCCAAGGGTCAGCAACGCACCAACAAGGAAGCGAAGAAACCGAAGAAGGACACCTCGCCGCCGAAGGCCCCCACCGGCGGCATCGAGCCCGTGCGCACCGTCACCACGGCGGTGATTCCGCGCGGCAAGCTCAAGAACAAGTGACCGAGTGACCGACGTCCCCGCGCCCGCCCCCAAGCCGGCGCAGCCGCGCAACCCGTTGCATGGCCTCACGCTGGAGGCCATCGTGACTGCGCTGGCCGACTACTACGGCTGGGAGCAGCTCGGGCACCTGGTGCCGATCCGCTGCTTCATCAGCGAGCCCAGCGTGGGTTCCAGCCTCAAGTTCCTGCGCAAGACGCCCTGGGCGCGCGACAAGGTCGAGAGCCTGTACCTCTTCATGCTGCGCGAGCAACGCCGCGAACAGCAACAGCAACAGCAAGAACCTCCGACGCGATGAAGGTCCGTCTCGAACCGTCGGGCCTCGAATTCGAGGCCGAGGCGGGCGTCACGCTGCTGCATGCGGCGGAGGCGGCCGGCATCGAGCTGCCCAGTTCGTGCCGCAACGGCACCTGCCGCACCTGCATCTGCCAGCGGCTCTCCGGCGAGAGCCGGCACCTCATCGAATGGCCGGGCCTGAGCTTCGACGAAAAGATCGACGGCTGGATTCTTCCCTGCGTGGCCGTGGCGCAGAGCGACCTCACGCTCGACGCGCCGCAGGCGCGCGCCCTCTTCGACTGACGATCAGGGCCGCGCCGACGCCGGCGCCGCGACCACCAGCCGGTCGCGCTGCGCGAGCGACGGGAACAGCCGGAACCACGTCAGCGCCACCAGCATCGTTCCCACGCCGCCGAGCACCACCGAGCCGACCGGCCCCAGCAGCGCCGCCGTGGCGCCCGATTCGAACTCACCGAGCTGGTTGCTCGCGCCGATGAAGATCGAGTTGACCGCGCTCACCCGCCCGCGCATGGCGTCAGGCGTTTCCAGCTGCACCAGCGTCTGGCGGATCACGACGTTGACCATGTCGGCCCCGCCCGACACCGCGAGCGCAACGAGCGAGACGAGAAAGCTCTTCGACAGCCCGAACACCACCATGCACAGCCCGAACGCCCCCACGGCCAGCAGCAGCGTGCGCCCCACGTTGCGCTCGACCGGCCGGCGCGTGAGCGCGATCGACATCACCAGCGCGCCCACCGCCGGCGCGCTGCGCAGCAGGCCCAGGCCCCAGGGGCCGGTGTGCAGGATGTCCTTGGCATAGATCGGCAGCAGCGCCACGGCGCCGCCCAGCAGCACCGCGAACAGGTCGAGCGACACGGCGCCCAGCACCGGCTTGCGCTTCCAGATGAAATTGACGCCCGCGAACACCGTGGCCAGCGTGACCGGCTCGCGCGCGGCCGGCGCGTGGTCGTAGCGCAGCCGCAGCACCAGCACGCAGGCCACTGCGAAGCACAGCACGCTCGCGCCGTACACCACCGCCATGCCCGCCACGAACAGCAGCCCGCCGAGCGCGGGGCCGCCGATGATCGCGCCCTGCATGCCGGCCGAGCTGAACGCCATCGCACGCGACAGCAGCAGCGGCGGCACCAGGAGCGGCGTGAGCGCCTGCTGCGCCGGCATCTGGAAGGCGCGCACCGCGCCCAGCACCAGCGACAGCCCGAGCAGCAGCCCGCGCGTGTCGTTCCTGTGCAGCACCGCGAACAGCAGCGCCAGTGCCACGGTGCCCTGCACCGCGAAGCACACCGCCACGATGCGGGCGCGGTGGTGCCGGTCCACCACGTGGCCGGCCAACAGCGCGAGCAGCAGCGCGGGCACGAACTGGTACAGCCCGACCAGGCCCAGGTCCCATGCGCTGCCCGTCAGCTCGTACATGTGCCAGCCGATGGCCACGAGCATCATCTGCGAGGCGGCGGTGCCAAAGAGGCGCGCCACCCACAGCTGCATGAAGGGGCGCTCGCGCCTCAGGTCGGTGAACGTGGGAGACAAGGGAGGAGAAGCGGCGCCGGGCATATCGGTCGAGGATAGCCCAGCCTTCTTCCGGCTTTCTGAGCCTCTCTACACTCGCTGTCCCCATGACCGCTTCGCCGCCCGACCTGCTTCCCGTTCACGAAGACGCCCACCTGCTGGTGCTCGACAAGCCCGCCGGCCTGCTGTGCGTGCCCGGGCGCGGCGAGGACAAGCAGGACTGCCTGAGCGCGCGCGCCCAGCGCCAGTGGCCCGACGCGCTCATCGTGCACCGGCTCGACATGGGCACCAGCGGCCTCGTGGTGATGGCGCGCGGCCTGGAAATGCAGCGCGCCCTGAGCGCGGCCTTCGCCGACCGCGAGGTGCACAAGCGCTACGAAGCCATCGTCGACGGCGTGATGCCGCAGCGCGATGACTGGTCGCTCATCGACGCCCCGCTGATGGCCGACTGGCCGCGCCGGCCGCTGCAGAAGATCGACCCGGCCGGCAAGCCCAGCCTCACGCGCTGGCGCGCGCTGGCCAGCGTGTCGCCGCCCGGCGGCCCTGCGGCCACGCACGTGCTGCTGGAGCCGCTCACCGGCCGTTCACACCAGCTGCGCGTTCACCTGCTGTCGATCGGGCACCCGATTTTGGGCGACGCGCTGTACGGCGATGCCGCGCTGCAGGCACGCGCGCCGCGCCTGCTGCTGCATGCCAGGGAACTGGGGTTCGTGCATCCCGCGACGCGGGAGCCGTTGCACTTCGAACGTGCGGCGGGCTTCGTGCTCAGCGGCCCTTGACGACGAGCACCGGCATGGTGGCGTCCTGCAGCACGCGCTGCGTCACGCTGCCCAGCAGCAGTTTCTCGATGCCGCTGCGCCCGTGCGAGCCCATCACGATCAGGTCGGCCGCGATGGCGATGGCGGTGTCCACGATGCCTTCGTGCACCACGTGGCCGTCGATCACGCGCTGGTCGCTGTGCAGGCCTTCGGCCGCCAGGGCGGCCACGCCGCGTGCCAGCGCCGCGTTGGCGCTGGCAGTGGCCGCCGCGAGGTATTCGTTCTGGCCGAGCGCGTAGTCCGCGCCCACGCCGATGAAGGGGTAGTTGTCGATCACGTGGATCAGCGTGATGCGGCTGCCGAAGGCCAGGGCGAGACCGCTGGCCTTGCTGACCGCGAGCATGGAAGTTTCGGAGCCGTCGATGGGGACCAGGATGTGATTGAACATGGCGGGACCTCGCTTAGCGTTCGCAGACAGACAGACTGACGGACCCGGTTCGCACCGGGTCGGGCCCCGAATTTAACCGCTATGCCGAACCCGCCCTGTAGGACTCCGACCAGCGAAGTCCGCAGGCGTCTCAATCCCCCTGGAAACCCTCAGACCGGCAGGTGACGACGAGCGTGTCGCGCCACCCATCGCCGCCCTCTTCCAGCGGCTGGATCGGTGTCGATTCGTGGATCACGCGCGCGTCGTCGAGCAGCAGCAGCGTCCACGGCTCGGTCATGGTGAAGCGCTCGCCGCGCCGGCCGTTCGCCTCGAACACGCGCGTCTCGCCGCCCTTGATGCCCTGGCGCCCGATCAGCACCACCGCCACCAGGTCGACACCGTCGCGGTGCGCGCCTTCGGGCGTGGGGCGGCCGATGCCGCCGGCGGTGTCGATGCGGAACTGGTGCGCTTCCACGAACCAGCGCTGCGGTGCGCCGCGCATGTCGCTGCTGACCTGGCCCAGCTGCTGCATCAGCCGCTGCCACACGGGCTGCGCCACTGTGGCGTCGAGCATCGGCGCGAACCAGCGCTGCATGCCGCCGTGCAGCGCGTTGTATTCGACCGGCTGCCAGTGCGCGCGGTGCGGCACCTGCGCCAGCGTGGCGTCGGGCTCGACCGTGAAGCAGGCGTGGCGCCGCGTGCGGTAGCGGCCGCCGTCCTTCAGGTACTCGTCGGGCGGCAGGTCGTTCCAGTCGGCGTGCAGCGCTTCGAGCTGCGCCAGCGGCACGCCGAGCCAGTCGCACACGCCCTGCGGGCTGAGCACCGCATAGCCGTGCTCGCGCAGCGCACCGGCCAGTTCGGCCGGCGGCGTGAACGGGGGAGCGAAGGCGGCGGTGCTCACTGGGCGCTGACCTTCACGTCCTTCCAGAACGCGACGCGGTCACGGATTTCCTCGGCTTCGGGCTTCGGGTCGGGGTAGTACCAGGCGGCGTCGGCGTGCAGCTCGCCGTTGACCAGCAGCGAGTAGTAGTTCGCCGAGCCCTTCCACGGGCAGGTGGTCTTGTGGTTGCTGAAGGTGACGACGTCACGATTGAGCGAACTCATCGGGAAGTAGTGGTTGCCTTCGACGAGCACGGTGTCGTCGCTTTCGGCGATGGTGACGCCGTTCCAGGTTGCTTTCATGGGATCGATCTCCGGGGAGGTGCAAGGTGCCGATGCCGCATTGCGCGCTCGGGACAGCGGCTATTGTGACGCTGGCGCGACGTGCTTTCCTTGCGCCGGGTCATCCCGGCCCGATGCCGGCAGGGTTTCCCCTGCAGCGTCAGCCGCGACCGCGCCCGGTGCGCCCCGATGCCGGCTCGAGAAACAGCTGCCGGAAATAGTTGCGGAACGCGGTCATCGCCGGCGAAAACTCCACGCCCTGCTTCCACCCCAGGCCGATGTTCATCGTGGGCACCGCGTCGCGCAGGTTGATGGTCTCGATGCGTTTGCCTTCCAGCGACCACGGGCGGTAAACCATGTCCGACAGCACCGTCACGCCCAACCCGTTGGCCACCGTGCTGCGCACCGCCTCCACCGAACTCGTGCGCAGCCGGATCTGCGGCTGGTGCGGCGTCTTGCTCCAGTACTTGAGCGCGGTGGCCGCGGCCTCGTCCACCGTGAGCATGATGTAGGGCTCGGCCGCCACGTCGGCCAGCGTCACCTCGGCCTTGTCCAGCAGCGGGTGCTTGGCCGGCACCCACAGCCGGCGCTGCGAACCGAAGAAGGTTTCGAGCGACAGCTCGCGCAGCACCACGTTCGAGGTGAGCACCACGCCGATGTCGTAGCGCTGCGTGATCAGGCCCTCTTCGATGGCTTCGCGCGCCACCTCGTGCACCTTCACCGTCACCTGCGGATGCAGCTGCTCGAAGCGCTGCAGGTGGTGCGGCAGGAAGTAGCCCAGCACCGTGTAGCTGGCCGCGATGGTGAGCGAGCCCTCGACGTTCTCGCCCTCGTGCGGCATGCGCACCGCCTCGTCGGCCGCCGACAGCACCGCGTAGGCGTGGCTCAGGAAACGGCGCCCGGCCTTGGTGAGTTCCACGCCGTGCGGGTGCCGCTCGAAGAGCTGCTGCCCCATCAGCTCCTCGAGCTCGCGGATGGCGGTGGTCACGGCCGACTGCGAGATGTTCAGCTGCAGCGCCGCGTGCGAGATGCGCCCCACCTCGGCCACCGCAGAGAAGTACTTGAGCTGGCGAAGGGTCAGGGACATGGCGCCGTCTTCCTAGGGTATTTACGGATACGCGCTGCCCGCCTCGGGCGAAAACCCGATACCGCGCACTCGCTTCCCTCCAGCGTAGCGCCCAATCCAGCTGCTTGCAGCATCTGTTTTTCAGATACCGGGCCGCCTGAAAACAATGCTTTTCGGCCTTTCGACCGCTGGCTAACCTTCGCGCCAACCTGCATCGCCCCCTTGGCGATGCGCACCACACAAAGGCGGGACGACGTGACGAAGACAACGCGGATCGATCTGAATTCCGACATGGGCGAAGGCTTCGGCCCCTGGACCATCGGCGACGGCGTGGACGCGCAGCTCATGCCGCTGATCAGCTCGGCCAACATCGCGACCGGCTTCCATGCCGGCGACCCGAACATCATGCGCAGGATGGTGCTGCTGGCCCGCGAACACGGCGTGGGCATCGGCGCGCACCCGGGCTTTCGCGACCTCGTGGGCTTCGGGCGCCGCCACATCAACGCGCCGGCCGACGAGCTGGTGAACGACATGGTCTACCAGCTCGGCGCGCTGCGCGAGTTCGCGCGCCTGGCCGGCATGACGCTGCAGCACATCAAGCCGCACGGCGCGCTGTACATGCATGCGGCGCGCGACGAGGCGCTGTCGCGCGCCCTCGTCACCGCGCTGCAGCAGATCGAACCGACGCTGCGCCTGTTCTGCATGGAGTCGTCCGTCACTTTCCAGGTGGCGCGCGAACTCGGCCAACCGGTGGTGCGCGAGTTCTACGCCGACCGCGACTACGACCTGAGCGGCTCCATCGTCTTCACGCGCCGCGTCGGCGCGCTCGACCCCGAGGCCGTGGCCGCCAAGGTGCTGCGCGCCTGCACCGAGGGCGTGGTGCGCACGGTCGACGGCCAGGACGTGGCGATCGGTTTCGACTCGGTCTGCATCCACAGCGACACGCCCGGCGCGCTCGCGCTGGTGCAGGCCACACGGCGCGCCCTTGCCGACAACGGCATCGAAGTTGCAGGCCTGGCCAAGCCCGCCTGAGTTTTTTCCTCGTTACCCGAACCTGTTCCAGGAGTGTCCCGATGCCCGCTACCCATGAAGTCCTGAGCCCGCTGCCGGGCACCTTCTACCGCCGCTCGGCGCCCGACGCGCCGCCGTTCAAGGCCGAAGGCGACACCGTGGCCGTGGGCGACGTGCTCGGCCTGGTCGAGGTGATGAAGCAGTTCAGCGAAGTCACGGCCGACGCGGCCGGTCGCCTGGCGCGCTTCGCGGTCGAGAACGGCGAGCCGGTCGATCCGGGCCAGCTGCTGGCCGTCATCGAAACGGCCTGAGGCAACCGCCCATGACCGCCGCATTCGACACACTGCTGGTCGCCAACCGGGGCGAGATCGCGGTGCGCATCATCCGCGCCGCGAAAGAACTGGGGCTGAAGACCGTGGCCGTCTACAGCGACGCCGACGCGCAGAGCCTCGCCGTGCGCATGGCTGACAAGGCCGTGCGCATCGGCCCGGCGCACGCCACCAAGAGCTACCTGAGCATCGACGCGATCCTGCAGGCCGCCGCCGACAGCGGTGCCGGCGCGGTGCATCCGGGCTACGGTTTTCTCTCGGAGAACGCCGCGTTCGCCGAGCGCGTCGAGGCCGCGGGCCTGGTGTTCGTGGGCCCGACGCCGCATGCGATCCGCACCATGGGCGACAAGGCCGCGGCACGCGCCGCCGCCCTGCGCGCCGGCGTGCCCACCGTGCCCGGCAGCGCGGGCGTGGTGACCGACCCGGACACCGCCGTCGAGGTGGCGAAGGACATCGGCTACCCGATCATGATCAAGGCCTCGGCCGGCGGCGGCGGGCGCGGCATCCGCGTGGCGCACGACGAGGCCGAGCTGCGCCAGCAGTTCGCCACCGCCACCGCCGAAGCGCAGGCCGCCTTCGGCAACGGCGAGGTGTACCTCGAACGCTTCATCCGCCAGGCGCGCCACATCGAGGTGCAGATCCTGGGCGACGGCGAGCGCGTGGTGCACTGCTTCGAGCGCGAATGCTCGCTGCAGCGGCGCCGCCAGAAGGTGTGGGAAGAAGCGCCTTCGGCCGCCATCAGCGAGGCCACGCGCGCCGCGCTGTGCGAATCGGCACTCCGGCTTGCGCGCGCCGTGGCCTACCGCGGCGCGGGCACGCTCGAATATTTGTACGACGACGACACGCGCGAGTTCTTCTTCATCGAGATGAACACGCGCATCCAGGTCGAGCACCCGATCACCGAGATGGTCACCGGCGTCGACCTCGTGAAGGAAATGCTGCGCATCGCACTGGGCCAGCCGCTGCGCCTGCAGCAGGGCGACATCCGCCTGACCGGCGCGGCCATCGAGGTGCGCATCAACGCCGAGAACGCGGCCAAGAACTTCATGCCGAGCCCCGGCCTCGTGTCGCAGCTCGTGGTGCCGGGCGGCCCCGGCGTGCGCTTCGACACCTTCCTGTTTCCCGGCTACACCGTGCCGGCCTACTACGACTCGCTGCTCGGCAAGCTCATCGTGCACGACACCGACCGCGCCAGCGCGCTGGCCCGCATGCGCCGTGCGCTCGACGAGTTGCAGGTGGAGGGCATCCATACGACGATCCCGTTGCACCGCGCGCTGTGCGAGGACGCGGATGTCGCCAAGGCCGCGTTCCATACGGGCTTTCTCGAAACCTGGCTCGCGGCGAATCCACTCGCCGACGCGCCTCCCCTGTTGAAGGTGGCCGCATGACCGCTGCAAGCACCCTCCCCCCGCAAGCCCGCTACAGCTTCGGCGGCGACGAGCACCTGTTCGTCGAGATCAGCGAAGAGATGTCGCTGCCCGCCTTCTTCAAGGGCATGGCGATCTGCAACGAGCTGCGCCGCCGCGCGCTGCCCGGCGTGACCGAGATCTGCCCGGCCAACGCCGCCTACCTCGTGCGCTTCGACCCCGATGCGATCGCACCCGACACGCTGCTTGCGACGCTGAAGGAGATCGAGGCCGGCCTGGGCGACGCCGACCTGCAGATGCAGACGCGCATCGTCGAGATTCCCGTGCTCTACAACGACCCGTGGACGCACGAGACGCTGATGCGTTTTCGCGAGCGCCACCAGGACCCGTCGAGCACCGACATCGAGTACGCCGCGCGCATCAACGGCCACGCTTCGGTCGAGGCCTTCATCGAGGCGCACTCGTCGGCGCCGTGGTTCGTGTCGATGGTCGGCTTCGTGGCCGGCCTGCCCTTCCTGTTCCAGATGGTCGAGCGCCAGCGCCAGATCCAGGTGCCCAAGTACCTGAGTCCGCGCACCGACACGCCCAAGCTCACGCTGGGCCACGGCGGCTGCTTCAGCTGCATCTACTCGGTGCGTGGCGCGGGCGGCTACCAGATGTTCGGCGTCACGCCCGCGCCGATCTTCGATCCGGCGCAGCGGCTGTCGTACTTGAAGGATCTGATGGTGTTCTTCCAGCCCGGCGACATCGTCAAGTGGAAGCCCATCGACCGCGCCGAGTACGACCGCCAGGTCGCGCAGGTCGAGGCCGGCACCTACGCGCTGCGCATCGCGCCCGTGTCGTTCTCGCTCAACGATTTTCTGGCCGACCCCGACGGCTACAACCAACAGCTCCTGAAGGTGCTCCATGGCGATTGAAGTCCTCAAGCCCGGCCTCGCGACCAGCGTGCAGGACGCCGGCCGTCCCGGCTACTACCACCTGGGCATTCCGCTGTCGGGCGCGCTCGACCAGCAAAGCCTGGTGCTCGCGAACCTGCTGGTGGGCAACGACGAAGGCGCGGCCGTCATCGAAAGCACGCTGCTCGGGCCCGAGCTGCAGTTCGACGCACCCGCGCTGGTGGCCGTGACCGGCGCCGACGCGAAGATCAAGCTCAACGGCAACGAGATGCCGCGCAATGAGTCCTTCACGGTGCAGGCCGGCGACAAGCTGAGCTTCGACTTCATGAAGCTCGGCGCGCGCATGTGCATCGCCGTGGCCGGCGGCATCGACGTGCCGGTGGTGCTGGGCAGCCGCTCGACCTACGGCCTGGGCGCCTTCGGTGGCTTCAACGGCCGCAAGCTGCTGGCCGGCGACAAGCTGCCCGTGGGCACGCCCTCGGCCAACGCCCGCGCGGGTCGCACGGTCGATGCCGCGCTGCTGCCGGTGCTCGAGAAGGAAGTGGCCCTGCGCGTGCTGCCGGGCATCTACTTCCACCGCCTGCAGGAGGTGTCGGTGCACAGCTTCTTCGCCGACACCTGGACCGTGGGCTCCGAGGCCGACCGCATCGGCTACCGCTACAAGCACGGCACGCCGCTGAAGTTCCAGGACCGCACGCCGCCCTTCGGCGCGGGCGACGACCCGTCGAACATCGTCGATGCGGGCTACCCCTACGGCTCCATCCAGGTGCCGGGCGGGCGCGAGCCGATCATCCTGCACCGCGATGCGGTGTCGGGCGGCGGCTACGCGATGGTCGGCACGGTCATCAGCGCCGACATGGACCTCATCGCCCAGATGCAGCCCAACCACAAGGCGCGCTTCGTCGAGGTCGACATGACGCAGGCGCTCGACGCCCGCGCCGAACGCCGACGACGGCTCGACCGCCTGCGGGCCGCACTCGCGGCCTGACGCGTTCCCTCCCCTTTTTCTTCACCGCTGTCACCCAAGGAGTTCTTCATGAACAGCTCGCCCCTGCGCGTTTCATTGATCGCCGCTTCGCTCGCCACCGCCCTGGCGTGGCACGCCCCGGCCTCGGCCGCCGACTGGTTTCCCTACAAGGCCGAGGCCACCGAGCCCGCCTTCTCGGCCGAGGGCACGAAGAAACCCATCGACTACACGCCGCTGGCCAAGGCGTCGAAGAAGTGGGACATCTGCGTGTCGTTCCCGCACATGAAGGACGCCTACTGGCTCGGCGTGGACTACGGCGTGATCGAAGAGGCGCGCCGCCTGGGCGTGAAGCTGCAGGTGGTCGACGCGGGCGGCTACACCAACCTGGGCAAGCAGGTCTCGCAGATCGAGGACTGCGTGGCGCGCGGCGCCAACGCGGTGGTCATCGGCGCGATCTCGGGCGACGGGCTCAACAACGTCATCAAGGCCACGGCCGCGAAGAAGGTGCCGGTGATCGACCTGGTCAACGGCATCAGCTCGCCCGACCTGTCGGCCAAGTCGCTCGTTTCGTTCTACACGATGGGCCAATCGACCGGCGAGTACCTCGCCAAGAAGCACCCCGCGGGCTCGCCGCCGGTGAAGGTCGGCTGGTTCCCCGGCCCGGCCGGCGCGGGCTGGGTCGAGGCCGCGCACAAGGGCTTCATGGAAGCGATCAAGGGCAGCGCCGTGACGGTGCTCGACCCGAAGTACGGCGACACCGGCAAGGAGGCGCAAGCCAAGCTGGTCGAAGACGTGCTGCAGGGCAACCCCGACCTCGCCTACGTGGCCGGCACGGCAGTGACCGCCGAGGCCGCCACCGGCATCCTGCGCGCACGCAACCTCGACAAGAAGGTGCAGGTGCTCTCGTTCTACATGACGCCGGGCGTGTACGAAGGCATCCAGAAGGGCCGCATCGTGGCCGCGCCGGCCGACTCAATGGTGATCCAGGGCCGCATCGCGGTCGACCAGGCCGTGCGCCTGCTCGAGAACAAGGACGTGGTGAAGCACGTCGGCCCGAAGATCTTCGTGGTCGACGCCGGCAACATCAAGACCGTGAAGCAGGCCGACATCCTGCCGCCGACCGGCTTCAAGCCGGTGTTCGAGGTCAAGTAGGCCGGCCATGGCTCCCGTGCTGCTGCAGACCCTCGGCCTGGGCAAACGCTACCCCGGCGTGCTCGCGCTCGATGCGATGGACTTCGAGTTGCGCGCCGGCGAGGTGCACGTGCTGTTCGGCGAGAACGGCGCCGGCAAGTCGACGCTGATCTCGCTGCTGGCCGGCGCCAACGTGCCGACGGCGGGCGAGATCCGCATGCACGGCGCGCCGGTGAAGTTCGCCAACGTGCACGACGCGCGGCGCCACGGCATCAGCGCGGTGTTCCAGGAGTTCTCGCTGATCCCCACGCTGTCGGTGGCGCAGAACCTGAGCCTGGGCGAGGAGCCGTGCCAGCGCGGCCTGCTCGACCGCGCGGCGGTGCGCGAGCGCGCCCGCACGATGCTGGCCGACCTGGGCTTCGAGATCGATGTCGACGCGCCCGTGGCGGGCCTCACGCGCGCGCAGCAGCAGATGGTGGAGATCGCCAAGGGCCTGCGCGGCGAGGTGTCGGTGCTGATCCTCGACGAACCCACGGCCTCGCTCACCGACACCGAGACGCAGCGCCTGTTCGAACTGGTGACGCGGCTGAAGGCGCGCGGCGTGGGCATCGTCTACATCTCGCACCGCATGCAGGAGATCGCGCAGATCGCCGACCGCATCACGGTGCTGCGCGACGGGCGCAAGGTCACGACCGTGGAAGCGAACGCCACGAGCGCCGACCGGCTCATCGAGCTGATGAGCGGGCGGGCCATCGACAACATCTACCCGCGCATCACGGCCCATCCCGGCGAGGTGGTGCTGCAGGTCGAGGGGCTGGCCTCGGCCAACGGCGTGCGAAACGCCAGCCTCACGGTGCGGCGCGGCGAAGTGGTCGGGCTCGCGGGCCTCGTGGGCTGCGGCAAGTCGGAACTGTTCCGTGCGATCTACGGGCTCGACCCCGTGAGCGAAGGCCGCGTGCTGTTCAAGGGCCAGCCGCGCACCGGCGCGACGGTGCGCCAGCTGCTCGACGAGGGCCTCTTCTACCTGCCGCCCGACCGCAAGGGCGAAGGGCTGGTGCTCGGCTTCACGTCGCGCGCCAACATCACCTTGCCGCTGGTGCACGGGCCGCTGCGCGGGCGCGGCGGCTGGCTGCGCAAGCGCCTCGGGCGGCGGCTTTCGACGACGGCCGCCGAGCGCGTCGAGCTCGCGCCGCGCAACCTCGAACGGCCCGTGGGCCTGCTCTCGGGCGGCAACCAGCAGAAGGTGCTGTTCGGCAAGGGCATGACGCGCGACGCCGCGCTCTACGTGTTCGACGAGCCCACGGTCGGCGTCGACGTCGGCACCCGCAGCGCGCTGTACGAGGTGATCCGCAAGCTCTGCGAAGGCGGCGCCGCGGTGGTCGTGATCTCGTCCGACCTGCCCGAGGTGCTGCACCTGAGCCACCGCGTGTACGTGATGTGCCGCGGCGAGATCGCCGGCGAGCTGCACGGCGACGACATCCAGGAAACCGCCGTGCTCAACCTGTTTTTCGGCCCCAGCGAGAACCCCTCCTCATGACTTCGCCTTCCCTCACCGCCGCACCCGCGGCTCCCACGCCCGGCCTGGCCGGGCGTGCCCTCGGCCTGCTGCGCAGCCTCTTTTTGCGCCTGGGCGTGCTGCCCTTCATGCTGGTGATCGCCTGCGTGGTGTTCGCCACGCTGTCCGACCAGTTCCTCACGGTGCAGAACCTCGTGAACCTGCTGCGCCAGTCGGTCTACCTGATCCTCGTGTCGCTGGGCCAGATGCTGGCGCTGGTCACCGGCGGCTTCGACCTCTCGGTGGGCACGGTGATGGCGATCACCTCGGTGGTCTCGGCACTCGCCATGCAGGCGCTGGGCGCGGCCTTTCCCGATGCGGCCTGGATGGTGGTGCTCGTGGGCTGCGCCTGCGGGATGCTTGCCGGGCTTGTGGTGGGCCTGATCAACGGCTTCGGCGTGGCGGTGATCGGCGTGTCGCCCTTCATCGTGACGCTGGGCGTGCAGTCGATCGGCTTCGGCTTCGCGCTGTTCCTCACGGGCGGCGTGCCGGTGTCGGGCATGCCGGCGCAGTTCAGCGAGCTGTTCGGCTTCGGCACCGTGCTCGGCGTGCCGGTGCCGATCCTGGTGACGGCCGTGTGCGTGGCCGGCATGGGCCTGCTCATGGGCCGCCTGCCGACCGGCACGCACCTGCTCGCGGTGGGCGGCAACGCCAAGGCCGCGGCGCTGTCGGGCATCGACACGCGCCGCGTGCTGCTCATGGCCTACCTGCTGTGCGCGGGCCTGGCGGCGGTGAGCGGCCTGCTGCTCACGGCGCGCGTGGAAACCGGCGAGGCCAACCTCGGCGGCACCGTGGCGCTCGAATCGATCGCCGCCTGCGTGATCGCCGGCGTGAGCCTGCGCGGCGGCATCGGCCGCGTGCCCAACGTGGTGATGGGCGCGATCTTCATCGGCCTGGTGCAGAACGGCATGAACCTGGCCAGCGTCGGCTCTTACCTGCAGATGGTGGTGCTGGGCGCCCTGCTGATCGTGGCCGTGGTTGCCGACCAGATCCGCCATCGCATGGTGGCGCCGGGCAGCCACTGAGCCTCCAACCAACACAAGCAACGAAGGAATCTCATGACATCCAAGACCAACGCCGCCATCGACGCGCGCCGCATCGCCGCCACGCCGCGCGGCGTCGGCATCGGCTTTCCCATTTACGCAGAGCGCGCGCTCAACGCCGAGCTGTGGGACGTCGAGGGCCGGCGCTACATCGACTTCGGCTCGGGCATCGCGGTGCTCAACACCGGCCACCGGCATCCGCGTGTGGTCGAGGCCATTCGCGCGCAGCTCGAGTGCTTCACCCACACGGCCTACCAGGTGGTGCCGTACGAAAGCGTGGTGTCGCTGGCCGAGCGCCTGAACCGCCTCACGCCCGGCACCCACGCCAAGAAGACCGCCTTCTTCACGACCGGCGCCGAAGCGGTCGAGAACGCCATCAAGATCGCGCGCGCCGCCACGCGCCGGCCCGGCGTGATCGCGCTGGGCGGCGGCTTTCACGGCCGCACCTTCATGGGCATGGCACTCACGGGCAAGGTGGTGCCGTACAAGACCGGCTTCGGGCCCTTTCCCGGCAGCATCTTCCACGTGCCCGCGCCGATCGCGCTGCACGGCGTGTCGGTGGACGATTCGCTGCGCGCCATCGACAAGCTGTTCAAGGCCGACATCGAGCCCGAGCAGGTGGCCGCCATCATCCTGGAGCCGGTGCAGGGCGAAGGCGGCTTCTACGCCGCGCCGCCCGCCTTCATGCGCGCGCTGCGCGAGATCTGCGACCGCCACGGCATCCTGCTGATCGCCGACGAGATCCAGACCGGCTTCGCGCGCACCGGCAAGTGGTTTGCCATGGACCATCACGACGTGGTGCCCGACCTCATGACGATGGCCAAGAGCCTGGCGGGCGGCACGCCGCTGTCGGCCGTGTGCGGGCGCGCCGAGATCATGGACGCGCCCGCCCCCGGCGGCCTCGGCGGCACCTACGCCGCCAATGCGCTGGCCATTGCGGCGGCACATGCGGTGCTCGACGTGATCGAGGACGAACGCCTGTGCGAGCGCGCGCAGGTGCTGGGCGACCGGCTCAAGGCGCGCCTCGAAGGCCTGCGCGCGAAGGTGCCGCAGATCGCGGACGTGCGCGGCCTGGGCGCGATGGTGGCGGTCGAGTTCGCCGGTGCCGATGGCGCGCCCGACCCCGAGTTCACGAAGCAGGTGCAAACCCGAGCGCGCGACGCGGGTTTGCTGCTGCTGACTTGCGGCGTGCACGCCAATGTGGTCCGCTTCCTGTTCCCCCTGACCATCGAAGACGCGGTGCTCGGCGAAGGCCTCGACATCCTCGCCGCCGCATTGCAAGCCTGAGACAAACCACCCATGCCACTGAAACTCCAAGACCCGACCCTGCTGCGCCAGCAGGCCTGCATCGCCGGCGCCTGGGTGAATGCCGACAACGGCACCACCGTCGCCGTCACCAACCCCGCCACCGGCGAGCACATCGGCACCGTGCCCATGTGCGGCACCGAGGAAACCGTGCGCGCCATCGCCGCCGCCGAAAAGGCGCAGAAGGCCTGGGCCAAGGTGCCCGCCAAGGAACGCTCGGCCATCCTGCGCAAGCTCAACGACCTGATGCTGGCGAACGTGGACGACCTCGCGCTCATCATGACCACCGAGCAGGGCAAGCCCCTGGCCGAAAGCCGCGGCGAGATCGCCTACGCCGCCTCGTTCATCGAGTGGTTCGCCGAAGAAGCGCGCCGCGTGTACGGCGACACCATTCCCGCGCCGCAGGCCGACCGCCGCATCCTGGCGCTGAAGCAGCCCGTGGGCGTCACCGCCGCCATCACGCCCTGGAACTTCCCCACCGCCATGCTCACGCGCAAGGCCGGGCCCGCGCTCGCGGCCGGTTGCGCCATGGTCGTGAAGCCGGCCACGCAGACGCCGTTCTCGGCGCTGGCCTTTGCCGTGCTGGCCGAACGCGCGGGCGTGCCCAAGGGCCTGCTGTCGGTGCTCACCGGCTCGGCCAGCCAGATCGGCGGCGAGATGACGCGCAGCCCCATCGTGCGCAAGCTCACCTTCACCGGCTCGACCGAGGTGGGCCGCACGCTCATGAAGCAGTCGGCCGACACCATCAAGAAGCTGTCGCTCGAACTCGGCGGCAACGCGCCCTTCATCGTGTTCGATGACGCCGATGTGGATGCCGCCGTCGAAGGCGCGATGGTCTCCAAGTACCGCAACACCGGCCAGACCTGCGTGTGCGCGAACCGCCTCTACGTGCAGCGCGGCGTGCTCGAGGCCTTCACGCAGAAGCTCGTGGCCAAGGTCAACGCGCTGAAGGTCGGCAACGGCACCGAGGCCGGCGTCAACCAGGGCCCGCTGATCGACGCCAAGGCGGTCGAGAAGATCGAGGAGCACGTGGCCGATGCCGTCGCCAAGGGCGGCAAGGTACTCGCGGGCGGCAAGCGCCATGCGCTGGGCGGCCTGTTCTACGAGCCGACCGTGATCGGCGGCGCCACGCCCGACATGCTGTTCGCGCGCGAGGAAACCTTCGGCCCGCTGGCGCCGATCTTCGCGTTCGACACCGAGGCCGAAGCCATCGCCGCGGCCAACGACACCGAGTTCGGCCTCGCCGCGTACTTCTACAGCCGCGACATCGGCCGCATCATGCGCGTGGCCGAGGCGCTCGAATCGGGCATCGTGGGTGTGAACACCGGGCTGGTGTCGACGGCCGAGGCGCCCTTCGGCGGCGTCAAGCAATCGGGGCTGGGGCGCGAGGGCTCGAAGTACGGGCTCGACGATTTCCTCGAAGTGAAGTACGTCTGCCTGGCGGGGCTGGACAGCTAGCGCGTCAGCTCAGCAGCCAGTGCACGCTGAACAACCGCTCGGGGTCGGTCCACACCGCCCCGACGCGGAAGCCCGCGCGCACCGCCAGGGCCTGCAGGCCTTCGACGGTGAACTTGTGCGAGTACTCGGTGTGCAGGGTCTCGCCTTCCTCGAACGAGAAACGCTCGCCGCGCAGCTGCACGCTCTGCGCGCGCCGGCTCACGAGGTGCATCTCGATGCGGCGCATCGGCGCGTTGTAGAAGGCCGCGTGCGAGAAACCGTCGAGGTCGAAGTCGGCCGACAGCTCGGCGTTCGCGCGCCGCAGCAGGTTGAGGTTGAACGCCGCCGTCACGCCCTGCGCGTCGTTGTAGGCCGCATGCAGCCGGTCGGGGTCTTTCACCAGGTCGACGCCGATCAGCAGGCCGCCACCGCGCAGCATGCGCGCCGCGAGCTGCAGGAACGCCAGCGCCTCGTCGGGCTCGAAGTTGCCGATGGTCGAGCCGGGGAAGAAGCCCACGCGCCGGCCCGCCCCGGCCAGGGGCGCGGGCAGCACGAGCGGCATGGTGTAGTCGGCCGCGATGGGCTGCACCGCGAGCGCCGGGTAGTCGGCCTTCAGGCGTGCCGCCGCGGCTTCGAGGTGCTCGCCCGAGATGTCGATCGGCAAATAGCGCTTCGGTGATTCGAGCGCGTCGAGCAGCAGTCGCACCTTGGTGAGCGAGCCGGCGCCGAACTCGACGATCTCGGCGTTCGGTCCGATCTGCGCGGCGATCTCGCCAGCGCAGGCCCCCAGGATGCCCAGCTCGGTGCGCGTGGGGTAGTACTCGGGCAGTTCGCAGATGCGGTCGAACAGCTGCGAGCCGGCCACGTCGTAGAAGAACTTGGGCGAGATGTGGCGCGGTGTGCGCGCCAGGCCGGCCTGCATGGCGCGGCCGAACTCGGACCACGGGGCGGTGTCGGTCGGTGTCGCGGCTTCCTGTCGCTGCAGGTGGCTGGCGAGGGCGAACGGGGCGGTCGGATTGCGCATGGTGCTCGGCTCCATCGAGGTGTCGGTCAAAGGTCTTTCGCGAGCCGCAGCCCCGAGAACTGCCAGCGTGCCGCCGGCGGAAAGAAATTGCGGTAGCTTGGCCGCGTGTGGCCGGCCGGGGTGGCCACGCTGCCGCCGCGCAGCACCAGCTGGCCCACCATGAACTTGCCGTTGTATTCGGCCGCGATGCCGGGCAGCGGCCGGAAGCCCGGGTACGGGTCGTACGAGGAACGCGTCCACTGCCAGACATGGCCGCTCATCTGCGCGATGCCGGGCGCGTCGAAGGCGGCCTCCCATTCGAACTCGGTGGGCAGCCGCGCACCGGCCCATTCGGCGTACGCGGCGGCCTCGTAGAAGCTCAGCTGGGACACGGGCGCATCGGCCTCCATCGGCCGCACGCCGTGCAGGCCGAACACCTGCCAGCCGCCGGGCGTGGCAGGACCGCCGCCCGCGCCGAGCGTGGCGATGCGCGGGTCGTCGGCTTCGAGCCAGTAGGCCGGGTGGCGCCAGCCCTGGGCCTGCACCGTGGCCCAGCCGTCGGACAGCCACAGCTCGGGCCGGCGGTAGCCGCCGTCGGCGATGAACTGCGCGTAGTCGCCGCAGTTCACCAGCCGGTCGGCGATGGCATAGGGGCGCAGCAAGGCGGCGTGGCGCGGCGTCTCGTTGTCGAAGCAGAAGCCCTCGCCCGCATGCCCGACCTCGACCGTGCCGCCCGGCTGTTCCAGCCAGCGCACCTCGGCCGGCACGGCGGCCAGGCGCCGCGCGGGGCCGCTCGCGGGCTTGTACGCCGGCAGCAGCGGGTTGCACGACAGCGCATGCAGGATGTCGGTGAGCAGCAGCTCCTGGTGCTGCTGCTCGTGGTTCAGCCCGAGCGCGACGATGGCCTCGATGGCCGCCCAGTCGAGCGCCTCCGGCGCCGCCAGCAGCGCGAGCACCGCCTCGTCGACATGGCGGCGGTAGGCATGCACTTCGTCGAGCGACGGCCGCGTGAGCAGGCCGCGCTGCGGCCGCGGGTGGCGCGGCCCGAGCGCCTCGTAGTAGGAGTTGAAGAGGTAATGAAAACGCGCATCGAAAGGTCGGTACCCCGCCGCATGCGCCTGCAGCAGCACGGTCTCGAAGAACCACGTCGTGTGCGCCAGGTGCCACTTGGTCGGGCTGGCGTCAGGCATCGACTGGATGCACTGGTCCTCGGCGGACAGCGGCGCGGCCAGCGCCACGCTGGCGGCGCGCACCGTGCGGAATTGCTCGCGCAAGGCGCTCGCCACGGGGGCGATCGGCCGGGAAAACGTCATGGTGTCTCCAGTCGGGTGAGCCGGAAGTTTTAGCCCATCCGGGCGACAAAAGCACGTAGGACAAGACGCCGCCGCCTCGCCGCCGCAAGCGCCCGTCCTGTGGACAACGGCCTCGGGCCGCTGCGTATGATCCGGGCGATGCAAACCCCCTCTCCTTCGGCCAGGCCCCACGTTGTCATCATCGGCTGCGGTTTCGGCGGACTCGAGGCAGCGCGCAAGCTGCAGCGGGCCGACGTCGATGTGACGGTGATCGACAAGACCAACCACCACCTGTTCCAGCCCCTGCTGTACCAGGTGGCGACCGCCGGGCTCGCTGCGCCGTCGATCGCGGCGCCGGTGCGCGCCCTGTTCCGCAAGCAGGCCAACGTGACCACGCTGCTGGCCGAGGTGACGGGCATCGACCCGGCCGCGCGCACGGTGCAGCTGGCCGATGGCAGCCAGGTGACCTACGACCACCTGATCGTGGCGGCCGGCGCCACGCACAGCTATTTCGGGCACGACGAGTGGGCGCCCGCCGCGCCGGGCCTGAAGACGCTGGCCGACGCCTTCGAAATCCGCCGCCGCGTGCTGATGTCCTTCGAGACGGCCGAGACCACCGCCGACCCCGAGCGCCGCCGCGCGCTGCTCACCTTCGTGGTGATCGGCGCCGGCCCGACCGGCGTCGAGATGGCCGGCACGCTGGCCGAGATCGCCAAGCACACGCTCGCCGGCGAGTTCCGCCGCATCGACCCGGGCAGCGCGCAGGTGCTGCTGGTCGAGGGCGGCCCGCGCGTGCTGCAGGCCATGCCCGAAAGCCTGAGCCAGAAGGCGCTCGAGCAACTGGAGCGGCTCGGCGTGGAGGTGCGGCTGAACGCGCGCGTCACCGCCATCGACAACGCCGGCCTCGAAGTGCAGACCGGCGGCGGCCCCGACGGCGCGCCGCTGCAGAGCTACCGCATTCCCAGCAGCTGCGTGGTGTGGGCGGCCGGTGTCGCGGCCTCGCCGCTGGGGCGGCTGCTCGGCAATGCCACGGGCGTCGAGTGCGACCGCGCGGGCCGCATCAAGGTCGAGCCCGACCTGAGCCTGGCGGGCCACCCCGAGATCAGCGTGGTGGGCGACCTGGCCGCCGCCATGAGCCACGCGCCCGGCAAGCCGCCCAAGCCGGTGCCCGGCGTGTCGCCCGGCGCCAAGCAGGCCGGCCGCGCGGCGGCGGCGAACATCCTGCGCCGCCTGGCGGGCCAGCCCACGGTGCCGTTCCGCTACGCCGACTACGGCAACCTGGCCACCATCGGCCGCAACTCGGCCGTGGTCGACCTGGGCACGCCCTTCGGCCCGCTGCGCTTCAGCGGCCGGCCCGCGTGGCTGTTCTGGCTGTTCGCGCACGCGTACTTCCTCATCGGTTTCCGCAACCGCGTCGTCGTGATGTGGGACTGGGCCAGCGCCTACTGGAGCTTCCAGCGCAACGCGCGCGTGGTGGCCGACGTGCAGGGCCGCAGCGAGTCGTAAGCACGTCCCACGCCGCGCGATGACGTTGCTCTGGTGGGTCGTCTTTCATGCGCTCGATGCGCTGTTCTGGCTCTGGATCCTGCGCTGGGGCGGCGCGGCCTGGCTCGAAGGCACCTTTCTCTCGGGCTTTCTCGTGAGCATCTTCGCGCCGCGCTGGGGCGCCGAGGGCCTGCGCATGTTCGCGCTGCTGATGCTGGTCGTGTGCGCGATCAGCTTCGTCTGGGGCCTGCTCATGCCCGAGATGCGCTGCTGGTACTCGGGCCACTGCTGAAGGCCCGGGGCGCCCCGCAAGGCGCCCTCTTGGCTGCGTCAGCTGCCGATCACCCCACCGTCGATCTTCGTGATGACCACGGTCGCCGAGCGCGGCCGGCCTGCGCCGTCGGGCCACTTCGACACCGCGAGCGGGCGCTCGGGGTCGCTGCGCTCGTTGGCCGGCTCGCCCGGGTGCTGGATGTTGATGAACAGCGTGCGCAGGTCGGGCGTGGCCGTGAGGCCGGTGATCTCGCAGCCGGCCGGGCCGAGCAGAAAGCGGCGGATCTCGCCCTTGGTCGGGTCGCAGGCCAGCATCTGGTTGTTGGGCAGGTTCGTGTAGTCGCCCTTGCCGAGCGTGGAGGTCGACACGTCGGTCTGGATCCACAGCACGCCGCGCGCATCGACCATCAGGCCGTCGGGGCTGCCGAAGGCATCGCCCTTGACGTTGCCCTGCGCCTCGTAGCGCGTCTGCTTCGGGTCGCCCGCGAGCACGAGGTGGTTCCACGCGAACTTCGTGGCGTCGAGGTCGCCGCTTTCCTTCCAGCGGATGATCTGGCCCATCGTGTTGTTGGAACGCGGGTTGGCCGCGTCCATGAAGGGCTGGCCCGGCGCGCCGCGGTTGCTGTTGTTGGTGAGCGTGCAGTAGACCTCCTTCGTCAGCGGATCGACGGTGGTCCACTCGGGGCGGTCCATCTTCGTGGCGCCGAGGATGTCGCTGGCCTGGCGCGACTTGATGAGCACGTCGCCCTGCGTGGCGAAGCCCTTGTCGGCCACCAGCCCGCCCTTGCCCTGCACCAGCGGCAGCCATTCGCCCGTGCCGTCGACGTCGAAGCGGCCCACGTACAGCGTGCCGTGGTCGAGCAGGTCGCGGTTGGCGGCGGCGCCACCGGGGCGCACTTTGTCGCGGCTCACGAACTTGTAGATGTACTCGAAGCGCGAGTCCTCGCCCATGTAGACCACGGCGCGGCCGTCGTCGGTGAGCGCCACGGCGGCGCCTTCGTGCGCGGCGCGGCCCAGTGCGGTGCGCTTGCGCGGCGTGGAGTTCGGGTCTTGCGGATCGATCTCGACCACCCAGCCGTAGCGGTTCGATTCGTTCGGGTGCTTGGCGACGTCGAAGCGTTCTTCGTGCTCGTGCCAGCGGTACTTGGCGCCGTTGCCCTTCTTGAGGCCCCAGCGTTTCTGGTGCGCGTCGGGCGTGGCGGTGCCCTCGAAGTAGTCGGCGAAGTTTTCCTCGCAGGTCAGGTACGTGCCCCACGGCGTCTGGCCGTTGGCGCAGTTGTTGAAGGTGCCGAGCACCTGCGTGCCCGAGGGGTCGCCCGCGGTGCGCAGCATCGGGTGGCCGGCCGCGGGGCCGGTGAGCGTCATCGGCGTGAGCGCGGTGATGCGGCGCGCGAAACGCGAAGGCAGCACCTGCTGCCAGGCCGCGCCGTCGCGCTGCAGCTCGATCACCGACACGCCGTGCGCATGCATCGACTTGCGCACCTTCGCGGCGCTCCAGGTCTTCATGCCGTCGGTGTGCAGCAGGCCGTCGTCCACGTACTCGTGGTTCAGCACCAGCAGGCCGCGGTTCGATCCGTCGAGCGGGAAGAAGGCCATGCCGTCGTGGTGCATGCCGGCCTGCAGCGCCTGGTCGTCGGCGGTGTCGGAGGCATCGGTCTTGAAGGCGGGCATGCGGCCCGCGATGCCTGTGGGGTCGCCCCAGCGGTAGATCACCTGCGTGCGGTAGCCCTCGGGCACGACCACCTGGTCGACCGCCGCCATGGGCACGCTCTTGAAACCGATGGCGCGGCCCAGGCCGCTCACGGCGCTGCTGCTACTGCCGCTGCCCGTGCTGGCACAGCCGGCCAGCGGACCGAACAGGCCCGCCACGGCCGCCGCCAGGCCGCCGCGCACGAAGACCCGCCGCTGCGGATCGGACACGTCGTGGATGGTGGGATTGCCGGAGGGGTTCGAGTCCTCCATGCGCGCGAAGTCTTTGGCCATGTCCTGAAAGTCCGTGGGAATCGTGAGAACCCGCGATGCTCCCGCACGCCCATGAAGCCGTCATGACAAGGGTTCGAAGCGCACGTCGCCCCAGGGCCGCGAGCCGCCGTGGTTGTTGTTGCCGTTCGCGCCGCCAGTCCCAGGGCGGCGTCGGCGCGGTGTCGGCCCACAGGCCCAGGTGCTGCGCGCGCGCCGCGGCCTCGAGGCGGAACAGGTCGCCGCCGCGCTTCTTCGCGATGCCGTGGTAGTCGTACACCCAGGCCCAGCCTTCGGCCACCAGACGGCGGCCGGCGTCTTCGCCATTGCAGCGCACGTCGGCCACGGTGCGGCCGTAGCGGTCGGTGTCGCGCTCGGTGATGACGGCCTTCTCGGCGTAGCACAGGCGGCTCAGCGCCTGGCGGCTGCGCTGACCGTAGGGCTGCGCTTTCTCGGGTGCGTCGATGGCGGCGATGCGCACCTTGACCTGCTCGTAGGCGCCGCTGCGACCACAGCGCGCGGTGAGCGTGTCGCCGTCGCTCACGCCCACGACGAGGCAGGTGCGCGGCGACGCGGCGTGGGTCAGCAGCGGGAGGGAAAGGCCGAGGGAAAGAAGCAGGAAGACGGGACGAAAGCGCATGCGGAAAGGGAACGGAACACGGGGCCGGGAATGGCCGACGATTCTCGGCGCGAAGTGAACGCGCCGCCCTTCGGATGCATTTGTTTTCGTCTTCGCTTCAGCGCGCGGCCGGCGCGCCCGTCGACTTGCGCACCACCAGCTCCGGCCGCAGCACCACGGTGGAGGCCGAGAGCGCCTGCCCGTCGATTTCGGCGAACAGCATCTCGGCCGCGCGCCAGCCGAGTTCGCGGTGCGGCAGGCGGATGGTGGTGAGCGGCGGATCGACCATGTCGACCAGCGGCATGTCGTTGTGGCCGGTGATGGATATGTCTTTCGGCACGCGCAGGCCGGCCTCGCGCAGCGCGTCGTAGGCACCCAGCGCCACGAGGTCGTTGCAGCAGACCACGGCCTGCGGCGCGGCGCCGGCCGCGAGCATCTGCTTCATCGCGGCCGCGCCCGCCTCGCGGCTGTAACTCGTGCATTCGACGATGCGGGCCGGCTTCATGCGGTGGTCGCGCAGCGCCTGCTCCACGCCCAGCAGGCGGCCCACGCCGGTGGGGATGGTCTGCGGCCCCGCGAGGTGCGCGATGCGCTTGTGGCCCAGGCCCACGAGGTGGTCGACCGCGAGCTTCATCGCCAGCCGGTCGTCGCTCACCACGGCGGGCAGGCGACCGGTTTCGTCGGCGCGGTTGACCAGCACCGCGGTCATGCCGGCCTTGGCGACGAAATCGACCAGCGGGTCGTCGCGCGTGGCGGTGGCCAGGATCACGCCGTCCACGCGCTGCGCCAGCATGCGCTCGAGCACCGGCCGCGCCAGCGCCGGGTCGACCACGTTGGTGACGAACACGAAGTAGCCGCGCGCGGCCGCGCTGGCCTCGATGCCCTGCAGGATCGGCGGGAACACCGCGTTCGTGATATCGGGCACCAGCACGCCGATGGTGTGGGTGCGCCCCGTGCGCAGCGCCGAGGCCGCGCGGTTGGGCCGGTAGCCCAGGCGCTGCGCGGCCTCCTCGACCACGCGCAACACCTCGTCGCTGATCAGCGAGCGCTTCTCGGGGCTGAGCGCGCGCGACACGGTCGACACATGCACCCCGGCGGCACGGGCGACGTCGCGGATGGTGACGGGGCTGGAAGGGGGATGGGTGCTCATTGGTGCAAACGATTGTTGGACATCCGAAGCGCCACGGCTGGCGAATTCCCATTCTGACATCTCGGATACCCGCCATTTTACTTTTCCGGAATCTGCCTTAAGATCATGCAAACGATTGCAAGGATTGCAGATGAACATCGCCACCTCCCCCGATTCGGTGCTCGGCTTTGCGCTCGACGCCATGCAACGCACCCCCGATCCGCGCCTGCGCACCGTGATGAACGCGCTCACGCGCCACCTGCACGCCTTCGTCCAGGAGGTGAAGCTGACCGAGGAAGAGTTCGAGCAGGCGCTCGAATTCATCGTCGCCATCGGCCACGCCACGGGCGAGACCAAGAACGAGGTGGTGCTGGCGGCCGACATCCTGGGCGTGTCCACCGTGGTGGCGCTGCAGAACAACCAGGACCCGCACGGCGAATCGCCGGCCGCGCTGCTGGGCCCCTTCTGGCGCGCCAACTCGCCGGCCTGCGCAGCGGGCGAAAGCATTGCGCGCTCGGGCACGCCCGGCACGCCGCTGGAGGTGACGGGCACGGTGCGCGATGTGGGCGGACAGCCGATGGCCGACGTCACGGTCGACGTGTGGCAGGCCTCGCCGGTCGGGCTCTACGAGAACCAGGACCCGGAACAGGACGACATGAACCTGCGCGGGCGCTTCACCACCGACGCGCAAGGCCGCTTCCATTTCCGCAGCGTGCGCCCCGCCGGCTACCCGGTGCCCACCGACGGGCCCTGCGGCGTGCTGCTGCGCGCACAGCAACGTCACCCGAACCGCCCTGCGCACCTGCACTTCATGCTGAGCAAGCCGGGCCACAAGGTGCTGGTCACGCAGGTGTTCGCCGACGACGACGAGAACCTGGAGAGCGACCCGACCTTCGGCGTGACGCGCCAGCTCATCGGCCGCTTCGCGCTCGCGCCCGACGGCGGTAGCGCCACGCTGCAGTACGACTTCCAGCTGGAGCCGGGCGAGATGAAGTTCCCCCGCCCACCGATCCCCTGATTCCGCAACCTCCCTTCATCCCATGAGCTTCGATCCCCAATCCCGACTCCACGGCAAGATCGCCGTCATCACCGGCGGCCTTGGCGCCATCGGCTACGCCACGGCCACGCGGCTGGCCGCGCTGGGCGCCACCTGCGTGCTGCTGCACCGCGGCGGCGACGACAACGCCGCCGCGCGCGCCGCCGCCCTGCCCTCGGACAGCGGCCAGCGCCACGGCGCGATCCGCGCCGACATCGTCGACACACCGAGCCTGCAGGCCGCCGCCGCCGAGGTGAAGGCCGCGCACGGGCGCTGCGACATCCTGGTCAACAGCGCGGGCCACACACAGCCCGTGCCGGCCGGCGACCTCGACGCGCTGACCGACGAACTCATCGACGACCTGCTGCGCGCCAACTTCCGCGGCGTGTTCGCCACCATCCGCGCCTTCGCGCCGATGCTCAAGGCCACCGGCGACGGGCTGGTGGTCAACATCTCGTCCATCGCCGGCTTCACGGGCGTGGGCAGCAACCTCGCGTATGTCGCGGCCAAGGCCGGGCTCGACGTGGTGGGCGACGCGCTGGCCAAGGCACTGGCGCCGGCGGTGCGCGTGGTGTCGGTGTCGCCGGGCGCGGTCGAGTCGGGCTTCGTGCCCGGGCGCGGCGCCGAGTTCGCCGACAAGATGGCCAGCACCACGCCGCTGGGGCGCATCGGCAAGCCCGACGACGTGGCGGCCACCGTGGAAGCGCTGGCGACGACGCTGCGCTTCGTCACCGGCACGCGCATCGTGGTCGACGGAGGGCGCCACCTGTGAACAACGCGAAGACGCTCATCACCTGCGCCGTCACGGGCAACCTCGTGAAGCCCGAGCAGACGCCGCACCTGCCGATCACGCCGGTGCAGATCGCCGACGAATGCCTGGCCGCGGCCGAAGCCGGCGCGGCGCAGGTGCACATCCACGTGCGCCACCCCGAGACGGGCAAGCCCTCGATGGAGGTCGAGCTGTACCGCGAGGTGGTCGACCGCATCCGCCGCGAGAACCGCGAGCTGATCGTGAACCTCACGACCGGGCCGGGCGGGCGCTTCATTCCGAGCGAGGACGATCCGAAGATCGCCGCGCCCGGCACCACGCTGCTGCCGCCCGAGAAGCGCGTGGAGCACATCGCGCTGATCCGGCCCGACGTGTGCTCGCTCGACCTCAACACCATGAACTCCGGCCCCGACGTGGTGATCAACACGCCGAAGAACGTGCGCCGTATGGCGAAGGTGATGCGCGAGGCCGGCGTGAAGCCCGAGCTGGAGATCTTCGACTCGGGCGACATCCACCTGGCGCTGGACCTCATCGCCGACGGCACGCTCGACGGCCCCGCCATGTGGACCTTCGTGCTCGGCGTGAAGTACGGCTTCGCGCCCACACCCGAAACGCTGCTCTATGCGCGCAACCTGCTGCCGCGCGGCGCCTTCTGGAGCGCCTTCGGCATCGGCCGCACGGAGTTCCCGATCGTCGCGCAGTCGTGGCTGCTGGGCGGCCACGTGCGCGTGGGCATGGAAGACAACATCTACCTCGAGAAAGGCGTGCTGGCCGAAAGCAACGCGCAGCTCGTGGCGAAGGCGCGCGACATCCTGCGCAGCCTGGGCGGCGAGGTCGCCAACCCGCGTGAGGCCCGCGCGATGCTGGGGCTGGCCGACACCCGCGCCGTTCAGGGAGCTGCACGATGAGCGCCGTCAATCTGGAACCCCGCGCCCTGCGCGTGAACGGCAAGGCCGCCAACCTCGAGGCGCTGCGCCTGGAGGCCGCGCCGCAGCCCGAGCCCGTGGCCCCATCCGGCCATGCCGTGGTGCGCGTGATGGCCGCCGCCGTGAACCCGAGCGACGTGAAGGCCGCGCTGGGCCTGATGCCGCAGGCCGTCTGGCCGCGCACGCCGGGGCGCGACTTCGCGGGCACCGTGGTGAGCGGCCCTTCGGAATGGATCGGCCGCGAGGTCTACGGCTCGGGCGGCGACGTCGGCATCACGCGCGACGGCTCGCATGCGCGCTACCTCGTGCTGCCCGAAGCAGCGCTGCGCGCCAAGCCCCAGGGCATCTCGATGGACGAGGCCGGCGCGGTGGGCGTGCCCTTCGTCACGGCCTACGAGGGCTTCCGGCGCAGCGGCATGCCGCAGGCGGGCCAGACGGTGCTGGTGCTGGGCGCCAACGGCAAGGTCGGGCAGGCGGCGGTGCAGCTGGCCGCGCAGGCCGGCGCGCGCGTGATCGCGGTGCAGCGCGGCCCCGGGCCCTTCACAGGGTTCGCGAGCGCGCCGGTCGACGTGGTCGACGCGCGCCACCACGCCGACGTGGGCGCGCAGGTGCGCGAGCTCACCGACGGGCGCGGCGCGCACATCGTCTACAACACCGTGGGCAGCGCCTACTTCGAGGCCGCCAACAAGGCGATGGCCAAGGGGGCCACGCAGATCTTCATCGCCACGCACGACCGCGCGGTGCCCTTCGACATCTTCGCGTTCTACCGCGGCATGCACACCTACGTGGGCATCGACTCGCTGGCGATGGACTGCGTGGCCTCCACCGCGCAGCTCGACGCGATGCGCGAGGGCTTCGAGCGCGGCACGCTGAAACCCTTTCCCGTGGCACGCCACTTCGCGCTCGACGAAGCGATCGACGCCTACCGGCTGGTGCTGTCGGGCAGCACCGACCGCGTCGTGCTGCGCCCCTGACCCTCGAGGACACCCACCATGCATGTGACCCGTTTCAGCGAGGCGCCGCACTACGAGGCGCCCAACCACTTCGACATGCGCTGCCTGCGCCTGCAAGGCAAGGAAGCCGGCCCCTCGACGCAGATGTGGATGGGCATGAGCCAGATCCTGCCCGGCGGCCGCACCGGGCTGGACGGCTCGCCGATGGAGAAGCTCTACCTCGTGCTCGAGGGCGAGCTGCACGTCGTCGGCGAACTCGACGGCGCGCACCAGGAAGACGTGCTCCTGCCCTACGACAGCTGCCGCTTCGCGCCCGGCGAGAAGCGCCAGCTCGAGAACCGCAGCAACCGCCCGGTGCTGGTGGCGCTGGTGATGGCGAACGCACCGCCCGCCTGACGCGCCCCTTCCCCAGTCATTCATTCATCGCTCGCACCAACAAATCAACGGAGACAAGACGCATGAAGAAGACATTCCCCTGGAGCCGCCGACAGGCACTCACGATCGCCGCGGCACTCGCGGCCTGCACGCTCGGCGGCGCGCATGCACAAGGCGCGTGGCCGGGCACGCAGCCCATCAAGTTGGTCGTGCCCTTCACGGCAGGCAGCGGCACCGACATCGTCGCGCGTCTGGTCGCCGAGAAGCTCGGGCCCGCGCTGGGCACCAGCGTGATCGTCGACAACCGCCCCGGCGCGGGCGGCACGCTGGGCGCGGCCATCGCCGCCAAGGCGCCGGCCGACGGCTACACGCTGCTGGTGCATTCGGCCGGCCACCTCGTGAACCCGTGGATCTACAAGGGCCTGTCGTACGACACGCTGAAGGACTTCACGGGCGTGACGCCGATGGCCAGCCTGCCCAACGTGCTGGTGACCGCGCCTTCGCACTTCACCGACGTGAAAGACCTCGTGGCCAAGGCGAAGGCCAAGCCCGGCGGGCTGAACTACGGCTCCGCGGGCAACGGCTCGGCCACGCACATGAACGCCGAGGTGTTCCGCCTCGCGGCCGGCGTCGATGCGCAGCACGTGCCCTTTCGCGGCACGCCCGAAGCCATGACCGAGGTGATGGCCGGACGCGTCGACTGGTTCTTCGCGCCGATGGTGTCGGCGCTGCCGCTGATCAAGAGCGGCAAGCTCAAGGCGCTGGCCGTGGGCACCGCCGGTCGCTCGTCCGCCTTGCCCGACGCACCCACCACCGTGGAGGCCGGCGTGCCGGGCTCGGCCTACCTGTTCTGGGTCGGCCTGTTCGCGCCTGCAAAAACGCCGCAGCCCGTGGTGGAGCGGCTGCAGGCCGAGGTCGCGAAGATCATGGTCTCGCCCGAGCTGAAGGAACGGCTGGAGAAGCTCGGCGCCGAGCCCTTCACCATGCCCTCCGTGCAGTTCAACAAGTTCATCGCCGACGAGACCGCGAAGGCGCAGCAGGTGGTCAAGGCCGCAGCCATCAAGGTGGACTGACCTCAGCGCAGCAGCGCCGCCAGCACCGGCACCAGCCCCGCACCACCGGCCACGGCGGCGGCACCGGCGCCCCACGCCACGGCGCGCGGGCGGTACGGCAACAGCAAGGCCACCGGCAACGCACCGGCCGACAGGAGGCCCAGCCACGCGACCGTCCCGACCGTGGGGCCCCACGCCATCACGCAGGGCACGATGGCCGCGGCCAGCAGCACCATGCCGATCACGCGCAAGCCCCTGCGCCGGCGCGCGGGCACTTCGCGTCCGCGCGTCAGCTGCTCGTGGTGCCGGTCCATGGCAAAGCTCAGGCACGCCATGCCCGCATACGCCAGCGCAAGGCCAAGCAACGACGCCCATGCCGTCGTCATCGCACCGCCTTCCGCAGCAGATGACGCAGCGCGCCCAGCGCCGCAAGCCCGAAGGCCACAACACCCAGTTCGACGCCGAGGCTTTCCCAATCACTGCGCAGTAGCTGAGCCAGCAGGTGATCACCCGTGGTCACGAAATTGAGTACCGGCAGCAGCAGGCACAGCGCGGCCAGCGCACCTAGCTGCTCGCGCCACGCGCGCGCCGGCGAGCGCACGAAGGCATGCACCAGCGCCAGCGCCCACAGCGCGAAGAAGACCTGCTGTTCGCGGTCCGCGCGGTGCCCGATGCCGACCGGCACCAGCCGGTTGGCCCACAGGTAGCCCACGCAGGCGATCGCCAGGCCGGCGATGGCCGCGACGTTCAGCGCTTCGACCAGCCGGTAGACCCGCGCCGTCGCGCCACCGAACTCGCCCAGGTGCCTCTGGCGGCGCTTGACGATGAACAGCACGGCGCCCGAACCCATCATCGCGGTGCCCGCGAGCCCGCACAGGAAGTAGAGCCACTTCATCGGCCAGCCGCCGAAGGTGACCATATGCAGCCCGCCCATGGCCGACTGCGCGAGCATGGCGGCCCCTCCGTCCGCGGCGCCCGGCAGGCGCACGCGCTGCACCTCGCCGCTGGCGGCCGCGAACTGCACCATGCCGGTGGTGGCGCTGAGCCGGCGCGCGGATTCGTCGTCGCCGTTCCATCCGTACACGCCGATGCGCGCAGCCGCGTCGCCCGGATGATCGATGACGACCGCGCGCACCGGCTGGCCCATGCGTTCCTGGCCGCGTGCCGCGAACGGTTCGAGCACGGGCACGGGCATCGCGCGGCCGGTGGCGGCGGGCTTGTCGCTGTCGCCCAGCTCGGAGACGAAGCGCACCTGCGCCTGCGGGCCCGTGCCGTAGTGCAAGACCTTGGGGGCCGGCATGAAGCTGGTGCCCGAGATCACGAGGCCGGTGTAGGCGATCATGAACTGGAAGGGCAAGGTCAGCACCGCCACGGCGTTGTGCGCGTCGAGCCAGCTGCGCTGGCCTTTCTTGGGCCGGAAGGTGAAGAAGTCCTTGAAGATGCGCTTGTGCGTGATGACGCCCGACACCAGCGCCACCAGCATCGCCATCGCGGCGATGCCGACGATCCACAGGCCGACGGTGCCGGCGTGCAGCTCGTAGTGGAAGTCGACGAAGTGGTGGCCGCCGAGCGTGGCGCGCGCCGCGTGGCCGCCGTCTTCCTTCAGCGGCTTGCCGGTGGCGGGGTCGAGCGCAACGCCCGCGTACTGGCGGTTGGCGTCGAACCAGAACACGCGCAGCTCGCCGCCGCCTTGCGCATCCGAAGGCCACAGTTCCCACATCGAGGCGCCCGGGTGGTGCTCGGCCATGTAGGCCATGCCCCAGGCCAGGCGCTGCGCGCGGTCGGCCGTGGGCTCGCCCTTCTCTTTCCTGGCTGCAGCGGCGGCTTCCTCGGCGTGGTGCTCCGGCGTCATCCAGTGGGTGATGGGCTCGTCGAACACGGCCAGCGTGCCGGTGAGGAACACCGCGAACAGCAGCCACGAGAACCACAGGCCGCACCAGGTGTGCAGCCAGGCCTGGGCCTGGCGGAAGCCGCCCTGCGACGGCGCCTTGGTTGTCTTCGTGCTCATGCCCCGCCTCCCGCGCCGCGCAAGGCCAGGCCGAGCCCGGCCAGCACCACGGCCGGCAGCAGCAGGCCGGCCCAGGCGCGCGGCAGCGACACGGGCGCAAAGGCCCAGATCACGGCGACGGTGTAGACCGCGAAGCTGAACTGCATGCCCCCGAGCGCGGCCTCGGCGGGGCCGGCCGGCAGCACGGCGGCCAGGAAGACGGCGGCGGCCGAGGCCAGCGCGTAGCCGCCGAGCACGGCGGCCGCGACGCGGGACAGCAGCCGCAGGGCGGGAGAAAAGGAGGAAGTGCGGGTGTTCATCGGGGACCGGAAAACGGGGCGCGGACATGCGCCCCTCCCCTACATGACAAACGAGAACGAAAAAAGGGTCATGCCCCCCGCTCTTTCCCGCTCAGAACGCGTAGCTCAGCGTAGCCACCGCGTTGCGCGGCGTGCCGAAGTAGGCCTGCCCGTCGATGTTGCTGTAGTACTTCTTGTCGAACAGGTTCTCGATGTTCAACTGCAGCGCCAGCTTGGGCGTGAAGGCGTAGCGCGCCATCAGGCTCACGACCGCGCGCGAGCCCTGCTGGTAGCGCAGGTCGACATCGCCCACGCTGTACGCGTAGGAGGTGCGGTTCTGCCAGTTGACGCCGCCGCCCAGCGTGAGCCGGTGCCACGCGCCCGGCAGCCGGTAGGTGGTGAACAGCGTGGCCTGCGTGGTCGGCATGGCGGTGTTGATGCGGTTGCCGTTGCCTTCGCGGCCCAGCGTGCGCGCGATGCCTGCGTTCAGCTGCCAGCCCGGGGCCAGTTCGCCCGACACCTGCAGCTCGATGCCCTTGCTGGTCACGCCGCGCGCGCCGTAGTAGGCGCCTTCGCTCGAGTTGGGCACGAGCTTCGTGCCGTCGCGCTGCGCCACGTTCTCCTGCTCGGCGCGGAAGACGGCGATGGAGGTGTTGAGCTTGCCGTTCAGGTGCTCGCCCTTGAGGCCGATCTCGTAGCTCTTTCCGGTCACCGGGTCGAGGTACGCGCCGCTGGCGTCGCGGTAGTTCTGCGGCTGGAAGATGTCGGTGTAGCTCGCGTACACCGAGTAGTTCTCGCTCAGGTCGTACACCAGGCCCGCGTAGGGCGTGAACACCTCGTGCTTGCGCGTGGCCGGGGCGTCGGCGGTCAGGCGCGTGGAGCGCCAGCTGTTCTGGCGCCCGCCCACGATGAGCTTGAGCGAATCGGCCAGCGACAGGCGCGCGGCGCCGTAGGTGCCGGTCTGGCGCGTCTTGGTGATGGCCGAGACCTTCAGCGGGTCCCAGCCCGGCTCGGGGTACGACGCGGCGTTCCAGTCGTAGAAGTTGCCGGTGTCGGGCAGCGGGCTGGTGCGCGGATGGCTCGCCTCCACGTAGCGCGACTGGCTGTTGCTGACGCCCACCACGAGTTCGTGCGTGCGCCCCAGCAACGTGAACGGGCCGGTGGCCTGCAGGTCGAGGCTGTTCTGGCGGAACTGGTGCTCGAAGTAGCCGGGCAGCGAGCCCAGGCCGGTGCCGGTGAGGCGGTCGAGGTCGCCGTACAGGTACAGCAGCTTGGCGTTCTGCTTGCTCTGCCGGTGCGAGCCGTTGGCCTTGAGCTTCCAGCCGTTGTCGAACTGGTGCGTGAGGTTCGCGAAGGCGGTGGTGGTGGTCGTGTCCCAGTGGGTCCACGGCGTGCCGACGGTCTTGGAGCGGTCCCAGCGCGTGGCTGTGCCGTCGCTGAAGGTCAGCGGCAGCCCGCCCCAGGTCGACGAGGTGGGCCGCGTGGCCTGCGACTCGATGCCCACGCTCAGCGTGGTGCTGGGCGTGAGGTCGGCATCGACCACGCCGTACAGCACATGCTTGCGGCCGTGGTACATGTCGATGAAGGAATCACGGTCTTCCGTCATGCCGATGAGGCGGGCGCGCACGCGGCCGTCTTTCGTCACCGGCGTCTGCAGGTCGACCGTGCCGCGGCGCAGGTTCCACGAACCCAGCGCGAGCGATGCGTTGCCGGCGAACACCTTGCTATCGGCGTGCTTGCGCACCAGGTTCACCGAGGCCGACGGGTTGCCCGCGCCGGTGAGCAGCCCCGTCGAGCCGCGCACGACCTCGATACGGTCGTACAGCACCGGGTCGTTGGTGGAGGCGCCGAAGAAGTCGGTGGTGACCGTGGTCGGCACGCCGTCGTACTGGTAGTTGTCGATGTAGAAGCCGCGCGCGTACAGGTCGGTGCGGTCGCTGTCGGAGCTCACCGAGAACACGCCGGGCACGCTCTGCATGGCCTGGCCGAGCGACAGCAGGTTCTGGTCCTCGATCTGCTGGCGCGTGATGACGGTGACCGACTGCGGCGTCTCGCGCGGCGAGAGCGCCAGCCCCGTGGCCGCCGCCGTGGCGCGGGTGGTGTAGGCGCCGGTGCCTTCGGTGGTGCCGCTGCGGTCGGCCTCGGCCGTGACGGTGACGGGGGCGAGCGTGTCGATGCCGCCTTGCCCCGCAACAGGTGCGCCGGCCTCGCGGCGGTGCAGCGTGTAGCTGCCGTCGGTGCGCGCCACCACCTGCAGGCCGCTGCCCGCAAGCAGGCGCTCGATGGCTTCGCGCGCGGTGTAGCGGCCGGCCACCGCAGGGCTGCTGCGCCCCTGCGTCAGCGCGGGGTCGAACGACAGCGCGATGCCGTTGCCCGCCGCAAAGGCGGCGAGCGTGCGGCCCAGCGGGCCGGCGGGAATGTCGTAGGCGCGGGACGCGGCGGCGTCGAGCGAGAACGACGACGCCTGCGCGAAGGCCGGCCCTCCCGCGCCGGCCAGGCCGCCGAGGGCGAGCGCCACCAGGGCATGGCGAAGGACGGTGTTCAGGCGGCGCTCTGCGAACGGGCGCAAGGCGGACGGGCGGGATGCAGACATGGAGACGGGCCTTTCGGTTGGGCAACGGTGGGTTCTTCACCCTCCTTGCCAGCCGAAACGAAAAAAAGTCTCACCCCCGGATCGATATATTTTTCGAAGCGCCCGCCGCACCTTCTTCAGATGCCGCACGCGGCACCAGCGTGACCCAGTAGCCGCGCAGGCGCGTGGCCGCATCCACCGGGTAGGTCGACACCAGCATGCGCAGCACGCCGTCGGTGTCGGCCAGCGGAAAGGCGCCCGAGACACGCAGCTCGGCCACCGCCGCATCACACTGCAGCAGGCCGGGGCGGTAGCGCGACAGCTCGGCGGCGAAGTCGGCCAGCCGCATGCCGTCGGCCAGCAGCATGCCCTGCGTCCACGCCAGCACCGAGGCGTCCAACGGGCGGAAGTCGTCGATGCCGTCGGCCGTGAAACGGGCCTGCTGCCCCGCCGGCAGCACGCGCGCGGCGGCGCGCTCGGGCGTGATGCGCACCGCGCCTTCGAGCACGGCGATGTGGGTGGCGCCACCTGCTTCCTTGCGCACGCTGAAGCGCGTGCCCAGGGCTTCCAGCGTGCCGCCGGCGCTGGCCACGCGGAACGGGCGGTGCGCGGCGGCGGGGTCGGGCGCGGTGGCGATGAAGATCTCGCCCGCCTGCAGCACCACGCGGCGCTGCGTGCCGTCGAAATGCACATCGACCGCGCTGGCGGTGTTGAGCGTGAGGCGGCTGCCGTCGGCCAGCCGCAGTTCGCGGCGCTCGCCGGTGGCGGTGCGGTGCCCGGCCATCCAGCCGCGCTCGCCGGCCGTCTCGACCACCTGCCAGCCGAGCCAGCCGGCGGGCACGGCCGCCAGCAGCGCGGCCAGCCGGCCGAGGGTGGCGCGGCGGTTGTTCGCATTGCCGCGCGCGGGCCGCGCGAGCGATGACATCGCCAGCGCCGGCGGCAGGCCGCCGAGCTTGTTCATCAGCTGCTCGGCGCGCGCCCAGGCGCGTGCGTGGTCGGGATCGCTCTGGCGCCAGCGCTCGCAGGCGCGGCGGTCTTCGTCGGTGACGGCGCTGTCGTGCAGCCGCATCAGCCATTCGGCGGCTTCGTCGAGCACGCGAGGCGCAAGTGCTGACGTTTCGAAATTCATCGCGCTCATCAGAATGCCTTCGTGCTTCGCACTTCGGCGCGCGCTTGCTTGGGGCGGCCCGGCGCGGCGCTCATGCCATCACCGCCAGGCAGCCCCGGAAGCCCTGCTGCATGTAGCGCTTGACCGTGACCAGCGACACGCCCAGCTCGCGCGCAATGTCCTCGTACTTCATGCCGTCCAGCTGCGACAGCAGGAAGGCCCGTCGTGCGAGCGGCTTGAGGGCGTCGAGCATGGCGTCGATCTCGTGCAGCGTCTGCAGGATCACCAGCCGCTGCTCGGGCGACGGCGCCTCGGGCTCGGGCATGACGGCCAGCGCCTCGAGGTAGGCCCGCTCCAGCGCCTGGCGCTGGTACCAGTTCACGAGGATGTTCTTGGCCACGCTCGTGAGGTAGGCGCGCGGCTGCACGATGACCTCGGGGTTGCGCGCCGTCAGCAGCCGCGCGAAGGTGTCCTGCGCCAGGTCGGCCGCGTCGCACGAATTGCCGAGCTTCTTGCGCAGCCACGACTGCAGCCAGCCGTGGTGGTCGCTGTAGAGGGTGTGGACTTGCTGGAAGGCGGCTTCGGCAGCGGACATGGCGGGCGGCACGGCGGCGGGGGCTCCGCCTACAAATAAGAATTATTCTCATTTTAAGCAAAAAGGCCGCAGTGCCGCCCTGCTCGTCCTGTCCGCCCTGCTCGTCCTGTCCGCCCTGCTCGTCCTGTCCGCCCTGCTCGTCCTGTCCGCCCTGCTCGTCCTGTCCGCCCTGCTCGTCCTGTCCGCACTGCGGACAGCGTGGCTCAGGCCGGCCGGGCCGCCGCGAGCGCCACCGCGTCCGCGCCCGCCGGATAGCGCAGCGTCGCCGCCGTGTCGTTCGCGGCGCGCCAGACGGCCTCGGCCACCTCGGCCGCCGTGGTCACGGCCGTGGGATTGCCCAGCGCCGCGAAGACGCCCTGCGCCAGCGGTGCGTAGTCCGGAGGGATCAGGCCCTGCATGCGCTGCGCCCCGTTCTCGGTGAACCGCGTGCCGGGCCCGTAGCCCGGCTCGACCAGCTTCACGCGCACGTCGAACGCCGCCAGCTCGAACGCGAGCGAGGCGGTGAAGCCCTCGATCGCCGTCTTGCTCGCGGTGTACGCGGCCACCAGCGGCATCGGCGCGAGCGTGACGGTCGAGGTGACGTTGACCAGCAGCCCCGAGCGCCGCGCCCGGAACTGCGGCAGCACGGCCTGCGCCATGGCCATCATGCCGAAGGTGTTGGTCTCGAACACCTCGCGCACGGTGGCCATGGGCGTGGCCTCGAAGGCGCCGAAGAGACCGACGCCGGCGTTGTTCACGAGCACGTCGATCGGGCCCGCGTTCTCGATGGCGGCGGCGATGCTCTCGGGTTGCGTCACGTCGAGCGGCAGCACGCGCAGGTTCGGCGCGTCGGGAAAGAGGTCGTCGCGTGGCGTGCGCATGGTGGCGACGACGCGCCAGCCCTGGGCGTGGAAGTGGCGCGCGGTGGCCAGGCCGTAGCCGGAGGAGCAGCCGGTGATCAGTGCGGTTTTCAATGGGGTTCCTTGGAAGTGGGTGATGAAGAGCCCCAACGATAGGGACGACCGGCCGGACTTGCTACCATCGAAAGTCGCCATTTCTTTTGCAGGAGTCCAGCCATGGCCGATCCCCTGGCCGAGGTCATCGCGCTGCTTCGCCCGCGCGCCGTGTATTCCAAGGTGATCGCGGGCGCCGGCGCCTGGGCCGTGCGCTACACGGCCTTCGGCCAGCCCAGCTTCTGCACCATGCTCGAGGGCGAGTGCATCCTGGCGGTCGACGGGCAGCCCCCGCTGGCGCTGGCCGCGGGCGACTTCCTGCTCATGCCGGCCACGCCCGGCTTCACGCTGTCGGGGCGCACGCCGGCGCCGCCGGTGTTCCTCGACCCGCATGAACAGGCGGCGCGCGAGGACGCACACAACGAGGTTCGCCACGGCGACCGGCACGGCCCGCCAGACGTGCGCATGCTCGGCGGCTACTTCGCCTTCGATTCGCCCGACGCCGCCCTGATGGTGTCGCTGCTGCCTTCGGTGCTGCACATGCGCGGCGTCGCGCGGCTGTCGCTGCTGGTGCAGCTCGTGCGCGAAGAGTCGATGGCGCAGCGGCCGGGGCGCGACCTCGTGCTCGGGCGGCTGGTCGAGGTGCTGCTGATCGAGGCGCTGCGCTCGGCGCCCGGCGAAGGCGCGCCGCCGGGGCTGCTGCGCGCGCTGGCGGACAGCCGGCTCGCCGCCGCCGTGCGGCACATGCACGCGGACCCCGCGCGTTCATGGACGGTGCAAGAGCTCGCCGGCAAGGCCGCGCTCTCGCGCTCGGCCTTCTTCGAGCGCTTCTCGCGCGCCGTGGGCCTGCCGCCGATGGAATACCTGCTGGCGTGGCGCATGGCGATCGCCAAGGACCTGCTGCGCCGCGGCGGCTGCGCACCGGCGGAGGTGGCCGCGCGCGTCGGCTACAGCTCGGCCAGCACCTTCAGCACGGCCTTCAGCCGCCATGTGGGCCAGGCGCCGGGGCGCTACGCGCGCCAGCCCTAGCAAAGACGAAGCGGCAATCAGGCCGCCGTGCCTTCCTTCTCCTGCAGCAAGCGCCACATCACCTTGCCGCTGCCGCTCTTGGGCAGCGCATCGACGAACTCCACCTTGCGCGGAATCTTGTAGACCGCCATGTTCTCGCGGCACCAATCGATGATCTGCTGCTCGGTCGTGTCCTTGTGCGTGGCGCGCAGCACCACCACGGCCTTGACCGATTCGCCGCGGTAGTCGTCCTTGGTCGAGATGACGCAGGCCTCCTGGATCGCGGGGTGGCGGAACATCAGCAGCTCGACCTCGGCCGGCCACACCTTGAAGCCGCTCGCGTTGATCATGCGTTTGAGGCGGTCGGTGATGAAGAAGTAGCCCTCCTCGTCCATGCGGCCCATGTCGCCCGAGCGGAAGAAGCGCTTGCCTTCGAACTCGACAAAAGCGGACTTGGTGGCGTCGGGGCGCTTCCAGTAGCCCTGGAACACCTCGGGGCCGTGGATGATGATCTCGCCCGATTCGCCGATGGGCATCTCTTGCAATGTGTCGGGGTCGACCACGCGTGCGTCGGTGCTCATGAACGGAATGCCCAGGCACTGCTGCTTGGGGTGGTCCGAGGGGTTGGTGTGCGAGGGCGCGGCGGTCTCGGTGAGGCCGTAGCCTTCCTGGTACTTCAGGCCGTACTGCTCGAACAGGCGCTGCGCCACGGCCTGCGGCATGGCGGCGCCGCCGCCGCCGATGTGGGTCATGCGCGTGAGGTCGTAGCTCGCAAAGTTGGGGCTGGCCATGAGGTCGATGACCATGGTGGGGATGTTGGTCCAGCTCGTGACCTTCCAGCGCGAGATGAGCCGGCCCGCCACGTCGCGGTCCCAGCGCGGCATGATGACCAGCGTGGCCGCCGCGAGGATCGAGGTGTGCATCATGCTCACCACGCCGGTGATGTGGAACATCGGCACCACGGCCAGCACCACCGCCTCCGACGTGGCCTGGCCCCAGAGCTGACCCGCCATCGCGTTGTGCATGAGGCTCGAATGGTGGTGCACGCAACCCTTGGGCAGGCCGGTGGTGCCGCTGGTGTAGGGCAGCAGCGCCATGTCGTTGGCGCCCACCACGTGCGCGGGGGCCGGGTGGCCGGCCGCGAGCGCGTCGGTCCACGCCATGACCTGGCCGTCGGCCAGCGCGGGCAGCGGGTGGCGCGTGCCGAGCCAGTCGGCCCAGGCCGGCGCGGGGGCGTCGTCGCCGGTCACGCCGGCATCGAAGGCGTCGGTGAACTGACTCACGATGAGGTGCGACAGGCGCTGCTCGGGCGGCAGCGCGTCGCTGGCCTTGGCCAGCTCGGCCGCGAGGTCGCCGGTGGTGATCGCCACCTTGGCGTCGGGGTCGACGATGTAGTGCTTGAGCTCTTCGGCCCGGTTCATCGGGTTGACCGGCACCACGACGGCGTTGGCGCGCAGGATGGCGAAATGCGCGATCACCAGCTGCGGGCAGTTCTGCATGTTCAGCACCACGCGGTCGCCGCGCTGCACGCCCAGCGCATGCAGCGTGCCGGCCAGCCGCTCGACCTGGTCGGCCACGTCGCGGTAGCTCAGCACGCGGCCGAAGAAGACCAGCGCGGCCTTGTCGGGGTAACGCGCCGCCGAGGTGGCCAGGTTGTGCCACAGCGAGGTCGCGGGGACGGTGATCGAATGCGGGAGGCGCTTGGGCCAGAACTTGTAATGCGGGCGTGGTTGCATGGTCTGTGAACAGGCGAAGGAGGAAGGAGAGGGGAAGGAAAGCGGTGCGAAAAGGCGCAATGCGCCAGCCTAAGCCGCACCGGCCGCCGCTCCCATCGGGGAAGCCCCCGGGGCGTCACCTTGGCGACGCCCATTCTTCGTACGTCGGGTAGGCGCAGCGCATCGGCTATCGTGCGGGCTCCGCTTCACCTGTGCCTGCCTGCCATGCCCGATCCCGCCCACCCCACCTTGCGCCGACGCATCGCCCTCTTCGGTGCCGCACTGGCTGCGCTGGCCGCGGCGGGCTGCTCGCGGGTCCCCCGGTTCGGCATGTCGGCCCCCGCGACGGACTCGCCGTCCAAGGAACCGCCGACATGGTTCGTGGCCGACTGCTGGCTCGGAACCGAGGACGTGGTCCCGCCGCACAAGGGCAAGGCCGGCGGCTCGGCGGCCGGTACGCTGACGCTGGCCACCGGGCTGTTCGAATGGCGCGTGAACGCCGCGCGCCTGAGCGGCCCGGCGACGGTCGTCGGCTTCTACGGCCCCGCCGCCACGGGCAGCAATGGCCCGCTGGCGATCCAGCTGCCGCTGCCCAGCGAGGGGGAGCCGCGCAACGACGGCGCCGGCTACGAGCGGACCGGCACGAGCCGGCTGACGCCCGCCCAGATGGCCGACCTGATGGCCGGCCTCTGGTATGTCAGCGTGTCGACCCAGGCCTGGCCGGGCGGCGAGGTCCGGGGCCAGCTCAAGCGCAGCACCTGGGGCGTGCACGGCGGCTGACGTCGGCCCCCGATGCGATGCGCTCTGCGACTACAGACAGGCGCGGATTTCGGAGCGATACCTGCGGTTCTCCCTCCGATCCACCCTCCACCTGACTGAAGGAATGTCCATGGCAGCAGACAAGCACGCAAGCGTTCACTGGGAAGGCGCCGGCAAGACCGGCAAAGGCCTGGTCAGCACCGAGACCGGCGCCCTGAAAGACTACCCCTACGGCTTCGCCAGCCGCTTCGAAGACGACCGGCGTGGCACCAACCCCGAGGAGATCGTCGGCGCAGCCCATGCGGCCTGCCTGACGATGGCCTTCGCCTTCGCGCTGGAAGCGGCGGGCCTGACCGCGACGCGCATCGACACCAAGGCCGCCGTGCGGCTGGCCAAGGACGGCGCCGGTTTCAAGATCGACCGCATCCAGCTCGAACTGGACGCGGCCGTGCCGAACCTCGACGAAGCGAAGTTCCAGGAAATCGCCGCCGCCGCCAAGGCCGGCTGCCCGCTGTCGAAGGCGCTGGCGAGCGTGCCCGAGATCACGTTGAAGGCCACGCTGGCCAGCTGACCGCGCTGCTTATGATCGTCTCCACAAAAAAGGAGACGGATCATGAGCAAGCCCACCCGGACCGCATCGGCGGTCCTTTCTTTCGCCCTCGGCACGTTCGGCGCATTCGGCACCACGGCGGCCCTGGCCGCCTACCCCGACAAGCCGATCAAGGTCGTCATCGGCTTTCCGGCCGGCGGCCCGCTCGACCAGCACGCGCGCCTTCTGACCGACAAGCTGCAGGCCGTGCTCGGCCAGCCGCTGATCGTCGACTACAAGCCCGGCGCGGGCGGCTCGGTCGGTGCCGACTTCGTCGCCAAGAGCCCGGCCGACGGCTACACGCTGGTGCTGGCCAACACCGGGGTGGCGGTGATCAACGGCGCGCTCTACAGCAAGCTGCCCTACAACACGCAGCGCGACTTCGTGCCGATCGCGCGCACCGCGATGCAGCCGCTGGCGCTGCTGGTCACGCCCAAGCTGCCGGTGCAGAACCTCAAGCAGTTCATCGACTACGCCAAGGCGCGGCCGGGCCAGGTCAACTACGGCTCGGCGGGCAACGGCGGCATCAGCCACCTCGTGCCCGAGATGTTCAAGACCGCGACCGGCCTCTTCATGGTGCACATCCCCTACCGCGGCAGCGCGCCGGCCTTCACCGACCTGATGGGCGGGCAGGTGCAGTTCATGGCCGAATCGATTCCGCAGGCCGCCAACTATCACAAGCAGGGCAAGGTGCGCGCGCTGGCCGTGACCAGCCGCGAGCGCAACCCCGCGCTGCCCGACGTGCCGACCGTCATCGAGTCGGGCGTCAAGGGCTTCGAGGTGGTGGGCTTCTACGGCTTCCTCGCGCCGAAGGACACGCCCAAGGACGTGGTCGCCAAGCTCAGCGATGCGTTCAGGCAGGTGCTGACCAGCCCCGAGGTGCGCGAGCGCATGGTGAGCCAGGGTGCGGACCTGGCCTACCTGGGCAGCGAGGACTTCGCACGCTTCCTCGCGACGGAAACGCCGCGCTGGGACAAGGCGGTGAAGGCATCCGGCGCGCGGATGGACTGAACCCCGACGGCGCTCAGCGCGGCGTGGCCGCGTGCCGCGCCAGCTGCGCGCGGTCGAGCAGCTCGATGCTGCGGTAGCGCACGCGCAGCGTGCCGTCTTCCTCCCAGAGCTTGAGCTGGCGGTTCACGCTCTGGCGCGACACGCCGAGCATGAACGACAGGTCTTCCTGCGACACGCCCAGCAGCGTGCCGCCCCCTTCCTCCGTCGGCGCGACCGCGCGCGCGTCCAGCGTGAGCAGCCGGTGCGCCAGCCGCACGGGCAGCGGCATCAGGATCACGTCGTCGATCCAGGCCAGCGCCTGGCGCAGCCGCAGGCACACGAGCCGGGTGAAGGCCATGTGCACGTCGGGATGCTCGGCCACCAGCCGATGGAAATCGGCCGCCGCGACCACGGCCATCTCGGTGGTGTCGACGGCGCAGGTGTCGTAGACGCGCTCGCGCCCCACCAGCAGCGAGACCTCGCCGAACCAGTGGCCCGGCTCGAGCATCGCGATCACCGCTTCGCGCCCGCCCGGCGCGACCACGCTCACGCGCAACGAGCCGCTGACCACGCCGAACAGCGCGTCGGGCGACGAGCCCTTGTGGAACAGCGATTCGCCGCGCACCAGCGTGCGCCGGTGCGCCACCGCGAGCAGGCGCTGCTGCACGTCGTCGGCCAGCCGCATGTCGCTGTTGTGCACGGGCGAAGGCTGCGCGTCCGGCGCGGCGGGGCTGGAAGAAGGGGAAGGGCGTGGCATCGCGGGTTTGTCCGGGGCCTCGATTGCCAACACCGGACAGTCTGGCTTCGAGGGGCTGTCGATAGTACGCAGGCCACCCGGGTCGACGCATTCGCGGCAACCCGATGTCCCCTGTCACCCCTGTCGCATGGAGCACACCCCGATGACCACACTGACCGACCTGCAAGCCCGCCGCGAGCGCCTCGTGCTCGACCATTTCGCCGACGAGACCCGCCAGGACTTCGACGCGGTGCTCGGCACCTTCCCGCACCCGCACTACGAGCTGATCCCCAGCGGTGAGGTGCACGACGGCATCGCCGACGTGCGCCAGTACTACACCGACACGCGCCGCGCCTTCCCCGACCAGCGCCACGAGATCATCCAGCTGCGCCATGCCGACGATTCGGTGATCGTGGAGTTCTGGCTGCTCGGCACGCACCGCGGCCCGCTCAAGGGCCTGCCGCCCACGGGCAACAGCTTTCGCTGCCGCATGAACGCCTTCTTCATCTTCGAGGGCGACCGGCTGGTGTGCGAGCGCGTGTACTTCGACACGCTGACGATGCTGCGCCAGCTGCTCGTGGGCGTGCCCCCGGAGATGGTGGGCGGGCTGGTCGCCGGCCTGCTCGGCCAAACCGCCCCGCAACCCGAGGCCGCCACGGCATGACCGACACGCTCGCCCGGCCGCTCGAAGGACGCCATGCGATCGTGACCGGCGGTGCGCGCGGCATCGGCTTGGCCATCGCGCGGCGCTGCCTCGCGAACGGCGCGAGCGTCGCGCTGTGGGACGTCGAGGCCGCGACGCTGGCGGATGCCATGGCGCAACTGGCGCCGCTGGGCACCGCGGTCACATCGTTGGTCGACGTGCGCGACGAAGACCAGATCGCCCACGCGGCCTCGCACTCGCAGGAGCGCTTCGGCCGCGTCGACGTGCTCGTGAACAACGCGGGCGTGCTGGGGCCGACGGTGCCCGCGTGGGAGCACACGCCCGCGCAATGGCGCCACGTGCTCGACATCAACCTCACGGGCGCCTGGCTGTGCTGCCGCGCCATCGCGCCGCTGATGCTGGCGCAACGGCGCGGGCGCATCGTCAACATCGCCTCGGTCGCGGGCAAGGAAGGCAATGGTTTCAACGCCGCCTACTCGGCCTCGAAGGCCGGGCTCATCGCGCTGACCAAGTCGCTCGGCAAGGAGCTGGCGGCGTCGGGGGTGCTGGTGAACTGCATCACGCCGTCGGCGGCCGACACGGCCGTCTTCGCGGACGTGCCCGCCGAGCACCGCGAGCAGCTGCGCACCGCCCTGCTCGCGCGCGTGCCGATGGGGCGCTTTGTCGAGGTCGACGAGGTGGCGGCGATGGCCGCATGGCTGGCGTCGGACGAGTGCTCGTTCAGCACCGGGGCGGTGTTCGATATCTCCGGCGGGCGCTCGATGTACTGAGCGACGCACCCAGAAGCCCACGCATCCAGACACAGGAGACGACCATGACCCGAGACCCCGACCCCACCGGCTTCGCGCAGATCACCGAGCTCGACGGCACGCGCCACGCCGCCATGCCGCAGGACCGCCTGCGCGCCATCCGTCGCGGCGCCGAAGCCCTGCGCGAGCGGCTGCTCGACGCGCCGCCCGTGCACTTCGCGCGCAGCTTCAACCTGCTGCGCATTCCGTACCCCGCGTGGTTCGCCTTCACCGGCGTGTACTCGCAGCAGCTGCTCAAGCCGCACATGGTGCATCTGCTGGCGCGCACCGTGCTCGTCCAGTACGACGACTTCGAAGGCCGGCTGCGCACGCTGCTCTTCACGCCGGCCGACTTCGAGGCCGGCAACGAGACGCCCTACTTCAAGCGCCTGAGCGACCAGACGCCGAAGTTCCTGCACAAGGCCATCGCACCGGTCTACCAGACCGTGCTGCAGGCACTCGCCGGCTGCGGCATGGCGCTCGGGCAGATCGACCACATCACCTACGACCACTTGCACACGCAGGACGTGCGCCGCTGGCTCGGCAGCGCGGGCGCGCCGGGCCTGCTGCCGAACGCGAAGCTGCTGGTGCACCGCCAGGAACTCGCGAACGTGCAGGGCCTGCTGCCGGTGCAGGCGGAGTGGTACTGCCCGCACGGCTTGGACGGGGTGCCGGCCGAGCGCGTTGTCGCCTTCGACGGCAGCCTGCAGCTCGGCCCCGGCGTCGCGCTGGTGCACACGCCGGGGCACACCGAAGGCAACCACTCGCTGGTGTACCGCACGGGCGACGGCCTGCGCGTGAGCAGCGAGAACGGCGTGGCGGCCGACAGCTGGGCGCCGCTGCAGTCGCGCCACAACGGCATCCGCCGCTACGCGCAGGCCACGGGCGCCGAGGTGATCCTCAACGGCAACACGCAGGAAAGCAGCAACGACCAGTACCTGTCGATGGTGCTCGAGAAGACGCTCGCGGGCACCTCGGCGCTGCACGGCTTCAGCAACGTCGTGCCGTCGGCCGAGTGCTCGCCGCACTGGCTGTTTCCGGGTGCGCCCACGAGCCACCTGTGGGGCGAAACCAGCTTCGGCGCGCTCGTGCGGGCCTGACCCGCCAACACGCGCAGAACAGAAAAGAGTGAAGGAGACACACCGATGAACACCGCCACCCTCGACGCCGCCGCCGGCGCGCACGCACCGGCCTCGGCCGATGCGCGCGACGATGCCGCGCTCTTTCGCAAGATCACCTGGCGGCTGATGCCGCTGCTGTGCGCCTGCTACGTGCTGAACTACCTGGACCGCACCAACGTCGGCTACGCGCAGCTGCAGATGAAGGACCAGTTGGGCTTCAGCGACGCAGTGTTCGGCCTGGGCGCCGGCATCTTCTTTCTGGGCTACGCGGTGTTCGAGATCCCGAGCAACCTGATGCTCGCAAAGATCGGCGTGCGCGCCACGCTGCTGCGCATCATGGGCCTGTGGGGCCTGGCCTCGGCGGCGATGATGTTCGCCACCACGCCCACGCAGTTCTACGTGCTGCGCTTTCTCATCGGCGTGTTCGAGGCCGGCTTCGCGCCGGGCGTGCTGTTCTACCTGACGCTGTGGTTCCCCTCGCGCCGCCGCGCGCAGGCGACCGCGCTGTTCTTCATGGCCTTCGGCGCGGCACCCATCGTCGCGGGGCCGATCGCCGGGCTCACGATGACCTACCTGGACGGCGTGCTGGCGCTGCGCGGTTGGCAGTGGCTGTTCCTGCTCGAAGGGCTGCCGAGCGTGCTGCTGGGCGTGATCGCCTTCCGCACGCTGTCGAACAGCCCGGCACAGGCGTCGTGGCTCTCGGCAACCGAGAAGCAGCGCGTGGCGCACCTGCTGGCCGAGGACCAGGCCGCGCACGGCGCCGCCGGGCGCCACACCTTCGGCGCGGCGATGCGCGACGGGCGCGTGTGGCTGATCGGCTTCATGTCCTTCCTGATCATCCTGGGCATCTACGCGCTGTCGTTCTGGCAGCCGACGATCCTGAAGTCGATGGGGCTCAGCGTGCTGCAGATCGGCTTCTATTCGGTGATTCCCGCCGTGGCCGGCATCGCGGCCAACATCGTCGTGGGGCGCCACTCCGACCGGCACCAGGAGCGCCGCTGGCACTTCGCGCTGGGCGCGCTCGCGGGCGCGGCCGGGCTGGCGCTGACCACGCTCTTCATGCACAGCCCCATCGCCGCCGTGCTGTGCCTGGCGCTGGCGTCGATGGGCATCTCGAGCGCCTTCACCGTGCTGTGGGCGATTCCCGGCAGCTTCATGTCGAAGAGCGCAGCGGCGGCGGGCATTGCGCTCATCAGCACCATCGGCGGCAGCGCGGGGCTGGTGGCGCCGATGATGGTGGGCGCGCTCAAGACGCTTACGGGCGGCTTCACGGCCAGCCTGTATGTGCTGAGCGGCGCGCTGGTGCTGTCGGCGCTGCTCATGCTGCTGGCCCTGCCCCGCAGCGCGCTCGGCCAGCGCTAACGCGCACCGCCGGCGCGCCGCGGCCGGCCCATTTCGGTGCACACGGCTTGCATACCAGTTGGCACGGAAGCTGCTGATATGCAGGCCTATGGCCATCTCCGCATCCGAAATCAGTGCACGCATCGTCGAAGCGGTGATGGCGCAGAAGCTCGCGCCCGGCGCGCGCCTGGGCGAGCAGCCGCTGGCGATGCTGTTCGACTGCAGCCGCACCATCGTGCGCGAGGCGCTCACGCGGCTGGCCGCGCGCGGCATCGTCACGGTGAGCGCGCGGCGCGGCTGGTTCGTCATCGAGCCCTCGCAGGACGAGGCGCGCGAGGCCTTCGAGGCGCGGCGCGTGATCGAGCTCGGCCTCATCCGCAGCACGGGCAGGATCGACAAGGCCGCCCTGCGCCAGCTGAAGGCGCACCTGCAACGTGAAAAGGCCGCACTGAAAGAGAGCGACGTCGGCCACCGCAGCTTCCTGCTGGGCGACTTCCATGTGTGCCTCGCCGAATGCCTGGGCAACACGCTGCTGGCCGACACGCTGCGCGACTTCACCGCGCGCACCACGCTGATCGCCATGCTCTACCAGAGCACGCACGACGCGGTGCAGTCGTGCGAAGACCACGTGCAGATCGTCGCGGCGCTGGAGCGCGGCGACCACGCCGCCGCCGAGGCGCTGATGGCCGAACACATCGGCACGGTGCAGTCGGCGCTGCGCGTGCAGGCGCCCGCCGACCCGCTCGCGCAGCTGCGCGATGCACTGGCGCCGCTCAACAACACCCCCACGCCGAAGCGCCGCCGCAAGGCCGCGCCCGCCGACGACGCCACCACCGATTCATCGACCTACCTAGGAGCCCTGCTATGACCTCTTTCGCCTCCCGCCGTCTTGCCCTCGCGCTGGCCAGCGCCGCCCTGCTGGCCGCCACCGGCGCCGCCCAGGCGCAGAACGCGCTCGACAACGTGCTCAAGGCCAAGACCATCAAGATCGCCGTGCCCACCGACTACCCACCGTACGGCTCGGTCGACCGCAACATGCAGCCGCAGGGCCTGGACGTCGAGATGGCGCAGCTCGTCGCCGCCAAGCTCGGCGTGAAGGTCGAGCTGGTGCCGGTGACCAGCGCCAACCGCATCCCCTACCTGCAGACGCGCAAGGCCGACCTCGTGATCTCCACGCTCGGCAAGAACGTCGAGCGCGAGAAGGTGATCGACTTCAGCGCGGCCTACGCGCCCTTCTTCCAGGCCGTGTACGCGGCCAAGAGCATGAAGCTCACGAGCTTCGCCGACATGGCCGGCAAGACCGTCGCCGTGACGCGCGGCGCCATGGAAGACCAGGAACTGAACAAGGTGGCGCCGCCGAACGTCGACTACCGCCGCTTCGAGGACAACAACGCGACGATCGCCGCCTTCGTGGCCGGCCAGACGCAGACCCTCGCCACCAGCGCGGCGGTGGCCGGCGACATGCTCGCGAAGAACCCGAAGGTGAGCGCCGAGTACAAGCTGCTGCTGAAAGACAGCCCCTGCTTCATCGGCATCGCCAAGGGCGAGACCGCATTGAAGACGCGGGTCAACGAGATCATTGCCGCCGCCAAGAAGGACGGCACGCTCGACGCGATGTCCAAGAAGTGGCTCGGCAAGGCGGCCGGCGACCTGCCGGTCTGAGCGAAGGGCGCGGCCATGGGCATTGAATTCGACTTCGGCGCGGTGCTCGCCGAATGGCCGCTGCTGCTGCGCGGCGTGGCGTGGACACTGGGCCTCACAGCCGTGGGCACCGTGCTCGGCCTGGCCGTGGGCACGCTGTGCGCGTGGGCCCGCTCGGGCGGGCCGGCGTGGCTGCGCGCGCTCGTGGGCGCGTACGTGGAGCTGATCCGCAACACGCCCTTCATCGTGCAGCTGTTCTTCATCTTCTTCGGGCTGCCGGCCGCGGGCGTGAAGCTCTCGCCGGAAGTGGCCTCGGTGATCGCGATGGTGATGAACCTGGGCGCGTACTCCACCGAGATCATCCGCGCCGGCATCGAGGCCACGCCCAAGGGGCAGATCGAGGCCGCCGTGAGCCTGGCGCTCAGCAAGGCGCAGGTGTTCCTGCGCGTGGTGCTGCCGCCGGCGCTCAAGAAGGTGTGGCCTGCGATGGTGAGCCAGATCGTCATCGTGATGCTGGGCTCGGCGGTGTGCGGGCAGATCTCGACCGAGGAGCTGAGCTATGCGGCCAACCTGATCCAGAGCCGCAACTTCCGCGCCTTCGAATCCTTCATCGTCGCCACGCTCATCTACCTGGCGCTGGCCGTGGCGCTGCGCCGCCTGCTCCAGTGGGCGGGGCCGCGCTTCTTCTTCGGCCGCTGAACGCGAGGCCCTTGCACCATGGTCGACTTTTCTTTGTGGGACATCCTGCGCAACCTGCTGATGGCGCTGCGCTGGACCGTCGTGCTCTCGCTCATCGCCTTCGTCGGCGGCGGGCTCGTGGGCGCGCTGCTGCTGTTCGCGCGGCTGCGCGGCGGCAAGGCGGCGCAGCGGGCCGTCGGTCTGTACGTGCAGCTGTTCCAGGGCACGCCGCTGCTGATGCAGCTGTTTCTCGCCTACTTCGGCATCGCGCTGTTCGGCATCGACGTGTCGGCGTGGACCGCCGCGAGCGTGGCGCTCACGCTGTACACCAGCGCCTTTCTCACCGAGATCTGGCGCGGCTGCGTGGCCTCGATCCCCAAGGGCCAGTGGGAGGCCTCGGGCAGCCTGGCGCTGAGCTTCGGCGAGCAGATGCGCCACGTGATCCTGCCGCAGGCCGTGAAGATCGCGATCGCGCCGACGGTCGGCTTCCTGGTGCAGGTGATCAAGGGCACGGCGCTGGCGTCGGTGATCGGGTTCGTCGAACTCACCAAGGCCGGCAGCATGATTTCGAACGCCACCTTCCAGCCCTTCGTGGTGTTCAGCTGCGTGGCCCTGCTTTACTTCGTGCTGTGCTTCCCCGTGAGCCTGTACGCCAAGACCCTCGAGAGGAAGACCCATGGCCGCCGTGTTTGAACCAACACCACAACCCGAAGCCGCACCGTTCGCGGCGCCCATCGTGCGCATCACGGCGCTGCGCAAGTCCTACGGCACGAACGAGGTGCTCAAGGGCATCGACCTGGACGTGAAGCGCGGCGAGGTGATCGCCATCATCGGCAAGAGCGGCTCGGGCAAGAGCACGCTCCTGCGCTGCATCAACGGGCTCGAGGTGTTCCAGGAAGGTGCGCTCACGGTCGACGGCAAGCCACTGCTGCACGAGAGCGCGATGGCCATGCGCACGCTGCGCCAGCGCGTGGGCATGATCTTCCAGGGCTTCAACCTGTTCCCGCACCTCACGGTCGGCAAGAACGTGATGCTGGCGCCCACGCTGGTGAAGAAGCGATCGCAGGTGGAAGCCGCTTCGCAGGCGCGCAAGCTGCTCGAGCGCGTGGGCCTGGCCGAGAAGTTCGATGCGATGCCCGAGCAGCTGTCGGGCGGCCAGCAGCAGCGCGTGGCCATTGCCCGCGCACTCGCGATGGAGCCGGCGGTGCTGCTGTGCGACGAGATCACGTCGGCGCTCGACCCCGAGCTGGTCGGCGAGGTGCTGCGCGTGGTGGAGTCGCTGGCCGACGAAGGCATGACGCTGTTGATGGTCACGCACGAGATGAGCTTTGCGCGCAAGGTCAGCGACCGCGTGATCTTCATGCACCAGGGCCGCGTGCACGAGATGGGCCCGCCGGCGGAACTGTTCGGTGCGCCGCAGACGCCGGAGCTGAAGCAGTTCCTGTCCTCGCTGCACGACTGACCGCGCGCGCGGCGGCGGCAGCAGCAGCAGCAGCAGCAGCCGCTACAGGTGCTGCGATTCGTCGATGCCCAGCCGCAGCCCCGCGGCCAGCGGCGGCACCAGCCGCCCGCCGCGCCGCTCGACCTCTTCGCCCGCCTTCAGCAGCTGCTGCACCTGCTGGAAGAGTTCGTCGCCGGCCGCGGTCAGCTGCACGCCCTGCTGGCTGCGCGCGAACAGCGCGTGCCCGAGGATGCCTTCGAGCTCCCTCACGCGGGCCGTGATGGCCGGTTGGCTGACAAAGAGGTGGCGGGCCGCCGCGTTGACGGAACCCAATGTCGCGGCCCAGTGAAAGGCCTCCAGTTGCCGGAAGGTGATGCGCAACACCGCAGCCCCTTTCAGCCGGGGGCTGTCGTGGACGTGCAGGGGTACACCGCGGCCTGTTCGCTCTTCTGCTTCATGTCTGCCTTCTTTCAAAGCAATTCAATCGCATTGAATGGCGAGAAGGCCACGCAACGGGGAATTCTAATTGCGTGAATTCCCATGACCACGGACGTAAACCACGGATCCAATCCAATTCAACAGAGGTGATTCCTTCTCATCAAATCCTTGAATTAACCGACTCCCAGGCTTGTAAGGCATCGCCGGGAGTGAATTGAGAATTTAGTGCAATCACAGTTCCTGTTAAAGAGAATTTTTTTGATATAGAACTTTGGTGGTAGGTGCAATTCGACCGAAAGCCACGGGAATCGGTGGGCCTTGCGGGCCAGCCCCGGGGCCGCGCGTCAATGCGCCGTCAATGCGCCGTCAATGCGCCGTCAATGCGCCGTCAATGCGCGCTCCCGCCAGGCCCCCAGGCCTTCCGGCCCGAAGCGTTCGGCGATGCGGTGCAGCCAGATGGTGAAGTGCGCCGGGGCCCGCGCCAGCTCGCGGTGCAGCTCGGGCAAGGCCAGCCATCGCCACTCGCGCACCTCGCCGGGGTCGGGTTGCGGCAGGTCGTGCGCGATGCCGACGAACACGTGGTCGTACTCGTGCTCGACCAGCTCCGCGGACACCGCCTCCCGGTAGAGAAAGGCCGTCACCGGCTGCAGCGCGCACCGCAGGCCCAGCTCTTCGTGCAGCCGCCGCAGCGCGGCCGCGCCGGTTTCTTCGCCGGGGCGCGGATGCCCGCAGCAGCTGTTGCTCCACAGGCCGGGCGAGTGGTACTTGCCCAGCGCGCGCTGCTGCAGCAGCACCCGGCCCTGCGTGTCGAACAGGAAGATCGAGAACGCCCGGTGCAGGATGCCCTCGCGGTGGGCACTCATCTTCTCGACCGCGTGCAGCGGCCGGTCTTCGGCGTCGACGGCGATCAGGAATTCGTCCATGAGCTGTTCCAGAAGTGAGGGCCCGGAGCCTCGCGGCCCTGCGATTTCCGTGGCCTGGCGGCTTCGAAAAAACCGGTTCACTTCTTTAGCACGTATTTTTTGCCAGACCGCAATAAGAAATTCAAATTAGTTCGAACTGATTACATCGACGAAGAATATAAAAAATGGAATAAACACAAATAATTACACAGATAACAAAAATATCGAATCCGATTCACAAATGCGCCCAAACTGCTCCACAGGTATTTCTTGCGCATTTCGAACCGTGGTTCCTGGTTCGCGCCCGTTGCCCGGTCAATGGCGCGCCATCGGCAACGCGTGATCGCCGGCGCTTTCCCGCGCGCCCCGGGCCGGGTTAACCTCGCCCTTCATGGCCCGCCTTCGCACCGCATCGATCATTCGCCCGCTCTCGCGAGAGCGGGTGAGCTAGCGCACGGTTCGAAACCACGCCATGCAACCCGCCCCAGGAGGCGGGTTTTTCTTGTCCGTCTCCCGAGGTTTGTTCCCACCCGCAGGAGACCGAATGACACCGACACCACCCCCATCTCCCCCGCCCGTGCTGCACATGGTCTGCGGCAAGATCGGCGCCGGAAAATCCACGCTGACCCGGCGCCTGGCGCAGGCGCCCGCCACCGTGTGCATCAGCGAGGACACCTGGCTCGCCGCGCTCTACCCCGGTGAAATCCACGCGCTGCCCGACTACGTGCGCGCCGCGGGCCGGCTCAAGCAGGCGATGGGCGAGCACGTCTGTGCGCTGCTGCGTGCCGGCGTGTCGGTGGTGCTCGACTTTCCGGCCAACACGGTGAGCCACCGCGCCTGGGCGCGCGGCCTCTTCGAGCAGGCCGGCGCGGCGCACCAGCTGCACTTTCTCGACGTGCCGGACGACATCTGCAAGGCACGGCTGCGGGCGCGCAACGCGGCGGGCGAGCACCCCTTCGAAACCTCCGACGCGCAGTTCGACCTGATCACCCGCCACTTCGTGCCGCCCACGGCCGAGGAAGGGTTCCACGTGATCCGGCACGCCTGACACCGGTGCCGGTAAGCTGCGCGCCGATGCACATCGAACCCGCCCTTTCCACCGAAGCGCCCGCCGTCGCGGCCGTGTTGACCGAAGCCGCGCAATGGCTCGCCGAGGGCGGACGCCCGCTCTGGAGCGCCGCCGACACCGGCCTCGAACGCATCCAGCGCGACACCGACGCCGGCCGCTACGTGGTGGCCAAGGAGAACGGCGACTGGGCCGGCGTGATGCGCCTCGATCTGGAAGACCCGTCGTTCTGGCCCGAGATCGCGCCCGGCAGCGCGCTGTTCGTCCACAAGCTGGCCGTGCGCCGCGCCTGGGCGGGCCGGGGCGTGTCGCGCACGCTGCTGGGCCATGCACGCGACCACGCCCGCGCGCTCGGGCGCCTCTGGCTGCGGCTGGACTGCGTGGCCGACCGCACCGCGCTGCGCACGCTGTACGAGGGCTTCGGCTTCGCGCTGCACAGCTGCATCGACCTGCGCGGCGGGACGTTTGCGCGCTACGAACTGCGCGTGAACGGCTGAACCTCCGACACGCCGACGCGCCCCTTCGGCGCTGGCGGGAACATCGTCGCCTGTGGCAAGCTCGCAAGCTCCATGACCGACCGAATCCCGCCCTCTCATTTCCGCCGTCGGGTGCTGCGCGCGCTGCTGGGCGCCGCCGCCCTGCCCGCACCGTTCGCGGCGCTGGCCGGCTTCAACTTCTTTACCAACGAATACACCGCCACGCGCGAGGAGCTGCAGTCGCAGATCGCCAAGCGCTTTCCGGTGGCCGAGCGCTATGCCGAGATCTTCATGGTCGGGCTGCGCGACCCGCAGCTGGGCCTGGACGGGCGCGCCAACCGCGCGGCCATCACGGCCACGCTGACCATCGCCAGCCCGCTGCTGGCGGCCTCGCCGGTGCAGGGCGTGGTGTCGGTGAGCAGCGCGCTGCGCTACGACGCGGCGGCACGCGCGCTGCGGCTCGATCAGCCCAAGGCCGAGCGGCTCGAGCTGCAGGGCGTGGAGGGCCGCGACGCCGAGCGCCTGCAGAAGGTCGGCGCGGTGGTCGCGCAGGAACTGCTGCAGGGCCAGATCCTGCGCAGCTTCACGGCCGACGAACTCACGGTGGGGCGCAAGACCTACGAGGTCGGCGACATCACGGTGCAAGACAACGGCATCAAAGTGCAACTCAAATGAAACAACGTGCCGCCCTTCTTGTCCTGATCGCCGCTGCGCTCGTCGGCGCCGGCTGCGCCGCCATCGCCCCGAAGGCGAAACAGCATTTCGACCTGCAGGCCCACCGCGGCGGACGCGGCCTGGCGCCCGAGAACACGCTGGCCGCGTTCTCGAACGCAATGAATCTGGGCGTGACCACGCTCGAACTCGACATCGGGCTCACGGCCGACGGCGTGGTGGTGGTGTCGCACGACACGGCGCTCAACGCCGACCACACGCGCGACGCGCGCGGCGCCTGGCTCACGGCCAAGCCCGCCCCCTCCGTGCGCTCGCTCACGCTGGCGCAGCTGCAGACCTACGACGTGGGCCGTCTCAACCCCGAGAGCAACTACGGCAAGCAGTTCGCGCTGCAGCAGCCGCGCGACGGCGAGCGCATTCCCACGCTGGCCGCGCTGTTCGCGCAGGTGCAGGCGCGCGGCGCCGATGCCGCGCGGGTGCACTTCAACATCGAGACCAAGATCGACCCGACCAAGCCCGACGAGACCGCCGCGCCCGAGCCCATGGTGCGCGCGCTGCTGGCCGAGATCGACAAGGCGAAGATGGCCGGCCGCGTGACCATCCAGAGCTTCGACTGGCGCACGCTCGCGCTGGTCGGCCAGCTCGCGCCGCAGCTGTCGCGCGCCTACCTCACCACGCCCCGCACGCTGAAGGACAGCCGCTGGACCGCCGGCCTCGCCCCCGCGAGCTTCGCCTCGGTGCCGCAGCTGGTGAAGGCCGCGGCCGGTGCATCGACCGGGCCGGTGATCTGGTCGCCGGCGCACGCCGACCTGGGTGCCCCCGCGATCCGCGAGGCGCAGAAGCTCGGCATGAAGGTCGTGCCCTGGACCGTGAACCAGCGCGCCGACATGGTGCGGCTCATGGACGCGGGCGCCGATGGCCTGATCACCGACTACCCCGACGTGCTGCGCGACCTGATGCGCGAGCGCGGGCTGGCACTGCCACCACCAGCGAAGGCCACCTCATGAGCACCGTGACGCAACTCGACACCATCGCCTCGGGCATCGCCGCGCTGCAAGGCGGCAGCGGCTCCGTCACCACGCTCTCCACGGCCGCGCGCGCCAGCACCGAACTGCTCGGCGCCCTGCCGCCGCGCTACGGCGAGGTGCTGCTGAACCTGCTGGACCGCCTCGAATCGAGCGCGCTCTTCAGCGAGGAAAGCTGCTCCTTCAGCCAGAAAGACCTGCTCGACAACCTGCAGGTGTGGGTCGACAAGGCCCGCGGCCAGCTGGTGTCTTGAGGCGCTGACGCCCCGCCCCGGTTTATCATCGCGCCCAACCATGCGCACCCTGCTGCTCGCCCTCATGATCGCCCTGCTGCCCATCCGCGGCTGGCTCGGCGACGCCATGGCGGTCGAGATGGTGCGGCATTCGCTGCCCGCCGCCGAGGCGGTGGTGGCCGTAGCAGCCGGCATCGCCGAATCGCACTGCCATGACGCCACCATGGAGGCCGGCACCGGCCATGACATGGCGGCCATGCACGACAACAGCAGCGATTCGCAGCAATCCCACGGCACCGACCACGCGAACTGCGGCACCTGTGTCGCCTGCCAGGTCTGCCACACGGTGGCACTCGGCGGCATGCCGCTGGTCGACACCCCGCATGCGGCGCCCCAGGCGCCGCCGGCCGCGCACGCGGCGCGCTTTGCCAGCGCCGAGCCCGTCCTGGGCTTCAAGCCGCCCATTTCCTGATCTTCCTGCCCGTAGTCCGTCCGCAGTGAGCCCTTCCCGGCTCGCAGCGTTCGCCGTATTGCCCATGGAGATCGCTCGTGAATTCCCTTGCTCGCCGGCCGTATGCCGGCATCCCCTGCTATCGGACAGATAGCCCGCCCCCCGGGCGAAAAAGTCACTTTTCACTCCTCAGAACCGCCACCGCGCTGACCGCTGCGTTGGTGCTCGCCGGCTGCGCCAGCCTGTCGCCCGACGGCGGCGCCGGCGACGTGCAGGCGCTGGTCGACGGCAACCCGCTCATGGCGGGCGCCGCAGCCCAACGCAAGCCGGACGATGCCTCGCAGCAAAGCGTCGACGCGCTGCTGGCCAAGCCGCTGGACGCCGAAGCCGCCGTGCGCATCGCGCTTGTCAACAGCCCGCGCGTGCAGGAGGCCTTTGCCACGCTGCAACTGAGCGACGCCGACCGCGTGCAGGCCGCGAGCCTGCCGAACCCGGTGCTGTCCTTCAGCCGCCTGGCGCAGGGCAGCGAACGCGAGTTCGAGCGCATGCTGACTTTCAACGTGGTGGGCCTGCTCACGCTGCCGTGGCAGGCGCGCTGGGCCGGCCAGCGGCACGAGGCCGCCAAGCTGCAGGCGGCGCAAAGCGTGCTGCTGCTGGCCGCCGACACCCGCCGCGCCTGGGTGCGCGCGGTGGCCGCGCAACAGAGCGTGAGCTACCTGCGCGATGCGAAGGACGCCACCGAGGCCGGCGCCGAACTGGCGCACCGCATGGCCCAGGTCGGCAACTGGAGCGCGCTGCAGCGCACGCGCGAACAGCTGCTGCTGGCCGACGCGTCCGCACAGCTCGCACGCGCCGAACAGGCGGCCGTCGCCAGCCGCGAACAGCTCACGCGCCTGCTGGGCCTGAGCGGCACACGCACCGCCTACACCCTGCCCGACCGCCTGCCGCCGCTGCCGAAGGCCGCGCCCGAACTCGGCGACGTGCAGACCCTGGCGCTGCGCGACCGGCTCGACGTGCGCTCGGCGCAGGCGCAGAACACGGCCGTGGCCGGTTCGCTCGGCCTCACGCACGCCACCCGCATGATCAATGCGATGGAACTGGGCGTGGTGCGCAACACCACCTTCGAGAACGACGCCGATCGCTCGAAATCGACCACGCGCGGCTTCGAGCTCGAGCTGCCGATTCCGATCTTCGACTGGGGCCAGGCCCGCAGCGGCCGCGCCGAGGCGCAGTACCTGCAGTCGGCCGCGCGCGTGCGCGACGTGGGCGTGCTCGCCGCCAGCGAGGCGCGCGAAGCCTGGCAGGGCTGGAACACCGCCTACGCCCTGGCGCGCCGCTACCGCGACGAGGTGCTGCCGCTGCGCAAGCAGGTCAACGAGGAGATGGTGCTGCGCTACAACGGCATGCTCGCCAGCGTGTGGGAGCTGCTCGGCGAAACGCGCGCGAGCATGCTCGCCGTGAACGCCGGCATGGAGGCCCAGCGCGACTTCTGGCTGGCCGACACCGATCTTCAACTGGTGCTCACGGGCAGCTCGCCCGGCGGCATGACGGCTCTGCAAACTGCCGCCACCAACGAACCTGCGGCGGGAGGCCACTGACATGAACCGTCGCAACTTCTTTGCGGGCGCCGCCACGGCCGTGGCCGCCACCACCGTGAGCCGCGTGAGCATGGCCGCGCTGCCCGAGCCGGTGACACAGGCATCGACCGCCACCGCACCGCCGCTCGTGCCGCCCAACGGCCGACCCTACAACCCCGTCGTCACGCTCAACGGCTGGACGCTGCCCTGGCGCATGAACGCCGGCGTCAAGGAATTCCACCTCGTCGCCGAGCCCGTGGTGCGCGAGATGGCGCCCGGCTTCAAGGTCAACATGTGGGGCTACAACGGCCAGTCGCCCGGCCCGACCATCGAGGTGGTCGAGGGGGATCGCGTGCGCATCTTCGTGACCAACAAGCTGCCCGAGCACACCACCGTGCACTGGCACGGCCAGCGCCTGCCCAACGGCATGGACGGCGTGGGCGGCATCACGCAGCCGCACATTCCGCCGGGCAAGACCTTCGTCTACGAGTTCACGGCGCGCCGCCCCGGCACCTTCATGTACCACCCGCACGCCGACGAGATGGTGCAGATGGCGATGGGGATGATGGGCTTCTGGGTCACGCACCCGAAGGCCGAGCATCCGCTGATCGAGAAGGTCGACCGCGACTTCTGCTTCCTGCTCGGCAGCTTCGACGTGGAGCCCGGCAGCGCCACGCCCAAGGTCAACACCATGACCGACTTCAACATCTGGAGCTTCAACAGCCGCGTGTTCCCGGCCATCGACACGCTCAACGTGCGCCGCGGCGACCGCGTGCGCATCCGTGCGGGCAACCTCACGATGATCAACCACCCGATCCACATCCACGGCCACGAGTTCGAGGTCACGGGCACCGACGGCGGCCCCGTGCCACGCACCGCGCGCTGGCCCGAGGTGTCGGTGGACGTGGCGGTGGGCCAGATGCGGCAGATGGAGTTCATCGCCGACGAGGAGGGCGACTGGGCGCTGCACTGCCACAAGGCGCACCACACGATGGGCCCGATGGGCCACGACGTGCCGACCATGATCGGCGTGGACCACAAGGGCGTGGCCGAGAAGATCAAGAAGCTCGTGCCCGACTACATGGTGATGGGCGACAAGGGCATGGCCGACATGGGCGAGATGGAAATGCCCATTCCCGAGAACACCGTGCCCATGATGACCGGCACCGGTCCCTTCGGCTCGGCCGAGATGGGCGGCATGTTCACGCTGCTCAAGGTGCGGCGCGACCAGAAGCCGGGCGACTACCGCGACCCGGGCTGGTTCAAGCACCCGGCCGGCACGGTCGCGCGCGAGGTGTCGGCCAGCGGTGCGCCGGTGGCGCCGCGCAAGACGGGCACCGCACCCGCCAGCCCCGACAGCGGCAGCGCCACCGTGCGCAAGCCCTCGGGCCATGGGGCCCACAACCACTGATCGCATCGATCCAACTTTTTTGAGATTCCATTCATGAACACCCGTTTCTCCACCCTCGTCGCCGGCCTCGCACTCGCAGCCGTCACCACGCTCGCCACGGCTCACGAAAACCACGCGCCCGAAGCCGGCAAGGCCGCTGCCGCATCGCTCGCACCCGAGCAGAAAGCCTGGGGCATCGCCGGCAAGGCCAGCGCCGTGAAGCGCACCATCGACATCGCGATGGCCGACGACATGACGTTCACGCCCTCGGTCCTGGAGGTGCGCGAAGGCGACACCATCCGCCTGCGGCTGAAGAACCGCGGCAAGGACCTGCACGAGCTGGTGCTTGGCACCACCGCCGTCATCGAGGACCATGCCGCCATGATGAAGAAGCACCCCGGCATGGAGCACGACGAGCCCTGGATGGCGCATGTGCAGCCGGGCAAGACCGGCGAACTGATCTGGACCTTCAACCGCGCCGGCGACTTCGACTTCGCCTGCCTCGTGAAGGACCACTACGAACTCGGCATGGCCGGCCGCGTGCGCGTGCGGGCCGCTGCCGCGCCCGCACGATGACCCACTGAAAGGAACTCCACCATGCAACGACGAACCCTCCTGAAACTCGCCGCCGCCACCGCGTCCCTGCCGCTCGCCGCGCAGGCCGCCGCGCCGATGGTCGAGATCTGGAAAGACCCGAACTGCGGCTGCTGCCAGGACTGGGTCAAGCACCTCAACAAGAACGGCTTTGCCACGCGCGTGCACGACGAGGGCAACGGCCCGGCACGCGAGCGGCTCGGCATTCCGACGAAGCTGGGTTCGTGCCACACCGGCCGCGTCGGCGGCTACGCCATCGAGGGTCACGTGCCCGCGCGCGAGATGCAGCGCCTGCTGAAGGAAAAGCCCAAGGCCATCGGCCTGGCCGTGCCCGGCATGCCCATCGGCTCGCCCGGCATGGACGGCCCGGCCTACGGCGACCAGCGCGACGCCTACGACGTGCTGCTGGTGCTGGCCGACGGCAGCACGCGCGTCTTCCAGAGCTACCGCTGAGCCCCTCTTCACCCTTCATCCCATCCAAACAAGGAAGGAACCCCGACCATGAAAAAAGTCCTCACCGCCCTCTCCACCCTCGTGCTCGCTGCCGCGGCGTTCGCGCAGGCCGCACTGCCCCAGGTCGACGGCGAAGTCCGCAAGGTCGACACCGACGCCAAGAAGATCACCCTGCGCCACGGCGACATCCCGAACCTCGAGATGACCGGCATGACCATGGTGTTCCGCGTGAGCGACCCGGCGCTGCTCGCCAAGGTGAAGGCCGGCGACAAGGTGAAGTTCACCGTCGACAAGGTCGACGGCGCACTCACCGTGCTGTCGATCACGCCGGCGAACTGAACCTCAGGACCTGAAGCGCCCCGGATCGAAGGGCGCCAGCGGTATCTCCGGCGCAACGCCCGCCAGCAGCTGCGCCGCCAGCCGCCCGGTTCGCGCCGAGCCGCACAGGCCGACGTGGCCATGCCCGAAGGCCAGCACGATGTCGCCGCTGGCCGCCGACGGGCCGATGCACGGCAGGCCGTCGGGCAGGCTCGGGCGGTGTCCGAGCCAGTGCGCCACCGAAGGCGCGCCGGGCGCGGGCGGTGCCAGCGACGGGAACATCGATTGCAGATGCGCGTGCAGGATCTCGGCGCGGCGCCAGTCGGGCGCCGCTTCGAGGCCCGCGATCTCCACCTGGCCCGCCGCGCGCAGGCCGCCGTCCATCCAGTGCGCAATGAGTTTGCCGTCGGCCACCATGGTCGGCGTGCGCGGGCCGGCCGTGGCGGCTTCGAGCACCACGTGGTAGCCGCGCTCGGACTCCAGCGGCACCGCCGAGCCGGCCGCCGCGGCCAGCGGGCCCGAGCGCGCGCCGGCGCAGATGGCAGCACCATCGCAGGCGATCTCGCCGGCCTCCGTGCGCACTGCGCGCAGCCGGCCGCCCTCGATGCGAAAGCCGGTGGCCCGCGCGGCGACGCGTTCGGCGCCCGCGTCGAGCGCATGTTGGGCGAGGGCCGCCACGTAGGCGCCCGGATTGCGGCAGTGGCCGGCTTCGGGCACGAAGATGCCGAGCGTGTAGCGCGCGGCCAGATCGGGCTCGCGGCGGCGCAGTTCGTCCGCCGGCCATTCTTCCCACTGGACACCGGCGCGCCGGCGCACGCGCCAGCCCAGCGCGTCGCCGTCGAACTCGGCGCGTGAACGGTAGGCATGCAGCAGCCCGCGCCGCTCGATGAGCTGCGGCACGCCGGCCTCGGCGGCCAGTTGTGCATGCAGCGCGGGCGCATCAACCAGCAGCGTGCGCAATGCGTCGGCGGTGCGCTGCACGCGCGCCTCGGTCCAGCCCGAGGCCAGGTAGCGCAACAGCCATGGCAGCGCGCGCGGCAGGTGGCGCCAGCGCAACGCCAGCGGCCCGAGCGGGTCGGCCAGCCAGCCCGGCACCTTGCGCCAAGCCCCCGGCAGCGCGGGCGGCACCACGGAGTGCGACGACAGCCAGCCGGCGTTGCCGTAGCTCGTGGCCTGCGGGCCACCCGGCTCGCGGGGCTCCACCAGCGTCACGCGCAGGCCCGCTCGCAAGGCCTCGATGGCGGTGGCGCAGCCCACCGCGCCCGCGCCGATCACCACCACATGGCGGCTGCCGCCCTCGGGGGAGAAACTTCTTGCAACTGTCATTGTGGGGATCGTAAAGGTCGCGGTCCCATAATCGGCCGCCATGTCCGCTGCGTCTTCTTCCCCCTCTTCTCGCGCCGGTGCCATCACCGACGTCGCCGGCATCGAAGTCGGCCATTTCTCCGACACCCGCCGCCCCACCGGCTGCACCGTGATCATTGCGCGCGACGGCGCCGTGGCCGGTGTCGATGTGCGCGGCGCCGCGCCCGGCACGCGCGAGACCGACCTGCTCTCGCCCGGCAACCTCGTGCAGGAAGTGCACGCCGTGATGCTCGCGGGCGGCAGCGCCTGGGGCCTGGCCGCCGCCGAGGGCGCGATGCGCTGGCTCGAAGAGCGCGGCGTCGGCATGGACGTGCGCTTCGGCACCCTGCCCATCGTGCCGGCCGCCGTGCTGTTCGACCTGCCCATGGGCGATGCGCGCATCCGCCCCGACGCGGCCGCGGGCTACGCTGCCTGCGAAGCCGCCTCGACCGACGCGCCCGCCGAAGGCAACGTGGGCGCGGGCACCGGCGCGCTGGTGGGCAAGCTGTTCGGCGTGCACCGTGCGATGAAGGGCGGCATCGGCACCGCCTCGGTCACCGTCGGCGGCGTGACCGTGGGCGCACTCATCGCGGTCAATTCGCTGGGCGACGTGATCGACCCCGACACCGCCCTGCCCGTGGCCGGCGCGCGCACCGAGGACGGCGCCGCCCTGCTCGACACGCGCCGCGCGCTGCTGCGCGGCGAGCTGCCCAAGCCGCTGCTGGCGGGCACCAACACCACCATCGGCGTGATCGCCACCGACGCGGTGCTGACCAAGGTGCAGGCCAACCGGCTCGCCATGGTGGCGCACGACGGCCTGGCGCGCGCCATCAACCCGGTGCACACCATGAGCGACGGCGACACGCTGTTCGCACTGGCCACCGGCCGCGTGCCGCTCGAAGGCGATGCGCCCGGCATGACCGTGCTGAGCACCATGGCCGCCGAAGCCACCGCCATCGCCACCGTGCGCGCGGTGCGCGCCGCGCGCGCGGTGACCGTGGGCGAGCTGCACATCCCCTGCGCCGCCGACCTGGCCGCACCGCGCGGCTGACCCGCGCACCGCACGACGAGGCACCCCATGGCGTTTCCCCGCACCCTGAAGCTGATCCTGCTGTCGATCCGCGACCTGATCGCCTCGGCCGGCCCGATCGTGTTCATCGTCATCGGCCTGCTGATTGCGGCCTACTGGTGGCTGCAGCCGCAACCGCCCAAGCACGTGACGCTGGCCACCGGCCCCACGGGCAGCGCCTATGCGCAGTTCGGCAAGCGCTACGCCGACGCCTTGAAACACAGCGGCATCACCGTCGAGCTCAAGGCCACCTCGGGCTCGACCGAGAACCTGCAGCTGCTGCGCACCGGCGGCGCCGACGTGGCCTTCGTGCGCGGCGGCAGCGCCGACCCGGTGGCCGACGAAGAGGCCGGCCTGCGCTCGCTGGGCGCGCTGTTCTTCGAGCCGATCTGGCTGTTCTACCGCACCGACACCGCGCAGAAGATCGATCGCAAGACCGGCACGCTGACCTCGCTCACGCAGCTGCGCGGCCTGCGCGTGAACGTCGACCTGCCGGGCAGCGGGCTGCCCGAGATCATGGAGCGGCTGCTCAAGGCCAACCGGCTCGGGCCCGACGACCTGCTGCTGTCGAACCTCGAGCAGGCCGCCGCGGCCGAGGCGCTGCGGGCCGGGCTGCTCGACGCCATCGTGCTGTTCTCGGCGCCGCAGTCGCCGCAGGTGCAGCGCCTGCTGCGCGCCGGCGACATCCAGCTCATGGACTTCGGCCAGGCCGAGGCCTACACGCGGCGCTTTCCGTTCCTCTCGGCCGTGTCGCTGCCGCGCGGCGTGGTCGACCTGTCGAAGGACCTGCCGCTGCACGACGTGTCGCTGCTCGCCGCCACCACCTCGCTGCTGTCGCGCGACGAGACCCACCCGGCCCTGCGCCAGCTGTTCGCACAGGCCGCGCAGACCGTCCACAGCGACGCCGGCTGGTTCAACCGCGCGCGCGACTTCCCCAACACGCGCACCAGCGAACTGCCCGTGAGCCCCGAGGGCGACCGCGCCATCAACGGCACGCCGCCCTTCTGGCAGCGCTACCTGCCGTTCTGGGCCAGCAACCTCGTCGAGCGCATGTGGCTGGTGCTGGGCGGCGTGCTGGTGCTGATGCTGCCGCTGAGCCGCGTGATCCCGCCGCTGTACCAGTTCCGCGTGCGCCGCCGCGTGTTCCGCTGGTACGCGCGGCTGCGCGACATCGAGGCCAAGGTGGACGGGCGCCAGAGCCAGGCCGAGCGCGACAAGCTGCTGGAAGAACTCGACGACCTCGACCGCGTGGTCAACAAGGTGGCCGTGCCGCTGTCGTATGCCGACGAGCTCTATGCGCTGCGCAACAACATCTACGCGGTGCGCAAGCGGGCACTCGCGGGATCGGCAGGCGCAGCAGCCGTCGCCGCGCCGGTCCGCGCGGCCACCTGACGAAGGACCGGGCGCGCGCTTGCTGTCCACGCTGATCGATTTCGCCGACCCGCGCACCGACGGGGCGACCCGGCTGCGCGCCGCCTTCGGCGCACCGGTGCGCGTGCTCGCCGCCCATGCGCCGCACGAGGTGCGCCCCGTGCTGGAGGCCGTCGAGGCGCTGGCCCGCGAAGGCCGCTGGTGCGTCGGCCACCTGCGCTACGAGGCCGCCGCGGCGTTCGATCCGGCGTTCGAGGTGCATGCGCCCGACGGGCCACTGGCCTGGTTCGGCGTGCACGACGCAGCATTGCCGTGGCCCGACGCGCCGGCGCCCGCCGTGGCGCCCGTCGCGTGGTCGACCGACCTGTCGCGCGAAGCCTTCGACCGCAACATGCAGGCGATCCACCGCGCCATCGCCGACGGCGTGCTGTACCAGCTCAACTACACGGCGCCGCTGCGCGCCACTTTCGACGGCGACGCGCAGGCCTGGTTCCATGCGCTGAGGCAGGCGCAGCCCAACGGCTACGGCGCCTTCATCGACACCGGCGACGAGCAGGTGCTGTCGGTGTCGCCCGAGCTGTTCTTCGACCGCGACGGCGACCGCATCCTCGTGCGCCCCATGAAGGGCACCGCCCCGCGCGGCGCCACGCCCGCCGAGGACGCGGCCCACGCGCTGCGGCTGCGCACCGTGCCCAAGGAGCGCGCCGAGAACGTGATGATCGTGGACCTGATCCGCAACGACCTCTCGCGCGTGGCCCAGCCCTTCTCGGTGCGCGTGCCGCGCCTTTTCCACACCGAGGCGCTGCCCACCGTGTGGCAGATGACCTCCGACGTGGAAGCCCGGCTGCGCGAAGGCACGACGCTGGCCGACCTGTTCGCGGTGCTGTTCCCCTGCGGTTCCATCACGGGCGCGCCGAAGGTGAGCGCCATGCGCATGATCCGCGCGCTGGAGCCCGACGCGCGCGGCGTGTACTGCGGCGCCGTGGGCGTGGTGCGGCCCGGCGGGCACGCGACCTTCAACGTGCCGATCCGCACCGTCACGCTGCGCGGCAACGCCGCGCGCTGCGGCATCGGCAGCGGCATCACGGCCGACGCGCAGGCGGATGCGGAGTGGGACGAGTGGCGGCACAAGCGCGCCTTTCTCGGCGCGGCGGTATCTTCGCAACCATGACCTCCTTCGAGCTGCTCGAAACCCTGGCGCTGACCGATGGCGCACTGCGCGATGCGCCCGCGCACCTCGCCCGCATGCGCAACGCGGCGGTGCACTTCGGCTATCCGTGGCATGAAGCACACCTGACGGCCTGCCTGGACCAACTGCGCGCAGCGCATGCCGCAGGCACATGGCGCGTGCGCCTGCTGCTCGATGCGCAAGGACAACCGCGCGCCGAGGCCTTCGCCATGGACGCTGCGCCACCGCGCGTGCGCCTGCAGCTGGCCGCGCGCGCCTTCGACGAGGCCGACAGCGAGTTCTCGCGCTTCAAGACGACGCGCCGCGCGCACTACGAGGCGTTCACACCGACCACACCCGGCGTGTTCGACACGCTGCTGTGGAACCGCGACGGCGAGATCACCGAATGCACGCGCGGCAGCATCGCGCTGCGGCTCGACGGCCGCTGGGTCACGCCGCCGCTGCACTGCGGGCTGCTCGACGGCATCGGGCGTGCCCGTCGGCTGCGCGAAGGGCAGCTGACCGAAGCGGTCGTGCGCGTGGACGACCTGCCCCGCGTCGAAGCGCTGGCCTTCGTCAACAGCCTGCGCGGCTGGCTCGACGCGGACCTCGTCGGCCACGGCGCCCCCTGAACGACAAAGCGCGCGGCCCCTTGCGGAACCGCGCGCTCTGGTCGTCGAAGCGGCCGAAGCCGCCTGCGTCCTGTCTTACTTGAGTGCCTTGTAGCGCATGCGCTTGGGCTTGGCGCCTTCTTCGCCGAGGCGCTTCTTCTTGTCGGCTTCGTACTCCTGGTAGTTGCCGTCGAAGAACGTCCACTGGCTGTCGCCTTCGGCCGCGAGGATGTGCGTGGCGATGCGGTCGAGGAACCAGCGGTCGTGGCTGATGACCATCACGGTGCCGGCGAACTCGAGCAGCGCGTCTTCCAGGGCGCGCAGGGTTTCCACGTCCAGGTCGTTCGACGGTTCGTCCAGCAGCAGCACGTTGCCGCCCGCGATCAGCGTCTTGGCCAAGTGCAGGCGACCGCGTTCACCGCCCGACAGCGTGCCGACCTTCTTCTGCTGGTCGGCGCCGTTGAAGTTGAAGCGGCCCGCGTACGCGCGGCTGGCCATCTGGAACTTGCCGACGTTGATGATGTCCAGGCCGTTCGAGATGTCTTCCCACACGGTCTTGTCGGACGCCAGTTCGTCGCGGTGCTGGTCGACGAAGGCCATCTTCACGGTCTGGCCGATGACGACCTCGCCCGTGTCCGGCTTTTCCTTGCCCGCGAGCAGCTTGAACAGCGTCGACTTGCCGGCGCCGTTCGGGCCGATGATGCCGACGATGGCGCCCGGCGGCACGGTGAAGCTCAGGTTGTCGATCAGCATGCGGTCGCCGAAGGACTTGCTGACGCCGTGGAACTCGAACACCTGCTGGCCCAGTCGCTCCGCCACAGGAATGAAGATTTCCTGCGTTTCGTTGCGCTTCTGGTATTCCATGTCGCTCAGCTCCTCGAAGCGGGCCAGGCGCGACTTGCTCTTGGCCTGGCGTGCCTTCGGGTTCTGGCGCGACCACTCGAGTTCCTTCTTCAGGGCCTTGGCGTGGGCTTCTTCGCTCTTTTGCTCCTGCGCCAGGCGTTCGCCCTTCTGCTCGAGCCAGGTGCTGTAGTTGCCCTTCCAGGGAATGCCGCGACCGCGGTCCATTTCCAGGATCCACTCGGCGGCGTTGTCCAGGAAGTAGCGATCGTGGGTGATGGCCACCACGGTGCCCGTGAAACGCTGCAGGAACACTTCGAGCCACTCCACCGATTCGGCGTCCAGGTGGTTGGTCGGTTCGTCGAGCAGCAGCATGTCGGGCTTGGACAGCAGCAGGCGGCACAGCGCCACGCGGCGCTTTTCACCGCCCGACAGCAGGCCGATCTTGGCGTCCCACGGCGGCAGGCGCAGTGCGTCGGCGGCGATTTCGAGCTGGTGCTCGGAATCGGTGCCGGCGGTGGCGATGATGGCTTCGAGCTGGGCCTGCTCGGCGGCCAGCGCGTCGAAGTCGGCGTCTTCGGCACCGTAGGCGATGTAGACCTCTTCGAGGCGGGCCTTGGCCGCGAACACCGCGCCCATGGACTCCTCGACCGATTCACGCACCGTGTGCTCGGCGTTGAGCTTGGGTTCCTGCTCCAGATAGCCGATCGTCATTCCCGGCATGGGCAGGGCCTCGCCCTCGAATTCCTTGTCCACACCCGCCATGATCTTGAGCAGCGTGGACTTGCCCGAGCCGTTCAGGCCGAGCACGCCGATCTTGGCGCCGGGGAAGAAAGAGAGCGAAATGTCCTTCAAGAGCTGCCGCTTGGGCGGCACGGTCTTGCTGACGCGGTTCATCGAATAGACGTATTGAGCCATCTGTGAATGATTACCTTGGGTAGCTTGGGATTTGCGTAAAAGCACGGTCGTCCGGACAGTGATCCGGGCGCGGCGAACCCATGATTATCGACTCATGCGACAATAGTCCTCGTTGCCGGGTCCAGTTGCCCGCAAACCGGCTCTCTGCCGGGGACGAAGAAAACCCCAAATCACCGCGGGTCTTCCGGCTCCCACCCCTGACCTTCATCTGCCTTGACTGGCTCGGCGTCACCCCAAAACGACGCCTGGCGGGCCGATGCCACTGCGCCGTGTATGGCGCTTGTTGTTTCCACAATGAATTTTGACGAACTGAAGCTGGCTCCCGCCATCTTGAAGGCTGTGCACGAGCACGGCTACGACACTCCCACCCCCATCCAGGCGCAAGCCATTCCCGTGGTCCTCGACGGCCACGACCTGCTGGGCGGCGCCCAGACCGGCACCGGCAAGACCGCGGCCTTCACCCTGCCGATGCTGCACAAGCTCACCATGAGCCGCAGCGCCACCAACAAGTTCGGCGGCATCGGCATCCGTGCCCTCGTGCTGACCCCCACGCGTGAACTCGCGGCCCAGGTCGAAGAGTCGGTGCGCACCTACGGCAAGTACCTGCAGCTCGACTCCACCGTGATCTTCGGCGGCGTGGGCATGAACCCGCAGATCAGCAAGCTCAAGAAGGGCGTCGACATCCTCGTGGCCACCCCCGGCCGCCTGCTCGACCTGCAGCAGCAAGGCATGCTCGACCTGAGCCAGGTCCAGATGCTGATCCTGGACGAAGCCGACCGCATGCTGGACATGGGCTTCATCCACGACGTGAAGAAGATCCTGGCCCTGGTGCCCAAGGAAAAGCAGAGCCTGCTGTTCTCGGCCACCTTCAGCGACGAGATCCGCGACCTCGCCGGCTCGCTGCTCAAGAACCCGCAGAGCATCCAGGTCACGCCGCGCAATACCACGGTGCAGCGCATCACGCAGGTGATCCACCCCGTGGGCCGCGGCAAGAAGAAGGCGCTGCTCGCGCACATCATCAACGAGAACAAGTGGAGCCAGGTGCTTGTGTTCACGCGCACCAAGTTCGGCGCCAACAGCGTGGCCGAGTTCCTCACCAAGAACGGCATCGAGGCGATGGCGCTGCACGGCAACAAGAGCCAGAGCGCCCGCACGCAGGCGCTGGCCGGCTTCAAGAGCGGCGACATCCGCGCCCTGGTGGCCACCGACATCGCCGCGCGCGGCATCGACATCGACGAGCTGCCGCACGTCGTGAACTACGAGATCCCGAACGTCAGCGAAGACTACGTGCACCGCATCGGCCGCACCGGCCGCGCGGGTTCGAGCGGCGAGGCCGTGAGCTTCGTGTGCCTGGACGAAGAAGGCTTCATGCAGGAGATCGAACGCTTCACGAAGCAGACGATCCCGGTGCAGAAGGTCGAGGGCTTCGGTCCTGAAGAAGGCGAACGCGCCGAGCCGATCGCCATGGGTCGCCAGACGATCTGGGGCGGCGCCGGCCGTCCGCCGAGCCGCGAAGTCATGCAGGCAGCCGCCAAGGCCGCCCGCACCGAGATGATGTCGCGCATCCGCGAGAACAAGGCCGGCCAGGGTGGCGGCAACGGCGGTGGCGGCGGCAATGGCGGCGGTCAACGCCGTGGTGGCGGCCAGGGCGGCGGCGGTCAAGGCCGCAATGCCAACGGTGGCGGCCAAGGCCAGGGCCAGGGCCCGCGTGGCCAGGGCGCAGCCCGTCCCGCACAGGGCCGCGGCCCGCAGCAAGGCCAGCCGCGCGCACCGCAGCAGCCGCATCACCACGCACCGCACGACGAGCGCCAGCCGCGCCATCACGGCAACAGCCACAGCCCGACGCAGGCCAACCAGGTCGCGCACCTGCGCGCCGAAGCCGTTGCAGGCGGCGGCGCCGGCCAGCCGGACCCGTTGCGCACGAGCGTCGACCACATGGGTGGTCGCGGTCGCGGCGGCCGTCCGGGCGGCGGTGGCGGCTACGGCGGCAACCGTTCGGGCGGCGGTGGCCGCTCGGGTGGTGGCGGTGGCGGTGGTGGCTACGGCGGTGGCGGTGGTGGCCGCTCCGGCGGCGGCGGCGGTCGTTCGTTCGGTCGCTGAAGCGCGCACACGCGTCGATTCCACAAAGGGCACTTCGGTGCCCTTTTTCGTTTCTGCCAGCGCGGCCGGCGCGGCAGGTTCGCTTGCACCGTCTCAGGACACAATGTGCGGGCCATGCCCTCCTACATCCCGCCCAACTACGCCACGCTCTTCGTCGCGACCTGCAACCTGCTCAACCTCGCGAACCCGCACCGCGTGTACTACGAGAACCAGGACGCCTACAACGAGCGCGAATACGAACGCAAGATCGACTGGATCGGCGAGCGCATCCACGCGCTCAACGCCGACGTGCTCGCGGTGCAGGAAGTGTGGGACGAGGCCGCGCTGAAGGCCGCCATCGGGCGCAGCGGCCTGCGCTACGACTTCGTCTCGGTGCCGGGCGCCGAGAACTCGCCGCCGCCCGCGAGCCCGCCGGGCACGCCCGGACGGCCGGGCGCACAGGGCACGCCGCGCGTCGGCATCGTCACGCGGCTGCAGGTGGACAGCGTGCAGTCCTTCGTCGACTTCCCCTCGGGCTTCGGCGTCGAGGTGCCGGGCATCGGCCCGCACACGCGCTTCGAGCGCCCGCCCCTGCTGGCCACCGTGCGCATGAAGCACGGCCAGCAGGTGCATGTGCTGACGGTGCACCTGAAGTCCAAGCGCCCCAAGTTCCTGCAGGACGCGCAAGGCAACTCCCTGGAAGACCGCGACGACCGCAAGATCGGCGCCATGGCCTCGCTGCGCTCGCTGCTGATGCGCGGCGCCGAGGCCGCGGCCCTGCGCTGCATCGTGATCGACCTGCTGCAGGGCACCAACGTGCCGCTGGTGGTGATGGGCGACTTCAACGACAACCCGCACAGCGTGACCACGCAGCTGGTGGCCGCCACCTCCGAGGTGGCCTACGACAAGGCCGCGCGCGACGTGGCGCTGTTCAACGCCTACGAGATGCAGGGCGAGTCGGCGCTGAAGAAGGACGTGGCCTATTCGCACATCCACCAGGGTTTTCCGGACGTGCTCGACCAGATCCTGGTGAGCGAGGAGTTCGTCGCCAGCAGCCGCCACAGCCTGGGCGACGTGCGCCGCGTCGACTACTTCAACGACCACCTGCACGAAGGCCGCGACCGCTCGCGCTCGGACCACGGCTTCGTGCGCGCCCTGCTGCGGCTGCGCACCGACGACAACCGCTGACAGGCGCTACGAGGCTTTCGACACCCGCACGATCGCGTCGGCGCGCTTGTGCAGGTCGGGCAGCAGCTCCAGGCCGAGGCCGGGCTTGTCGTTGAGGCTGATCATGCCGTTCTCGACCTTCGGCAACTCGGTGACGAGCTCCTTGTACCAGCCGGTGAAGAAGGCGCGCACGCTCTCCTGGATGAGCGCGTTGGGCGCGTGCAGGCTCAGGTGCGTGGACGCGGCCCAGACCACCGGCCCGGTGCAGTCGTGCGGTGCCACGGGCAGTTGCCAGGCGTCGGCCATGGCGGCGATCTTGCGCGCCTCGGTGAGGCCGCCGCACCAGCTCAGGTCGAGCATCGCGACCCCGGCCACGCCGGTCTGCAGGTAGTCCTTGAAGCCCCACTTGTAGCTCAGCGTCTCGCTGGCGCAGACGAGCGCCTGGCAGTCCTTCGCGTACTGCTTGAGCAGGTCGAGGCTGTCCATGCGGATCGCGTCTTCGTGCCAGAAGGTGTCGAACTCCTGCAGCGCGCGCGCGATCTTCTGCGCCATCGGCAGCCGCCACAGGCTGTGGAACTCGACCATGATGTCCATCTTGCCGCCCACCGCCTGGCGGATCTTGCGGAAGGGCTCGAGCGCGGTGTCGAGATCGGCGTTGCTGATGTACTGCCCGTGGCTCTTCTCCGCCGCCGGGTCGAAGGGCCAGATCTTCATGGCCGTGATGCCTTCGGACAGCAGCGACTCGGCCAGTTCGTCGGCATGGTGCAGGAAGCCCTGCAGGTCTTCGTACGGCCCGTTGTTGTTGGCCAGGCCCCAGTTCGAGCTGGTCTGGTTGGTGGCGCTGCGGATGTACTGGTAGCCCGCGCAGGTGTTGTAGATGCGGATCGCATCGCGGCTCTTGCCGCCCAGCGCCGTGTGCACTGGCATGTTGGCGGCCTTGCCGAACAGGTCCCACAGGGCGATGTCGACGGCCGAGTTGCCGCGCGTTTCCACGCCCGACCCGCGCCAGCCGAGGTAGCCCGTGATGTCGCGGTTGCGCGCCTCGATCTGCAGCGGGTCGGTGCCCAGCAGCTTCAGCGCCGCCCACTCGTGCAGGTAGGCCTCGACCGCTTCGGCGCCCATGAAGGTCTCGCCGAGGCCGACCAGGCCCTCGTCGGTGCGCAGGCGCACCCACAGGATGTTGGGAAATTCGCCCAGGCGGATGGTTTCGAGCTGCGTGATTTTCATGAAGAGGATTCCGCAAAAAGAAAAAGCCGCGGCGGCGGGTGCCGCGCGGCTCTTGCAAACATTCAGCGCATGGCCGAAAGCCTCGGTCAGCCCCCGCGCGCCTTCTTCAGCGCGTCGGTGACCACGCCCACGGCTTCCGTGCCGATGTTGGGCACGTTCTTGTCGTACACGGGCTTGACCTTCTCCAGCATGCGCTTCTGCTCGGCCGCCGAGACTTCGTTCACCGTCATGGTCTTGCGCAGGCTGGCGAGCGACTTCTCGTTGAGCGCCCGGTTGGCTTCGCGCTGGACCTTCTGGCCTTCCTTCGCGGCCTCGCGCAGCACCGCCTGCTCCTGCGGGTTCAGCTGGTCCCAGAGCTTCTTGCTGTAGAGGATGAGGAACGGCGTGTAGGCGTGGCGCGTCACGCTCAGGTACTTCTGGACCTCGCTGAACTTGGAGGTCTCGATGGTCACGAAGGGGTTCTCCTGGCCGTCGATGGTGCGGGTCTCGAGCGCGGTGAACACCTCGCCGAAGGCCATGGGCACGGCGTTGGCGCCCAGGGTCTTGAACGAGTCCAGGAAGATGTTGTTCTGCATCACGCGCAGCTTCACGCCTTCGAAGTCCTCGGCCTTGGCCACGGGCTTCTTGCTGTTGGTGAGGTTGCGAAAACCGTTCTCCCAGTAGGCCAGGTTCACGAGGCCGGCGGCTTCGAGCTTCTTGTTGAAGTACTCGCCCGCGGGGCCGTCGAGCACCGCGTCGGCCTCTTTCTCGTTGGCGAACAGGAACGGCAGGTCGAAGGCGCCGAGTTCCTTCACGATGCCCACCAGCGGCGAACTCGACGTGCACACCATTTCCTGCGTGCCGGCGCGCAGCGCCTGCGTGGCCGGGAGGTCGCCGCCCGCAGCGCCGCCCCAGAAGGCCGTGATCTTCATCTTGCCGCCGGTCTTGGCCGCCAGCACTTCCTGCATCTTCTTCACGCCCACGCCCACGGGGTGGTCTTCGTTCACGCCGTTGGTGAACTTGATCGTGCGTTCGGCAAATTGCGCGAGGGCGCCAGTCGACGCCAGCAGGCCGCCGGCCACGAGGGCGGCGGTCATCAGGGTTCTGCGAAACAACATGCTTGTCTCCTTCGATTCGAGGGGTTGGTTGAACGAACTGACTGACAGGAAAAAAGAAGAACTAGCGCCCCATCCACCACTGCAGCGGCACGGTCACGAGCTGCGGGAAGAACACCAGCGTGAACAGCACCACCAGGTGGGCGATGAAGAAGGGCATCACGCCCTTGAAGGCATCGTCCATCGAGATGCGCGCCACGCCGCTCACCACGTTGAGCACCGTGCCCACGGGCGGCGTGATCAGGCCGATGGCGTTGTTCATGATGAACAGCACGCCGAAGTACACCGGGTCGATGCCGGCCTTGAGCACCACCGGCATCAGCACCGGCGTGAGGATGAGCACGGTGGGCGTGAAGTCGAGCGCGGTGCCCACGATGACGATCAGCACCATCATCACGAACATCAGCAGCGTCTTGTTGTCCAGGAAAGGCTCCAGCAGCGCCACCACCTCGGTCGGGATGTTGGCCACCGTGATGAGCCAGGCGCTCACCATCGCGGCGGCCACGAGGAACATCACGACCGCCGTGGTCTTGCCCGCCGCGAGCGTGAGACGGTACAGGTCTTTGACCTTGAGTTCGCCATAGATGAAGAGGCCCACCACGAGCGAATAGACGGCCGCGACCACGGCGGCTTCGGTCGGCGTGAAGACGCCGAACTTCATGCCGCCGATGATGATGATCGGCAGCGCCAGCGCCAGGCTGCCCTGCGCCGTGACCTTCAGCCGCTCGCCCCAGGGCACGCGCGGCGAGGACTTCACGTTGTCCTTCCGGGCCACGATCCACCAGGCCACGCCCACCGCGAGCCCCATCAGGATGCCGGGCACGATGCCTGCGAGAAACAGCTTGGTGATCGACACGTTGCCCGCCACGCCGAACACGATGAGCCCGATCGACGGCGGGATCACCGGCGCGATGATGCCGCCCGCGGCAATGAGGCCGGCCGAGCGGTTCATCTGGTAGCCGGCGGCCTTCATCATCGGGATGAGGAGCGCGGCGAGCGCGGCCGTGTCGGCCACGGCCGAGCCCGACAGCGAGGCCATGATGATCGCCGCCAGCACCGCCACATAGCCCATGCCGCCGCGGTAGTGGCCGACCCAGGCCATCGCCAGGTTCACGATGCGCCGGCTGAGCCCGCCCGCGTTCATGAACTCGCCGGCTAAAAGGAAGAACGGCACCGCGAGCAGCGGGAAGTTGTCGGCACCATCGACGAAGCGCTGCGCGATGATCTGGCTGTCGAAGGCCGGCAGCCCGCCGGTGTAGGCCAGCCAACCCATCAGCGAGACGCCGCACACCAGCAGCGAATACGAGATCGGAATGCCCAGTGCCATGGCGCCGAGCAGGGAGACGATGAAGATCGTGACAGTCATTGCGCCACCTTCCCGTGTGCGGCGGCGTCGAGCACCTGTTCTTCGGATTCCATGATCTGGATCAGCTCCTGGTCGGGCACCCTGCCCCTGAACAATCGCCAGAGCTTGTCGATGTTGAAGAGGGCCATCACCACCGACACCACGTAGCCGATGCCGTAGACCCAGATCATCGAGATGCCCACCACGGGCGAGATGTTGGTCACCTGCAGCTCGTGCATCTCGTAGGTGCCCATGAAGAAGAGCACGTTGCAGAACAGCATGAGCGACTGGCTCAGGAAGAAGCAGACCTTCTTGCCCATGAGCGGCAGGTGCTTGATGAGCGTGTCGACACCCAGGTGCGCGCCGTCGCGCATGGCCACCATGGCGCCGATGTAGGTGAGCCAGATGAAGCAGTAGCGCGACATCTCGTCCGACACCGAAATGCCCGAATTGAAACCGTAGCGCAGCACCACGTTGCCGAACACCATGACGACCATCGCCACCATGCACACGACGACGAGGAACTCCAGCAGGCGAAAAAATCCGTCGATAGCCCTTTGCATCAGCATCTGCGTCTCCTGACTTTCCAGTGTTGTTATCGGATGTCTGCGCGGCCGCCGCGTCTAGAGCGGGAAGGCCTTCAGCTGCGTCGCCGGGCGGCTGATGCGCGGAATCTTCTTGCGCGAAGCCAGCACCGTCTCGATGTCGTGGCGCGCACCGTCGATGAGCACCAGCACGGCTTTTTCGGCGGCGGCCGGATCGCGCGCGATGACGGCGTCGAGCACCGCGCGGTGCAACGGCAGCGAACTCGCGGGCCCGTTCTTGCGGGTGGTCGAAATCTCGAAGCTGGTGCGCAGCAGCGCGCCCAGCGCACGGCTCATCTGCACCAGCATGCGGTTGTGGCTGGAGCGGATGAGGCCCTGGTGAAAGCGCAGGTCGGGCGTGATGTAGTCGCCGCCGAACTCGATGGCGCGCTTCATGCCCGCATAGGCGTCTTCCATGTCGGCGATGTCTTCGGCGGTGGCGCGCTGGGCGGCCAGCGCCACCGCGGCGGGTTCGACCACGCGGCGCAGGTCCTGCAGGTCGCGCAGGAACTCGGCCGACAGGCCCGCCTGCGTCTGCCACACGATGACGTCGGCGTCGAACCAGTTCCACTGGTCGGGCGGCTGCACGCGCGTGCCCACCTTCGGGCCGCTGGTCACCAGGCCCTTGGCGATCAGCGACTTGATCGATTCGCGCACCACGGTCCGGCTCACGCCGAGCTCTTCGCACAAGAGCGGCTCCGGCGGAATCGACGCGCCGGGCGCATAGCGGCCCGCGACGATGTCGCTGCCGATGCGGTCGACCGTGTTGCCGTGAACGTTCTTGATCATGCCTGCCTGTGGGTGTGTGGTTCTGGTGGTGTCCGGTGCCTGTTTGCCTGCCCGTATCGGGGCCGGATTCAGGCGGATTTGCCTGTGCCGGCCACTCGAAAACCCTGAATGCGCGACAGCTCGTCACGCTTATCATATGATGATTGAAACCGGCGTCCCGCAGGAAAAACCCTGAGGATTTCCGCGAAGCATCAACGACGAAGAGACACATCCCATGAGCAACGCCCCGAAGAAAAAGCCCGCCAGCGAACTGCGCAGCCAGCAGTGGTTCGGACGCCATGACCGCGACGGTTTCATCTACCGCAGCTGGATGAAGGGCAAGGGCGTGCCGCACGACCAGTTCGACGGTCGCCCGGTGATCGGCATCTGCAACACCTTCAGCGAACTCACGCCCTGCAACTCGCACTTCCGCACGCTCGCCGAGCAGGTGAAGATCGGCGTGTACGAGGCCGGCGGCTTCCCGCTCGAGTTCCCGGTGATGTCGCTGGGCGAGACGCTCCTGCGTCCCACCGCCATGCTGTACCGCAACCTCGCGAGCATGGACGTCGAAGAGAGCATTCGCGGCAACCCGCTCGATGGCGTGGTGCTGCTCATGGGCTGCGACAAGACCACGCCCGCGCTGATGATGGGCGCGGCCAGCGTCGACCTGCCGACCATCGGCGTCTCGGGCGGCCCGATGCTCTCAGGCAAATGGCGAGGCCAGGAACTGGGCTCGGGCACCGGCGTGTGGCAGATGAGCGAGCAGGTGCGCGCCGGCACGCTCAAGCTGCAGGACTTCTTCGAGGCCGAGAGCTGCATGCACCGCAGCCACGGCCACTGCATGACGATGGGCACGGCCAGCACCATGGCCAGCATGGTCGAGTCGCTGGGCATCGGCCTGCCGGGCAACGCGGCCTACCCTGCCGTCGACGGCCGGCGCAACGTGCTCGCACGGCAGGCGGGCCGGCGCATCGTCGACATGGTGCATGAAGACCTGAACATGTCGAAGATCCTCACGCGCCAGGCGATCGAGAACGCGATCAAGGTCAACGCGGCCATCGGCGGCTCGACCAACTTCGTGATCCACCTGCTGGCCATTGCGGGCCGCATGGGCGTCGAGCTCACGCTCGACGACTTCGACCGCCTCGCCGCCGACCTGCCCTGCCTCGTGAACCTGCAGCCGTCGGGCCAGTTCCTGATGGAAGACTTCTGCTACGCGGGCGGCCTGCCCGTGGTCATCAAGGAAATCGCCGACCACCTGCACAAGGACATCCTCACCGTCACCGGCCAGAGCGTGTGGGAGAACGTGAAGGATGCCGAGAACTACAACCCGCAGGTCATCCGCACCCAGGCCGAGCCCTTCAAGGACAAGGCCGGCATCTGCGTGCTGCGCGGCAACCTCGCGCCCAACGGCGCCATCATCAAGCCCAGCGCGGCCACGCCCGAGCTGCTGGTGCACAAGGGCCGCGCGGTGGTGTTCGAAAGCGCCGACGACCTGCACAAGCGCATCGACGACGAGAACCTGGACATCGACGAGCACTGCATCATGGTGCTCAAGAACTGCGGCCCCAAGGGCTACCCCGGCATGGCCGAGGCGGGCAACATGCCGCTGCCGCCGAAGGTGCTGCGCAAGGGCATCACGGACATGGTCCGCATCAGCGACGCGCGCATGAGCGGCACGGCCTACGGCACCGTCGTTCTGCATACCGCGCCTGAAGCGGCTGCGGGCGGCCCGCTGGCACTGGTGCAAGACGGCGACATCGTCGAGCTCGACGTGCCGAACCGCAAGCTGCACCTGCATGTGAGCGACGAGGAACTGGCGAAGCGCCGCGCGAAGTGGGTGGCGCCCAAGGCCCCGCTCGATTCGGGGTACTGGAAGCTGTACGTCGACACGGTGCTGCAGGCTGACCAGGGAGCGGACCTGGCCTTTCTGCGTGGTCGCCGTGGGGCTTTTGTGCCGCGAGACAATCACTGATTTGGAGAGATCCAGGGCGCGCTCCCGCCGACGGGGTACCTTGCTCCGCGAATGTCCCCCGCCCTTCGGGCTCCTCCTTGATTTCGCGGCGCAAGGCACCCCATCGACGTGAGCGGGTTCACAGCAGTCGTTGATCGGCTGCAAACGCAGAGCGTGCCCTCGTGCACAGGGCACTGGGTGCTTCCCGCAGCGAAATCAAGGGGGAGGCCGCAGGCCGGAGGACATTCGCGGAGGGAAGTACCCGGTGGCCTGGGCACGCGCCCCGAACAACCTCTCAAAGACGACAGACATGACAAGACTCATCGCCATCGACTGGGGCACAAGCTCGCTACGCGGTGCATTGCTCGACCCGAGCGGACAGGTCATCGAAGAACGCAGCGACGCCCGCGGCATCCTCACCGTGCCCGAAGGCGGCTTCCCTGCCGTGTTCGAGTCGCTGTTCGGCGACTGGATGCGCCTGGAAGACACGCGCTGCCTGATCTCCGGCATGGCCGGCAGCAAGCAGGGCTGGGTCGAAGCGCCCTACTGCCCCTGCCCCGCGGGCCGCGTCGAAGTGGGCCGCAGCATCATCGCCACAGACGCCATCCCCGGCGCGCGCATCGCCATCGTGCCCGGCCTCAGCGACGAACACGCCGGCGTGCCCGATGTGATGCGCGGCGAAGAGGTGCAGATCCTCGGCGCCATGACGATCACCGGCCTGGACGACGGCGTCTTCGTCCTGCCCGGCACCCACAACAAATGGGCCACGGTCAAGAAAGGCCGCGTCGCGGGCTTTCGCACCTACATGACGGGCGAGTTCTACGCGCTGCTGAGCCAGCACTCGATCCTGGGGCGCACGCTCGATGCGGCCGCGCCGCTCGACGAAGCCGCGTTCCTCGAAGGCGTGACGCGCTCCGAGAACGGCCACGGCCTGCTGCACAACGCCTTCGGCACGCGCACGCTCGCGCTGTTCGAGCGCATGCCCAAGGAAGAGCTGTCGAGCTACCTCTCGGGCCTGCTCATCGGCGAAGAACTGCGCACGCAGTCCGTGCAGGCCGTCGGCGAGGTCGTGCTGATCGGCTCCTCCACCCTCACCCAGCGCTACACCCTGGCCCTGCGCGCCACCGGCGTCGCCACGCGCACGCTCGGCGCCGAAGCCACCTGGGCCGGACTGCACACGCTGTCCGGCTTCCTCGACACCGACAGGACACCCGCCCCATGACCACGCCCCTCGATAAATTCAACGCCGCGATGCAGGCCCTGCCGCTCGTGGCCATCCTGCGCGGCCTCTCGCCCGCCGAAGCCGCCGACGTGGGCGACGCCATCGTCGAGCCCGGCTTCCGGCTGCTCGAAGTGCCGCTCAATTCGCCGCAGCCAATGGAGAGCATCGCGCTGATGCGCCAGCGCTTTCCGAACGCGCTGGTCGGCGCGGGCACCGTGCTCGACGCGAAGCAGGTGCGCGAGGTGCATGCGGCCGGCGGCGAGCTGATCGTGTCGCCCAACTTCAACGCCGAGGTCATCGCCGAGGCCGCGCGCCTGGGCATGGCCTGCCTGCCCGGCGTGATGACGCCGACCGAAGCCTTCGGCGCGCTCGCGGCCGGTGCCACGGGCCTCAAGCTGTTCCCGGCCGAACTGGCCTCGCCCGCCGTGGTCAAGGCCCTGCTCGCGGTGCTGCCCGCCGGCACGCCCGTGATGCCCGTTGGCGGCATTTCGCCGGACAACATGGGCACGTGGCGTGCGGCCGGCGCGGCCGGCTTCGGCATCGGCTCGTCGCTCTACAAGCCCGGCAAGACCGCCGCCGCCGTGCGCGAGGACGCGCAGCGCTTCGTGGCGGCCTGGGCCGGTCTGGTCCGCGCCTGATCCGGCACGAACGATTCACCCACCACAAGAAAGAAGGAGACCCCCGCGATGTCCGCCGATTCCGAATACGCCAGCCCCGCCGTGCGCCAGTTGCGCGAAGACCTCGCGCTCGCCTTGCGCGCTGCGGCCCACCACGGGCTGTCCGAAGGTGTGTGCAACCATTTCAGCGTGTTGCTGCCGGGCGCGCAGGACCGCTACCTCATCAACCCGCGCGGGTTGCACTGGAGCGAGATCGGTCCTGACGACATCGTGCTGATCGACGTGCACGGCGAAGTGCTTGCGGGCCGCCACCGCGTGGAGCCCACCGCCCTCTTCATCCACGGCGCGGTGCACCGCCTCACGGGCCACGCCGTGGTGCTGCATTGCCACATGCCCTACGCGACGGCGCTGACGCTCACGGTCGACCGCGCGCTCGACCCGACGGCCAGCCAGAACGCCATGCGCTACATGAACCGCATCGCCATCGACGCCGAGTACAACGGCCTGGCATTGGACGACGCCGAGGGCGAGCGCATCGCGCGCGCCATGGCCGGCAAGGACGTGGCCTTTCTCGCGAACCACGGTGTGATCGTGGCGGGCGGCACCATCGCGCATGCCTACGACGACCTGTACTACCTGGAGCGCGCCTGCCTGCACCAGGTGATCGCGCAATCGACCGGGCGCCCGCTGGTGCCCGTCAACGCCAAGCTGGCCGCGCACGTGGCGGCGCAGATCCAGGGCGAACGGGAACAGTCCGACCTGTTCTTCGAAGCCCTGCGGCGCATGCTGCCGGCCCCGCAACGCTGAAAAAGCGCGAGCGCAGCGGCTTACAGCTCTTCATGCGATTTCGCTTCCGGCTTACAAGAACTTCACACAATGGCGCGACGATGAGGCATCGCAATCACTCCCCAGGAGTCGCCATGAAAAAGCTGACATTCGCCTTCGGTGCTGCCGCCCTGCTGTCGCTGGCCGCCCTCACCGCGCCGGCCCATGCCCAGGCCGGCGGCCCGTTCATCCAGGCCCAGGTGTACGTGACGCCCGCGCCGCCGCCGCGCCATCACTACTACGCCCCGCCGCCGCCCCCGCGCCACTACCACCCGGGCTACTACGACGGTCCGCGCCGCCACGGTTACTACGACCACGGCCGCCGCGATTGGGAAGGCCGCCGCCACGGCCGCCGGGACAACGACGGCGACGGTGTGCCCAACCGCTACGACCGTCGCCCGAACAATCCCTACCGCTACTGACGCACGTCCTCAGGCCGGCGGGCTCGCATAGGCGGGCCGCTCGGTCGACAGGCTCTGCTTGAGTTGGCGCGTGACCTCGTCGGCCAGCACCTCGGGCAGCCCCGCTTCCACGCCTGCCAGTGCCTGTCGCGCCGCATCGTCGGGCGAGGTCTTGGGGCCGGGCATGTGCGCCGCCATGTCGGTGTCCATGAGCGCCACGTGCAGGCTCGTGACCTGCGTGCCCTGCCCCGCCAGTTCGTTGCGCAAGCCGTTGCTCAGCGACCAGGCCGCCGACTTGGTGGCGCTGTAGGTCGCCACGCCGGGGAAGGTGGTCCAGCTCAGGGCCGACAGCACGTTGAGGACCGCACCACCACCGTTCGACGCGAGCACCGGCGCAAAGGCCTGCGTGAGCGCCCAGGGGCCGAAGAAGTTGGTCTCGAACTCGGCGCGCGCCGCGGCCACCGCATCGGCCGATCCCAGGAAGCTCGATCCGCGCGAGATGCCCGCGTTGTTGACCAGCAGCGTCACGTCGCCGCAGGCGCGCACCGCGGCCTCGATCTGCGCGGGCTGCGTGACATCGAGCGCCACGGGCACGACGCCCGCGAGCGTGATGCTCTTGGGGTCGCGCACGGCCCCGTAGACCTTGCGCGCGCCGGCCGCGAGCGCCGCCTTGGCGAACGCCAGGCCGAGCCCCCGGTTGGCGCCGGTGATGAAGACGACGGAATCCTTGATCTGCATGACGAGCCTTTCGTTGATGAAGAGATAGCGAGAGCGCTTCAGGCCTGCGCCACGCGGCGCAGTAGTCCCTGGGTCGTGCGCGGCCAGCCCACGCGGCCGAACCACGCACCGCCCGCGATGGCCGAGGCGATGACGATGCCGTACACCACCAGCGCCACGCCCTGCGCCGCGAACACGCCGGTGAGCCCGCCGCCCCAGCGCAGCGCCAGCCAGCCGCCCGTGCCCGCCACGGCGAGCCGCGCGATGTTGCCGAGCACCGGCCACAGCAGCCGGCCCGCGCCCTGCGAGGCGAAGTACAGCACCAGCCCGACGCCGAAGAAACCGTACAGCGGCCCCACCACGCGCAGGTAGTGTGCGCCGGTCTCGAGCATCACGGGGTCGTGGCCGAACAGCATCAGCCACGGACGCGGGAACAGCGCGGCGGCCAGCCCGATGACCTCGGCCATGCCGAAGGCCAGCGCCGCGCCGGCCCAGGTGGCGCGCAGCGCACGCTCGCGCAGCCCCGCGCCCATGCAGGTGCCGACCATCGCGACCAGCGGCGCACCGAGGCCGAACACCAGCGGCACCAGCAGGTACTCGAGCCGCGATGCGGTGCCGTAGCCGGCCAGCGCGCCCGCGCCGAAATGGCCGGTGAGTGCGGTGGCGATGCCGATCGACAGGTTCGTCGCCACGGTCGACACCGTGCCCACCAGCCCGATGCGCAGGATGTCGCGGAACAGCGGCCAGCGCATCTGGAACGCCGCCAGCGTGGGCCGCAGCAGGCTGCGCGGCGAGCGCAGGTAGGCGATGAGCGCGAGCGAGCCCAGCAGGTAGTACAGCAGCAGCGCCAGCGCCCCGCCCGCGATGCCCATGCCACCCCACGGCCCGATGCCGAAGATCAGGAGCGGCGACGCGGGAATGAGGAACACCACGCCCACCACCGTCACGTTGGCCGGCACCGCCATGTTGCCAGTGCCGCGGATGATGGCGGACAGCGAGTTGAAGAGCCACACCAGCACCGCGCCCGCGAACACCCAGTTCGAGTACGTGAGCGCGGCTTCCAGCGCGGCGCCGGTGCCGCCCATCACGCCGTAGAGCCAGCGCCCGCCCAGCAGCAGCGCGAGCGTGAAGCACAGGCCGAAGCCGATCGCGATGACCACCGCGTGCCACACCAGCGCATCGGCGTCGCCCCGGCGGCGCGCGCCCAGCGCACGCGCGATCGACGAGGCGATGCCGCCGCCCATCGCGCCGCTGGAGGTCATCTGCATCAGCATGACGATGGGGAACACCAGCGCCATGCCGGCCAGCGCGTCGGTGCCGAGCTTGCCGACGAAGTAGGTCTCGATGAGCCCGACGGAGGCCTGCGCCAGCATCACGAGCACATTGGGCGCGGCCAGCCGCAGCAGCGTGGGGATGATGGGCGCCTCGAGCAGGCGGCGCGTGCGCGGGTCGAGGTCGCCGTTCGCTTGTTGCGTGGTGGTCATGCGGGTCTCCGGCGGTCAGGCGCGCGCGGCGGCGTTGGCGGTGGCCGCGGCCGGTGCGGCGGCGGTCTTGGCGGGACGGCGGATCGCCATGACGATCACCGCCGCGAACAGGCAGGCCGCGCCGGCCGTGTACAGCGCCGGCGTGTAGGTCAGCAGCAGCGTGCGCGCAAAGCCCGCGCCGTAGGCCGCGGTGGCCGCGCCCAGTTGGTGGGCGGCGAAGATCCAGCCGAACACCAGCCCGACCTTCGCAGGGCCGAAGGCGGCGCCTGCGAGCTTGACGGTCGGCGGCACGGTGGCGATCCAGTCCAGGCCGTAGAACATCGCGAACAGGCCCAGGCCGTAGATCGTGAATTCGGAATGCGGCAGCCAGAACAGCGACAGTCCGCGCAGGCCGTAGTACCAGAAGAGCAGCTTGCGGTTGTCGTAGCGGTCGGACAGCCAGCCCGACAGGATGGTGCCGACGAAGTCGAAGGCGCCCATCATCGCGAGCACCGAGGCGGCGGGCACGGCGCTCATGCCGTAGTCGCCGCACAGCGAGATGAAGTGCGTCTGCACCAGGCCGTTGGTGCTCAGGCCGCAGATGAAGAAGGTGCCGGCCAGGACCCAGAAGGTGCGGTTGGTCGAGACT